>Ga0070707_100000307_pt1 | contig 48064 bp, 43 predicted proteins | sample KBSK5502metaG_FD_65468 | JGI IMG/M metagenome (GOLD analysis project Ga0070707, IMG submission 65468) | Corn, switchgrass and miscanthus rhizosphere microbial communities from Kellogg Biological Station, Michigan, USA - KBS K5-50-2 metaG | ecosystem: Host-associated > Plants > Roots >... | reverse complement strand
TTATTGGCGGACCCATCCACTTTCCTGGCTCGCTTCCGAAGACTTACAGACTGACGGAAATCATCAGTCGCCGGTCGACCCCCTGGCGGGAGGACGCGGAGACTCGATGGTCAGTTCTGGAGCGGGATCGCAACGGTCTCGGCAACCCATTGCAATGGGCGCGCCTCGCCCGTGTCCTCGCGTTTCGCATCTCTTAGAACACGGGCTGGGTTCCATGCGCTGGACCGCGTCTAGCGCTCGAGGATCGCCTGCATCCGCTGTGCGGCCTCTAGCTGAAGCTCCGGCACCACGTGGCTGTAGGCGTTCATCGTCAAGGCGATCTCGGAGTGACCAAGCACCTCCATCACCACGCGCGGGGAAACGCCTTGCACGAGGAGGAGCGTTGCGCATGAATGCCGCAGGTCGTGAAAGCGCACACGGCGAAGGCCTGCTTGCGCTAGCGCATCGTGGAACTGCCGGATCGCGTGCCTAGCTTGGGTAGGTCCGCCGGCCCTGTTTGCGAACACAAGTCCGTTCTCTTGCCATTTCGATCCAGCCCAGAGCTTTTCGGCGACCTGACGTTTCTCGTGCTCGTGCAGTCGCTCAGTGATCATCGCTGGCATGACCAGTGTTCGACGGCTCCTTTCCGTTTTTGGAGGCACGAGAGTGAGCTTGGTGTCGATCCTCTGAAGCTGGTGACTCACACGAAGGGTTCCAGCGCTGAAGTCGATGTCCTGCCATCGAAGCCCGAGAGCCTCGCCCTGCCGCAGCCCGAGCGCCAGCGCAACTGAGAAGAGGGCTTCGAGTCGGTGGCCACGGATCGCAGCGAGGAACCTCCGTGCCTCGTCCGGAGTCAGAGGGTTGATTGGCTTGCGCTGAACGCGTGGCCGGTCGACCAGGCGCGCAACGTTGCGCGCGACGAGGTCCCATCGAACAGCCAATCCCAACGCCGTGCGCAGAACCTGGTGGATGTAGGCCACCGACTTGCTTGACAAGCCGGTGGCAAGCCGCTGGTTCATCATCTCTTGGACGTGAAGGGGCGTCAGCTGATCCAAGCGGATCTTGCCCAGAGTTGGCACTAGGTGCTTCTCAACATTGACCTTATAGCCCGCATAGGTCAGGGGCCGCACACGCGGCTTCACGGAGGTCTCGAGCCAAGAGCGCAAGAACTCTGCAACCGTTGGAGAGCGACCTGCGGGAAGGCGACCCTTGTTCAGCTCCGCCACGGCCGCGGCCAGCTTGGTCTTGACCTCGTTGGCAGTCTTCCCGTAGAGGTACTTCCGACGAGTGCCAGTGAAAATGGACGCGCACCACTGTCCATCCGATTTGCGTCGATAGACGCTACCGGCGCCGTAGGGCCGTCGACTCAGAGTTCCATGCTCCGATCAACCCGCGCCCAGTTGGGGAGTCGGACCCCGTTTGGATATGAGGCTTCGTTCGCACGCTGGTCGATCCAGCGGAGCAGGTGATCGCGCGGAATTCGCATTGCGCGACCGATCCTGATCGACGGAATCTCACCGCTATGTGCCAGGTCAAAGACCTTCGCTCGACTGAGCGACAACAGCCTCGCCGCCTCGGTTGCGTCGAGCAGCTGCGGCAAGTCTCGCGGCGGCGATGTATTGGCCGTCGGGCTGATGTCAGGTTGTGCTGACAGTGTTTCGATGAGGTGGTGCAAGGTAGTGACGATTTCCAACCGCGCCCTGCCACTCAACGCGGGGGAACCGGACGGCCCCGGTTCCCCCACTCCCCCTCCTGGCCGAGGCAGGACTTCCAAGCTGTCACGCTGGCTTGTAAGACGGCGACTCATGAGGCGCGCTTTCTGGACGCTTTGAATGCTTTGGCTGAGCGCTGGATGTTGCGTATGACGGAGCCGGCAAGCCCGTGGGCATTGTTAAGCAGGCGGGTCGGGGGAGCGAAGGCGACAGTCCCACCGACCCAACCGCGCGCTACCTGACCTGCCGATGCGTGCCCAATACGCACGGCTTGGAACAGGACGAGCGGCGACAAGGCGGCGATCAGAAGCACTGCGACTCCAGATGCCATCCAGTTCTCGGTGGTGTCCGTATCGGTGGCGGATGTCAGCGCCACCACCACAAGCCGGAAGCCCACGTAGACGGCGGTTGCGACCACGAACTTGGACAGAAGAAGCCCGATCATGAAGGAGGCAAGCTGCGTAGCTGCACCCGCGAGCCGTGGCCAGATCGAGAGCACGCAAACCAGGGGCACAAAGGCGGTCACCGTGAGGATAAGCGCCGAGCGGATGACCAGCTCTAGGTGCACCATCACGGCAAGCAGGCTGACCGTCAGCGCCGTAACGATCAGACCGAAAGTGCTGACGTGGGCACCACTGCCGCCGGATTGTGCGACGGCATCGCTGACGGCGACGCTATGAATCAGAACATTGTTCAGGCTCGTGAAATCGGGCGACCATGCGGTGGCGATCAAGGCCGCATAGCTGGCGACGTACTTGACCATGCCAAGGCCGGCGTATGCAAAGAAGGTGGCCGCCACCACCCTCGGGATTAAGGCAAGCCCTGTGCCCAGCGAACTCCAGGCGATGCGCTCGATGAGCGCCAGAGCGACAATCGCACCCAGGAGCAGGAGGGCGATCGCGAGCATGCGATCGTAGACCGGCACTATCGCCGTCAGGTCCGGCTCCGTGGCTTGGCCTAAGGTCGACAGCAGCCAGCGGATGCTGGCAATAGCAATCGCGGTCGACCAGTTGGCGATTGCGATGGCTGCGGCGTTGACGATCTGATCGACTGAAGTGCTGTAGTCGCCCATCTATTTGAAGAGGTGGCCGGCATAGTTGGCCGCTGCCACTCCGATGTAGAGAAGCGCCACCGAAAACACCGAAACCGCGATGCCGCTCTTGGCTCGCTCGGCGAGCTGCTGATTGGCGGTGAAGGATCCCAAGACGAGTCCGATGAGCGAAACGGTGAGTCCCAGCCCAGCGACCAGAGTCAGAATCGCGGCCGCATTGTCCGTGAGGTGGACCAGACCCTGGTAGACATTGGCCGGCAACCCGTTGAAGTCTGGGTTCACCGAGATGTCCAGGAAGATGCGAGTCACCAATTGCCTCCTTTGCCGGCAATGCCGGCAGTTACGGATGGGCGAGGATTCGGGCCCACGAGTCGTCGCCACGCCGGAACTTGGTCCCAGCGGCGGAGCTCGAGCTGCGCCGGCGGTGCGTTCGCGTAGACGAGCACTGCCTTTGTCATGCGCCGCAGCTCATCAACAGATGCGAGCGGCTTGCCGGTGCGCTGCTCGACCGAGCTTGAGATTCGTGAATCCGATTGACGCGAGCGGTACAGGCGCGTCTCATCACCGATCGCACGCGAGAAGACCTCGAGAGTTCTGATGTCACCCTGGCCAGGGAGCAGGAGGCGAGCGCGGCAGTTGTTCCAGATAGTGCGCGCTTCCTCGGCACCGTAGCCGGCCTCGACCTGGGCAAGATCGTGGTAGCAAAGAAGGAGTTGGATACCCTGGCCAGGGCCGCTGGAGGCGTAGCCGGCGAGCCGCGGTACACGGGCGAAGTTCGCCGCCTCATCGAGCCCCACGAGTAGCCGCGGAGACAAAACACCGCCCTGCTTCCGCGCCCTAGCTGCCGCTCGCCGCAATAGCGACATCAGAAGCGCAGAGAACAGGGGTCGGCAGCGCTCGGCATCCTCCGCTGGTGCGACCAGATACAAGGTCCCGGCCTCCCCGAGCAATCGGTCAAGGTCAACTGACTCGGGAGCAGATCGAGTGGCGGTCGCCACCCGCTCGTCGGTCCATAGCGAAAGGGAGGACCGGGCGGTCGAGGCAATGGAGCCCGCTTCCCTTTCCGGCGTCAGAGCGTAAGCGAGCAGCATCTCGGCGGCGGTGCCGTCCTTAACGGTCCGCGCGAGCCCGACGTACTCGGAGGGGGCCGTACGGTTGAGGCGCGCGAGCACTGAGCGCATGTCGCCGCCGCGCTCGCGCTCACAGATCACAAGGCCGCCGATCAGGCTCGAAGCGGCGAGGTACCAGTGCGCGTTATGGCCGCGCTTGCCTTCGGCAGTGAAATGGTCCGCGAGCTCAGCTGCAGCGCCGGAGGACGAGGCTGCCTCGACCGGATTCCACGTTGAGCTGTCGAGCCGAAGCCGCGTTAACCAAGAGCGATCCTCGTCAAGAGGAGCAAACACCCACACCGGACCGAGTCGTCGCCGCTGGTCGAGGGTGAGGTTGATCAGCTCCTCTTTGGTGGAGGTCGCGATAGCGGCGCCGCCCCAGGAGAGCAGCGTTGGCACCACCACGCTCGAGGTCTTGCCCGAGCGCTGGACTCCCATCAGCAGGACGTTGTCTTCGGCCGGCGACTGCAGCGCTCGGCCGTTGACAAAACCGAGCACGATGCCATCGCTGGCGAGGCGATCGGCGCCCGCCGACCGGCCGAGCCGTCCGCGATCGGCCAAGCGCGCCCATCGGCTGCTGCCGTGACTATTTGGTGTACCGAAAGCCACCAGCCACGAAGGCAGACACGAGCGTGCCCAAGAGATGATGACCGTCCCAGTGAGCGTCAGGGCGCGCATGAGCAGCCGCGTCATGCCGCGCGCTCCCAGTGAGTTTGGCGGTAACCCGCCTCCAGCTCACGCTCCATCTGCCGCTGGTACCGCCGCGCGACGGCGCGAAGGGCGATCAGCGAACCGACCCGGGTGGCATTGAACCGTCCGCCCTGGCCAGCCTGTATTGATCGAACGCGTAGATCGATGATCGGCGTCGATTGAGCGCCAGCCGATTCGCTCGACGATGTCGTGTCGCGGTCGGCCTTTGTGGTCAACGCCACCAGCTGGGTGGGCGCCCGCAACGGCGTCAGGTCTCCGCGTTGGCGCTCTATCTCCAGGCTCAGCGCTTCTTTCATGGCGGCGAGCCGGCTCTTCGTGATGTCGAGCCAGACGAATCCGCCCTCGTGGTCGTCGCGCATCCCGGCCAGCACCAGGTGGACGTGGTGGTGGGCAGTGTTGCGGTGGATGGCGGCGATCCAACGAAGTCCCCCACTCCCCAGGTCGCGCTCCAAGGCTGTCACGCTGGCGACGGTCAGTCGGCGGAGGTCGAGCCCTGATGCGCGCTCCGGAGAGATGACCATCCGATAGACAGCCCGGCGCCGGTCATGCAGATTTCCGTCGCGGCCGCGATATTCCTGGGGCCGGGAGCTGTCAATCGAGCCGGCCACAAAGGCCGCGAATGCTTTGCGGTCGGCGCTGCACAACGCGCCAGCTGGCCCGAAGAGCTCCGCCCGCCAACTGGCTCGGTCGCGATAGGCGACGTATTTGAGCAGCCCGGAGACCTCTTTCTTGGGCTTGCTTTCGGGTTGGGTCGGGTGGACGTCGCGGTGCTGGACGTACCGCAGGAATCCGCCCACTGCCTTACGCACCTGGCTACCAGCGCCAGCCGGCGTGAACTTGACTGCAAGGATGACCCGCTCGCTCATGACTCGGCCTCGCGAAACATGGCCAGCCGCGCTTCGGCGGCTGCCGCCGCTTCAGGTGCCAGGTCCTGCAACCGGCGTCGGCCGTCCGGTAAGACCGCTGCAACCATTAGAGCCGCGAGCTCGGCGGCGACGAGGGCGGCGAGCGACGCCGGCGAGTCAGACCGCGTCCCCGCCTCGGTGTCCATGGACAGGGCAGCCGAAACCAGCTCGCGAACGACCGCGCCATGCGAGAGACCGCTCTGACCAGCCCGCTGGGCGATCGTCGAGCGCTGGGCCGCGGTGAACGCGACCTGGAGGCGGTGCGTCTGTGGAGTCCCCACATCTATTAACTGGTCATCGGAAAGGGCCAATAACCGTGCTTTGAGCGTGCGTTTTCCAAGTTCGCACGCAAAACGCACGCCTCGAGGTCGGGCCTTCGCTTCCACCGGAGGCCAGCGGAGCCCAAAACGCACGGTCGGCGCACGGTAAACGCACGGCCCGTTGAGAGCCTTTGGCCATCTCATAAGGAGGTGGCCCATGGTCCCAATCGACGGTCCGGCCCTCGTCCTCCAGCAGATCGAAGCAAAGGACCGGCGCAAGCGATCAATCCATCCGGAGCTGCTCGACCAGTTCGCTCGACAAGACCAGCGCCTATTCGACCTGCTCGTCCGCTACAGGGCGGGAGAGCAGGTTCTCGACGGAATCGTGGCGGAGCTCCTGCCCGCGGTCCACGCCAAGGCCGAGCGCCTCAATGCGGTGAGGATGTACGGCCGGGACGATCTCAGTCAGGAACTGATCGCTGAGATCATCTACGTGGCCCGCAAGCTGCCCCTCCGTCGGCCCGCGTTCGTCACCCGCCGCTTGATGCTGTCCGCTGCCAGGCGTCTGACCCGACGCCTCGAGCGGGAGTGGTACCGCCAACTGGAGGAGTGGTACCGGGAGCTGGACGGTCGCCTCCTGAGTAACCCCGACGACGGTGGGGCGGATGGTGAGGAATGATCGCCCAGCGCGATCTACGAATCTCGGATATCCTCGCGGCCACGGGGCAGGCGGGGATGCAAGAGGCGGCCGGCGACAAGTTCTGGACTTGGCGCCGCAAAACGCTCGCAATCGGCTACGGGCTGGTCTTTATAGACGGGCTCTGGATTCTCTTGGCTGCGGATCCCAACGGCCTCATCCTCATGGCGGCGGCGCTCACTGGTTTGCTGTTCCTGCACCGGACCTGGGTCGGACTCGTGGTTTGGGCCTACGTCGCGGCGTCAGGCCTCGTCGCGATCATCTCCGCAGACGACCTCGGCCTCTATGGTCTGGCAGCAGGCTTTGGATTCGGTCTCCTAGCTCTGCCGTGGCGGCGTAGAGAACCGGTTCCCGCCAGGGCACCGGTCTTCTGGACCCAGCAAATGCAACCGGCTCCAATCCGCACGCAGACAAACGGCGGACCGTCTCCCCATCGGTTGCTCCCAACCGAGGTTCAGCGACAGATCGAAGCTCACACCGTTGAGCAGAGTCAGCCTGTCATTGACCAAAGTCCACCTGCCGCGCCAACCATGCCGGCGACCTCGTCCAACGGCGATACCCATGCCGAATCCCAAAAGGTCTTTCCCGGCGCGCTGGATATGTCCGCGATCGGACAGATCAGCCTCACCTTGCCCTGGAAGGATCTAACTCCCGACCTGATGCGAAGGCCGGTTATCGGATTCCTCTGGCTGTACCTGTACGCACGCGATATGCGCAAGGCCGGCGACCGCCTCACACGTTCGTCGCTGATCGATGAGGTGGCTCACGGCGTCGCCGATCCACGCGGCCGGTTGCGCGGATACCTTCGCGATCTGTCACACCTACCGGCGCCGCTCGGCGCCATGATCAAGGTCGAGGACGAGCTGATCGGGTTCGACCTGCTTGGCCAGGAGACGGACCTGGACGAGCTTCGTCATTCGGTGGAACACATGAAGCAGAGTGGATCACCCGATCCCGACTTCGAAATTCTCCACGCCCAAGAACTGCTCCGCGACCTGGGTGATGGCGTCTTTCTGCCTGGCTTTGAGGACATGGAGAAGCGTGTCACTAAAGGACGAGGGATCGCCGGCCAGATCGTAGCCGAGGTCAGAGCTCAAGTTCTTACTCTTCGGGCAGACCTCGCCGTTGCTACCGCGAACGCCCTCCTTGATCGCGGCCGGCCCGCCGACGCCGCAGCGCTCTTGGATCCCCTTGTCGCCGGATCCGAGGACCGGGACGATGTTGTACGGACTCTGATTACTGCCCTCCGCGAGAGCGGCGACCACAAGCGTGCCGGGGAGATTCGCCGGCAGTACACCGTCGGTCAGGAGAATTAGGAATGCGAAACGTGAACTCGCAACTACGAACGCTTCGGAATCGCCTGGGCAGCCGCGAGGACGTGATCGCGGCGGTTGCTCTTGCCGTGATTGCCGTCGGCGGCCTGTCGTTCACGTTGACCACTCACACAGGAACGCCCGCCAGCGCAGCGCTTGCTTACGTGGCAGCGGTCGACAGCGCCGACACCTCATACGTCTGGTCGCACTCGATCGTCGACGTGCTCAACGGCTCAGCTCCCAACGCCACATTCCTCGACCGGGCGGCGCTCGATGCGCAACTTAAGACGACAGCGCACAGCCGATCAGCGATCGGGGTGCAGAGCGCCAGCTACGTGCTAGGGGGCACCAGAGTGGTGGTCACGTACAACACACCGTCCGGCCCGGCCAAGACAAGCCTGATCATGCGCGGGGGCGCACCGCACTCGTGGCCGGTCCTGATCAGTCCGGCTGGCCTCGACATCGCTCTACCACCCGGAGCGGGCGCGATCGCCATCGACGGGCGGACGGTTGAAGCAAGCGGCAACGAGCTGAAATTGGCCGTCTTCCCGGGAAGCCATCAGCTCAAGCTGGCCGGATCTGATCTCTATCTGCCGTTCACAAACGAAGTCGATGTAGAGACGACGTTTCCAACGCTGACGCCGGCGACGTTCACGAAGATCCAACCCACCGACAAGGCTGTTTCACAGGCCAAGCAGGCGGTCGCCTCTGCGATTCAGAACTGCGCCACGTCGAGCGCATTGGTGCCGGCTGGTTGTCCCCAGGCCTACACGTCCGATACATCGGTCCAAGCGACCTGGGCTGTGCTGGGTGACCAGTTGGCAGGGTCCAAGGTCATCATCAACGCGAAGAGTCAACTCGAGGTCGCCAGTCACTACCTGATGAGGCTCAGTTACACGAGCAAGACTCGGGGAGATCGACTTTTGGCGGTGGGCGGGCCATTCATTGCCGAGCTCACTTGGGATGGGCAGACTCTTTCGGTATCGGGATTCAGCAACGCCCCGCCTGCGGCATCAGCGGTCCAACGCCCGCCAGCGACTGACGCAGACGTCCTATTGCCGCTCAAGGCTCAGTTCAATCGGTGCCTTAGCCTGCAGGCGGGTTCAGCTGTGGATTGCCCGCAAGTCGTGACGGCCTTCTATGCCTCCAACTTCGTCTGGCATCCCACAGCGGATCCGACCCAAAACGCGACCGTGGCCTGGGATGACGTTCAAGGTTTCTTCAAGGTCACGGGCACTTACGACTTCAGCGTCGACTACGACTCGATGCCCCCGATCGGCCCGACCCACCACTACCAGGACCACTCCTCGGGCCATTACACCGCCGATCTCTACTGGGACGGCAACAAGACCGTCTTTATTGGGTTTGAGTGATGAACGACAAGATCAGTCTCGCTATGCAGTCGCCGGAACCGATCCGTGTCCAGCTGGGCGAAATCGCAGTCACCGACTCGTGGGTGTCTACCCCGGCTGGCAGCTACCCCTTGCGCGGCACGACCTGGACTGTCGCGAATCAGACGTATGTGAACGACGTGATCCCGGGTTGGGCGATTGGCCTAGCAGTGGTCTTCTTCATCTTCTGCTTACTCGGCCTGCTCTTCCTCACTATCAAGGAGAAGCGCGTCCACGGCACCATCGGCGTGACGGTACAGGGACCCGATTTCTCGTACAGCACTCTGATCCCAGCTCGACACGAAGGCGTTCAGTACCAGGTAACCCAGCAAGTGAACTGGATTCGGGCGCAAGTCGCCCATCTGTCGGCGTGATGCCGCGTCGGTCGCCCGGCGGGCAGAAAGCCCGCCGGTTGGCTCCGCTGGGCAGGTTTCCTCACGCGAACCTCACCCAAACCTCAAGAAACCTTGAGGTTTCTAGGTTGCTCATGAGGAGGAGAGCTAATGCAGATTCCTGATGTCGTCCGCCGTTACGTGGATGCCTTCGCAGCGCGCGACTCTGCGGGTTGCGCCCGGTGCTTTGCTTCTGATGGAACATACAGCGACCCTACGTACGCACCCGAGCCATTGCGTCCAGACGCCATCCAGAAGCAATTCGGCAACGTCTTCGATGCGTTCCCGGATGCGGCCACCGAGACTGTCGGGCTGTATCTGATAGCCGAACAGATGGTCGTGTGGCGTTGGATCATCCGAGGCACCAACGCCGGACCTTTTGCCGGAAGGCCGGCCACTGGGCGTCCGATCGAGCTGCCAGGATGCGAGTTCATAGAGGTCCACGATGGCCTGATCCAGCGAGTCGAAGGCTATTTCGACCGCTTGATGCTGCTCGCCCAACTCGGATTAGCTCCGGTACCAGCTCGGCCGAGTTCCACTTAGGACGAGGGCGGTATGCAAACCTCTCGCGATGAGCAGGTCGAGCCGCCAACCAGTGGCCACGAAGCCCAATTGGGGCGATACCCTCGAGCAATGAAGAAGAAATACTGGCGCGTCTATTCGGACCAGCAAGGCGAGTCGCATGTCGAGGAACGAGACATTGACCTGCAACTTATGAACTACGCCCCGCCGGCGCCTCCCGTTTTCGTCTCCAGCCCGACCGTTGCGGCCGGTTTCGTGTATCTGTGTGCGCCGAAAGGAATTGAGGGCGATCTTCACCCCACGCCGAGGCGTCAGCTTCAGGTTCTCCTGAGTGGCAGCGTTGAGCTGGAGGCCTCTGACGGCACCGTCATAACGGCCAAGCCGGGCGACGTCTTCCTGCTCGAAGATACGCAAGGACGGGGCCACAAGTCGCGTATCGGTGCCGACCAGGCAGCTGAAATTCTGGCGGTAACCATGCCATGACCATGCCTGGACCATGTGCCTCCAACCTGTGGTGAAGACTGACGTCAAAGTGGTGAAGAATGACGCCAAAAGGCGTAACGAGATAAGGCGGCTGCGCCGCAATCCATAGCAGCGCCGGCGGAAGCCCCGAGCCGTGTGTGCTGAGCTATATTGGCCGACGCCGCTCTACCGACAGGAGACCCTGTGACCGAACAAGCCATTCGCAATCACGCGCAGTTCATTTGGTCCGTCGCCGATCTGCTGCGCGGAGACTACAAGCAGTCTGAGTACGGCAAGGTGATCCTCCCATTTGTTGTGATCCGCCGCCTCGACTGCGTCCTGGAGCCGACCAAGGCAGCAGTGCTCAAGCGCCAGGCCGAGCTCCAGGGCAAGATCGAGAATCTTGAGGCGGTGCTGAAGGCGGTTGCGGGTCAGCAGTTCTTCAACGCATCCAAACTCGACTTCAAGCGGTTGCTAGAGGACCCCTCGAACGTCGGCGATAACCTTCGGGCCTACATCGCGGGCTTCTCCGAGGCGGCGCGCGACGTGATTGCCAAGTTCGACTTCCATACCCAGATCACTCGCCTGGAGCGGGCCAACCTCCTCTACATCGTGCTCGGCAGGTTCGCCGAGATCGACCTCCACCCGAACGTCGTATCGAACCTGGAAATGGGCTACCTCTACGAGGAGCTGATCCGGCGCTTTTCCGAACTCTCCAACGAGACTGCCGGCGAGCACTTCACCCCGCGCGAGGTTATCCGGCTCATGGTGAACCTGCTCTTCATCGAAGATTCAGACCTCCTTACCAAGCCGGGAATCGTCAAGACGCTCTACGACCCGGCGTGCGGCACGGGCGGCATGCTTTCGGTCGCCGAGGACAATCTGCGAAAGCTCAATCCGCAGGCCAGGCTTGAAGTGTTCGGCCAGGAGCTCAACGACGAGACCCATGCGATCTGCCGGTCGGACATGATGCTGAAGGGGCAGGACGCATCGCGCATCTACAGCGGCAACTCCTTCGATCACGACGGACTGCCCGACGGGCGGTTCGATTACATGCTTGCCAATCCGCCTTTCGGGGTGGAGTGGAAAAAGGTCGAGGACGCTGTCAAGAAGGAGGCTCAGGCTAAGGGCCTAACCGGCCGCTTCGGCGCCGGCCTTCCGCGGATCAATGACGGGTCGTTCCTCTTCCTCCAGCACATGCTCTCAAAGATGAAATCGCGCGACGAGGGCGGCTCGCGTCTGGCGATCGTCTTCAACGGCTCACCGCTCTTCAGCGGAGGCGCCGGCTCGGGCGAGTCGGAAATCAGGCGTTGGATCATCGAGAACGACTGGCTCGAAGCCGTTGTTGCGCTGCCAGATCAGCTTTTCTACAACACGGGCATCTCGACCTACTTCTGGGTTCTGACCAACCGCAAGTCACCTCAGCGTCGGGGCAAGGTCCAGCTGATCGACGCCCGCGAGATGTTCACGAAGATGCGCAAGTCGCTGGGCAACAAGCGCAGCGAGATCTCGAACGCGCAGATCGAGGAGATCACGCGCCTCTATGGCGAGTTCGCCGAAGGCGAGCGGGTGAAGATCTTTCCGAACCCAGCGTTCGGCTACATGAGGATCACGGTCGAGCGCCCTCTGCGACTTGAGTCCGCGGATGGGGCGGCCAGGGGTGTGACGCCGGCTCAGCTGAAGGAGCTGCTCAAGACGGCCGAGCGCGACGAGACGGCCAATCCAATCACCGATCGCAGAGGAAGTTCGTACCCGGACCCAGACCTGCGGGATCAGGAGAACGTGCCGCTGCCTCCGGTGCCGGTCACGTATGAGCAGGACACCACCAACCGGCTGACCCGACTGGAGTATACGACCGCAGTGAGCGACTACATGAAGGCCGAGGTCTTGCCGTGGGTGCCTGACGCGTGGGTGGACGCCGAGAAGACGAAGATCGGCTACGAGATTCCTCTCACAAGATACTTCTACAAATACGTTCCTGCGCGCCCGCTTGCGGAGATTGACGCAGAGATCAAAAGCCTGGAAGTAGAGATTCAGAAACAGCTTGCTGAGGTCATCGATTGAGCTCTGTCCGTCTGAAGCGAGTGGCCAAAGTTATCGCGGGCCAATCGCCGCCTTCCGAAGAAGTAACCGCCCTCACATATGAAGGCTTGCCCTTCCTCCAGGGCAACGCTGAATTTGGCTTGGTCAGGCCGAGTCCGGTCTGGCGTTGTGACACGGCTCCTAAGCAAGCCCAACCAGGAGACATTCTGCTGTCCGTGCGTGCGCCGGTCGGTGCCTTGAACTGGGCCGATCGAGCGTACGGCATTGGTCGCGGGTTGGACGCGATTAGACCGCGCGACGGACTGGCCGACCCACGGTATCTGTGGTGGGTCATGCACGCATCCGTGCCGACCCTTCAGGCAACTGCCACAGGTTCGACGTATGAAGCCGTCACCGCCGAGGATGTAGGAAACATCCCGGTTCCCAGTGCCGCTCTGCTGAAGCAACGATCGATTGCTGACTACCTGGATCGGGAGACGGCGCGGATCGACAAACTAATCGCTGCTGCGCAGGGGCTGATTAGGCTTCTCGGCGAGCGGATGCGCGCTTTAGTTGATCACACGATCAACACGACCGTCGAAGAATCCGAGCCGCTCGGCAAGGTGTTGCAGGCAGTGATCGATCGGCGCGGCATCACACCGGGCAAGCTCGGAGGTGACTTCGTCGATCAGGGGGTGCCGGTAGTTTCGGCTCGCAATGTTCGAGACGGGCGCCTCGAAATGAATGCGGACGTAAAGTTCGTTACCGAGGCAATGGCCTCGCGCTGGATGCGCCATCCACTTGAGGCAGCCGATGTCATCGTAACTTCTGAGGCGCCGATGGGCGCTGTCGCGTTTGTGATACCAGAAAACTTGCCCGCGTGCATTGGTCAGAGACTCTTTGCGCTACGGCCCCAATCGTCGAGACTATTGTCCAGATACCTCTTCTGGGCACTTCAGACGCTAAGAGCTCAGGAACAACTTGTATTAATGTCGACCGGATCAACAGCAGTCGGGATCAGGCAGAGGTATTTAGTGACGTTACGCATACCGATTCCTGACCTAAGCCTGCAGCAGAGCATCGCATTGCGCCTTGATGCCGCAAACGTTGGAGTGTCTACTCTGTCAGCAAAGCTACAAAGACAGATCGAACTGCTCATAGAGCGTCGCGAGGCTGTGGTCGCATCTGCAACGGCTGATCAGGACCATATGGTCGGAGCCAACTCGTGATCAAACCTGACGAACGACTCTTCGAGGCGGCAATAACTGAGCACCTCGTTGAGTTCGGAGGCTACCGCGCATGCAAGCGGGGCACAAAACCCGAATGGGTGGGGGATTTCGACGCCGTTAAGGGCGTCGACACTGCGGAGCTCTTCGCGTTCATCGACGCGACGCAGCTGAAGCAGTGGGCGCAGCTCGTGAATCTCCACGGCGGGAATCCCGCGTCCGCGCGGAAGCGATTCCTGGACAGACTCGCCAGTGAGCTCGACGATCGCGGCACCGTGGACGTCCTTCGCCACGGGGTCATGGACCAAAACATCGAGATCCGCGTCGCTTTCTTTAAGCCGGCCCATGGCCTGACGCCCGAGCTCGCGGAGCGCTATAGGGCCAACCGTCTCACCGTCACGAGACAGCTACCGTACGAAACCAACTCGAACAACACGCTCGACGTGTGTCTCTTCGTCAACGGTCTTCCTGTGGCGACCGCCGAGCTCAAGAACGAGCTGACCGGCCAGGGCATCGACAACGCCATCCAGCAGTACCGCACCGACCGCGACTCCCGCAATGTCACACTCGGCCGTAGAGCGGTGGTCCACTTCGCAGTCGACCCGCTTCGGGTCGCGATGACCACCAAGCTGGCAGGAGCCTCGACGCGGTTCCTGCCGTTCAACCGGGGCTACGGTGGAGGGGCGGGCAATCCGCCGAACCCTGAGGGCCACCGCACCGGCTACCTGTGGGAGCAGGTCTGGGCCCGCGATCCGTGGATGGACATTCTTGCCCGGTTCATCCACGTCGAGCGGCCGGCGAAGGCCTCACAGGCTCAACGCAAGGCGGCGGAGGTAGTCATCTTCCCTCGCTACCACCAGTGGGACGCCGTTCTGAAACTCGAGCGCAGTGCGCGCCAGGATGGTTCGGGCCACAACTATCTGGTCGAGCACTCTGCGGGATCGGGCAAGAGCAACACGATCGCTTGGATCGCCCATCGGTTGGCGAGCCTCCACGACGACCAAGACCACAAGATCTTCGACAAGGTCATCGTGATCACGGACCGCGTGATCCTCGACCGCCAACTGCAGGACACGATCTACCAGTTCGAGCATGCTCGGGGAGTGGTCGAGAAGATCGATGAGAACTCCCAGCAACTCGCTCAAGCGCTGGCCGGTGAGAGGGCGAAGATCATCATCACGACGCTCCAGAAGTTCCCCTTCGTGCTGGAGAAAGTCGCCGGTCTGCCCAGCCGACGCTATGCCGTGATTGTCGATGAGGCGCACTCCTCACAAACCGGCGAGGCGGCCAAGGATCTGAAGTTGGTGCTCGGAGCCACCGAGGAACAGGAGCTCACCGCCGCCGAGGCAGAGGATATGGGTCTGGTCACAAGCGCCGAGGATCCTGTCCAGGAGGCTCTGGCCAAGGCTGCCGGCGCCCGGGCCAAGCAGGGCAACCTGTCGTTCTTCGCCTTCACGGCAACGCCCAAGCAGCGAACGCTCGAGCTATTCGGCACCAAGAACGCCGATGGCAAGTACGAGCCGTTCCATCTCTATTCGATGCGCCAGGCGATCGAGGAGGGATTCATCCTCGATGTACTGGCCAACTACACGACCTACCACTCTTACTGGCGGATCGAGAAGAAGATCCGCGAGGACCCCGAGTACCAGGAGAACAAGGCGCAGCGCGCCATCGCCCGCTTCGTGAGCCTGCATCCCCACAACCTGGCCCAGAGAGCTGAGATCATCGTCGAGCACTTCCGCGCCCACACGATGGCCAAGATCGTCGGCAGCGCCAAGGCCATGGTCGTGACGTCGTCACGATTGCACGCTGTTCGCTACAAGCAGGCCATCGACAAATACATCAAGGAGAAGGGCTACGCGGACGTGAAGACGCTGGTGGCCTTCTCGGGCAAGGTGGGCGAGTTCAGCGAACCGGGCATGAACAAGTTTCCGGAGTCGCAAACGGCGAATAAGTTCGCCAGTGCGGAGTACCAGGTTCTGATCGTCGCCGAGAAGTTCCAGACTGGCTTCGACCAGCCCCTCCTACACACCATGTACGTCGATAAGGTGCTGGTCGGTCTGGCCGCGGTACAGACGCTTTCTCGTCTCAACCGCATCCATCCGCTGAAGTCCGACACATTTGTACTCGACTTCCGCAACGACGCCGAGGATATTCAGAAGGCCTTCGAGCCCTATTACGGGAAGACAGTTGCGGCGCCGACGGATCCCAACGTCCTATGGGATACACGCGCTCGGCTCGACAGTTTCGATGTTCTGCGCCCTGAAGAGATGCAGTCGGCGGTCATAGCGCTCCTGTCGGGTGACAGCCACAAGGCACACGCGGCGCTATACGCGCTGCTGGACCCGGCGCTCGAGCGCTACCGCAAGCTTGACGACGATGTGGCGCTCGAGTTCAAGGACGGGTTGGACAAGTTCGTGCGCACCTACTCTTTCGTGTCCCAGATAGTCTCTTTTCAGAACACGGGGCTCGAACGCGATTACATCTACTGTCGCGCCCTAGCGGCTTACATCCGTAACTCGGCCACCGTCGAGCGCCTCGACCTCGGGACCCAGGTGGAGCTCACGCACCTTCGAACCGAGATAACCTTCGAGGGGTCGCTCGCTCTGAAGAGCCCGACCGGCGAGGTCAAGGGGATCACGTCCGGTAAGGGCAAGCTCCACGAACCCGAGATGGAGCGCCTCTCAAGGATCGTGGAAGTCCTGAACGAGCGCTTCGGCCTGGACCTCGGCGAGGCGGATCAGCTGCTATTCGACCAGTTCGAGGAGAGCTGGGCGGCCGACCATGAGTTGGCCGACCAGGCCAAGAACAACTCCATCGAGAACTTCAAGCTCGTGTTCGACCCGAAGTTCATTAACACCATCGTCACCCGCATGGACGCCAACCAGTCGATCTTCAAGCAGGTGCTCGACGACCAGGAGTTCCAGGACATCCTGAAAGACTTCTACGTGCGCAAGATGTACTCGCGGCTGCGTCGCCCCGCCACCGAGGCGTCACCGCCGACCGCTTCTTAACAGCCGGGGTTGGCGGCTACGACGATTGACCGTACCGTGACGCCTCATATCTCCTGGAGTGACTTCCTACGCGCTCATCACGCCTTCCGACCGATTGCCGACGCTCTCGGTGATAGCAACAGGCCGGTCGTGGCCCGTGGCCCGCGTCAAGCTGGCTTCTCCCGACCGCGCGGAAGCATGGTTCGTCGCAGCCTATGACTCGTCCCACCAGGTCATCTGGGGTGCGCACGTTTCGGCTCGAACCTTCAAAACCAGATCGGAACGGATGGCCGCCCTGCAAGGCTGGGGCAGGGTTGAAATTCATCCGGTACCGCTATCACGTGTTGCAGTGAACTGGCTTGCGCGGAGGTTGTCGGGCTCTCCCTAAGCGCGGTGGTATGCAATGCCGCCCTCAGTCTCGATGAGTGTCAGGTGCGCACGTGTTCGACAGTAAGCTCGCCATAGGTACTCGATATCGCTTGGGCAGCTCACCGAGTGAAACTATCGCCTACCCCGGACTTGCTGAACGCGACCTGCCAAGATTCGTGACTGACAAGTGAGCGAGTCGCCTCGACCAACAGAAGGCCAGGCTCTCCTCGGCGCTGTCGCTTTTGTCGCCTTCGGACTGGCGCTGGCTATAACCGTGAAGTCGGCGATTCCAGGAGTTGGCGACGTGGCATTCGTCGCTGTACTCGTACTGCCACTCATTGCATACCTGATCCTGTCAGATAGGTTTGCCGAGTTCACATTGCCCGGTGGAATCAGCGCAAAGCTTGCACGTGCTAGCCGTGAGCCGGTTGCACCGGCGGTTCGAACCTCGATCCAATCAGTACGTGTGATTCAAAAAGGAAATCGAGCAGACCTAAAGCGAAGCCTAGAGGGCATCGCCGAGGCCTCGGATGCCCCCCTAGTCATGGTCGTCGAGCTGGGGCAGGACTACTCGCCTTGGATGTTTAGCCAGTACCTGTCTGAACTTGCCCGGTATCGTGGCTTTCGTTTCCTTGTCATTGTCGACGGCTCAGCGCATCTGGTTGGTTATGTGCCGGCCGAGGTCTTTCGCTTGCCGGGGATGCAGTCCGAACAGGACCTGACCTCGCTCGTTTTCACCATCTCGGCAGCTCAGATTCCCGCTCTCCTGAGTGTGCCAGGAATGATTTCGGAGAGCCTGCGCCTCGATTCGACTGTTGCCGACGGTCTGAGCTACATGAACCGTCACCGTTTACGCTCCGGCGTCGTGACTGATACGCAGAGCAGACTTGTGGGCATAGTCGATCGCGAAGATCTAGTCGTCCAACTGCTTCTAGCGATTGGTGGATAAAGAGTCGCGCTCTGGCAGCGGAGTATCGCCCGCCATTTACAGGGCCTGTATGTGTGGGAGTTTCGATCGTCAATTCGCAGTTCAGATTGCTGCACGAACTTGTCGTCGCTTGGCATCCTCCCCTCGATTTGCTGACGATAAGCGTCGGATATCGAATGCTCGACTGAAGATCGGGGCCTTCGATGCACCGATGGGCGAGATGATGTAGGAACTACGAAGTTGTCGAGCTCAACGCCGAGTTGCTCTGGTGACCCTCGCTAGACCAATTGTCTGCGGGCCTCGCTTGCCTTTACAGCATCGCCGATCGTGTTGGCAGTAAGCAGGACGTCGATCATGCACCAGACTCGGCCACTCGGCCACACGCCCTTGGAGCTCACGGTCTTCATGGGTTCGACTGGAGGTCCCAATCGGTATAGGAAATGTTCACCGGGGTAGATCTTGGAGTGGGTCCCCATTTCAGGAATCTCGGCCGATAAGTCGGACACGATCTTGTACTCCTCGACGAAGCGAACCGAACGGAGTCTTCCTCCGTAACGAAAGCCCATGTAGCTTGGAGGCTCCTTAGGCCATCCGCCGCTTCCGAAGGGATGAAAGTAGAGGCCCTTCTTCTCGACGACATCAACAAACGAGATCGACGCGCCCTCCGGTCTTTCGTAGCTAAGCGAAACCACGTAGACCAAGTTGTCCAGTCTCCGCATGCTGGTCTGCTCTCCAAGGTACCTTGCCAACTGAGCCAGTAACCGCTTTTCCGCGTGTGTGGCGCCTGCGGTTGCGTTCATGGCCTCGTCGATCACGTATGCCCAACGCCGGTGTGCCACGGAGACTCCCTGGATCTGTGTGGGCATCGACCTGCTTCGCGCGTACTGCTCTGTCGCCTCCGTCAGTATCACAAAGGCTCGCCGAGGAGTCGCCCAGTCGTCGAACCGTGGCATGTACTTCGTAAGTTGTTCGATGGATGGCAAAGCCCAGCCCTTTTTGGCCTCAACGATCAGCATGAGCTCGCCCGGAATGACCACCTCGACGTCAGTAAATCCGCCCGATTTGGCATGAGGTTGAAGGCGCACCAGTGTCGACGGCCCGGAGGTGAAAGTCGAGTCCCCGAAAACATCCCTGATTAGGCGATTGCGAAACTTCGAAGACTCGGCAAGCGCCCAACCGAGTGCGTTGGTAAGTGCAGGCTCATCATCTCCAAGTAGGTCGAAAATGGTGCCCAGCGGCCGTCCGTAAAGACTCGCTTCCGCCATGACGTAGACGAGGCTATCTCAGCGCGTGCCAACAGTCGAGCAGTTTGCGGAGACGATGTCTCGACCGCCTGGCTGTCGTGATCAAGGCAGGACGCAAACTATGGCTGGTTATAAGCACTCGTTCACGACAGCAGGGATTCGTCGCCATCCCTCTAGGTGGCCCTCTCAAGCGGACCGTAGGGCGTCCAGATTCCTTGGAGACTATCGTGGACGGCCTCTATCAACCAGTCGTATGTGTGGATCGATATGTTGTTCTCTTCAAGTGTCCTGTTACGCAAGCCCTCGACCGGATCCTGATCCAACGTCCGTCTGCCGACAAACACGACGCCAGGAGGGTTGGGTCGAATGTCCGGCAGGTTGAGACCCTGGTCGCGACGAGATCGTCGCGCTTGATCAAGATTGTGGCTAAGCCATTCGCGCCACGTTTGAATTTGTGCTACCGCCTCGCGCGTCTGCTCCGCAAATGCTGAGCCGTCCTTCAACGCAATGCGGGCGAGCGGACTCTGGAGTTCTACAACATACCAATGTATGCCGGCACTATCCACAGCTGCGACAACGAAATCCGGTATGTATCTAGCACCCAGGTTAGGCAATGGCACGACGAATACGTCGTGTCGATTACCCAGGAGCGATGACAGCAACACTGGACGCTCCCCAATTAGTCTCTGGATCGGCCGTTCGTCAGTCGCGGAGTCGATGGTGTCTTCCAGGGCACCGACGTCGTCAGGTCTGATCGGCGCAGATATGGCGAAGTCTCTGAGCTGTGCCAGCTTCGCCACAGAGAGGGAACTAATTGGCTGCTCAAGAGCGATCCGTTCATCAATGGCGCGTCGAAGATCCTGCGCCCTCGAACTAGTGTCTGAGGCGGCGGCTATCAATCGCAACCGGTGCGGACGCGCACGCCGGCCACGACCTCCCTTGAAGTTCACCTGGCCGTCTTCGCTGATTGATGCAATGAGTTCTATTCGTTCGTCGGTCTCGATGATGTCACTAACAAGATCACCGGCTCCGAGCTGCAGTCTCTCGAGCGCCTGCATCGAACGAATGTCCCAAAGCGACTGAACCCACGCGTCGATTAACTCAGCTTCGTCGGTCAACGAAGGACCTGCGATTCCCACCTCGGCGACTAGGCGGTTGACGTAGTCTGGGCGATGCCTACTCCTAGGCGTTTCGGCTAGTAACAACGGTGGTGCCAACTCGCGCCGCAGCAAGTACGCCGCAACGTACCGAGGTGTGTTGTCAGAAATGGCGAGGCCGAGCAGCCCTGCAATTCGTCGCTGTTCGTCAGTAACGTCGAGGCGTTTGCGAAGATTAGCTGTAGCCTCGGTCCAAGATGCGTAGGGCACCCCCGAATCGTAGCTCGGGGAGTGCCTAGCACCGGATGAATATGGTAAGGGCCAGGCCCTTGGCACCGGTCTAACTTACGTTCGCCGAGCTCGTTGGCCCATAGGCCGCTGGTAAGAACTTGATCGCAGGGTCTAATGAAGTCGGTCGCTAGGCCTTACATCGTCAATTACTATGTCGTGCAGTGAATCAAGGATCGCGGGCTCGAATCCCCGATTTCCTCGCGGAGGCGAGGCGCCGGTTTCGCCGTGAGGGATTCGCCCTTGAGCCCGAGGCGGAGCGCTTCTTACAACAACTCTATTTCGGTGCGACGGAGCGATTAGAGAGCGCGGAGCGGATCGAAGGCGCAAGACTAGTGCGTCTAGCAAGCACAAATCACAGGCGATTTCTGGGCGCGATTATCGAGGCGACGCAGGACGAACATCGCGACCGGATCGACCGCAATACGATCGAGCGAGTTCTTGCTGGACTTTGTCCGCTGTTTCCATTCTGCTAGAGGCGATGGACGATCAGGTCAAGGCTTCGTTCGACTGGCTAGGAGATGTTTGCAAGCAGCTTCTTACTTTGGCGACCGGGATCATTGCTCTCACGGTGACATTCACCCACGATCTAGTCGGCTCTGTTTCCGGTTTTGCCGCCTATTGTCTCGTTTCAGCGTGGTTCTTCTACCTCGTTTCGGTAATAGGTGGGGTCTGGGTGATGCTTGCAGCCACCGGGTCCCTCGCTAGGTCAACGAGTCCAAACGTGTACGCCACAAACATAAGGGTGCCGGCCTACATTCAGGTGATCGGCTTCGGGCTAGGCCTGCTGGCCACCGTGCTCTTCGGCGTTGGAGTTACCAAGTAACCCGGGTCCACAGCGTTAGCCGCGCTGCGATGAATGCCAATGGTCAATTGGTAGCGATAATGGGGTGCCTATCGATAGGTTCGCCGGGCGTCACGGGTCGATCACGAGGATGTCCTGTTCCAGTCGGGCCGGTTGGAGTTTGTCAGGATTGGCGGCGCGTCACCCGGGGTCAAGTCACTGGCAAGAAAGGCAGCAGTGCGAGGTCGATCAACCGAGGAGATCGACCACTAAGTCACTGGGTTGTACCAAATCCGGGGATTGGACTGAAGCCGTCGACACTGTCGCCCTTGGTATAGCGCACGCAGTTGCGTTTGACCGTGGTTCGGCGCCCTTATCATGCTGGCGACCACTGGTATGAGACAGCGCGACAAAGACCGAGTCTTGCAATGGTGGTACGTCGGCCGCGACCGTTACGAAAAGCTCCGACTCGAAATAACGCGCCTTTTTGATCACGAACTTGATCCACGCGTGCCCGCCGACAGCATTTACACGATCCGGGCTCGTCTAAAGGGTGAATTACGGCTTGTCGAGAAAGTGGATCTCCATTCCGGAGGAGGTACGCCAGCGATTGATCAAATACCGGCGGTGGTCGAAGACCTGCTGGGCATTCGAATCATTTGCCTCCGTCTTTCTGACGTTGATCGGGTCGAAGCATTCATTGAAGCTCTAGAGAAAGAGGGCAAGCTCGAATTTGTCAAAGCCCCAGAACGAAAACAGACCTTCATTCTTCCGATGAATCCGGGCGAAGCAATTCCACAAGATCTGGACTTGCAGTACACCGGCTACTCATCCATCCACTACCAAGTACGACTCGGACCGGCAAGCCAACCGGCCCAGGTCCTGAAAGGGCTAGAGGCTGAGATTCAAGTTCGCACGATCCTCGAGGAGGCTTGGGGGGAAATCGATCACAAGTATCGGTATGAGCTGTCGAGAGCCGGAGTCAGCATCGCCGATGAAGTCAAACTCGGGTTTTACAGCTTCAGTGCCTACCTTCAGGCAGCTGCTCTCCATGCCGAATACCTGGCTCGGTCAACTGAGACGCTCGCACCACCGGCGCCAACACCCCCACCCAGTTCGATCGCCAAAGCGGCTGCTGCCTACCAAGCGGTGCGGAGCGATCTTGCGCATTTGGTAGGGTTTACCCCGTCGGATCAAACGCTGAACTATCTAGTCCGACGGACGGCTGAGCACGGGGTCAGCCTCGTCCCGCTTTCCACTTGGCTACCTGAGCGAATTGTCGCCCAATTCGCGAGCACCTATCAGGGGTTGTTCGGCGTGAGGCCATTCACGATTGAGTCAGAGCGCGAGGTGGACCTTGTGAACCTCGCGAATTTCGGACTCCTAGCCAACAGTCGGGGCGAGCGCCTCGCTAAGAACGGCCTTGTATCGGTTTTGAGAAGACGCCAGAAGGCAACCGAAACCCCGCCTCGTGACTTTGTGTTGCGCAAGCCCGCCACCGGCGACGATGATTATTGGGGGCAAACGATAGATTTTGTTGAAACTCGTCGGCTGACGCTAACGGTCACACCAATGTCGCCGACCGACTATTGGCGGCTGGGACTGAAGTTCTCACAAGACGGTAGGTTCGACGAGCAGCGCTACGGCGGAGGCATGGCCCTGTTCCATTTGGCCAAGCCGGCAGCTATTCCCGAGCTTCATTGGGTTTACTACACCCCAAGCGGTACAAGCGAAGGTGAGCGGCCCCTGCTGCTGGGCTATTCGCAGAATGCTGTCACCATCGTCTGCACAGCTGGTAACGACGAGCTACAAATCGAAGCCTTCAACCAAGCTGGTGTGCTACAGCTTCGCAACACATATCCGCTGCCTACACATCGATACGCGAAGGTCTTCGCATGGGGTGACGGAGACGACTATGCCTTGTCGATCGAGGCTCTGATCGCGATCTAGAGCGGTCGGCAACCGCCAGCTGCGATGGTCGGTCAAACGACGGCCTTGCTCACGATAAGAGCCTGTTACCGGGAACGCCGACCAACAAGGCTAAAGGTTCGGCTCCCACTTGTAGGTCAATCTGGCAGGAGTGCCTCAGGAACTATGCGGACCAGCCATTTGCCTAGAGGCGAATCCGCGCGAACTCCGTGAATAACCAGGGTCCGGTCGTTAAGGTGCTGGCCAATCGCTACCATCACCGGGTAGTAATCGCTATACGACCAGAGTCTCCCAGGGTATAGGTGGACGTCGTGGCAGCCTGCCAAGCTTTCGAGTTGCGTGATTGCATTCGCGACCTCGGACGGACCTGGACCGAGCAATAGCAGACTGCACGGAGTATTGGCTCCGTCCGCCAAGATTTGATCAATCAGAGACCACTCGTTCTGCTCTGCGTCCTCTCGGTACACCAATGAGAAGGAGCCACTAGCCTCCGTCGCCAAATCGCTTATTGCCTGGTACCCGCCTTGGCCGCCGCTTCGCAGGTCTTTCAGACCGAATGCCTTGCCGCGATCCCTGATCGTCACGATGCCTGGCCGCGATTGGACGGTGACCCTAGGCGCACCTCCATGCTCGAGGGCGTTTATCGCCAATTCGTAGATGACCATGCGCGCTAGATCGAAATGTTTACCCCAGGCACTCGGTGCGCCAATGTCGATCAAGAAACCTTCAACAGATTCGCTCACTGTTCTGCGCTGGCCACTCAGCTGGCGCTGAAAGGGCACTAGCTTCCGCGATCCGCCGCTCTCGGCGAGGATGGGTTGGCCTTGCTCGTCCCTAGCCCGCTCTTCCGCCGTCGCACGCCAAGCCAGTAACAGTTCGGTCGTATAGCGACCTGGGTCGTCATCGATTGTTTTGGCATGTGTCTGGCATAGCCAGATGCCGTTATCCCGCGCCTCACGCTGTTCGGGCCTCAGGCCCGGGTGATAGCGGGGTCCGCCTGGCGAGGCGGCCGAAATGTGCGCCGCCACCCCAACACTCGACGTGCCAGATGTACTCGACTCGGACGGTCCGCTAGTTGGCGCCCGGCAGGTCGGCATGGAGCATTTGTATCCGGCCCGTCGTGCCAGCTCCTCCCTGGCTCGCTCTGTGAAGTCTTGCCGTTGCATCCGGACTTGATTCTGCTACACCCCAGACCGGCAAGATTGCTAACAGCACGGACCGTTGGCCCTACTTCGCCGGTGGCTCCGAGGACGGCGTTGTTGCTGTCGATGAGCGTCGGATATCGGTACCGCCCGAACGAACTAGTCTTAGGCTTTGCGCCACCGGCAGTTCACAAATCGATTAGGAGGTCCATATGGCCAATCCTTCCCTCGACTTGGCAAGAGCGATTCGAAAGCTGGTTGAGCAATTCGTTAATGACGAAGGTGGCTATATCACTAGGGAAAATGAACTTGCACAGGCACTGGCCACATGGGGCAACGCTCTTGCGGGTTTGATCGCGGACGAAACGATGCGTCGGATTAGCGCCAGCCGCTAGTCATCGATGGCGGATCAGCCAAGGCTACCTGAGCCTCGCACCTACCTCCAGTTTGCTTCCGGTCGACATGGAAAGGCGAAGTGGTATCGGTGCGTGAGCTGCGGTTTCTTGGCACAGGTTGCTGGGGACGATGGCACCGCAGATGAAGAGATCCGAAACATTGTGCGTCAGACGGGGGTACAGACCAACGGCCAGCATCCGAAAGCATTTTGTTTCGTCAATGCCAACCCGATAGCATTCGAGGTCCTGGCGCTTGTGAAGGCCGGCAAAACTTTGCAAGAGGCGCTACTCGAGACCTTCAACAACGACCGCAACTGCAAGAGCTGGTACCCCTACACTCCAGGCGCCAGTCCGCTTTGGCACTACGAGGAGATGCGGATGATGTTCCTCGAAGTGGAGCGCAGACAGCATGATGAGGCCATCGAGGAAGAGCGAAGAGACTTCCAAACCGCGCTCGCAGAGCAGCGTAAGAAATTCGACGCCGAAATGGAAGATCGTGACGCGGCAGAAAACACACGACTGAACAAGTTCGCGACGAAGGTCGCGATCGCTATCGGTACTACCGGGGTCGCCGCCGCAGTCATCATCGGCTTGATCCAGATCGTGATCGCCCTACACACAGCCTCTCCGACTGTCAAAGTCACTGTCGTCGTGCCTTCGCCAATCGCGGCCAGCGCGACCAGATAGATGGACTGGCCGGGCGGACCTCAGCGGTGGCGATCTTGGAGACCCCTGAGTGGACTGCACCGGTGTACGGGGCGATGACGGCAATTAGGGTCGGCTACTATTTGCCTAGTCTCTGACAGGGCCAGATCCAATGAGAGTGATAAGTCCTTTATGAGGGCCACTCCGCCATCAGGGTGGCAGCATCGATAAATGTCGGCCCAGAGTCCAATGCACGGATGAGCCATCCAGTAGGTGGGAAGCGCGCGACGACAGTGTCGGCGGCCCGCAGTCGCGCCTCGGGGACGTCCGCGGACCAATTGCCCGCAAACGCCCCCAGCAGTTCGTTGACTCGAGTCCATAGCCCTGCCATCGCGTCCTTACGTACTACCTTGAGGGTGCCGATACTGGCGGCAGCTGCGGCATCCAGTTGTTCGAGCTGCGTGACGATCGCCCCACGGACGACATAACCCTGGCGTCCCAGTTCAGTCACTGCACGCGATGATTGATTGTGTGCTTGACCAATCGCGTTCGCATAGACCGCTGTCCCACCGTCGTTCTCGATCTTTGCCTCCCATGTGATCACCTCGCGCTGGTTGCCGAACACCCCACGCCAACGACAGTCCGTCGCAGCGCCATAGGTCGGACGGGTAGCCTTGTACCCAAGCAGGTTGCCGAGCGTTTCTAAAGACTCCGCGTATTGGTCGTGACTCGTTGAGGCCATTCCAATTGTGAGGCGCCCGCGCCAGCGTTCGAAACGACCACCAACGCCCGATCGTTCGAGTAAATCATCGAAGCCCTGGATCGCGGCCACCCGGAAATCGTCAGGATTGGCCAACCCCACCGTCGTTGGCTGGCCCTGATGACGTAAAAGCGATGAGCGTAAGCGGTTGAACCACGACGACGCTCCCCCGCGGTCGATTGCGTGCTGAAGGGTGTCGAGAGCGCGCGTGGCAGCCGCGACATCGCCGCGGCGGCCTTCAAGAAACGCTGCCTTCGCCTCGCACCACTGCGCATAGGCTCCCAGTTCGCGCAGACCGAGTGCCTCGCAGGCCTCTTGCCGCCTTCGGAAGTACTGCTCGGCGGTGCGATAGTCCTGGCGCGAATACAGCTCCAGCCATCCAGTCACCTCAGGGGCAGAGTCATCTAATGCGGTACTGCCGACTATTTGCGGCAGCTCGGCCGTAACCTGTGCCAGTTCGCGATCAAAATCGTCGAAGTCCCCGTTAAGGAATGCTGTGACGCGCGCTACCACAGCATCGTCATCAAGTTCCGTGCCGTTTTCGGCGAGATCGACCTCAGCCTGCACATTCGCTGGAAGGCCGCGGCGGCGTGACTCCTGGCCGAAGTGAGCCCCGAACCGCCTGTCGGCCAATACGTAGACACCAAAGTCGTCCTCCGCCCGATTGCAGCGTCCTAGCGCTTGGACTATCCGCTGATTGAGTCGCTGCATCATGAAGCCGGCATCGCGGAGGTAGTCTGCGGCGAATGCCTCCTGGGGATTGATCGAGCGCGGCTGCGTGGCGAGCACTACCAGACGGCATTGGTCGGCAGAAAAATCCATCCCGTCAAAGCGGCCTCCAACGAAGAGGTGCCCGGCGCGCGCAGCTTTAAATTGATCGATCTCGTCGCCCATGCTGGACAGAAGCCACGTCGGGCTCGAGGGCAGATTCGTGGTCGATAACCACGAGATAACGGCCGTCCGGTATTTCTCGGCGTCGGGTTTGGAGGCACACAGCCAGACGCTCTTGGGCTGGACACGCAGCGCTGCAGCGATGACTTCAACTAGCCGCGCCGGCAAATCCGCATCATCGTCCGGATTGAGGACCAGGAGCCGGCGTCCGTACGTCTGCGCGCTCTGGGTCGCTTCGAGCGGCAACTTGACGATTGGGTTCGTCCCGAGCCGCCGCGCAAGGTCGGATGGATCGCCGATAGTTGCGGAGAAGTAGAGGCGCTGTTCGGGGTCGGTGTAGCGGGAATTATCACGGAGCGGATAGACATAAGGGCGAAGCCACAGCGAACGGGTAGAACTGTAAATATTGACTTCGTGAAGCCGCTCGCGAACGCGCTCCCATCGGAAGCGAAGATCGGTATCGCTTTGTAACTCCGCGCCAGAATCTACGAGCGCACGAAACCGGTCGACAAAAGAGCTCTGGTCGAGAAAAGATAGGAGCTCGGTGCCTGCTCGAGAGGGGGCGTCAGTGAGCGCGTCCTGGAAAGTTGCGTAATCGGGGAAGGCTTGCGCGAGATCTCGCATTAGAGCCTCGAATAGGAGCGGGTGAGCGTAGCGATCTATTTCCACCGAAAAAAGCGAGTCGAGAGCCGCTTCGGCGAGATGGGCATCGTCGATGATGAGAAGATCGGCACTGTCGACCACTGGGTTCTGGTTGAACATCACCCAGTAATTCATTACTGCGATCGCCTGTGCACGCCGGTACCGCCTCCTCTCGGGCAGAGGTATAGAGTTGCCGGCGCCCTCGAAGCGCACCACCGTCACGCCGAGCTGCCTACCCTCGCCCTCCATCTGGCGGGCCAGAGTCTTGTTTCCCGTGAGGACTGCAACTGTTTTGCCTTCGCGTCGCCAGGCCTCGCCGATCAGCAGCCCGATGAGGCTCTTGCCAGCACCGGTCGGTAGCTCGATGGCTAGGTCTGCAGTCCCGCCGTGGTCGGCGGAATACCGTGCCAGAGCCGCGATCTGTGCGGGCCGCAGATTCGTGAAAGTCGCTGAAGCCAGCTCGTTAAGCAGGTGCACGTAGTCGACAGCGCCAGGCATCGCGACTGGTTGTACACCATTAGGGGGATCCCGTAGACCGATAGGGGGATCCCGTAGACCGACCGAGTAGTCGACCGGAGTTAGGCCAGGAACACGTCCAGGTTGCGGGCGCGCGAGCTCAGCCTGGCTGAATACACAGAATCTTGTGTCTAGAACAACCCGGCGCAAGCGATAAGTGAGGAGCTGGCAATTTGTGCAACCTGAAGCTGGCGTCGCATGGCAAGCACCTCAGCTGCGGTGGCAGCCTCGTCTTCCAGAATTTAGCGCCTGGCCGACCTCCCCATAGCAGCGATTATGGCTACCCGGATTACTTTCGAACTCAGCCTTGGCGAGGTTCCTGGCTCCGGGACATGCGGGGCCGGCTGACCGTCCGATAACCGGAGGTGCGTCAAGCCGCTTCGCGGCGGTTCCCCGGAGATCGGTCAGTACGACCAATCGATGGCGACAATGGCCGACATATACGGCCCGAAACAATGCACAGAGGGATCTACGCACGGACGCGCTGAGCCAGGCGCACTGGGAGAAAGCGCTCACTGCTGACCGCTTCGGGCCAGACTTCCCGGGGCCGCCTCGACCCTTCTTTCGAAGCCAATACAAGCATTGTCCGGACTGCGATTGACTCGCTAATGAACCATCGATGTGCGCAGCGGCCCAAAGCGCGGCGCCATCGCTCGCATAAACGAGCCCATTCACCTTCACGCGGGCCTCGTTGGAACGATGCGGTCGCCCGGATGCTAACGATAAGGCGCCAGTAACGCGACCAACCCTAACGTGCGTCAAGGCCAGTTCATGCTGGAATTGGATAGGATTTCGCGGCACAGTAGCTTGTCAACGCGCAGGAGCTAGGCGATGACCTTAGGGAGCGCAGAACCGGGAGGGGCTAAAACCGAATTCCCAAAGGCTGGCCTAATCAAGGCCTACGGCCTCTTTTGGAGCCTCAAAGAACTTAGAGCATTAGGTTATCGCCTCTATGGCGAAAGCGGTGACGACCGCATAGCTGACTTCAAGGAACAGAACGGCCTGTATGTCCTTTACGGCCCCAAGGGAGTTCAGAACATCGGGATCGCGACCAAAAAGAGCCTCGCCAGCCGCTTGAAGACTCATGACTTGGACGACCGTCAAGTTGGATTGTGGAGCCAGTTCTCCTGGTTTGGCTTTCGCGACGCCATGCGTATTCCAGAGAGAAACGGTTGGTCTGTACTCGAGCCGGCCGATACCCAAGACGTCCTATCGGCGATGAGGCCTAAAGATGCAATCAGAGACTTGGAATCCTTACTCATATTCGTTCAATCGAAGGACGAGAACCGGAATCCCTTACAACTCAGGCCGAAGTTCCGGAGGGCAAGACTCTGGAAACAGATTCCAGCAATTGAGAAGGATGCCAAGGTGAGCCTAGCTCGAGTTCAGATTGGTTCAATGCCGCCATTCGCGAAAGGCGACATAGTCGTCAGTGTGCACGGGCCAGGTGTGATCGTCAGTCGGTTTGGGTCCAGCAAGTACCGGGTCCGGGATGAGAGGAACGGAAGGATTCACCTTGTCAGTGGGCATAGCCTGATGCGGGCAGAGGCACTCCCAATTTCTCGGCCGTAGGCCGCCGCCGTTACCGTATGGGCAGGGCCGAGAGGGGCAAGGTCAAAATGGCGCGAGCCGATCGACGCCTTCTTAATTGGAGCGATGCTGTTGATAATGGGTGCCTGTCGGCAGCAACAGACCGGGGGATCTAGCTTCCTACCCGCGAGATCAAGGAGTCCGAGCCGACTGGACAGATGAGGCTGATGTCTCGGCGGCTGACCCTAAGCGTCCTGACGGGGAGCTGACGGCTTGGAGCGCTTCTCTACGTACTGGCGAAGTTCCGGATCGGGTGTTGGAATCTCGAGCGGCAGCTCATGGCGCGGCCCTTGAGGCTTGGCCGGCGGTGGCGGTGACTGTTTGGATTGGGGGCCCCCGTCGGTGGATTCGGTCACAGCCACATTCTACGTGCGTCTACCTTCCGGCTGGCAAGGCCACACTAAGCAGCAACATTAGGAAGACCGCCGCCAGGGTCAACGCAAGGGACAGGTTGAACAGACTTGCTTTGCGCGACAGTTGGGCTTGGTTAACCTCGTATGCCTCGAGGATTACAGCCAACGCCTGGACTTGCATCTCGGTCTTTCCAACGTCCATGTACTTCTGAGTCAGCACATTCGGATCAGGCGGATTCTGCCACTCGCGTGTACGGAATCCATAGAAGGCGATCGCTCCTGGCACGATGAACAGTAGGCCGGCTACTTTCACCGCAGCCGTCGCCGAGTAGAGAGCAGCAATCGAGGCTAGCGCGGCAATGACTACTCCCAGTTTGGTGTCCACCTGGTCCGCATTGGCCAGCTGGGCGCTGAGCTTGTCAGTCGCCACCGTAAAGGCGAAGTCGATGGCCTCAACGATCTCACGGTCGCGGGCCCTGGTTTCAGCAGCCACTTAGAGTCGCTACTTTAGGCGGTCGACGTCCGATTTCTCATCTCCTCAGACGCTCGTCTTCCTAAGGCGCCGATGCGTGAAGCAGCACCCAGCTAGCACGCGACAAGGCGCCACCGTCAGGGGGGCGCGCCACCGACAGCTCCCTTGAACAGATCGATCCCGCTGAAGTCGTTCGTTGACTCCTTGACCTACACGGAGCATCGTTAACGGCGTCGCCAGCGATCAGTGGAGGCCACTCAGATGAATGGCACCTCGGTTCCAAAGTACCCACCGTTCCTGCCGAGACTAGCAACTCCGCAGGACCGGCCTCCCGCCAAGGGCCAGGAATATCCAATTAAGCGCGAGTTTCTGGGCGAGAGACAGTGGCCGTTCTACCGAACCCGTAAATGGCTCGAGTACAGTCAATTCTGGCATCTGGCCTACAGCGACGACGTCAGCTGTGGAACCACTGATCAGATTTCGTATGGCACTAAATTTGGCTCAAGTACTACTCAATTGTCGGAACTTGCGAGCAGCCTCAAAGTCGGCGCCGGAAAGCTCTCAGCCGAACTGTCATCCAAATTATCGACTTCAATCACAGTTTCGAGTGAAACCTCACATCTCCGCACAGTAACTGTACCCACGGACAAATGCATGGGGGCCAGCATCGCAAGTTGGCAGCGAGTTAACAAATGCGTGGTGAGTGAGGAGATCTACCTCTTGGGTCGGCTGCAGCGAAAAAACCCGACCGTTCTGGAGAGCTTTGAACGCGACTTCTTCGAGGACGTGCTTCACTACCGACGAGAAGCTTGCTGTCCAGATGAGAGGGGCCCGAGGAAGCTATTCTTGCTGGACTTTCCCACAGCCCGAATTCTCACATTCGGTGAATCCGATGACAACGGTGATTCAGCACCACCAGGTAGGAGCGAGTCCGGCGCCGGTGCTTCGGCTAGACGAAGCCCGGTTGGGGTCGTTCACAAACTAACTCACTCTGGTCGATACAGCACTGAAGATGCTATCGGCATTGCCTCGGAGGAGGAAGCCCATCCGCCGCTGCCGGCGCGTCCACTGCAATCGTTCCGCCTCGACGGGGTTCGTGGCATCTATCAGGTGGGCGACCCTGTTCCTCTGTCGGCACTCGAGCCTGGTCTCGCCCGACTGGTTCCACTCAACGAAGACTCTGAGTTTTTAACCCGCGGGGTCTTGCTTGAGTACTTGGGGCCAACCGATCGTATTCTTCTGCCGCCCGAGGAAAGGGCTGTGATCCAAACGGAACGTGAACTAATGGGATGGCTACATCACCTTGATGAGGCGGCGCTCGAAACGGTTCTTGCGGGCAGGCGACTGAAACTGGAAGCCGCCCCGCGTAGCGCATTTCTCGCGAGTCTGTGGAAGACGCAGGGCCTGGCAGAAGTGGCGCAGCTTAGCGATGTTGTTGGAGAGAAGTTGGTAGAGGCGATCGTGGAAGCGGGCCTACGACACCTTGACGACCTCCGCACGATATCCGCCGCCTCGACAGCGTCCGAGGCGCCAACTGTAAGTATTGAAGTCGAGACCGAGATTTAGAGGCGGAAGCTTGATGGGTTGCTTGGAAGCCAAGGGATCATACCGATGCTGGCGATAATGAGGGCTTATCGACAACCAGCCTGATACCGTGATACCATGATCTCGCGATGCCAAAGTCAATGACCCTTCGGCTCACTGATGAGCAGGCGGCCGAACTTGCTGCGATCGCTCGTGTTGAGAACGTGCCCATTGCCGAGGAGGTGCGCAGGGCGCTCGCCGAGCACATTGCGAAGAGGCGTCGCGATCGCGCTTTCCAAGGTCGATTGAAGGCGTCAATCAAGCGCAACCAGGAGATTCTCAACCGTCTGGCCGCCACCTAAGGTTGGCCTGGGAGTACCTGGATCTTGCCGACTACCTATTAATTGCAGAGGCGGTCACAGGACTGAACGCAGAAGTATTAGCTGAGATGCCACGTGTTGTGAGCCTTGCTTCTTCTGCGCTCTCGGTGCCTGCTTCCGGTTGGCAGGGTCAGGAGGCCTATCCTGAACCAGCTCAAAAGGCCGGCTTGTTGGCGGCTCGCCTAGCGAAGAACCATCCTCTGCCCGATGGGAACAAGCGTGCAGCCTGGCTGACGATGATTGAATTCATTGAGCGAAACGGGTATCGACTCGAGCAGCCGGAGCCGGCTGAGGCTGTGGATGCAATGGTTCGTCTGGCATCCAGCGAACTTGCAGAGGGGGACTTTGTGGCGTGGCTTCGCCCACGCCTCAATAAGGCGGGCTAAGGCCTTTCACCGTTTGGTGCAGCTGAGAGACGCGCACGATTGGTCTCGATAAGGCTCCGATATCGACAGTCTCGCCTAGCCGTCTGGCGACCGACCCATCACTGCCCCTTCGCAGACGGCCAAATGGCGCACGCCTGGCCGATCAGCCGTAAGCGGTCAGACTAAGAGGGAAGAATGGCGAAACTCCTGAAGCCACGTCAAGAGGTTAGTAGGGCGCTCACCGCGCGAATTAGGGCCGGCAACGAGCTGATGGCCAAGGCGGAAATCGCTGAGGAGACTTGGGGTCACCGTGACTGGCTCCATCTGTTGAAGGCATGGCGGGAAGACACGGTGAAGGATCTGAATGATCTCTATAAGGGTGCACGCGAGAGTAACCAATTTGCCTTCATAGCCACGCCTGGAGATCACTCAACCCCGCAGTACACCTTTCCGCATGCAAAGCGAGCACTTGAACTTGGAATCACGTTGCTGCAGAATTTGGTTGACAGGCTGGACCTTGCCGTTGCGGAATCGCCGGACGCCACCGCAATTCAGAGCTTGCATCCCGAGATCTTGTCGAAATGTCGCAATCTCTATGAGAGCGGCGACTATGTCGAGGCCGTTGAGAAGAGCTTCAAGTTAGTTCGAGACAGACTACGTTCGCTTACTAGCTACGAGACTGGATCGGACGCTTTTGGACGAGGCAAACTTTACGTAGACGGGGCGGCGGCTCCGCATGTCGATGAGGATTTCCAGAACGGTGTGAAGTTTCTGACGATGGCAATCGATCGTTTTCGAAACGAGAGGAGCCACACCGCGGATGGAAACATCAACGATTCAATCCGTGCTTATGAGTACCTCAGGCTCAGCAGCCTCGCCCTGCATCTGTTGGAGACGGCTCGGGTCCGTTCCTAATTACGTCGCCGGACTTGATGCCGCAGCGCTTAAGGCGGCGATCCCCATAGGTCAAGGACAGCCGGGTCCGACAAGTGCGACTTAGACGGTCTAGGTCGATCCAGGTCAGGACGCCGACAGGGAAGGTCACGCCCCGCAAATAGACCCAGTTCGCGACCCGTGGGAGGCGGGTCTTCACAGAAGGTTGGTTTCGATAAGAGATAGGTAGCGACACCTACCGACAGGGTCGCCGATCTGACCGGATTGAGTTTCGCCCTCCTGCAGGCCAGAAGCTGGCTAGGCTAAACCACAACGCCCGAGTTCGGATGATCTGACAACCCCGCTCTGACGACGGAACCGCATCGGTTACCGCTTAGGGTCGGAGAGCGGGATGCTAACGCTTGCAACACCGAATGGTTCAGCCTCACGGGCGAGCATGCCTACGAGGAAGCCCAACACCTGGGCGGAGTTCGGACCGGCTGGGATGCTGGCGAGCACGGCGGGTTCAGGCAGGAGGCGAAAGGCGCCAATCGCGCGCACGAAACGCTTGGTGCCTGCAATGGCGAACTCAAGGTACACGCCGGGATACTGAGTGTGCACGAGAGTGAGGGGCTGTTTGCGCTTGACTTTCCAGGTGCGGAGCTCTCCCCGATCGGTCCTCCGTTGCAGGGTGCTCAAGAATGGCTTACCGCCGGTAACTTTGCCGGTATATATGAAGGCGACGTGCACCCGTAGAGAATAGCTGCATTAGGTAAGGGGTCAGATCGGGTTGCGGCGGGGTAGGCGTACTGAATGGAACGCTCGTCATGAAACAAGCGCAACACCTGCGACGAAGAACACAGCTTCCTGGAAACACAAGTGTTCGCAACATGCCGGCGCTTGCCAAGCACTTCGGTATGCAACGTCTGTTGGTAAAAGACGAGAGCGAAAACCCATTTGGGACGCAAAAGGACCGAAAGTCGGCGTGTGTTGTCGCAGAGGCCAAAGCCACCGGAGCGGCGGCGCTCTGCATCCTGACCGCGGGCAACGCGGGTTTGTCCCTTGCTTCGACGGCCGCGCGGTCTGGGCTGCCCGTGGTGGCGATCGTCAGCCAACATTTGCCGGACGTGACGCTGCTTCTGAAGAAGGTGTGCTGTGACGTCGTGGCGATCGACCTGCAGAAGAAACGATGGACAGCTAGAGACCTTCGAGCCGCTGCCGGGGAGCGGGCCGGCTATCCGATCATCGACGCCACCAATCGGATCTACCCGTATAAGCAGGTTGGAATAGAGATCGCAAAGGATCCGCCCGATCATCTTGTCGTGCCGGTTGGCGGAGGCGAGCTGTTTCTGGGGATTGCCAGCAGTTTTCGGCGGGCAGGGATCAAGACTCAGCTGTGGGGCGTGACGATCATGGGCAAGCACTCTATCGCCGACAAGCTCTACGCTCCCTGGACTCCTTACATGCGCCGAATCATTCGGCTGACGTCCCCTCCGTTTCCGCACAGACTGATCGAGCTGACAAGCGATGTTCCGATCGAAGCCGCGTATGCGGAAGTGAGAAAGCATCTGACATGCGAGGCTTCCAGCGCAGCGGCGTTCGCGGCATTGGCCCATGTGGAGGCGAAGGCCGGTGAGAATGTGATGGTCGTAAACACTGGAAGGTTTCTCTTCGACACGGAGTCTGGCTCGGTCTGAGATCACCCAAAATCAACGACGACGTGAAACACCAGCACACAACCCGCCGCGTCCCGATCAATCGCGCAAAAGTTCTCGCCCTCGTGGACGAGGATGCGTTGATTCCCGGAACATCACGGTTTTATGAAGGCAATTCTGACGTCTATGTTGTGAATTGCCTTCGGCGCATCGTGAAACGCACAGCAGTCCGGGCCTACACGGATGTCCCACAATTACTCGATACGCTGGATGACATAAGGCCGGATGTCGTCTTCAATCTGACACAGAAAGCCCACGGAGACCGGCAGAAGGACAGCCATGTTTGCGCGATCCTTGAGTTACTTGGAGTGCCGTATACGGGCGCCGGCCCGAAGAGTCTGGCGCTCTGCCGTGACAAAGCAATGAGCAAGCTCATCGCGGAGCGCGAGGGATTTGTCGTGCCGCATTTCTTTGTGGTCGACAAGGGCGCGCCTCAAATCAGGGTTACTTTTCCGCTGGTAGTCAAACCGCGCTTCGAGGACGCCTCAGAAGACATTTTCCAAGCCTCGTTGGTGCGCACAAGAGGAGCCCTTCTGCGGCGCATCGAAGCGCTTCGTAAGAGAGACTGCACAGACATCATTTGCGAGGAATTCTTGCCGGGACGGGAACTCGTCGTTGGCGTGGTTGGAAACCGGGTCGTTAGACCCAGAGAGTACCTCGTGGGCCGCAAGGGTCGTGGCGCTCCGGTATTGGCATGTACCAACGTGAAATACGATGACGCTTACCGAAGGCGATGGCAGGTCACGTCAGCATTCGCGAAACTGACTTCCGATGAGTACGCCCGGTTGAAGAGACTAGTGCTGAGGACGTTCAGGGCCCTCGATATACGAGACTACGGCCGATTGGATGTGAAGCTGATGGAATCCGGTGAGTGGGGGTTCCTTGAAGCCAACCCCAATCCCGGCTTGGCGCCATACGGACGCTCATTCCTCGGCGCTTGGGGCGGGATCAAGTACACGGACTTGATCAGAGCGATCACGCTGGGTGCACTCCGACGCAACGCGCCGGCTCGGTAGTGATGATCGGACTTTCGCAAAGGGCATCGATTGCCATCAAGAACCCGCGTAGCAAATGAGGCATCTCGCCGGGTCCGCGTTCCCCTTCAGCCTCTTGGGCAAGAATCGGGAGTGGTATCACCAGCGCTTCGATGCTGCGCCCATCTTCTTGTTCACGATCGCGGACGCGGAAATGCAGAGAGAAACAAGGAAACCCGCGGGCGCCTATCCGGAGATGCGCCTTTGCTTTTTCTCGGATGGAAGAGCTGATTGGTACTTGGAAGCGACCGATCTTCGTCGAGCTGCGGATGCTCTGGTGGATTTGGCGCGTCGGGATGCTCAAATCGCCAGCACCCTCCGCAGGGCATGGCAGCGCGACGAGCGGCGGTTCGAGGACTTCGTGTGGAAGGAGTTTCCCAAAATCAATCTCGGGAGTTTGACCAACACGCAATTGCTGCGGCTCTGGACGCGGTACTACAGACTCGTCCTCGCCTGCCTGAGCTCCACGGGCATTATCGATCACTTCGCGCTCGGCACTGACGATCTCATCCATGAAATGGTCCAGAAGGAATTGCAGGCCCAAACTCCCGGCAAGCAGTGGACCGAGACAGAGCTGGCCGAAGCATTCACCATTGCGACTGCGCCAGTGTGTCGGTCTTTCCTCAACCAGGCGGAGATCGACCTCCTCAGAATCGCCACCGGGCGCTCGAAGCAATCTCTCCACCAATATCAGCGCCAATATTTCTGGCTCCGCAACAGTTACCTGAGTTCTCGGACAGTAACCGTGGATGAATTCCAGCAGAAACTCGGAGCGGACGACGAAAGAGACCTAGATGCGGAGCTCCTCAAGATTGAGGAGGCGCCCAAACAAAACAAGGTGCGGAAGGAGATCCTCCTTCAGCAATACAGCTTTTCGCCTTTGCTCAGAACCCTACTGAAGGTATCCGAAGATTTCACGGCCTGGCAAGACGCTCGGAAGCGCACGACGTTTCTCCACGCCCATGTGGGCTCGATGCTCTTGGAAGAGATCGGGCGCCGCAGTGGACACGCCCTCGAACAACTCAAATACGTCACGGGCTTCGAAGTCGAAACGTTGGTCTCCCAAGACCGGCCTCCTGTCGAAGAGCTGGAGGCCCGAATGCAAGGCTCGGTGTTCTTGGCGACGCCAGAAGGATATTACGTAGGTACTGGCTCCGAGGTCGAGAAGGCCCGCAAGATGATGCGAGGCCCAGAGAGAGGCGACGTCCACGATTTCCGAGGCCTCCCGGCATCGCTGGGAAAGGCGCGGGGCAAAGTTGCAATCGTGCGTTCGTCAAGTGAGATCGCCAGAGTCTCGCAAGGCGATGTACTGGTAGCGGTCATGACCCGACCGGACTACATAGCGGGGATGAAACGAGCCTGCGCCATCGTGACCAATGAAGGGGGGATAACCAGCCACGCTTCGATCGTAAGCAGAGAACTGGGAATTCCGTGCATCATCGGGACCAAGATCGCTACGGAGGTCTTGCTCGATGGTGACTGGATCGAAGTAGACGCAAATCGCGGTACGGTCACAATACTGCAGCGCGCCTCAGACAGGATGGCGTAGAGGCGCTGTCTATCGCGGTGACAGACTTTATCAGGCCATTCAGACTGGTATCCAAAGGTGACGCGGCGATTGCCGGCGGCAAGGGCGCCTCACTTGGCGAAATGACGCGCGCCGGTTTCCCCGTACCTGCTGGATTTGTTGTGCTTTCCCATGCTTTTGACTCGTTCATTGAGGAAAGCGGGCGTTCCGCAGAGATCGCAAGGATCCTGAGCCAAGTTGATGAACGATTAGAGAACGCGGACCACGCTTCCGCTCGAATCCTTGAGGACCTGCGGAGCGCTAAGGTGCCGGCGGCCGTTGAGCACGAGGTTCGCCAAGCCCACGGAGAGCTTCGGGCTGAGTACGTAGCCGTCCGTTCGAGCGCTACATCCGAAGACTCTTTGACGAACGCGTGGGCAGGGCAATTGGATAGTTATCTCTGCACAGACGCGCACGGGTTGGTCGAGTCCATGCGCAGTTGTTGGATATCCCTCTTCACGCCACGCGCCATTTTCTATCGCCGTGAGCGGGGGCTTGGCGCTCAGAACATATCCGTCGCCGTGGTGATACAGAACATGATCGACGCCGAGGTCGCCGGCGTCGCGTTTTCAGTTCATCCCGTCACGCGGAATCCAAATCACATGATTATCGAAGCCGGATACGGTCTTTGCGAGGCGGTCGTATCCGGAGAGATCACGCCTGATTCGTACATCGTCTCGAAGAATCCGCATCGAATTCTCGACGCTCATGTTTCTGAGCAGAACCGCGCCTTGTACCGGGCCGCAGGCGGCGGTTGCAAGTGGACAAGAATCCCTCTCGATCGGGCGAAGGAGCAGAAGCTCAAGAAGAATCAAATTCGACGGCTCTCCGAGTTGGTCGCAAAGATCGAGGCGCACTATGGCTTTGCCTGCGACATCGAGTGGGTACTCGACGGCACAGGTTTCAGTATCGTCCAAAGCCGCCCCATCACTACCTTGAACGCTGTCTGATCGCATCCTCGCCAACCCTCTAGGGTCGTTGACTAGCGGTCGATGACGGTGGCCCGTCGGCCCTCGACCTGGTGCAGACCGTGCCTTGTGATCACGGGGTCGGCGTCTAAGCCCGGCCTGCGCGCGAGAGGCGCTCCGATCCAGTGGGCCTTGGGAGTCACTCGACGACGATGCCAGATGAAGCGCAAGCTGGAATGTAGTAATTCATGTAGTAATCCGAGGCTCTGAAACGGCTCGAAACCGGTCCAACAGGCATGCGCTGTGCCGCGAATCGATCTCAAAACCCTCGAAAACGGGCTCGGTGGACGGGACCGCCCAGATTTCGGGACCGTGAGGCCGAGGGTTCAAAATCCCTCGCCCCCGACCAATTTCTCAGGCCGGTTACTCTCACCTGCAGCGATGTTCAACGTGAAGGGTTTCCATGGCAACTATTGAGACACTGATCGCTCAAATCGAGAACCCGGCCTTGCGGGAGAAGTTGGGCCGGGAGGTCGCCGAGATGAAAAAGCGCCTCGACTGGGGTTTGGTTTTCGAGCGCCACTTACCCGAAAATGTGCGGGCCATTTCTGCTCCGACCAAGGTTGGCTCGGTGGTTTGGGAGCGGCGCAAGACCAATCCACGCCGCATGCGTGTCCGTGCAGTCGATGGGCAAGGGTTGGTCGTAGTCGCCGAGCCGGAGAAGACCGCCGCCGCAGCTGACGCATCCACCGAGCGAATGGAGCGAGGAGACGTTCTTGTCGAGCAAGACTTTGCCGAACCGGTCTTCCCGGTTCCGACCCCGACGGACGTCGTCCGCAACGGACCGGCAGACCGGCCGTACCACTCGGTTATTTGCGGCGAGAACTACCACGCGGTCCAGTCACTCTTGACGGCATTCGAGGGCAGGGTCGATCTGCTTTATCTCGATCCCCCTTACAACACGGGCAAGAGCGACTGGTCGTACAACAACGACTACGTCGACCCTAACGATTCCTGGCGGCCGAGCAAGTGGTTGGCATTCATGGAGCGACGCTTGCGACTGGGCCGCCGGCTGTTGAAGCCTGACGGCGTGATGATAGTCACGATCGATCGATTCGAGATCCACCACCTTGGGATGCTCTTGGACCAAATGTTTCCCGAGGCGCTGCGTCAGATGGTCGCCATTTGCATAAACCCGAGCGGTGCGTCGAGCGACGGCCTCGCACGCGTAGATGAATATGCCTTCTTTCTCTTCTTCGGCGGATCGGGGCCGGCGTCCACCTTCGAGGACTTCCTCGGACCTGAGTCCAAGAGTTCTGCATCCTGGTGGGAGAGCCTGTTGCGCTCGGGCTCCGCGTGGACCCGGGTGGCGCGGCGGAACCTCTGCTATCCGGTATTCATTGATTCTGACGGACGTATCGCCGGAGCTGGCGGTCCTCTTGAAGGCGACGACGAGTCTGCTCGTCCGATTAAGCACGGCAAGTACGACCTTGCCTGGCCAGTTCGCAATGACGGGAAACTCGGCATCTGGCATGTGAATGCCGCGCGGCTGCTCGAGCTAACCGCTCTTGGTTATGCCTATGTCTCCTCATACGACGAGGCGCGCAAAAGGTGGACGCTGAAATACATGCCGTCAGGGGGGGTGAAAGCAATTGAGAGTGGCACTCTCGAAATTCGCGGACGCGGTCCCAAGACGAGGTTCTGCTGGCTCCAAAAACAGGCGCGATCGCCAAAACGATGTGGCATCGCGGCCGCCACACCGCCGGAGGGTCCGGCGGAACGAACCTCGTCGCGGACCTGACGGGCAAGCGCGAAGCATTCCCGTATCCGAAGTCCGTTTACGCAGTGCGAGATGCGATTGACGTTGCCGTGGGCGACCGAACCAAGGCTCTAATCGTCGACTTTTTCGCCGGCTCGGGCACGACCCTCCACGCGACGCTCTTGCTCAACGCTCGCGATGGCGGCCAACGACGATGCGTGCTGGTCACCAACAATGAAGTCAACTTCGCGGTTGCCGAGCGACTCAACCGCCAAGGTCATTTCCGAGGCGACCCTGAGTTCGAAGCAGCCGGTGTCTTCGAGGCCGCCACCAAGCCTCGCACGACTGCTGCCATCACCGGAGTCCGACCGGATGGTGTCCCGGTTGAAGGGACGTATCTCGATGGCCGCGACTACGCTGGAGGCTTTCCTGAAAATGTCGAGTTTTTCCGGTTGGATTACCTCGACCCAGCCGAAGTCGAGTTCGGCCTGCGGTTTGCCGATCTCCACCCCCTGCTCTGGCTACAAGCAGGAGGGATCGGCCAGCGTGAGGAGCTCGACCCGACGCGTCCGGTGGGTCTGCCATCCGGATCGCCGTACGCCGTCCTGTTTGACCCTTCAGGGTTGACTGGCCTCCTCGCTGCACTACCAGGGCGCCCTGACGTCAAAACGGTCTTCATCGTCGCCGACTCGCAAGACTCGTTTAACCAAATCGTCGCCGACCTCCCACACGGCATTTGGGCCGTCCGCTTGTACCGCGAATATTTGGAAACGATCCGTGGGGCGCTGTGATGAAGCTAACACTGAAGGAGTTCCAGTCCGATGCGGTCCGCGAATTACTTAGTCGCCTGGAAACAGCGCGGATTGGCTATCGTGCTGGGGCGGGTCAGCGCCAGGCGGTAGGGCTCACGGCGACGACCGGCGCGGGCAAGACGATCATCGCGACCGCGCTCATCGAGTCGATCATCTTTGGCTCCGACGATTACCAGACGATTCCTGATCCGAGCGCTGTGTTCCTTTGGATGACGGACAAACCCGAGCTCAACGCTCAGACGCAGGCTAAGATGCTGGATGGATCGTCTGAGCTGCGCTTCGACCTTTTGCCTGAGATCGACAAGACATTCAACGACGAAACCCTGGCGCCTGGGCGGGTGTACTTCCTGAACACCCAGCAACTCGGAGCGAGGGCCGACTTAGTCAAACGCGGCCCGCTTACTGGACGAAACTTTACGTTTTGGGATGTGGTGCGGAAAACCCTAGAGTCCGCTGTAACGCTCTATCTCATAGTCGATGAGGCGCATCGAGGGATGACTGAAACGAAAAAGATCGAGGAAGCAAACTCGATCATCCAGCGTTTCATAAAGGGCTACGAGAAGGAGAAGATGCCGCCTGTACCGATCGTGATTGGCATCAGCGCAACTCCCGAAAGGTTCATGAGGGTCGTTGAGAACAGCGATCGAACAACCTCGCGATGGGATGTGCCAGCGGACCAGGTCCGAGCCTCGGGTTTGATCAAGGAGAGGACCCTTGCTGACTACGCCGCCGAGAAACAGAAGGACGCGATGGCTCTATTCCCCGAGGCGGTCGAGATCTGGAAGTCAGCAACTGCGCAGTGGGCCGCTTATCACGATGCATATGGAAAGCAAGGTGGTGAACCCCTAGTCGTCCCCGCGCTGATCATTCAGGTCGAGAACGAGTCTGGAGGTCGCGTGACCGCGACGAATCTTGACGCGCTGATCAAAATGATTGTTGGCGTCAACGGCCCGATGGCCGACGCCGCATTTGCACATTCATTTGGAACAGGTGTGCCGGAGCCCGTAGGTGGGCGAGTTCTGCGGTATATAGAAGCGTCCAAAATCGCCAGCGACACTGATGCTCGGGTGGTGTTTTTCAAGTCGAGCCTGGATACTGGCTGGGATTGCCCGCGAGCCGAAGTCATGTTCTCGTTTCGCCGTGCGGTCGATCCAACGTCGATTGCACAGACGATCGGGCGAATGGTTCGAACCCCCCTCGCGCGCCGCATCGAGGAAAACGACGATCTCAACTCGGCATACGTGTTCTTGCCTTACTACGAGGAAGACGGCGTCAAAGCGATTATCGACCGGCTCAACGCCACCGGCAACGAAGCGATCGCCGGGACAGTCTTGGCTCGGCGGGCAACAGTAACTCTTCCTTTGAGAACAGACCTCGCACAGGCCGTAGCGGCAATCCAGTTGGTGCCCTCCTACCTGGTCCCTACCCCACGCTCGCGACCTGAGATCCGGACTCTGGCCGACCTCGGCAATTTCCTTTCGGGAACCGGCATTGACCCGCCAGCGTTAGGGCGCGAAATGGGTGGCATCGCTAAGGTCCTGATACAGAAGCGTGACGGCCTCGCGCAAGATATTGAGTTCGGCAAAGAAGTAGGTGATCAGGCCGAAATTCTGGTCCGGCGCGCCGAACTCGTGCTCGGAGCGAGCGGAGCCATGGAATCCGTGACCAGAACTCTGCCAGCCACGGAGGAGAGCATTGGGCGACTTTTCGTCGCAGCTGCTCGCAGATTGACCAACGAGGTGGCGAGCACTTACGTGAGACTGCGGCTTGCCCAAGACCCCTCGACGATCGGTGTAGCGCGCCGCGAGGCCTACGCCCTCTGCGTTCGCGACGATGTCATGGATACTGTGAACGCGCGCGCTTCGGCCCGAATCGATGCCCTGCGCAGGAAGTATGGCCTCGAGGTTGAGGCCCTCTCGCCCGCCAGGCAAGCGCGGTACAAGGCCATCCTGCGCCAGGTTCCCGCCCCTTCACTCACCGCCCTCCATCTTCCCGAGGTGGCGATCTTCCGTCGGGGCAAGGAGAAGATGCCGAAACACGTATACGCGGAGGGCGGCGACGCGTACATATATCTCAATGCTTGGGAGAAGGAAGCCGTCGGCGCAGCGGCGGAGAAGGCGACCACGATCGTCTGGCTACGTAACGGCGAGCGCGAGGGCTGGGCGTTTTGCGTCCCGTGGCGGGAGGGAAACATCTGGCGGGGCTTCTTCCCGGATTTCCTCGTTGTGCGCAAGGAAGGCAAGCGGCTGATTGTCGACATCCTTGATCCCCACGATCACACCAAGCCTGATGCTGTCGGCAAAGCACAGGGTCTCTCGACATACGCTTCGACGCATGGCGATCAACTTGGGCATATTGACCTCATCGCAAGAATTGGCACTCGTTATCGGCGGCTCCATCTCGACGAGTTGGCAATCCGCAAAGAGGTCGACGCCGTCAAGAGCAACACCGAACTGCTCAACCTTTACAAACGGTTGGGATAGCCAACACTCAGATAGCCCGCGTTGTAGAACGAGTTTTCAGGCTAGGGTGTACAGGAAATTTGTGGTGCAGTCCACTAGGTCGGGTGAGATTAGCCGGCGATAGACCGCCGAGTCGAGCGGTTCTCATATGCAGCCGCAGCCTCATCGAGTTCCAGAAGTATTGACTCACGCAGACTTGCCGGCGCGACCACTTCGCACTCCCTGCCCCAGCCCAGGATCCACGGCCGGATCTCGGTCAGCTCGGCGATCACCAGCCGCAGCTCGACACCACCGGCAGCTAGTTCAAGGACTTCCTGCGACTCATGCCACGTCGTCGCGACCACGCGCGCGGCCACACGAGGCGTAAACCGCAGCACCACCTCGACCGGGTGGTCTGACGTCCAGATCCCCCACGCGTGCCCCAGCATCTTCCGTAACGACGATCCGAGGGGCGGCGAGAAACGCTGCTCCAGCACGACCACCGCCGAGATGCCCTCCATCCGATAGACACGCGTCGCGCGCCGCTTCTCGTCGTGCGCGATCAGGTAGCACGAGTGCGCGGCGGGCGTCGGCTCGATGAATATTGGCCATACAACGCGTTCGGACGTGCTCCCGTCCTTGGGCTGGGCGACGGGACGCGGCCAAGGTTCCGGGTCAGCGACCTTCGCGATGCTTCCGACTTCGCTACGCCGGGATGTGTGACAGATTTGGCAAACAGCTGATCAAGGGAGTTGAGGCGATGTACGAGGCCGAAACGCGGACGGTCCGGTGTATCGAATGCGAGGCGGCTCCGGCTGAGAGCCACGACCGAATGTGCCGGACGAGCTGGGCGTCGCTGGTTCGTCTGCCCGCCGGAACCATCGGGTTCATCTCCATGCAGCCCGGGATGCTTTCGCCGCCGGCCAGGAACTCCGTGTACTCCATGCCCTCGGCCACCTCGCTCTTTTTCTCGCCCCACCCGAACACCTTCTTGTAGAAGGGCTTGGCCTTGTCGACTCCACGCGAGTTGAGCTCGGACCAGCCGAACGCGTTCGCCTTGCCGATCACCGGCGAGCCGGCCATCTGGTTCGGCGGCCTTCGCTTTCCTGGCCGTGTCCGCGGCATCCGCGCTCGCGATGTAGACCAACCCGCGTTCGGTCCCTCGAAAACCCTGAGCGGCTTGGTCAACACCGGAAGGCCACGGCTCGTCGAACCGACGTGTTATTTCCATTGACTTGTCGACTTAACACTGCTTAACTCCGGATCGAGTAGGGGGCGGTCGTAGAGAGGAGGGGAAGGGGCATGGGCCGCAGGGCCGCGCATCACCGCACACGGGTGTCGCTTCGGGTTGCCGTCGCCGCCGTCAGCGCGCTCGCCCTCCTTGGGCAAACCGCGCCCGCTCCCGCCCTCGCCGTCGGCAACGCCGGCCTCCACCTCTCCAAGACCGTCGACCCCGCCCAGATCACCGTCAGCCCCGCCCTCGGGCTCACCATCGGCGTCGACAAGGCCTCCGCCATTCCCGGCAACACGCTCACCTACACCGCGGTCGTCACCAACGCCTTCTCGACCTTCGGGGTGGGCGGGACGTTCAGGGCCGTATCCCTTGGCAACGCCGACGCCACCGTCGCCTATTACTGGGACGAGCTCCAGTCTTGCCTCCTGGGTTGCGGCAACGGCACCGATGCGGGGAATGTCGACTGGGTCGCGTTCGCCGGCTTTGCGGCCGGCCAGACAGGCTACATACCGGTGATGAAGCCCGACATTGCCACCGGGTTGACCCTCACCGCCACCGGCGTGCCTGCCACGGGCGTCACGTACCCCGCGTCCGGCGATGGGATCCTCGGCACCGTCATCCAGCCCCAGGCGACCGCCACGTGGAACTACCAATCCAGCCGGATGCTCACGCCCAGCCAGATCGCCATCCTGAGCGATCCCACCAAGGTCCAGTTCGTACGCAATGTCGTCCACTTCGAGGTCACCGTGCGCGACAGCACCGCGGCCGAGCCCTACATCGACGCGGAGCTCGTGGCCAACCCCTTCCAGTCTCAGCCCAACGTCGGGTCCATCTCGAACATCACGGTCAACTTCACCTTCCCCGACGGGACCAAGGCGGCGATCACCTCGAGCCAGGTGGCCGGGCTGGCCTTGCTAGCCCCAGGAGCATCGCTCGCGGTCACCACGACCTTCAAGGTTCCGCCCCCCGCGGCCAGGGCGCCGGGCGAGACCGACGACGCCTACATGGCACGCCTGGTAGCTCTCGAAGGCTCGGCGCTCACCACCAAAGCGTCCGCATCAGGAACCGGATTCAGCGGCCCGGTCACGGCCAGCCCGATGTCCGTCACCACGGCGGAGCACCTCCCGATCGTGACGATCGTCAAATCCGGCCCCCCCGAGCTCGTGGCCGGCAACGATGAGGTAAACCCGCTCGCGCTCCAGAACATCGGCGGCGCCCCGGCGTCCGGCCTCATCGTCACCGACTCCCTGCCTGGCGGAGCCACGGGCACCGTGACCGGCGCGCCGTCGAGTCTCACTATCGGCCAGGGCGGGTCGGCCCAGGCCACGTTCACGGTGCCGGCCTCGCAGACGCCGGGGAATCTCACCGACACCGCGGCCGTGACCTGGCAGGACAGCAACGGGACCAACTACGGTCCGCTCACCAGCTCGTTCACGACCCTCGTCAAGAGCTCTTTGGCCAACGCCACGCTGACCCTGGCGCCGACCAGCGCCGGTCCCAACCCGCCCGGGACGACTCAGACGCTCACGGCCACGCTGCTCGACAGCACCGGCATGCCTGTCCCCAACAAAGTCGTGACGTTCAACATCACCGGAGCCAATCCGACGTCGGGCACGGCGCCCACCGACGCGAGCGGCAATGCAGTCTTCACCTACACCGGCGCCAACGCCGGCAATGACGTCGCCCAGGCGACCGTCACCGCGCCCGGGGTCACGCTCAACTCGAACACCGCGAACATCAGCTGGGGCAAGCCCCTGCAGCCGATCGTCACCGGGCCCGTGCAGGGCAACTTCTTCCCGAACCCCAACAACAGCTGCACGTTCGACGTCGGGCCCAGCAGTGCGCCGGCGTTCGGGCAGACCTTCCCTGACATCCTCTTCAACGCGCCCGCCTCGGCGGTGCCGCACGACATCTCCACCGTCACCACGAACACCAGGCCGTTCACCGACCTCACGGTCGACGTCAACGGCAACTTCAATGGCACCATCGTGGCCCAGGGCAGCGGCCTGCAGGCGGGGGTTGGCTCGCTCACCAACTTCTATGCCGTGTTCAACGGCAACTTCATCGTCACCCAGGCCGGCGACCTCACCTTCACGATCCTTCATGACGACGGCTACATTCTTGGCGTCGGCAATGGCGCCACGCGCGTCAGCGGCGACCTGATCAACCCGCCGGCGACGACGCCGTTCAACGGCTACGGGGTGATCGCGGCCTGGAACCAGGTCTTTGGCGGCACGCCGGGCGCAGCGACGATCCACTTCCCGGCGGCAGGCACCTACCCGTACGAACTTGACTACACCGAGTGTGGCGGTGGCGGGCCGCTGTACCTCGTCCTCGAAACCGCGCAGTTCATCGCCCAGACCGACCCACTGTCCATCTACGTCGGCTACGCCGACGGCCTGAGGCCCGGCGGATCGATCTTCCCGTTCCCATGGCAGGGCTCGCCCGGCGTGACGTTCGTCGGAGGCTGCACGTTCGATGCGGGCGCGATCCGCTTCGACAACAGCGGGAACACCGACATCACCCTCGACAAAGTCACAGTCGACGTGGGCCAATTCCATTTCGACATCTGGTCGACCTTCCACCTGGTGGTGCCGGCGCATGAGATCCTGATCCTGACCCAGACCGGCTGCTTCAACTTCGACACGTCCGACTTCAGCAG
>Ga0070707_100000306_pt1 | contig 48065 bp, 28 predicted proteins | sample KBSK5502metaG_FD_65468 | JGI IMG/M metagenome (GOLD analysis project Ga0070707, IMG submission 65468) | Corn, switchgrass and miscanthus rhizosphere microbial communities from Kellogg Biological Station, Michigan, USA - KBS K5-50-2 metaG | ecosystem: Host-associated > Plants > Roots >... | reverse complement strand
CCTACCGTAACGCCAACACCCACGGCTACAGCTACACCAACTGCTACTCCAACGGTAACACCTACGGCGACACCGACCGCTACGCCAACAGCAACTCCTACAGCGACGCCTACGCCTACAGCAACGCCGACAGCGACGCCTACTCCAACACCTACGCCTACCCCCACTCCTACTCAGGGAAGCTTTGTCATTGGAGACAAGGACGCGGTCGTTGGACAACACGTCACCTTCTGGAGTTCCCAGTGGTATAAGGATAATTCGCTCAGTGGCGGTAAGGCTCCTGCTGCGTTCAAAGGCTTTGCCAATGTCACGGCCCCAAATCCGCCAGCATGCGGTGGCACTTGGAGCACTGACCCCGGAAACAGTGCGCCGCCGCCGGCCACGGTCGATCCTACCATTACCGTGATCGCAGCAAGCTCGGTCAAGCAATCCGGTTCAACCATCTCGGGGAACATTCCTAAGGTGGTGGTCGTCCGCACCGATCCTGGTTATGCGCCCGATCCAGGCCATGATGGAACTGGAACCGTTGTGTCGATCACGTGCACAAGCTCGTCCCAGGCGACTCCGAGCAGCAAGAAGCACAAAGGCGGGCATCACTAAGAAGCCCTTTAACAAAAATCTTAGGTAGTTGATTCGGCGTCCAGCGCCAACGCGCGTTGGACGCCGATCTGTTTTTCGGTCGTAATTCGTAATTTATCTAGGGGTTTTCCTGATAGCAGATTCGGGCTCTGACTTACTGGCCAGGCAGTTACTCACACGGCCGTTTTGTCTCGAATTCCGATTCTTAGCTCATCATGAAAAAGAGAAACGGTTCGGAAAGCGGTCTCGCAAATCTTCGTACCTTTGCGGCGTTCCTTTTGATCTCGGTCGGGTTTTCGATGGGAATGATCAGCTTTGCTGCGCCCGTGGGAAAATTGTCAACGACGACAACGGCAGATCCCGGCGTTACGCCGACCATTTCGCAACCCCTCCGTAATCTTCCGACCGTCACGCAACTTACGACCGCAACGACCGAGATCGGAGACACCGAACGCAAACTTACCGGCCGACAGACTCAAAATCCTTCGATGCACGATAGCGTCACCCAGGCGAGCGCCCCAAGCGCGCCAACCGCGGGCATGCCGCCGGTTGGAACTTCATTCGAAGGCATGAACATCCACCAAGGTTGCGGCGGTTGCTTGCCGCCGGACACCAACGGTGCGGTTGGTCCGAACCACTACGTCCAGATGGTCAATACCGAACTAGCAGTTTTCGATAAGAAAACCGGCGCAATGATTTCGGGGCCAACACCGATCAACGCGCTTTGGAGTTCCGGCGCGTGCTCCACCCATGACGATGGAGATCCGATTGTAATTTACGACCAACTCGCGGACCGCTGGTTGATTAGCCAGTTCACTTCAAGCGCGGACCCGAGTTACGCCGAATGCGTAGCGGTTTCTACCAGTCCCGATCCGACCGGAACTTATTACGCGTACGAGTTTGATGAGAGCGCAACCGTTTTTAACGACTACCCGCACATCGGTGTCTGGCCGGATGCCTATTACATGTCGACGAACGAGTTTCCGAGCGGTCAAGAGACGAACTCCGGCGCGGGCGCCTTTGCATTTGAACGGGCCAAGATGCTTGCCGGTCAGAACGCGCGTTTCATTTATTTTGACGAATCCTCCATCGCCGTGGGCGGATATGTGCCAGGCGGCCAAAACCCGACCAGCTTCGACGGACAAAAACTTCCTCCCGACGGCGCGCCTAACTATTTCGTGGAAGTCGACATTCCGCCAGTCGCCCCGGATCCAAGCGTAACGACGGCGGTCCTAGCAATTTGGAAATTCCATGTGGATTGGAACAACCTTGCGAATTCTACTTTCGGCACCGGATCGACAGCTCCGGCCTCTGCCGGCAACGGACTCTACACTGCCAACGGCGGTCACCCGGACTACATGGTGCCGATCGCTGACTTTGTGCCGGCGCAGTGTGTTTACGGCGAGGGACCGAACTGCGTTCCGGAAAAAGTTGTTGCGGGTGCTCATACCGCAACCCTCGATACCCTCGGCGATCGTGTCATGTTCCGCGCGACCTATCGCAATTTTGACGACCATGAGTCATTACTCGTGCATCACACTGTTGTGACCACGGCGGACGATCCCACTGGCGGTTCGCGCGCCGGATTGCGTTGGTACGAAGTGCGCAACTTGAGTGCGACACCAACGATTTATCAGCAGAGCACCTTCGCGCCACTCGACCCGACAAATCCATTATGGCGGTTCATGGGTAGCGCCGCGATGGACCATTCCGGCGACATCGCAATTGGTTACACCGCGAGTGGGCCTAACTATTTCCCCTCCCTTCATTACGCCGGTCGCCTTGTGAGTGATCCACTGAACGAATTGACGCAGGGTGAAGCTGTCATGTTCGGAGGCTTAGGTATTCAAGGATTTCCTCTCAATCGCTGGGGCGATTACAGCGACATCACGGTTGATCCAACAGACGATTGCACTTTCTGGTACACGAACGAATACATGCCTGCGAGTTCGACAACGGCTTTACTTCCGGATAGCTGGCACACGCGCATCGGAAGTTTCAAATTTTCACAGTGCGTTAGCGCGGCGCCTTCGCCCACACCAACGCCTAGCCCGACAGCTACTGCAACGGCGACAGCTACTGCTACTCCGACTGCCACGCCTGGTGGACCTCCGCAGTGCTCATCGCCCGGCGTAAACGTAGTTACTGATCCTTCCGGTGATCAGCTTCCACCTGCTGGTAGCAATCAAGATATTCGAAACATATCCATCGCGGAACCATTCTTCGGCGCGGGCATAAACAAGCTCTTCTTCACGATGAAGGTCGGAGACCTAACTGGAACGCTCCCGGCAAACTCGCAATGGAAAATCTATTTCACTGCCAATGGAACGAACTATTGGGTATCGATGTTAACTGATGACAGTTCAGCCGTGAGCTATGCCTATGGCACAACGGCGAACAATCTTGATACGACTGTAGGAATTCCAGACGCAGGCTCCTACACCACTGATGGCAGTATTACGATCACGATTTCCAACAGCAAAGTAGGTAGTCCCACAGCTGGACAAACGTTGACGAACATTTTCGGCGAAGCATACACATTAATCGGTATTGTCCTCGTTGAGATCGATGGCACGAATAGCGGTAGCTACACTCTGTCCGGTAACGCTTCGTGCCAGCCTGGACCAACGCCGACGGCAACACCTAGTCCGACAGCTACTTCAACAGTAAGTCCTACACCAACCGCTACTCCGGCACCTACAGCAACACCTACAGCTACGGCAAGCGTAACCCCGACTGCTACTCCGCCGCCTCAATGTTCTGTCCCAGGAGTGTCGGCTGCAACAGACCCGAGCGGCGACACCGGTACCGGCACTTTAGGAACGGTTCCTGGCACATCAGCACAAGACATCACTGAAGTTCTGTTTGCCGAGCCTTATCAGTCGGACGGCACTCCAAGACTGGCAGTGACGATGCGTGTAGCCGATCTGAGTGTGCTTCCTGATAATGGTTTGTGGCACGTGTACTTTAAGGTCGGCACTACAACGTATTTTACTAGCGTGTTTAATAATCCCATTTCAGGCAATCTCGAGTATCAGTACGGTCACGTCGGTACCGGTTCAGATTCCACTGATGGCGATGCCGACAGTGGGTCGATATCGGTAGCTAACAAAACACTCACCGTAAACGTCGCGCTTACCAAAATCGGAAACCCAGCTGTTGGTAGTACCCTGACCGGAATATACGGCAGAACTATCACACTAATTGGCGGGCAGTCTGGTGGCACTGGTGGCGGTGCGTACGCCACACATGATTATGCACCGAATGCTGCCGCCAGCTCGACGGCGACGTACAAGTTGGCTGGAAACTCAGCTTGCCCGGCAAGCAGCACTCCCACTCCGACTCCCACTCCTTCAGGAAGCGCCACCCCAACACCGACCCCTGTCGCTGGGCCGGATGTTCCCAGGTTCCTCACCTACATTCCGCCATCAACGAATTCGTTCAGCGGTGGTGAGCCGTCAATTGGCACCGACTGGTTGACCGGAAACACTATGTATCTCGGCTCGTTCAGCGCCTACAGCGTCAGCTTTGATGATTGTTCATCTCCTGCGCTGGATAATTGGACCAACACAAAAGCCCCCGGAGTGGTCTCGCTCGATTCGATTATGTTCGTCGATCACATGCGCGCACCGGGAGACACGACGCCAAATCGGACTTTTGTATCGCAATTGACTGGCCAGGACAGCGCCACCTTCTATACCGACGATGATGGAGCAGCTTACACGACATCTTACCACCCAAGCCAGGGCGGCGGTATTCCTTCAGGCGTGGATCACCAGACTTATGGTGCAGGTCCGTACAACAATAATTCCACTCCACCACCTCCGCCTCACCCGACCTATCCCAACGCCGTCTACTATTGCTCGCAAGACCTTGAGACTGCCTTCTGCGCCCGAAGCGATGATGGCGGTATAACATTCGGCGCCGGTATTCCCATTTACACCACAGCCCAATGCACAGGTATTCATGGACACATTAAGGTAGCTCCGGATGGAACCGTATATGTGCCGAATAGAAGCTGCGGCGGCAAAGCTGCGGTTGTGGTTTCAACCGACAACGGTCTCACTTGGAGTGTCAGGCCAAATCCCAACAGCGGCACAACCGGATTTTTAGTTGATCCATCGGTTGGTATTGGCGTGAACAGCGTTGGCGAGCCAAATGGGCAGACCAGCAACACAATCTATCTCGGTTATCAGGCCGGTGACAGCCACGCGCACATCGCCGTATCTCACGACCGAGGACAAACGTGGGTGAACGATCAAGACGTTGGAACTGCCTTTAAGATCGTTAACTCGACATTCCCTGAAGTAGTTGCTGGAGACGACAATCGCGCGGCCTACGCCTTTCTTGGCACAACCGTAAGCGGTAATTACACGAGCCAGCCTACCTTTGATCAGTACGCGCCGTGGCATCTCTACATCGCGACCACATTCGATGGCGGCGCAAGTTGGACCACTGTCGACGCTACACCGAACGACCCGGTTCAGCGCGGCTCCATCTGCAATCTCGGGACAACCGCCTGCAGCAACACACCGAACGATCGCAACCTTCTCGACTTCATGGATGCGACTGTCGATGCACAAGGACGAATTGAAGTTGGCTATCCGGACGGCTGCGTCGGCAGTTGCGTTACTAACCCTACCGGCGCACATCCTAACTCCTACACGGCGAATGCGACGATTGCGCGGCAGTCTGGCGGCAAACGACTCTTTGTGCAATTTGATCCGAATCCAGGCGCAACCGTACCAGCTTCTCCGCGGGTAGACAATGTTTACCGGGACGACACTAACGTTGTTCATGTGAATTGGTCGACGCCCGACAACGGTGGATCGACAATCACCAGTTATAACATCTATCGCAGTACAGCTTTGGGAGGGTCTGGCCAGCCCCTAGCAACAGTTCCGTACGGAACGAACAGTTTCACTGATAACACTGCGAACGCGAACACAGCTTATTTCTACAAAGTAACGGCTGTTAACGGAGTGGGCGAAAGCGTGAACTGCGGCGAGTTTCCAATCGGCGCTCCGCCGCAAACAAACTCCTGTGCGCTTCCGGGCTATCTTGTTTCGACTGGCCCAAGCGGTGATCAGCTGACCGCTCCGGAGAATGCCGATCTCGATGTTGAAGACGTCTGGATCTCCGAGGCAACCCAATCCGATGGCGTAAATCGGCTCGTCTTCACGATCAAGGTCGCTGACTTGAGCACGATACTGCCTAACCGGAACTGGAGAGTTGTTTGGAATCCGCCCACAGCGCCTCCGATACCTCAAACGAATCGCTACTACGTCGGCATGAATTCCGATGCGGCAACGCCTCCGGCAATCACATTTGAATATGGAGTTGTCACTGGAACAGGCAACGTGCCGATCATCCAAGGTACGGCGGACAGTGGCTCGTTCGACCAGGCGAATGGAACAATCACGATCGCGATTGCTGCCAGCAAGATCGGAAACGCGAAGGCCGGAGATTTACTGACTGCTATCAGCGCGAGGAGTTATGCCGGAACCGCAAACGTACAAGTCGGAAAGAGTTCAGCGATTGATTACACCGGCGATGGAACTTATACGGTTGTTGGCAATGGTTCTTGCGGCGCCAATCCGTCACCAACGCCTACACCAACTCCAACAGTCACGCCAACGCCGACCGCAACGCCTGTTCCAACTCCGACTCCCACAGCGACACCGATACCCACGGCGACTCCGACACCCACCGCGACGGCGACGCCAACTGCTACGGCTTCGGGCAGTCCTACGCCGACCCCGACTCCAACACCGGCTTTCACTCCTGCGCCTCAGGACACTCAAGCGCCAATCGGATACGAAAACTTCCAGGCACCAGGAGACCTAATTTCGGTTATAGAGAGTGAAGCCGGCCAGCAACCTCACTCGGTAGAATACCTGGGTCGCAATGCCGGCGAACCTTCAATCGGCAGCAATTGGGCTACCGGCACCGCAATCTTTCAGTCTGGTTTCGAGACGCTGTTCGTAAACTTCACGGATCGGACTCCTAGCATTTGTCCAACTGGACCTGCGGCTACATGGGTCAGTCGACCAGCACCTACTTCAGTGACACTGGATTCAGATACGATTCTCTTTACCGATCGTGGCTGGACCGACGTGACTGGCGCTTTCCACAGCCGCACGTTTGAAGGTCAACTCACCTTCCTCAGCCCCGATACGGTCAAGCTGTCTTATACCGACGACGACGGAGTGACCTGGGTTCCAATGCAAACAGGAGGTCTGGCATCAGCCGTCGATCATGAAAGCATCGGCTCGGGCAGATACCATGACCCGATTCCGCAAAGACCTAGCGGGACTATCTATCCCAACGCAGTATACTATTGCTCGCAGGATATCGCCGCGGCGCTTTGTTCCAGAAGCGATGATGGTGGGCTGACCTTCGGACCATCGATACCGATTTACAGCTTGCTCTCCTGCGGTGGCACGCACGGCCACATTAAGGTCTCGCCCGTCGACGGTACCGTTTACGTGCCTAACCAGGCCTGCGGTGGAAAGCAGGCGGCAGTTGTATCTCAGGACAACGGCACGACGTGGACTGTTCGGTCCACTGGAATTCCTTCACCGACCGTCCCTGCTGCCGACCCTGGCATAGGAATCGATAGTAACGGGCGCGTTTATTTCCTCGCGGCTGCTAGAAGTACCAATGCGGTCGTAGCGACCTCTGATGACTTCGGCCAATCCTGGCAAAACATCTACGACGTCGGCTTTGCTCAAGGAATCAAATTCGCTGCATTTCCGGCAGCGGTTGGTGGTGACGCCAACCGGGCCGCCGTCGCATTCTACGGATCGACAACCGGATCTGGTAATTCCGAAGCACCGAACTTTAATGGAAGCTGGCACCTTTACGTGGCGCACACATTTGATGGTGGCGCGCACTGGACTACCACAGACGCGACTCCGAACATGCCGATGCAGCGGAGCGGTCTACAACAGCGCGGTGGTTCAGGCATCACCCGTAACTTGCTCGACTTTTTCGACGTAACGATTGATCGCGATGGCCGAGTCTTAGTTGGCTACGTCAATGGTTGCGAAGGTGGAACCTGCGTTCAAGCTCCAGCCGGTGCGACTGGCAATGCTTATACAACGACCGCGACAATCGCGCGGCAATCGAGTGGCCGACGCATGCTGGCTGGTAAAGATCCGCTCAGTCCGACCTCGGCGCCAGGAATGCCATTCGTGACTCAGAGAAGGGTTGGAAATGTTGTTCATCTACTCTGGTCAGAAGCCGACACGGGTAACTTACCAATCACCAGTTATAACATTTATCGCGGCACCGCGAGCGGCGCTGAAGATAGCACACCGCTTACTACCGTAACCGGTAGTCCGATTGGTGGAACCTTCGACGATGAGACTGCGAATGATCCAGGTGTCACTTACTATTACACGGTAACGGCGGTTCATGAGAATGGAGAATCGTCTTGTCCAAACAATGAAGTGGCCGCTCCGTTCGTCGGCGGCTACGATAGCGGTATCGTCATTCACAAGAACGATCCTTCACACCCTGAAGCGAATCTCGGAACCAATACGCCGGCATCACTGTTAATTGACTACATCGCGGTCGGTGAACCAGCGGACAGGCCCGGCATGTTCATGTTCAAAATGAAAGTGAACGATCTTTCCAGCATTCCAGCAAACAGCCGTTGGAGACTTATGTGGAATTCGTTCGCATCGCCAGGTGAACAGTTCTATGTCGGCATGACCAGCGACTCGAACAGCGCGACCTCTTTCGAGTACGGCACGCTCGGCGACGCCGGTGTTCCCGGAGTCTTCGTGATCTCCGAGACGATGCTGGCCGCAGCTGACCCGGCAAGCAATTTCAACGCAGATGGAATGATCACAATTTACGTTCCGAAATCAGCGGTCGGAAATCCAAAGCCAGGTGATTTACTCGGCGCGGTTGGTGGTAGAACCTTCACCGCCGATACACCGGCGACCAATACGATTGAACGCTCGAATCTCTTTGTCGATCACACCTTCGTCAAAGCGCAGAGCGACAACAGCTATCCGCCTTCGACCTACATGTTGGCGCCAGCTGCCGGTCCGACGCCAACGCCGACACCTACCCCGACCGCAACGCCGACGGTGACTCCTACGCCGACCGCTACGGCAACTGTAACGCCAACCCCGACGGCAACTGCTACGCCGACGCCGACACCTACAGCAACGCCTACCGCGACCGCTACAGCGACGGCCACTCCAACCGCGACCGCAACGCCGTCACCAACTGCGACTGCGACTCCTACGCCAACCGCTACGGCTACACCGACGGCAACAGCTACACCGACTCCAACATCAACACCGAGTCCGACGGCCACGCCTACACCAACAGCTACGCCGACGGCAACACCTACCGCGACCCCAACGCCGACGGTAACTCCGACGCCAACGGCTACGGCTACGCCAACACCTACACCAACAGCTACCCCGACTCCGACGCCGACCGTTACCCCAACGCCGACGCCCACACCTGCATCAACACCTACAGTAACGGTCTCGGTTTCGCCGACCGCAATTCAGGAAGGACAAACCGCGACCTTCACAGTCACGGCTTCAACGGCGGTCACCCAAAATACGGTGGTGAACTACTCTATGAGTGGCAAAGCGACTCAGGGCAGCGATTACACTATGAGTGGGACGCCCGGTCAGATCGTCATCCCAGCCGGATCGAACTCAGGCAGCGTCACGCTGAGCGCGATCGTCGATAACGTGAAGGAGAAGAAAGAAACCGCGATCATGACCTTGCAACCCGGATCCGGTTACGACTTCCCGAGCACTGGCAAGAAGAAGAAGAGCAAAGCTCCTTCAGCCACGTTGACAATTACTGACTGATACAGACACAGCCTCTCAAATCGGCGTTCGGGCAACCCCGAACGCCGATTCGCATTTTAGGGGAATCAGAGGTCTAAGACTTTTCCCGATAAACCGCTCCGACTTTCGCTGACCGACAAAGCTTCGAAAAAGTGCATCAATAAGCAACCACTTCTTCGGGAATAACGATTTCTTAGGTAACTATGAAAAAAAATCCCTCTCCTGAGCTGGGTCTTTTCAACCCACGCGCCCTGACCGCTTTTCTCCTTTGCTCGGCCGGAGTGATGCTGGCCATGCTGAGTTTCGCCGCTAATCCGCCGAGCGGGACTCTGACCGATACTTCCGGCCCGATCACTTACACGATTGACCCATTCACCGGCGCAAATCCCACCCCGGTGATCGAGCTCGACAGCGGTCCTGAATGCAATAATCCAACTCAACCCTGCGATGATTTCTTTCTCACAATAACGTTGCCGAGCGGCTACATCACCCAGCATCCGAATGCTACGGCCAAAGTTACGTTGAGCTGGACCGACACCGGCAGCGGCAAATCAGATTACGATCTTTACGTTTACAAAACTCCGCGCGGCGATTGCGATCCTCACGATTGCACTGTCACCGATGGAGGCGAGGCAGCCGATTACCAATCAGCCAGCAGCAACAACCCTGAGATCGCGGAGATCTTGCCAGTTTTTGATGGCACTCACACTTACACGATCGTCGTGGTTCCGTTCACGCCGAGTGGCGAGACGTTGAACGTCAAGGTAGAACTCGAGCCCGGTAATGGGACGGCTGGATTCCCGGGCTTTGGTGGTGCTGATGCGACTGCGCCGGGCGTTCCGCGCTTCCAAAACTTTTACGCGCCCTCTGGAAGCAGCGCCCAAGAAAGCAGCGGCGAATTTAACATCGGATTCAATCCGCATAGTGGTCGCATCATGACCATGAACGCGGGACCGGTCTGGCGCCTTACTCCACCGGAATTACTGACTCCCGCTCAGCCTGAATGCTGCGAGGCGCTTTGGGAAGATAGGTCGGCTAATACGACCAATATCGGTGTCGATCCTATCCTTTGGACAGATCAACTAACCGGTCGCACGTTTATTTCTAACTCAACCGTCGGCGCAAATGCCGTCTATGCCTACAGCGACAACGATGGTGACTTATGGATAGAAGCCGGTTTCTCACCGCCCAATGGTGGAGCTGACCACGAGACAATCGGCAGTGGCCCTTATCCGAGCAGCTTGAGTGCTCTGTCAAATCCCGTGAATCAAGGGCAGATGGTCTTCTACTGTTCGCAGGACGTAGTTGGACCTGCTTCTTGCCAACGCAGCGATGACCTCGGCGCCAGTTATGGACCCGGCGTTTATGCGTACACCGGACAGGGTGCTGGTTTCCCAGGCGGAGCTTGCGGTGGGCTGCATGGTCACCTTCACGTGGCTCCGAATGGAACCGTTTGGCTACCAGTGAACCAATGTAGTGGCCTGCAAGGCGGCGCATTCAGCACGGACGGCGGCACCACTTGGAATATCTTTGCGGTGCCAAACGCTATTTCACAGACACAAGGCGCCGATCCTTCCATTGCGGTCGATGCTGACAGCACTATCTATTATGCTTACGTCAACAACGAGCCGGTTGCTCCAGGCGATCTACCTGAAGGCCATGCCCGCGTTGTAACAGGTCATCTCAATCCCGATAACACCATCACCTGGAGTAACTATGTCGATCTTGGCCGCGGCCCTAACGTCACAAACAGCGACCACGGAATAGTGAATGCCGCCGAGATCGAAGCGGTTGGAGGCAGCTCAGGCCGAGCGGCAGTTGGTTTTCTAGGCACGGACAGGATTGGGGACTATCAGGCAATCGGATTCCCCGGTGTGTGGTACGCATTCATTGCTACGACTTATAACGGCGGCCAGACTTGGACGACCGTTAATGCTACACCTAATGATCCGATCCAACGGGCAACTGGCATTTGGCAACAAGGCGGAAGCCATCAGGACCGCAATTTACTCGATTTCAACGAAATCACTGTCGATGACAAAGGTAGAGTACTCTACGGCTATAGCGATGGTTGCGTAAGCGGCGGTTGCATTGGTGGAACTGCCGGCAACGACTTCGTCGCGTGGATGCGAGTCGCCCGTCAGTCCGGTGGAAAAACTATTTTCTCGAGCAACGACAACTCTACAGATACAACGGCAGCGTTGTTGCCAAAGCCTCCGTGCTTGTCTGGCACGCGCGATGTAACCGCGTCGCACTTGACCTGGAAGGCGCCGGATAACGGTGGTTCGGACATCATTGGTTATCAGATTCTACGCGGTACCACGTCCGGTGGCGAAGCGATCATCATAACCAATAGTCTTAGCACAAGGACCTCTTTTGACGATGCTACCGCCGATCCTACTGTGCCGGACTACTTCTACGTCGTTAAGGCGATCACTGCTGTCGGCACCAGTAATCAAAGTAATGAGATTGATTTGAAGGTGCAGGAAGTGCCACCGACGCGCCCAACCTATTCGTGTGACGGCACCAATGTCGTGTTGGATGGAACCGGCGATGCAAATAACCCGGCAGGTGGAACACCTCCGACTGATGAGGCTGATATCACTGCGATTTCATTCTCGGCCGATAGTCCGGCAACCACCATCACCACGACGATGACGATCGCTAATCTGAGCGACATTCCATCGCCCGGTACCACCTTTACCTACTACTACGTAATTTGGACAGGCAACGATGGTAATCAATATGCCACCAGAGTCACAGTTAGTCCGGGAATCGAGAGCTACGCCTGGGGTCCATGGGACGCCGGCAACGGTAGACTGGCAAGTTCGAATTCGACGACTGGCACCTTCAATCCGGGCATCAATGGAACACTCACTGTCAATCTTCCGATCAGCGCTCTGCCAGATCCGAAACCGACAATTCCGATTACTGATGTCAACGGAACCGCTGCTGTAACTGATCCATATGGACTTACCGTTGCGGGCGAAGGCGCGCTCGGCGGCGGACTGTACTTCACCAGTCCAATGGATCGCGCGCCGGACACCGGCTTTGGTCAGCGCTGGGCCGTTTGTCCGCCGCCAAATGCCGCGCCGACCGCGGTTTTAAACGCGACCCCGGCTTCAGGCAATGTGCCATTGAATGTCGCGTTTGATGGCTCTGGGTCGACCGATCCAGATGCGGGCGATCACGTCGCTTCCTACACCTTTGATTTCGGAGACGGCGCTCCGCCGGTCACCCAATCTACCGCAACGATTTCGCACAACTACCAGTTTGCCGGAACTTATGCGGCCAGACTTCGAGTGGCGGACTCACATGGCGAACCGAGTACAAACACCGCACTGGTTACGATCCAGGTGTCAAGTCCCCCGCCCACGGTCAACGTCTCGGTCGCGCCAACTTCGATTCACGAAGGGCAAAACGCGACGTTCACGATTACGGCTTCGCCAGCGCCAGCGCAGCCGATCACTGTTCTTTATTCAATGAGTGGAAAAGCGAATGCCGAAAGTGACTACACTCTCAGCGGGATATTTGGACAAGTCAGTATTCCTGGCGGTCAAGGCTCTGCAACTGTAACGCTGCATGCTTTACCGGATAACGTGAAGGAAAAATCCGAAACAGCTATTATGACCTTGCAACCTGGTTCAGGCTACAATTTGCCCGCCAGCACCGGTGGCAAGAAAAAGAAAAAGCCCACCGGGCCATCCGCCACTGTCACGATCCTTGACGGACCAGGCTAATTTTCGCCGATAGCTTTGCCAATGGTTCGGCGTTCAACGCGACCCGTTGAACGCCGAATGCTTTTTACTTCTTTCCGCCTAACGAATATTCGTGCTCGACCCAGTCGAGCGCTTCTTGTCGATCTTTCAATGCGCCTTCGAGCTGACGAGTTTGCACAGCCTCGAGAATTTCGCCGAACTTTGGTCCGGGCTTCATGCCAAGCGCGATTAGGTCGTCGCCACGCACCAGCGGTGGCGGAATGATCGGTTCATTGGCGAATTCTTCCCGTTTACTCAAAAGGAATTCGTAATTGTCCATCATCCGGTGGCTGCTTGCGCAATCCACTCGATGGAGCTCGAGCTCCTCTTCGAATGTCGGCCGTGCCATGAACCGCTTTAGTTTTGCAACGCGCATTCTCGGCACGTCTTTGAACACCATGTGTTGCCGCACCATCTCGACCGTCGCGTCAATTTCCGCGCGCGAGAATCGAAAACGTTCCATGATTGATTCCGTCATCGCCGCGCCGATCCGATCGTGTTCGTTGAATCGGATCCTTCCAGTTTCGTCGACCGTTGACGTGACCGGTTTCGCGACGTCGTGAAATAGGACAGACAAGACTAACGGCACTGAAACTTTCTCCGGCAACATTTCCAGCATCAGCCGCGTGTGCTGAAAGACGTCGCCTTCGGGATGAAATTGTTCCGGTTGCAAACAACCCTTCATCGCCTCCAGCTCGGGCAGAATCGTTCGCATCAGGCCGCTTTGATCGAGTAAATCCCAGCCGCGCACGCGATTGGGCGAAAGAAAAATCTTCAGCAACTCTTCGCGGATCCGCTCGGCGCTAATGTCGTTGATCGAGTCGGCATTCAGCACGAGCGAGTCCCAGGTGCGATTGTCGATCTTGTAATCGAGCACCGTTGCAAAACGGACGGCGCGCAGCATTCGCAGCCGGTCTTCATTAAAACGCTCCTCCGGATTCCCGATCGCGCGAATGATTTTCGCTTTCAAGTCGGCTTTTCCGCCAACGAAATCGATTACCTCGTTTTTCTCCGGATCGAAGAACATCCCATTGATCGTGAAATCGCGGCGCTTGGCATCTTCTTCCGGCGAAGAAAAGCGAACATCGACCGGATGACGATGATCGAGATACGCGCCGTCCGATCGAAACGTCGCAACTTCAAAATTAAATCCATTCTCCACCACAACCACGACGCCGAAGGCCGCGCCGACCGCATAAGTGTGCGGAAAAATTTCCTGGACGATGTCGGGCGTCGCATCCGTCGCAACGTCGAAATCCTTTGCCGGCAAACCGCGCACCATATCGCGCACACAGCCGCCCGCGAAGTACGCGACGTGGCCGCGCTCGCATAAGCGTTGCGCAATCTCGCGCGCAGTTTTCTCCATCGCCGACGTTTTCACGCACGTATTGTAGCGGCGGTCTCCGACCGTCGCATTATGATATTCGGCGTCGCTAAACCGTTGTTGCCGGGGCTTTCTTGTCCGCGCGAAACGAATGAATGATAAAGAAACCGACGGCCATGCAAATGCAGGAGTCGGCTACGTTGAATGCCGGCCACGGATGCAGAAACGAAGGCACGTGCGGTCCAAAGTCGAACAGGAGAAAATCGATCACGTGCCCGAAAAGTAACCGGTCGGTGAGATTGCCGAGCACGCCGGCCACCAGCAAGGCGAGGGACAAATCGCGCCACATATCACGCGACCACCAAAGCGATTTCGATTCGCTTTGGCTGTGGCGATGTCCCAGAAGCAGCACCAGCGCGAAGAGCAACGCCACACAGGAAATCGCAATAAAGAATGCGTTGTTATTTTTGAACGAACCGAACGCTGCGCCCGTGTTCGTGATGTTCACAATATGAAAAAAGTTCGCGATGACGACTCGCGGCTGATCCGGATCGATCGAATGCATCACCCAATATTTGGTGAGTCGGTCAAGCACGTAGAGCGGGAGCGAGATTAAAAAAACGTATTTCATCTAGAACTCGTGGCCATCGCCTCGACGACTTTCTCGCACCGATCGCACAAATCGGGATGCGCTTTGCTTTTGCCGACGTGCTCACGATGCCGCCAGCAGCGCGCGCATTTTTGACAAGCGGTTTTCCTCACCGTCGCGCCTGCCTCTTTCGCCGGCTCAATTGTCAGATCGCTCAGAATAAAAAATTCTTCCAGCTCTTCTTTGCTAATCGTGGCCGTAACTTCCGAAGGGGATTTCAGAACAACAGCCGCCTCGAGCGCGTTACCAATCAATTTTTCCTGACGCGCTTTCTCAATCGCCTGCATGACAGCGGCGCGGAGGTTAATCAGTTCTTGCACTCGATTATGGACGTCCCGATCACGCCATGTGCCCAGATCGGTCGGGAAATCTTCAAGATGAACTGAAGACTTTCCGAAACCATAGCTCCAAGCTTCTTCGGCAGTGAACGCGAGAATCGGGGCAAGCCAACGACACAACGCATTGAATGTCCTTTGCATGACAAACTGTGTCGCACGACGCCGCGGCGAGTCCGGCGCGTCGCAATACATCCGATCTTTAGTAATGTCGATGTAGAGGCTGCTGAGGTCTACCGCGCAAAACTGATTCAGCGTGTGATAGACCTTGTGAAACTCGAATTCCGCATAGGCTGTCTGGCACGTCACAGAAATCTCAGCCAATCGATTAAGAATCCACAGATCGATCAAAGTGAAATCTTCTTTCCTGCTTTCCTGCTTTCCTGAGAAATCATGCAGATTGCCCAACAAAATCCGCAACGTGTTCCGGATCCGGCGATAGGTGTCACCGAGACGGGTGAACATTTCTTCCGAAAATGGAACGTCAGCCGTGTAATCGATGCTGCTCGCCCATAGTCGCACCAGATCGGCGCCGTGTTTATTTACGAAATGTCCGGCGTCCATCGGTTTGTCGTAGGTGCCGGATTTGGAAATTTTTTTTCCGTCAAGATCGACAACGAACCCGTGCGTGACGCAACTTTTGTAGGGCGCGCGATCCTTCAACGCAACGCTCGTCATGAGCGAGGATTGAAACCAGCCGCGATGTTGATCCGTCGCTTCTAAATACATGTCGGCTGGATCGCGCAACTCTGGATGAAGCGCGCACACTGCTTGATGCGAAACGCCACTGTCGATCCAAACATCGATCGTGTCGTTACGCTTGGTCGTTCCTTTCGGCAATCCCAATTGCTTGGCAAGATCGACATCGTCCAGTTCAAACCAGACTTTGGAGCCGCGTTCAGCAACAAGATCGGCGAGTTTGCGAATCACTTTCGCGGCCAGGATCGCTTTGCCATCCGCTGAATAGAAAACTGGCAGCGGCACGCCCCAGCTTCTCTGACGCGAGATCACCCAGTCGGGACGCGATTCAACAGTTCCAGCGATCCGATTCTCGCCCCAGCTCGGAATCCATTTCACTTCCTTATGGATCGCTTCCAGCGCGCGCGGCCGCAGGTCGTCGATGCGAATAAAAAATTGTTCGACGTTGCGGAAGATGATCGGCGTCTTCGAGCGCCAGCAATAGGGATAACTGTGATGAAAATTTTGCGCGCCTAACAAATTCCCGCGCTCGCGCAACAAATTCACCACGTCGGCGTTGGCATCGAAAACATATTTGCCGGTGAGATTCGGCAGACCGGCCTCGTCCGTGAGTTTTCCGTGATCATCGACCGGCGACAAGATCGGCAGTTTGTGTTCGCGACCGAGACGATAATCGTCTTCGCCATGACCGGGCGCGATGTGCACTGCGCCAGTGCCGGTATCCATCGTCACGAAGTCGGCGCTGAGAACGATCGCTTCGCGATCCAAGAATGGGTGACGCGCTTTGATCTTGTCGATCTTCGCACCTGGAAATGAGGCGAGCGGTTCGCCGGTTGGTTCGAATTTCGTGTCCGCGCAAAATTGCGCGACGCGTTTGTCCGCCAACAAAAGGATTTCGGAAGTTCCGTCGCGCGAAAATTCCTGGACGACGTAAAGTTCTTTCGGATCGACCGCGATCGCGAGATTGGCGGGCAAGGTCCATGGCGTCGTGGTCCAGATTGCGATGCTCGCCTTGTCTTTCCAATCGCCGCTCGTGATCGGGAATTTCACGTAAACGGCAGTGTCGTCACGCTCCTGATATTCGACTTCGGCTTCAGCGAGCGCAGTTTGCGCGCCCGTGCTCCAGAAAACTGGCTTCTTCGATTGGTAAACGAGGTCTTTCTCAACGAAGACCGCGAACGCGCGCAGGATTTCCGCCTCGTATTTTGGATCGAGGGTCAAGTACGGATGTTCCCAATCGCCGAGCACGCCGAGTCGTTTGAACTGTTCGCGCTGAAGATCGACATACTTCCGGGCGAAGGCGTCGCAACGCTTGCGAACTTCGAGCGGCGATAAATCGCGCGATTCTTTGACCACTTTGTATTCGATCGGCAATCCGTGGCAGTCCCAACCCGGGACATAAGGCGCGCGCTTGCCGAGCATGGTTTGCGATTTCACCACGAAATCTTTCAGGATTTTGTTTAGCGCGGTGCCCATGTGAACGTCGCCATTGGCAAACGGCGGGCCGTCGTGAAGCACGAAGAGGTCGCGATCTTTGCGCGATTTCTGAATCTGCTGATAAAGCCGCGATTCATCCCAGTTCTTGAGCAGCTCGGGCTCGCGCGTCGCCAGATTCGCCTTCATCGGAAAATCCGTGCGCGGCAGATTCAGTGTGTCCTTGTAATTTTGGCTCATCGCGGCGCGCGGACGCTAACATTCAGGCCCGGTCAAATCAACGTGACGCCAGAACACTCTCTATATATAGAAAGGACATTGGTCGCTTAACTTGCCCTTGCCATCCGTCTGCTAGGTGATATCTCGCAAAAATGCAACGAACCGAATTTTTCCTGGACTCTTGTCTGACCTTGGTTGAATTCCCGCGGGCCAGAATCCGTTCTCAGATGCGACAGCGAGTATCCTTCCGGAACTCGCGCCTTGTCGTTCCGTTGCTTGCTTCCGCTTACCTGGCTTTTCTGGCCGTCAATCATTCTTCCCACGCCCAAACCGCCACGGACGAGCATATCGTCGTCGCCGCCGAGCCGTTGCCCAGTGCCTACGGCGCCCCGACCAGTTTTTCTCAATCACGATTCTCACCGCTTACCAACGCTTACGTTCTTCCGCCAGGCGCGGTTTACGCCAGCCTGATCTACGAGGACGACGTCGTGCATTTCCGGAATCCTGATCACCATTGGACCGAGGAAGTTGAAGTCGGCTTGCCTTATCGCATCAACGTCGCAATTGAAAACGATATTCAGCGATACGACGGCGATACTCAGGACGCCACCTTCAGTCTCGAGGCCCGATATGCATTCGCCGACTGGGACAAGATCCCGTTGAACCCAACCATCTTTGCCGAATACAAATTTGGCCTCGGCAATATTCTACACGACGAAGGCGCGCCGACGCCGGCGCATAAGTTCGGACCGGGCGGCTTCGACAAAGGCGAGGACATTCCTGACGCTTATGAATTTCGATTGCTGCTCTCCGAAGATTTTTTTGATCGCGTCGAGTGGTCGCTCAATACTTTCTTTGAGCAGGAAATGGCCGGCGATCGCGGCCGCGAATGGGGCGTTGCCCAGAGCCTCGTTACGCCAGTTCATCTTTTTGCCGAAGCGCATGCGCCGGTTGAAGAATTCAAAGCCGGAATTGAATGCCAGTTCCGCAGCTTTAGCGACAAGGAAAGTCGCGGCACGCCTTATAATAGCTTTGTCATTGGACCAACCATGGCTTGGCGAATGCCGCATAATGCTCGGCTCGATATTTCGCCGTTGTTCGGCGTCAATCATAAGTCGCCAGTCATGGAATTGTTCGTTGTCTTTTCATACTACTTTGGCGGCGGCGAAACCGGTAAAGAAGCAGGCGGCGAAGCTCCGGCCTCCACTCGCAATCGCTAGCCGATTTCTGTAGCGGCGTTCTCCGACCGCCGAAGATCGACATCTTGACCGTTACGCGCGACTTCCGTACCCTTTTTGCCGGAAAGGAGCGCATCGCATGAAGACGGAAGTATCGATCGAATACTGCGTGGTTTGAAACTACACGCCCAAGGCCGTCAGTTTGGCGACCCAAATTCTTGAACTCGGCGAACGCATCAAATCGCTCACGCTCATTCCTTCGAGCGGTGGCGCTTTTGAAATCCGCGCCAATGGCAAACTGCTTCATTCCAAGCTCGATTCCGGCGACTGGCCCGACTTCGACCAAGTCGTCACCGCGATCAAAAAGGCAAAGTAACCGCCAGTCCGGCTCGGACTTTCAGGTTTTCAGTGTTTCAGCTTTTCAGCGTTTTAATTCCCGGAGAGTGAAGGGTGCCTGGTGGCCCTCGCGGTCTTCAAAACCGTTGTCGGTTCGCAAGAGCCGGGGCAGGTTCGATTCCTGTCCTCTCCGCCATTCGAAAGGAGGTGAACTCGCTTGTCGCGCGAACAAATCCGTAAGCTAACGTCGCTCTCATCTTGCGCTGGTTGAGCAGCCAAGTTGAGCCAACAGGCCCTGGCGCAAGTTTTGCGTCAGCTTCCAAACTATCGAAATCGAAACGTTCTTGTTAATTCGAGCACGTTCGATGACGCCGGCGTCTACAAATTAGATCGACATCGCGCGCTCGTGCAGACCGTGGACTTCTTCACTCCGATTGTTGACGAACCGTTCGCTTACGGACAAATCGCCGCCGCCAACGCGCTCTCGGACGTCTTCGCGATGGGCGGTCGCCCCATCACAGCATTGAATCTCATGGGCTTTCCGCAAAATCTCGTCTCGCCGAAAACGATCGCTGAAATCTTGCGCGGCGGTCTGGAAAAAGCGCGTGAAGTCGGTTGCGCGATCATTGGCGGACATTCCATTCGCAACCCCGAACCAATTTACGGACTCGCCGTCACCGGTATTGTCGATCTTCGAAATATTCTCGCGAACGAAAATGCACGCGTCGGCGATTTGCTCGTTCTAACAAAACCAGTCGGCACCGGCGTCGCCACAACCGCTATTAAGCGTCGCCTCGCTTCGCGCGCGCTCGAGAAAAAAGTGATCGCACTCATGTCGAAAACAAATTCCATCGGCGCCGAACTCGCCGAGAAAAAACTGGTTCGCGCCGTAACCGACATCACTGGATTCGGATTGCTTGGCCATCTCGCGAACATGTGTCGCGCGAGCAAGGTCAGCGCAGATATTTTCTTGGATCAAGTTCCGGTAATCAGCGCGGAGATTGTCGAGCTCATCGAACGCGACTGCATTCCCGGCGGCACCCGCGACAATCTGAAAGCGGCCGTCAAGACAACTCAATTCAATTCAGTGTCCGGCGTTTACCGGATCCTGCTTGCCGACGCGCAAACAAGTGGTGGTTTGCTTCTCTGCGTTCCGGAACGCTCATTGAGAAAAGTTTCCGCGGTTCTAAAACGGAATCGAACCCCGTGCGCCGCGATCATTGGTCGAATCATCAGACGGCGAAGCAAGTTGATATGCACGACAAAGTGAAAGCGCGGAACAGACGCGCCATTCCGGCTGTCTCAACGATTCTGGACTCGTTAGGACAAGTCGATCTGCCACGCCCGTTGATTGTCGATCTTGTCCGGCGCGAGCTCGCACAAATTCGACGAGGAAAAAAAATCCCCGAGTCGAGGACGATTGTCGATCTTGTTCGCGCGAAAATTGAAGAGCTTCGGGCAAGCCGCGTCCAGCCGGTCATTAACGGCACCGGGATTGTCGTGCACACAAACCTCGGCCGGTCGCCGCTGCCGCAAGGAGCCGGCGAAGTCCTCCGGAACGTCGCGTCCGCATATAATAATATAGAACTCGATCTAGCTAGTGGTGATCGCGGCGACCGTGGCGCCTATCTCGAACGCGCACTGGCCGTTCTTTGCCAGGCCGAAGGCACCACCGTCGTCAACAATTGCGCCGCCGCATTGGTTTTAATCGTTCGCTATTTTATCCGCGACAAAAATGAAGTGATCATTTCGCGCGGCGAACTCGTGCAGATCGGCGGCGGGTTCCGGATCGGTGAGATTCTGGAAACGAGCGGCGCGACGTTGCACGAGGTCGGCGCGACGAACAAAACCACGCTCGCCGACTACGCGCGCGCGATTGGGAAACAAACCGCGCTCATTCTAAAAGTTCATCGCAGCAATTTTTCCATGACTGGTTTCGTCGAATCGCCGTCAACCGTCGAGCTTGCCGCGCTCGCCCACAAAAAACGTGTTCCATTCGTCGAAGATTTGGGAAGCGGCGCGATGATTGCCACCGAACAGATCGGTTTACATTATCACGAGCCCACGCCAGCCGAAATCCTGAAGGCCGGCGCCGATCTCGTTTGTTTCAGTGGCGATAAATTATTCAGCGGTCCGCAGGCTGGAATCATTGTCGGCAAGAAACGCTTCATCGAAGCTCTGAAACGCGAACCGCTCTTTCGCGCGCTGCGTTGCGACAAGCTGACGTTCGCCGCGTTGCAAACGACTGTCGATCTTCACCTCAATCAGGTGACGAGCGAAGTTCCGGCGCTTGCTCTATTACAAATTCCGAAAGACGAATTACGCGCGCGCGCCGCGGCGATTGTCACGCGGCTGCAAGGATTGCCAGTCAAAATCACAATTGGCGCGGGAACTGGAAAAGCCGGAGGCGGCACGTTGCCGAAATCAATCGTGCCGTCGATTACCATGGATTTTCTTCCGGAGAACTCTTCGCTGGAAGAGTTCTCGCGAGCGCTTCGTCGCTCAACTCCACCGATTATTGGCTACATCAGTGACCGCCGATTCAAGCTCGATCTGCGCACAATCTTTCCGCATCAGGACGATCTCGTGGTCGATGCCATCCGTACGGTAGCGACCACGCGATGAAGAATTTCGTTCTCGCGACCGCCGGTCATGTCGATCACGGCAAGAGCGCGCTCGTCAAAGCGCTGACCGGAACCGATCCGGATCGTCTTCCCGAAGAGAAGGCACGCGGCATCACGATCGATCTCGGATTTGCCGAACTGAATCTCAATGCGCCAAATGGTGAGAAATTGCATGTCGGAATTGTCGATGTTCCCGGCCACGAAGACTTCGTGCGCAACATGATCGCAGGCGTCGGCTCGATCGATCTCGCGCTTCTGGTCGTTGCGGCTGACGACGGTTGGATGCCGCAAACCGAAGAGCATCTCCAAATTCTAATTTATCTTGGCGTGAAACGAATCGTCGTCGCGCTCACGAAAAGCGATTTGGGAAAGATCGACATCGTCACCGCGCAAATTCGCGAACAATTGAGCGGAACGCCGTTCGCCGATTCGCAAATCATTCCAACGTCGGTTCTCACCGGCGACGGAATCGAAAATCTGAAACAAGCGCTCGCCGCAGAATTCGCGAACCTGCAGTTGGCGCGCGACATCGGGAAGCCAAGGCTCTTCGTCGATCGCGCGTTCATATTGTGGGGAATTGGCACCGTCGCTACCGGCACATTGACCGACGGAAAAATCGAGCGCGGACAAGACATTTTTGTTCAACCGAGAAATATCTCCGCGCGCGTTCGCTCGCTTCAATCGCATGGCCGCGATGTCGATCTTGCGGAGCCCGGGATGCGGACCGCGACCAATTTGCCCGATCTCAGCATCGACCAGATCAAACGGGGAGATGTCGTGGTCGCGCCTGCGTTCGAACCAACGCGCACTCTGCAAGTTTTGTTAATGCGCTCGCCACGTTCACAACGCGCGCCCGCGATAAAATCAGGCGCGTCGGCGCATGTTCATCACGGCACAACGCGGACGCTCGCGAAAATAATTCTCGCTGAAGTTAATTCGCTCGCGCCGGGCGAGAATGCAGTTGCGCGGCTCAGATTGGAAACGCCCGTGGTCGCATTTGTGGGCGACCGATTGATTATTCGGGACGCGTCCGAACAACGCACGATCGCGGGCGGCATTGTTTTCAACATCGAGGATTTGAAGTCGAGCCAGGAACGCGCGCTTCTCGCGTCGCGGGCGGTCGCGCCGGACGATGTCGCGCTCGCCGTTTGGACGGAGCTCGCGCGCACAGGTTTGATCGAACCGACGCGGATGCTCGAGCGCTCCCGCTTCAGCGCGGCCGAGATCGCAGCGGCGTTGCAACGATTGTCCGAGCACGGTGAAATTTTCCTGAGCGAAAATGTCGGCGCGAAAATGCTCGTCTGGCTTGATTTGCGCAAGCGCGTCGCAGAACTTGTCGACGCAGCTCACAAAACGCATCCGGAGCGTCGCGGACTGGAGCTGAACGATCTACGCGCCGAGTTCAATTCGCTTTCACCGGAAGTCTTCGACGCGCTGATTGTCGATCTTTGTCGAGACAAGTTTGTTCGAGCAGGATCAGTTATCGCGCGGGCTTCTCATCACGCGAACTTGCCGCCGGAGTTGCAAACTGCTGCACAGCAAATTCGCGCTGCGCTGGAGGTCAAACCGTTCGACCCGACAAGTCGAAAAGATTTTTTGCAAGGTCAACATCATCAACAAGCGCTTCGGTTCTTGATCGACCAGGGCGATGTGATCGAGCTGAATAGCGAGATTGTCCTCCTCCTGGACGCGGCGGAGCAAATGCGCGATGCGATTGTCGAACATCTCTCGAACAACAAATCGGCGAGTGCGAGTGAGCTCAGGCAGAAACTCGGCACTTCGCGACGCGTCATGATTCCTTTTCTCGAATATCTCGATCGCGCCGGCGTGACAAAGCGCGTTGGCGACGAACGCGTGCTCGCGCGGAAAGCCGCAGTCGCTAAATTGAGCGATGCCGCAAGCCCGCCGCGAAGCTGAGTCAGATTCGCCGCGCGTCTCGCTGCACATCGGAGCTTCTCCCGAAGCGGCGTGGCGAAATGTAATCCAGCCGTGGTTTGAAAAGGTCGCTGATTGTTCTTTGCAATCTCAGCTCGCGCCAGCAGTCGTGACCGCATCTCGAAGTCAGGCTCACTTTTTTCGCAGTCAACTCCTCGCCCAGGGCAAATCGCTTCTCGGCGTCAAATTTCTTTCGCCACCGCAGTTGCGGGAAATTTTGCTACGCGGCCGCGATCTCCGCGTGCCGTTGCGCGAACATCTTCGGCTCCTCTTGGCTGTAGCCGCTGATGAATTCGCGGCCGAATCCGAAAAGCGCGACGATGAACAAGCGCTCTTGATCGCAAAGTCCATCGCGCGCGATCCGGACCATTTTTTGCGCGCAAGCGATCAGCTTGGCGCGGCTGGTTGGAGGCTTGAACAGATCGATTCCGGCGCGCTGCGCGAAGTTGCCGCCCGATTCGACAAAAAAGTTCGCGATTGCGGATTCACTTTTGTTTACGACGCAGATCGAGCGGTGCTCGAGGACGCGGGCAAAATTTTTCCATTGTTCAGTAATTTGCTTTTGTTCGGGTTCGACGCGGCGCACTGGCCGCTCTGGCCGTTGCTTCGCGGGGCGACGCTTTCTTCGACTGAAGCCACCGTTGTCCTGAACGATCCGCGCGATGAAGCGCGCGACTTGGACGAAACGTGGGTTGGAACGTGGGAACAAACCCTTGACGAGGCCGAAATAATTCCGGCGGCCGAGGAAAGATCGACATCGATTGCGAACACTCATTTCGTCGTCGGCCGAGACACGACTCAACAAGCGCGCGCAATCGTTGCTCTGGCCGCGAAGTTTGTGGCCGATCCAAAATGCGACCGGCTTGGTATCTTATTCGCCGGGCCAGGCGCGTTGTCGCGATTAGTTGCGACTTTTCTGCAATCGGCCGGGATCGCGCACAATGATGGAATCGCGCATCTAGCGCCAAGCGCGTTTGATGACGACGCGTGGCGGGCATGGCTGGAATTGCAGCAAACGCCGCGTCTGAAACCGTTGCTGCGTTTCCTGCGCGCGGCTGAAGCGGAGATTTTTACCGGATTATCCATCTCGCAGGTCGAGGAAACTTTGCGGCGCGCTTATGACGATTTACTAATCGACGATCTGGAGCTGCTTCGCGATCACTGCGCGGGCAATCCGGATTTGCGGCACGCTGACGCGGTCGTTCACGGCCTGGACAAGATTCATCTGCTTCCGCCCAGCGCGTCGCTGACCGATTTTCTTTCCGAAACGCGCAGCATTTTTGCGCACCTTCGCTGGAAGGAACGCTGGAACGAAGTCGAACGATTGAGCCGGGGTTGGAGCGCGCGAATCTCGAGCGCGATTTCAAAAAATTCGTATCTGCGATGGCTGCGCGAACTTCTCGGCGCTCCATCGCTGCAACGCGATGATCTCGGCGCGCATTCCTACGCGCACGTCCATCTCCTCGCCTATGCCGATGCGCAAACGCAACCGTGGTCGCATTTGATTCTCGCGGGACTGAACGATGAAGCCTGGCCGGCATTGGATGAGGAGCTGGCTTTTGTTCAGGACGAGCAAATCGACGAGCTGAATCGCCAGAACAAAATTCTTAATCGCCGCGCGACGAAGCGCGGAAGACAGGGTGAAGGCCATTGGAGCGTGCAAGAAGGGAAAACTCTGTTGATCGGACAAAATGAGCGGCGCCAAATCCGTCGGCGTCAGCTTTTGAATCTGATCGAATCGGTAAGCGAAGGGATTGGTGCGACCGCAAATCTCTATTCCGAAGCGACGCCCAGCCGAATCGCCAACCCAAACGAATTTTTCTCCTGGCTCTATTTCAAGGCGCGCGGCCGTGGCGTTTCGCAACAAACGTTGCAAAGGCTCGAAGAACAGACGCGCGCCTGGCTCAAGGATTGGTCGCCGGTTGACGCGCAAAAAGTGGATTCGATCAGCGTTGGCCGGACGCGATACGCATTCGATCAGCGACGGCAATTGCGCGCAGCGAATGAATATGAATTCGCGCTGCGCAATCCGGTCGAGCGCGAGATTTCACTTCGCGTTACTCAATGGGAACAGGCGTTGCGCTGGCCCGCCATTGTTTGGATGGAAATTTTTCTCAAAGTCGAACCTGGCGATGACAACGGCGAGGCGTGGGCGGTTGCGACGGGGCAATGGGTTCATCGCTGGCTCGCGGCGAGTGTTCGCAATGGCGATGGCGCCAGTTTTGTTCCGGTGAGTCGGGCGGATGAAATCCGCGAAGGGATTCGAAACGAGGCCCGCCAATTTCGGGAACGGGTGGCCGCGCTTTGCGCTGAACGCAAAAAGAATTTGCCCGACTGGTGGCGCTCCGGTTGGGGGAACGCGCTTTACATTGCCGATTGTCTCGCAGCCAAAGTTTCCGATCTTCGCGATTGGTCGGAAATGGCGGTCGAATGGCCACTCGGTCAGCCGACGTCGATTTTGATAGGCGGTAATAAAGCCCTGCGTGTTCGCGGGCGGATCGACTTGATTCTCGCTCGAACAAGATCGGAAGAATCGCAGATCGGTTACCAGGATTTGTGGGTGGTGGATTACAAGACCGGCCGACAGCGCGGTTTCAAGCTGAAGGAATTGCGACGAAAGGAAACGCCAGAGCGAAAATTTCGAAAGCAACTGGTGGAGGGCCGCGGTGTTCAGCTTGCGCTCTATGCGCTGGCAGCGAACGCGCTTGGCGCTCAGGATGTGCAACTCACGCTCTTGTCGCCGGCCGAAGAGCTCGAGAAACAATTCGCTTTGGCGGACGTACTCGCGCAACAGGGTTTTTGGCTGGAGCTCCATCGAATGCAGCAATCGGGCGTCTTCGGAATGCTCGGTCCGGTGCACGCCGACTTCGGTTTCGTCAGAAAATATCCCCTCGCGACATTGCCCATCGATCTCGATTTGCTCGAGGAGAAATGGAAACTCACTCACCCGGCTTTCGTCGTGGAAGAAGAGGAGGAGGAATCGAAATGACGCCGGTCGCCGACGAAAGCGCGAGAGAGCGATTCGCTCGAGAGCTCGACCAAAACTTTTCCGTGATCGCTTCGGCCGGCTCGGGAAAAACGCGCGCGATCACGGATCGGATCGTAGAGATCGCGAAAGATCAACAACGTGCGCTCGAACGGTTGCCGCAGCTGGTCGTTGTCACTTACACGAACCGGGCCGCGGACGAAATGCAGCAGCGCACGCGACAACGGATCCTCGAAGCGGGTTTACCGCTCGAAACGGTGGAAGCATTCGGCCGCGCATTTTTCGGAACGATTCACGCGTTTTGCATGAAGCTGCTCGCACTCCACGGACATCGCCTTGGTTTTCCGTCGCGGCTCGAAACAATTACGGACGATGACGATTTGTGGAATGAATTTGTTCAGCAACAAACGGAGATCGGCCGTTCATTGGGAGAAGACAATCGCCGTCTCCTGCTGCGGCTCATGCAGGCGCGCCAGCTGATGGAGCTCGCACGCAAACAGGAACACGATTTCATCGCGCCACAATCGCTTGAACGCTGCCCGGAATGTGATTTCAGCAAGGTCGAAGTCGCCGTCGAAAAGACCAGGAACGTTTCGAAAGCGAAAGCGCAATTGCGCGACTGGTTGCGGCGCTGGCGTGAGACGGACGAGTTCGCGCCGTGGCCGCCATGCGCGACGACCGCAAAAGAATTTACGGCGCGCTGGCGAGAAGCGTTTGAGCCGCTGCGCAAATGGGCGAGCGCGTGCGCTTCCTGCGTGGCCGCAGAAATCCAACGCGACTACCGCGAGTTCCGTTTAGCGCGCGGCGCGATCACTTATTCCGATCAAGTTGCGCTCGCCGCGGAACTGCTACGATTGCCCGACGTGGCCAAGCGCATTCGCGATAAAGATTACCGCGTCATTCTCGACGAGGCGCAGGACACCGACCCCCAACAGTTCTTTGTCCTTCTCGAGATCGCGGCCGAGCCTTCGCAAGAGTGCGGCGCGATTCAACCGCGGCCCGGTCATTTTTCGATGGTGGGCGATTTTCAACAGTCGATTTATCGCGACCCGGGTGATCTGAATCATTATCGCGAGCTGCACCAGACGCTCGTTAAAACTGGAGCGGCCGAGGAGCTGAAGTTCTCCGTCACGTTTCGGCTCGATCAGGCGCAACTCGATTTCATTAACGACACCTTTCGGAAAATCCTAAACAAGGATCTTGGCCAGGCCGAATTCCTTCAGCTCAGTCCGCGTCCGCAGATTCTGCCGGGGCAGGTCATCCGATTGGAACTGCGCGATGATGTCGATCTTAAGTTGCCGGAAACGCAACGCGCGCAAATGGAAGGTGAGCGTTTGGCAAAATGGATTCGCGACGCCGGCCTGGAAAAGTTGCGAGCGCGCTGCTGGCGGGAAGTTGCGATTCTCTGTCCACGCAAAGCGTGGCTCCGCGCGTTACGTGATGCTCTACTCCTCCGAGAAATCCCAGTCGAAGTCCAATCGGAAAGCGATCGACAAGCCGAGCACCCGGCTTACGCGTGGCTCACCGCGTTGCTCGCGATCATGGTCGACCCAAATGCGAGTTATGAAATCGTCGGCGTTCTCCGGGAAGTTTTTGGAATTTCCGACGACGAGCTTGCGCGATTCTGCGAGGGCAAGGATGACAAATTTCAGATCGAGCGAAAAACTGCGGGCCGCGGTCTGGTAGCTGACGCCTTGAACTTATTGACACGACTGCGCGAAATGCTGCCGCACCAGTCGCTTTTCAGCGCGGTTTCCGAAGTTGGGCGCATGACGCAGTTGCGTGAGCGGCTGCGAACTTTGCCACGCGAGGAATTCGGCGATTCGGCGAATGAGCTGGACAAACTCCTCAGCTCTGCCGCAACGGCCGAGGCGCGACAGGAATCGCTCGCCGATTTTGCGCTCACACTGCGGCGCAACTTCGAGAAGATCCGCGAGACAGAACCGGCTGAAGCCGACGCGATCCAACTAATCACCTCGCACAAGGCAAAAGGATCGGAGTGGGATGCGGTCATTGTGCCGTTTCTTGCCCGCGAAGCGCGGCTCGGCGGAAACATTCGTTACCCGATGGTAATTCCGGGCGCGCAACCCTTCATCGCTTTCGATCGCAGCGATCGCGCCGATCTGGAAGAGGATCTGAAAAAAATTCAGCGGCAGGAAATGGAACGGCTCCTTTACGTCGCGCTTACACGCGCGCGTCACACGCTCGCGTTCGCGCTCGACGCCGATTTCTTCCGCGGCAAACGCGGCGTTCATGGCGATACGCAGCTGAAATGGCTGCAAGCCGATGGCGGTGAAGCGAACGCGGAAGCCGTCGCTGCGGTTCCAGAAGAGCCGAGCGCGTCCGAAGAAACGACCGCGCATCGTCACGAGCGGGAACCGGAAACGGCGGTCGACAGTCTCGGCACGCTTCAACTCGAGACCGGTTGGATCGACATCGCGCGGCAGCGAGCGCGTACTATTATAGAGACAGTGACGCCGAGCCAATTCGCGGCGGAAGAAACCGTCAGCGTAACACCGAGCACTGAGGAATGGATCGAGATCGAGCCTGAATTGCGTCCGCCGAGAATCGATAACCCGGCGACGCGCTACGGAGTTTGGTGGCATGATTTCGCCGAAGAACTGAATTGGCTGGAATCGAAGCGATGGGCGGAAACATTCGAGCGCAACCTCGCATCGTCGCCGGACGTCGCGCGATCAAAGCGCGAGTGGCAGATGTTACAGAAGCAGATCGAAGCGTCCGATGGACTGGCGAGAAAATTGAGCGACGCAAACATCGTTCGTCAGGAGATGCCGTTCTTTTGGAAGACCAACGGCAAAAGCTTGGAGGGAATTGTCGATCTTGCGCTGTTTAATCAAAAAGAAGTTTTCATTCTCGACTGGAAGACCAACCGAATCGACGCGGATAAGATCGACATCCTCCGCGATCTTTACCGGCCACAAATGGCCGCTTACTGGCAGGCGATCTTCAACCTAAGCAACACGCATATCAGCGCCGCGATTTATTCCACTGCCCTCGGTCAGCTTGTCGTCTACGAAACCAACGAGCTTGAGACCGAATGGCAGCGGCTCGTGCAAACGCTGCGAAGTTAGTCGACGGTGATTATTACTTTTCCGCGCGCGTGTCCTTCCTCGAGATAACGAACGGCGTCCGCGGTCTGATCCAACTTGTAGGTCCGGTCGATGACTGTCTTCAATTTTCCCGACGCCACCATTTCGGCGAGGAGCGTCAGATCCTGGCTGCCGCCTTGCGCCATCATCATACCCATTTTCTGTTTCACGAAACGCGAATACAGCGGCGCGTAGAGCGCTTTACCAAGCCCTCCAAGCAGGCCCTGCTCATTCGCGCCACCGCCGCCAACCATCACGTAAATGCCGTTTGGTGTTAATACGCCCCGACAATCGGACAATGAATGGTTTGCGACGTTGTCGATCAAAACATCGTAACGTTGGTCGCCTTTAGTGAAATCCTCTTTGGTGTAATCGATGACGCGATCGGCCCCGAGCGATTGCACAAGCTCGACATTGCGCGCGCTGCAAACACCAGTCACGTCCGCGCCGAATGACTTGGCGATTTGCACCGCGAATGTTCCGACGCCTCCGGACGCGCCGTTGATCAGCACTTTCTGACCAGGCTGCACCTTTCCTTTGTCGCGAACTGCCTGGAGCGCGGTCACTCCCGCTATGTTGAGCGACGCTGCTTGTTCGAATGTAACGCCGGCCGGTTTCAACGCGACCGATCCGACCGCGCGACGACACACGTACTGCGCGAACGCCCCGGTGCTTCCGCCGAATACTTCGTCACCGGGTTTTAAATTAGTCACGTTCTTGCCGGCAGCTTCGACCGTGCCCGCGAAATCGACGCCGATACGCGTGTTCTTCGGTTTACGCAATCCGCCAATTAACAGTCTGACAATCTTTGGCGTGCCTTCGATGAAGTGCCAGTCGTAGGGATTGATTGAAGCCGCGCGGACCCGGACGAGAACTTGATCGTCAGCCGGGACCGGCTTTTCGATGTCTTGAAACTTGAGATTCGCAACTCCGTAGTCGCAGTAGATGATTGCTTTCACAGGATTTTGAGGAGTGGTTGCATAGCGATCGCAATCGTTTGTCGATCTCCAGTAAGCGATTTCAAAGCAAACGAAGCCGCCGATTAGAATCAGAAGGAAGATCCATTTTAGTATGCGCTTCATAAATTAGTTTCTGCTTTGCTTTCTATTTTGGGACTTAACCCTTTGAAGAGAAGCCAAAAACTCACGGCCAGTTCGAATAGCGCCATTGGCGAGTCGAAGATATAATCGTTCACGATATTGTTGAAGTTAGGGAAAATAAGATAGGCGAATGCGCAGAAGACGCACCAGGCCGAACCGATCACACCGAAGATCGACAATCCGCGCGGGATGTATTTCGATTTGAACCAGAGCCAGGCGCAAATGGTGGCGGCCAGGCCGAAGAAGGGGAGGCCGACATAATAATCATCGAAACTCCCGGCGATTTGGACGCGCGCCAACGCTTGCAGTCGGTCCGGTTCGAAAATTTTTAAATACGGCGCATCGCCGAGGAGCCGAAGCGCTGCCAAACTATTGAGCGGAGCAATGAGCCATAACAGTGCGAAAACGAGGCGAAACAACGCGCCCGCCAAAGCGAGTCCGCGATTGACCGGCGCGAGTATGACGTAGAGCGCGGTCGAGAGGACGATGGCGCCGATATCATAGGCAATGAAGCATGTAAGCGCGACGCGAAACTGTGTTTCGTGCGTGAGAATGTTGCGCGCAGTATCCACGGCGTCTCCCGGAACGAGGAGCGGTCCGAGTAAAACGTAATTGCCGAAAACAACGAGGGCGAACGAGAGCAAGCCCGCAACGCCTGCGACTTTTGCGGCGGTCCGTTGTGCGTTGTTCGCCACGGCGAATCCGTCCTTTGGCGGATCGATCTTGTCAGCTGTCATTTGGTTTTATTCCATGGTGATGACGACTTTTCCATGAGCGTGGCCTTCTTCCAAATAACGGACCGCAGCTTGCGTCTCGCTCATTTTGTAAGTTCGATCGATGACCGGCGCGACCTTTCCGGACTGCATGAGATCGCGCAAAACATTCAAATCGTCTTTCGTCAGTTGAGCGATGTAGAAGACGAACTTCTCTTTGGTGAACTTTGATAAAAACGCGTCTTTGAAATTTCCAGCGAGACGGCCCCAGGATCCGGGATGTATTCCCGCCCCGCCCATTCCAGCGAGCACACAAATGCCGTTCGGCTTCAAAAGTTTTCGACGCTCTGAAAATCCGTGATTGCCGACCAGATCGTAGAGCATGTCGTAACGCTGATCGCCCTTGGTAAAATCTTCTTTGGTGTAATCGATCACCCGATCGGCACCGATCGATTTCACAAGATCGACATTGCGGGTGCTGCAGACGCCAGTGACTTCCGCACCAAACGCTTTCGCGATTTGCACCGCGAACGTGCCAACGCCGCCCGAGGCGCCGTTGATCAAAACTTTTTGACCGGACTGAATATGCCCTTTGTCGCGCAGACCCTGTAATGCAGTGAGTCCCGCAATCGCAACCGAGCCGGCCTGCTCGAATGTGACGTTGCTCGGCTTCATCACAATTCCGCGATCGGCTTTGACGCAAATGTAATCCGCGACTGCTCCATTCTTCGCGCCGAAGACTTCGTCACCTGATTTGAAGTCGGTGACATTTTTCCCAACCGCTTCGACGACACCGGCGAAGTCAGTGCCGAAGCGAATGTTCTTCGGTTTGCGCATTCCACTCATCGGCCGCATCAGCCATACGCCCCGGATCATGTGCCCATCGGCTGGATTTACTGAAGCGGCGCGGACATGGACTAGGACTTCGTTGTCGGCCGGTGTCGGCTTTTCGATGTCTCGAAGCTGAAGATTTTCTGCACCATACTCGCACGAGAGAATTGCTTTCATAGGATTGGTTGGTGTAGCTGCGATGCGCTCGCAGTCGTTCGTCGAAGTCGAGTAAGCGATGAAAAGCCAGACGATCAGCACGAGCAGCAAAACTGCTGTGCTCCACTTTAGGATCCGTTTAACGAGCTTCATTCGATCGTGATTGCGATCTTTCCGCTGGCGTGGCCAGTTTCTAGGTATTTGTAGGCGGCCGCCGTTTCACTCAGCGGATAGGTTTTGGTGAGAGCGGGCATGATCTTTCCGCTCTCCGTCAAATCGCGCAGAACGCCGAGGTCCTTTTTGTTAATATCGACGCCAAACATGACGAACATCTCCCTCGAGAATTTCGAACGAAGGGAAGCGGTGAGCGAGCCAGCCAGATTGAACAACGTTTCCTTGCGCATTCCTGAGCCGCCTACCCCGGCCAACACACAAATACCGCCGGGCTTGAGGACGCGGCGACGTTCGGCAAAAGAACGATTATTGACGAGATCGTAGATTACGTCGTAACGCTGATCGCTTTTGGTGTAGTCCTCTTTCGTGTAATCGATCACGTGATCGGCGCCTAACGACTTCACAAGATCGACATTGTGCGTGCTGCAGACACCGGTGACCTCCGCGCCAAAAGCCTTGGCGATCTGCGCCGCAAATGTCCCGACGCCTCCGGACGCACCGTTGATCAGAATCTTTTGCCCTGCTTTGACACGCCCCGTGTCGCGCAGACCCTGTAAAGCAACAAGCGCAGTAGGGATCGATGCGGCTTGCTCGAAGTTCACGTTGGCCGGCTTCGAAACTATTGCTCCGTTGAGCCTGACACAGATGTATTCGGCGAGTGCGCCCGCCCGCACTCCGAAAACCTCATCGCCCGGCTTGAACTCGGTGACGTTTCTCCCAATCGCTTCAACCGTTCCGGCGAAGTCAGATCCCGGCGTGGTATTTTTCGGTTTACGAAGTCCAAAGATAAGCCTGCCGATACCGCCTTCCAACATGCCACCGTCGTAAAATCGGAGAGAAACGGCGCGAACGCGGACGAGAATCTGATTGTCGTTCGGAACCGGCTTTTCGACTTGCTCAAGTTTCAGAACGTCATCGGGCGGACCGTATTCGCAATACCGGATCGCCTTCATTCGCTCAGCTTCGGCCGGAATGCTGCGTCCGCAGTCGTTGGTCGAAGTCCAGTAAGCGAACTCAATCCACGCGAAGAGAACAATCAGAACCGCGAGTGTGCTCCATTTCAGGACGCGTTTGATTTTCATTAGCCTAACGAATCAAGCAGCCTCGGCCGGAATGGCTTTGACATTGGCGCCCCTGATCAGGAAATAGAGCATGATTGCCAATTCCGCGAAGAATGCCGGCTGCAACCAATTGAAAGCCAATCCGTAGTAGTCCGGGAAGAATTGCGCAATAATGCTCATCCCTACCCACGCGAAACAGTCAATGATGAGCCAAATGCCCAAAATCCGCGGGAGGAATCGGGAGCGATAGACCAGCAGGCCGAAGGGGAAAAGCCATACGCCCCAAAAGATTTCATTGATGAAGTTTCCCTGGCTGTGCAGGCGGATGAATAAATAGCCGACCGCGTTCAATTGCGCCTTGTCGAAGACGCCGAGGAAATCCGCGCCGCGAAAGAGCATCAGCGCGGCGATATTGTTCAGCGTGTTGAGAAATCCAATGGTGGCGGAGACGCAGACGAAGGCGACCAGTAACATGGCCCAGGTTTTGTTGACGCTGCTCAGCAACCGGTAAAGCGCGATTCCTAGACAGATGAAACCAACGGCCACAGCGAGATCGGCGAAGTTCGCAAAGCGAAACATCGTTTCGTGCGCGAGGATGTTGTTTGCCGTCGCCGTCGCGTCTCCGCGCACGATCAGTTTGTCCGGAACATAAATCATACTGAACGGTGCGAAGATCATTGAAAGATACAGGAAACCGGCGATGCGAGCTGCCTTCTTGGTTTCGTTCATGTGGGCATTTCTCCTTGGCGATTGTCGATCTTGCAAAAATCAGAGCGGCCCGCGATACCGCCGTAGCCGAATTGCCGCGATCACAAATCCCGCAGCGAAGATCAAACCGATCCAGAGACCTGGCGTGCTCAGGTATCGCCCGGGCGTGAGTTGAATAAATGAATCGATCGCCATGCCCCGGTGTCCGCCGAAATCGAAAGCATTCGGCGCGAAACCAAACACGCGTTCTTTGAGCAGATCGCTAACGTACGAAGTATTGAACGTGATTTTTTCAAATATGGCGACGGCCACCGGCGGCAACGCAGCCCAAAGAAATGTCGCGCGCCGGACCCAACCCGAGACGAGCAAGGCCCAGCCGTAAATCGGCGCGTGCCAGAGCGCGATCGCGACCAGCCCGTAAACGAGCACCAGCCAGTTTTGAATCCACGGGATGATTGTCCATGTCGATGCCGGACTTATTCCGTGCGCAATGAGCACGCCGCTCGTCCACAACAGCATCACCAATTGCGTAGCAATGACGATCGCGAAGACGATGAACGGCAGCGCGGCAAGCGGAATGATCGCTTTCGACAGCACGGTCGTGAGATCGGAAACCGGCAGCGATTTCCAAAACAAAATGCTCCGATCGCGCCGTTCGCCGTGCAGCGCATCGAGACAATAAAACAGGCCCACGATAAAAGCGGTAAAGATCAACATCATGGCCACAATGTCATAGGGCGCTTCGATCCCGGCGCGCGCCTTTTCCGGGCCGAGTAGTAACACCGCCTGCCTGCGTTCCGCTAAACCGGCCGTGCTAAACAGGAAACCGATAAGCGCCACAACAGCGACGACCGCCGGCGCGAGGTAAATCGAATGGTTCTCCCACACTTCGCGCCAGACCGACCAATAAAACGGCCGCGGAGCATTGGAGCTGGGAGATGGGAACTCGGAGTTGGAAGGCAATGTTGTTGATGCAGTGCTCATGTGCTTTCTCTTTCCGGTTTCCGGTCTCCGCTTTCCGGTTTTTGATTGTTACTCATCACCGCAACGAACAAATCGGCAATGCTCGGCGTGCGCACATCGCCCAGCGCTGCCAGCTGATCACGATCGACATGATCGAAAAGGAACACGCTGCGGCCGAACACCTGTCGTTCGTGCAACGGTTTGAGCGAACGCGCGCCATCGAGATGGTCCGGATGTATCATCACTTCGATGTAGCGCGACTCGAAATCTTCCATGCTGCATTCCAACACGAGCCGGCCGCGATCGATGAAGATGAGATCGGTCAGGACATCCTGGACTTCTTCAACCTGATGCGTGGTGACAATGATGGTGCGACTGCCGTCGAAGTAATCATTGAGGAGTGAATCGTAGAATTGTTTCCGGTAAAGAATGTCGAGACCGAGAGTCGGTTCATCGAGCACGAGCAACTTCGCGTCGATTGCCATCACGAGCGCGAGATGGAGTTGAGCGACCATGCCTTTCGATAATTCGCGCACTTTGCTGGTTTGCTTGATCATCGTCTTCGCGAGAAAACTTTCTGCTTTCGCGCGCTCGAACTTCGGATGCACGCCCGCGACATAATCGAGCAATTGCGTCACGCGAATCCAACGCGGCAACACTGCGACGTCCGCGATGAACGAGACATCGCGCATGAGTTGCTCGCGCGCGGCCCACGGGTCGCGCCCGAGCACTCTCAGTTCTCCCTGGTATGCGGTTAATCCGAGAATCGCATTCAGCAAAGTCGTTTTGCCCGCGCCGTTCGGTCCGATGATTCCCAAAATGCGGCCTTCTTCGACGCGAAGATCGACATCGTCCAACGCGACCGTAGTTCCGAAAACTTTGCGCAGACCGCGCGCTTCAATCGTTGCCATCGCCTTAGCGTTTCTCCCTTCCGGTTTTCGATGAATGACGCGCGGCGGCTTCGAGTAACTCTTTTGGATCCAGACCAAGCCGCTTAATCGTTGCGTGAACGCGTGGCCAATGTTCGTTCAGAAATTTCTGGCGTTCGCCTTTGATCAACAGATTCCGCGCGCCGGTTTTCACGAACATTCCGAGTCCCCGCCGCGTTTCGACCAAATCTTCGCCGACCAATTGTTGATAAGCTTTCAGGACCGTGAGCGGATTTACTCGATATTCCGCCGCGACATTGCGGACCGACGGCAGCGGATCGCCTTCGTTGAGGACGCCATCGAGAATCATGTGAACGACACGATCCCGGAGCTGGCGATAAATTGGCTGACCATCATTCCACTCACGCGCCATTTCGTGCTCCGTTTTCCCCTGGGAACAGCCGCTTGTTGCTCGTCGACCGGTTCGACCGTCGCGATCGATCCTCGCTCGTCATATAGTGCTATAGTTAACTATAACACTATTCCACAGGCAAGAACTTTTTTGAGATTTTTTCGAAGCTGCAGACTACGCGTTTGGCAGCTTCGAGCTAACGAGAAAGAGATAAGCCACACGGACGTGTCGTGGCAAGCTCACTGAAGTTTTCTTGCAAAGGGCGCGTCGGCTTCATCGACTGGTTCGGTCTTTCGATATTCGCCGCGCCGCCCGATGACTAAGCCAAGTAAGGCCGGCATAAAAAACGACAGTGACCAAGATAACATCAACGACTTGCGGTCCGAAGAACTCCTGCAGAGTAAACTGCTGTCCGCGCACCGGCGGAAACAGCCAGTGAAAAGCGGGAGCTGACCAGAACAGCGCATCTTCGAGCTTAAAAGCAATATCCGCGGAAATCGCTCGCCAGCTGCCAGCCGGAGGCGGTGGATATTCAACGACCGCGAAATGGTTGACGAGTTGACCAAGAGTCCAGAGGAAGACAAAAGCGATGAACAACGACACTGTCAGCCGTAGCCACGGGCGACGCATAGAGACCTAACGAGAATTAGACGAAAAAATTTTCGTCGATTTGGGCTGGAGGGATTTGCATAACCGACTTTGCCGCGTCAGCGGTCGCGCTCGCCGCGGATGAATTGCTCGACGCAGCGATAGGCTTCGTCGTCGGTCATCTGGACGGGCGGATGCTTGGAGAAATAAGCGGAGGGCGAGTTGAGGACGCCGCCGATCCCGCGATCGAGCGCGAGTTTGCAGCACCGGATCGCGTCGATAGCGATGCCGGCCGAGTTCGGTGAGTCTTCAACCGAAAGTTTGATGTCCATTTCCATCGGCACATTGCCGAACAAGCGGCCTTCGACACGAATGAACGCGATTTTGTTGTCGAGCTGCCACGGAACGTAATCGCTCGGGCCGATGTGAATGTTTTCGTCGGCCAGGCGCTCGTTCATGACCGATTGAACGGCTTCGGTTTTGGAAGTTTTTTTCGAAGTGAGCCGGGTTCGGCTGAGCATGTTCAGGAAATCGGTATTGCCGCCGGTGTTGAGCTGATACGTGCGCTCCACTTTGACGCCGCGTTTCCGGAAAAGATCGACAATCGTTCGATGGAGCACGGTCGCGCCGAGCTGCGATTTAATGTCGTCGCCGACGATCGGGAGATTTTTGTCGGCGAAACGTTTCGCCCAAACCGGGTCGCTGGCGATGAAAACCGGGATGTTGTTGACGAACCCGACGCCGGCTTCGAGTGCGCAACTGGCGTAAAACTTGGCCGCTTCCTCGGAACCGACCGGAAGATAATTGACCATGATCTCGGCGGCGGAATCCTTCAGCTCGGAAATGATTTGTTCGCGAGTGGTTTCCTTTTCCAGCGGCAAAAATGTGCGGAGCGGATCGTGCTCGGCCATATGCTCGGCGAAACTGTCCATGACCACGCCCATTTTCACGATCGCGCCGGTGAGGGCGACTTTGTCGCAAAAAACCTGGGTGCAATTGGGCGGAGCGAAGATGGCCTTGCTGACGTCTAGCCCGACTTTGCGGCGGTCGATATCGAAGGCGGCAACGACCTCGATGTCTCCCGGCCGATACGAGCCGATCTGCTTGTGCATCAGTCCGACTGCGCTGCCGTTAACCCCGGAACCGCGGTAAAAATTGATTCCCTGGACGAGCGAACTGGCACAATTGCCGACTCCGACGATGGCGATACGGATTTTTCTCATGGGCAAAAAGAAATCCTACCCGGAGCGCTTGGCTTGGGGCAAGATGCAAAGTAGTTGAATATGGAAGCTTAAGGCAGTCAATGACGTGTCAGGTATCGTCCGATCAAGAACGCGACCAGGATTTGCGCGTGGAAAGTGCCGTAGTCAGCAGTAGCATGCAAGCCTTTTCGAGAATGTCGAAAATGCGCTCCACCGCTCCGATGTCGACCCTATTGGCCGCGTTTGCCCTGGCTTTTTGTGCGAACGCGCGCGCCGAGGTGCCAAATTACGAGATCGAGCAAGGCGTGACGCTGGCCGATTCACAAAATCCCGAAGTCGTCATCGCGCGGAAAAAACTGGAAGCGGCCCGCGGCGGATTGATCGAAGCGCGCTCCGGCTATCTCCCGTCAGTCATCTCGTCGGGCTCCGCCGACCGGCGCGAAACCCAAAACACGACTTCGTTGCGGCCGGAAGATTACAATGCGTCGGTCCGGGTTCTTGAAAATCTTTACACCGGCGGCGCGGTTTCCAATCAAGTCGCGATTGCCCGATTGCTGGTCGAAAAACAGCAATGCGAGCTCGAAGAAGTTCGCAACAAAGTGGCGATGGACACGCGGATCGGGTTTTACGATGTGCTCTTGAATCGCGCGAAGGTGAACGTCCGGGAGAATTCCGTGCGTGTTTTCGGCGAAGAATTGAAAACCCAGGACGAACGGCAACGCGCGGGAATTGTCGGAAACCTGAATGTGCGCCGCGCTCAGGTCGCGTTGGCCAACGAGCAACCGGAGCTCGCCAACGCGAAGACCCAGTTGCGAAATTCCTATCTCCGTCTCGGCGAACTTTTCGGAATCGACTATCGATCGCAGCCTAACGAGCCGCGCTTTGAAGTCGCCGGACAACTTCAATACGCCGCGCTCCATCCCGATTTGAACGAATCTCTCGGCCGTGCCGACACCAAACGCGCCGAAATCCGCGCCCGAGAGATTGATGTCGAGATCGAAGATCGACAATATGAGATCGACCGGAGCGAATTGCGTCCGCATCTCCAGGCTTTTTCGGGTTACGAGGTTTACAACGAGCGCGACCCGGCGGCGGGACCGGAATTCAATCACGGTTATCTCGTCGGGGTGAGCGGGACGTGGCATCTCTTCGACGGCTTCGCCACCAAAGGCCGCATGCAAGCGACTCACGCGCGTCGCGAAGCGGCACAGGCTGCGCTCGAAGCCGCGCGTCGCGCGGTCGCTTCGGAAGTTCGCAGCGCCTTTCTCGATCTCGAACAAGCCGAGAACGTGCTCCAATCAGAAACGAAAAATGTTCAGACCGCTGATGAATCGCTCGAGATCGCGAAGACAAATCTGTCCGCCGGCTTGGGAACGCAGCTCGACATTTTGCAAGCTGCCGCCGACGTGACGCGGACGCGCACGACGCGATTGAGCGCGATTTATCTTCATAACGTTGCCCTCGCCCGGCTCGCGCGCGCCTGCGGCACTACACCGGAGTCGCTCGATTTCGCGGCCAACCGCATAAAACCGCGCCATGAAAAACAAGCGGTCGATATCGCGCAGCCGCCGGCAAAATTAACTCAGCGATGAAAATCAAAATTGTCATCGCCTTCTGGTCGTTGTCGATCTTACCGATCGCGCCGGCGATCACGCTCGATCGCGTTCTCGACACCACGCTCGAAAAAAATCCAGCGATTCAGCGCGCGAAGGCGAATCTCGAACAGGCGATGGGACGTCGCCTGGTTCTTCGTTCCATCGCGTGGCCAAATGTGAAATCTGGCGTGCCCGCCGGAGTTCAGGGCGGAGATCGCGCCGGTAATACTTCGATAAAACTCTTCGGATTTGTTCGCGGTTCGCTCAACCAAGCTTTGATCGATGCGGCGATTCCCCCGTCGTTTCGACGCGGAGACGTCGGTGTCTTGATCGCGCAACAGCAGTTGAATCTCGCGATCGAGGAGCAACTTCACGGCGCGCGGCTGTCTTTTTATTCGGCGCTTTATAATCGCGAGCTGCTCTCAGTTCGGCAACATCAACGCGAACATTTGGACGAAAACGTTGCCAGCCAAAGCGCACGCTATCGCGCCGGCCTGGTCGATCGCGGCGCTTTCACGACCGCAACAATGGAAGTTGGCGAACTCGATCCGCTGGTCGAGAGCGCGCGACGCGGTTACAACGCCGCGGAACTTCAGCTTTCACAGGAAATGGGAGTTGCGCTTAGCTCTGAGGTCGTTGCGCTTCCGAGTCCGGAAGGCGAATTGAAGTTTACGCCGGTCGATGTCGATCTTGATCGCGAAATCGCAGCGGCATTGGAGAGACGGACCGACATTAAACTTGCGCGCTTGCTCGTTCAGGCCGCAAACGAAGACGAACGGATTATTGCCGCCGGTTATTATCCCAGCGCGGTCGGGAGCATTACCGGCGATTACATTCCGGTGACCGGAATTCATCGCGAAGGTTCCACCAGCCGGACACAGGATTTTCTCGGCTCAGAACTTCGCGAAGGCTCGGCTTTTACCTGGCAAGTGATCGACAATGGCAAAATCGGCGGCGCCGTTCTCAAAGCGCGAAAGGCGCGCGAGATCAACGAGGTTGAGCTGCACAAACTGGAAGCAAGCGTAGGCCGTCAGCTTGCGCAGATTAAGAGCGATCTCACCGGCATCGACGAGCGTCACAAATCGTTTGCGGCCGGCGGCGAGAACGCCGAGCAAACTGCGGCCGCCGTTCAACAGAACCTCGGAAGCGGACTCGCGTCGCAATTGGAATATCGCCTTGCCGAAGGCAGTTATCTGAAAACTCAGACCGGTTTGCTCGAGGCCAGCTATCTGCAAAATGTCACTCTTGCCGAATGGGACCGCGCCACCGGGCGTTATTTCCAATTCGCCGAAGATGTGCATTAATTGCAGTCCTTGAACATTCCGGACAAACGGGCTCTCTGGGTCATCGGCACGCTGCTCGTTCTGATTTGCGGCGTAGCCTATTACTTTTTCATGCCGGTGGCTGAAGTCGCGACGGTGTGGCGCGGGACCGCGATCTCAGCTGTTTACGGAACGGTGCGAATCGAGCCGGCGTTTGTCGTCCATGTGCGCGCGCAAAACGCCGGATTCATTCAATTGGCCGAGGAATTTTCCGCCGGACGTGGTGCGATCGGCAAAAGCGTGACCAAAGGCCAGCTGCTAGCGAGCATCGCGGACGAAACGACCGCGCGACAACTGAAACAAGCGCGCACCGATCTAGCGGCGGCGATCGAGCGCGCAAAATTACCGCTGCCATCGGAGGAACTGTTGAAGGCGGCCGAAGATAATTTGCGCCGCCTCGAGCAAGTGGTCGCCTCCGGAAATGTTCCGGCAGTCGAATACGAAAAATCCAAGAGCGAAGTGAACCGGCTGCGCGGCGCGCTCGAAAATGAGCGGATCGAGCGCGACCGGAACCTGCAAGCCCTGGAGGAAGCCCAAAAGAAATTGGAAGCGCAAATGAAGAATTCGGAGATTCGCTCGCCGATGGATGGCTTGCTCAGCGCAGTCTCGACGATCGACGGCGAGCTGGTGGCGGAAGGAAACCAGCTTTTCACGGTTTCTTCCCGCAAGACTTACGTGCGCGGCGAAGTGAACGAGGAGGACGTCGGCCAGGTGAAGGCCGGAATGAAAGCCAAAGTCCAGCTCTATGCGTATCGCAACGAGATTTTCGGCGCGAAAGTCTCGTCGATTCAACCGGCGGCCGATCCCGACACCCAGCGTTACACGGTAATTTTGGAAATGGAAAAACCGCCGGACAATTTGATGGCGGGCATGACCGGCGAAATGAACATTATTACCGGCACGCACGAAAACGCGCTCCTCATGCCGACACGCGCGCTGCTTGTCGATCAAGCGCTCGCGGTGAAGCGCGGAATTGTGCAACGGCGCACCATCAAAGTCGGTTTCCGCACGCTCGATTTCACGGAAGCGTTGAGCGGGGTGAGCGCGGGCGAGCACGTGGTGGTTGCGGACCAGGATCGGCTTCGGCCGGGGCAGCCCGTGCGTCAGCGGCGCGTCGACGTTTCAAAGAAATGACCGCGCCATTTTATATTGCGTTGCGTTTTGCGACGCATCGCAAGCGCGCTCTGCTGCTCAGTCTGGTCGGTGTCGTTTTCGGCGTCGGCATTTTCATTTGCACGCAGGCGCAAACGCAGGGTTTCGCGCAATTTTTCATCAATTCGACGATCGGCAGCAACGGCGCGTTGATTGTGCGCTCACGATTTCAACCGCGCTATGAGGGACTGGTTATTCCGACGAAAAATGTGAGCGCTCTCCCCGCGCGCCGCAATTATTTCGAAGGCATTCACAACGTGAGCGAAATCATGCGAGTGAGCCGGCAGTTTTCGAATGTGGTCGCGTGTTCGCCGGTGCTCCGCGGCAACGTCAGCGCGAGGTCAGGATTCGAAACAACAAATGTGGAACTATTCGGAATTGATCCGCCATCGCATCTCCGCACGACCGATCTCGCCAAACAAATCATCGACGGCAAATTCGATGATTTCGTTAACAACACGAGCGCGGTGATCATCGGCTACAGACTGGCCGAGCAGCTCGAAGTTGGTTGCGGCGACTCGATCCAATTGCTGTCGCCGGGCGGTGAATATTGGCGCTTCGTGGTCGCGGCCATTGCCCGCAGCGGCGTGGGCACGATCGACTCCACTCGCGTTTACGCGCAGACGCGTGTCGCCCAACGACTGCTTAAGAAACCGTATGAAGCGTCGATGATCATTTATAAATTGCGTGACCCGTATCGCGCGCCGGCGCTGGCGACCCATTTCGAGACTCTATTTCAACATCTTTCGCAAAGCTGGCAGGAACGCGAGGAATCGACTTTGCAATTGTTCATCATGCTGCGCTTATCCGTCGCAGTCACGGTATCGCTGATGATTCTTCTGGCCGGTTTCGGAATTTTCAATGTGTTGACGATGTCGGTGCTTTCGAAAGTCAGGGAGATCGCGATCTTGCGTTCGATGGGCTATCGCAGGATCGACATCTCCGCGATTTTTCTCTGGCAAGGCGCGCTCATCGCTACCGTTGGCTCGCTCATCGGCTGCATTTTGGGCGGGCTGCTGACGTGGATTGTCTCCAAAGTGCCGATTCACATTCGCGGTTTGCTTTACACAAATCATTTTTTAGTGGTTTGGGATTGGCGGCATTATTTGGGGGCAACCGTGCTCGCGGTGGTCGCGGTGTTCATTGCAAGTTACGTCCCGGCGCGACGCGCGGCGCAACTTCAACCGGTCGACACGCTGCGCGGTTCGAGTTTATGAAAGGCGACATTTCCCTTTGTTGCCGCGATCTCGAGCGTTACCTCGGTGAAGCGGAGGAACGCGTGCACGCCTTGCGCGGCGTATCGCTCGATGTGGAAACCGGAAGTCTCCACGCAGTGGTCGGGCCATCCGGCTGTGGCAAGAGCACTCTACTTTACATCCTCGGGCTGCTCGATGTACCCGATGCGGGTTCGGTCGAGATCGGCTCGACGTTGGTCGCAGGTTTGCGTGATGAAGAACTGGCCCGGCGACGCAACCAGCTGATCGGTTTCATTTTCCAATTTCACTTTTTGATGGAGGAATTCACCGCGCAGGAGAACGTCATGATCCCGATGCGCCGCCTGGGTCAATTGAGCGAAGAGGAAATGGGTGAACGCGCGGCAAATTTGCTTGAGGCGGTCGATCTTGGCGACAAATTGCGCCGGCAAAGTCGCCATCTTTCCGGCGGCGAACAACAGCGGGTGGCCATTGCCCGAGCGCTGGCCAACGATCCTCAAGTCATTCTTGCCGATGAACCGACCGGCAATCTCGACACCAACAATTCCCAGCGCGCATTTGAATTGCTGGCGAACATCGTGCGCGAACGCGAGAAAGCGCTGCTGCTCGTAACGCACAATCGGTTCATCGCGGACTCCTGCGATTGGGTCCACGAAATGCAAGACGGCCGGATCATCGCCAGCCATCCGCACGGTGAGCGGATATCAGTGTGACGTGAGCGCTGCGCGCGGTTGCAGATGCGCAAGAAGTTTCTCGATGTAATCAGACCACGATCGAAATGTTCGCGCGCGCGCTTCATCGCAGAGTCGCAAATACAATTGTCGATCTTGCAATAGCGTTTTAATTCCGGCGGCGAGAGCGGGCGATTTGGTTTGATCGACAATCAGGCAGCCGCCACCGCGCGCGACTTCGCCAAGCGCGCCGTTGCCGCCACAGATGCACGGTTTGCCATGAAGAAGACTTTCGACAATGGGCAATCCGAAACCTTCCATGAGCGAGGGATAAATAGTGAAACGAGATTCGCGATAAGCGCGCAAAAGCGTCTCGTCATTGACGTGACGCAACCAGCGCACGGGCCGGCCGCGCATCCGCAATTTCCAAATTGCTCGAACGATTTTATTGAACGGCGCACCGACATTGCGACCAATCAGCGTCAATTGGAATCGGAGTCCTTCGCACCAGAGTTGTTCCGCTGCGCTGAATAACTTCGGATGATTTTTGCGCGCATGAAAAGAGCTCACGTAAAGAACGGAAGCGTCTGATTCGCCGGCGGCCGACGGTTGCGCGCCATCCAGTTCACCGGGCCAAAGCTCAACCACGGTTTCAGTCGCGCGGCATCCATATTTGTTCCAGAAATGGTGGAGATCGTCGCGCGCTTCCTCGGAAACGCAGATTACCAGATTAAAAAGTGCGAGCGCTTCAACGTAAGGCCGCGATTTCCGTTCCCGGTCGGGATAAACGTCGGTCAACCGCAGGTCGGTCGCGTCGTGAAAAATTGCGACCGTGCGCGCCGGTGTTCGCTTGAGAAAAGCGGGAAGGATCTCACGCCGGCAATCACGAAAAATATCCGGGACAAGAAAAACATCGGCCGGTCCGATTTCATCATCCAGATCAAAGCGGCGTCGGCGAAACGTCCGGAAAAATTCGGTGAACGGATCTTCGCCTCGCCATTCGGGACGCGCTGCTGCGCCGGAGCGGGCTTCAAATGGACGCGTCAAAAAACCAAACTCGGTTTGGCCAAGCTCGGTGTAACAATTTCCCACCTTGTTCCAGGAAATCGGCTGAATACTGAGCCGCCGGCTCAACTCCGCAAAAATCTTGCGGGTCATCCGCTGCATTCCGGTGTTCTGCGGAGAACGGCACGCGCTGGTGACGTCGATGAAAAGCTTCATTCGGCGGGAACCTGCCAGCAGATGAACTGGGCGCGGGTGAGTTGCACTTGAACGTTGGGATAGAGTTCCTTCACGACCGGAAAATCGCGAACGACACACGCACCGATGACCGGCGGCTTCGGCGGATCGGCGCGAAGCTCATCGGTCGTGAGCTTGGTCACCGGAAACCGGAAGTTGCCGTGAAAAAGATAAAACGAATCCCACAGCAAATCGTTTCCCGGATTCATCGCTTTAATCAGCACGATCTCGGTTCCGGGCTGTTGCAGCGCGCCCAACTTTTCCGCAATCATTTTCTCATCCGTCACATCGCGCCGCCAAACATTGATCCGGATTTGGCCATGAACGAATCCCGCAAGCAAAAGGATGATCAGCGCTACAGTGGCGCGGATTCGCACCGGCGGCGGTTGCTTCAAGAAGCGATAAAACACAAGTGCGAGAAGAAAACAGAGCGGCGGCAAAACGGGAATGGCATAACGCACATGCCGAAAGTTTGACAGGATCAACAATACGATCCACGCAATACTGACAATCGCCACTTCTCGAACGGCCGGCGTCGGCCGCTCTTTTTTCGAGAACAAAACCAGAAACGGCGCGAGCAAAGAGAGAAAACCGCACAGGCCCCCAGCCAGACTCATCGCCATTGGAATTTCGAAATAAGGTTTCCGGCCAAGTTCGGTTGGACCTATCCAAACGATGACTTCTTCGTGAAACAAACTCCAGACTGGCATTTGATACTTCAGAAGGTCAAGCAGCGGCAAGATCGACATCAGCGCGATCGCCACCAGCAAGCTCCCAATCAACCAGCCAATGCCACGACGGAGTTCGCGGCGATCATCGCGATTGATCAGGCGCACGATAAGCATGAGCAGCCAAATCAGAAATGGCAGTGGGATTTTTTGCAGGCTGCCCAGCCAACAGGCGAGCGCCGCCCCCAGCCACCAAACGGGATTCCTTCGCGCAAGCTCGGCTGAAACGATTACCAACAGCGTGAAAAATGCGAGGCCGATATCAAGCAGGCCGCGGGCGGATTCGCTTGAGAAAAGCGGCGCGGAAATGGCGATCCCGATGCTGAGCGGAATCAACCACGGTTCATCGGGTTTGAGCAAGCGAGCCAGCAAACCAAGAGACGCCGCTGCGAGCATACCGTAAAGAAGCGGCCAGACTCGAAGCGCGATGGCTGGATTTTGGAATCGCGGAAGCGTGAAGCTCGTCAGCCAGTATTGGAGCGGCGGTTTTTCGAACGAGCGATGAAAATTGTAATGAACAACCCACCGCTCTCCGGTCACGAGCATTTCGCGACTGCGCTCGGCGGTGAGAAGTTCATCGGTGCCGGATAAAATTCCGAGCGGCGCCTGCAACCCGAGCCAAACAGCGAACAGGAACAAGATCAGAGCGGCGACAGAGACGGCGCGCTGTCGTTCGCGAACCGAAACGGAAAGTTCGGGCCGAGACACTTCGGCAACATCAGGGACCATGTTAAGATCGACATCCATCCACGGGAAAACAATTCGTGCAAGTGCCGCGTGGAAACTTTAACCTCCAAATAGAAACCGCCCGACTGCACACGATGACGAAAGTCCTGGTAACGGGAGCGAGCTTCGGGATCGGTCTTGCGATCGCGAAAGCGCTGAACCTGCGAGCTCACGGCAAAGTTTTGTCAGAGCTGAGGAAGAGGAATTCATGTCTGTAAGGCGAATCTTGCTGATCTCGGCGATCTTCCTCGTCGAAGCCCTACTTGTTCATTTCCTTTTGGCGCAGCGGTTCCCGCTCTCTGGAGACGACTACTCGTATCTGTATCAAGCAAAGCTTTTCGCGTCTGGAAAACTGTCCGCCGAAGATCCTATCTACAATCCATCGCTTCCGTTTTACGACTGCATAGAAACCTACTGCCTCAGGGACTACCAAGGACACAGGTTCTCCAAGTATCCGCCAGGCTGGCCGGCTCTTCTGGCTGTAGGCGTTAAACTGGGAGTCCCCTGGTTAGTTAACCCGCTTCTTGGCGCTCTCCTGGTTTTTCTAATCCTAAAGTATGTGAAGCAACGAATGGGCAAGGAGTGGGTGCGAGTCACCTCTCTCTTGCTGCTATTCTGTTTTTTTCTCTCTTACTACACGGGCTCTT
>Ga0070707_100000304_pt1 | contig 48115 bp, 41 predicted proteins | sample KBSK5502metaG_FD_65468 | JGI IMG/M metagenome (GOLD analysis project Ga0070707, IMG submission 65468) | Corn, switchgrass and miscanthus rhizosphere microbial communities from Kellogg Biological Station, Michigan, USA - KBS K5-50-2 metaG | ecosystem: Host-associated > Plants > Roots >... | reverse complement strand
TGCCCGGCATGATGGACACGGTCCTGAACCTCGGCCTCAATGAAGAGACGGTGCAGGGACTCGCTGAGCAAACCGGCGATCTGCGCTTTGCGCTCGACGCTTACCGTCGCTTTGCCTCGCTGTTTGGCGAAATCGTGATCGGCGTGGCCCATGAAAAGTTCGAACGCGTCATGGATCGCTTCAAAGCGCAAACCACCGGCGGCAAAGACACGGATTTGAAGGCCGAAGAATTGCGCGGAATTATTGCGGCGGAAAAACAGATCATTCTGGCTGAGCAGCACGCGATTCCCGACGATCCTTACGAGCAGCTGCGTGTAGCCATTGGCGCCGTTTTCAATTCATGGATGGGGCGGCGCGCGATCGATTACCGTCGCATCAATCGCATTCCCGACGACCTGGGCACCGCCGTCAATGTGCAGGCGATGGTCTTTGGCAACATGGGAGCGAACAGTGGCACCGGCGTCGCTTTCACGCGCAATCCATCCACCGGCAAGAAGGAACTTTACGGAGAATACCTGCTAAACGCGCAAGGCGAGGACGTGGTCGCCGGCACGCGCACGCCTAATCCGATCAGCCAACTCAAAAAAGAGTTACCGAAAGTTTACGAGCAGTTCAATGCGATCACACAGTTGCTGGAAAAGCATTACCGCGACATGCAGGACTGCGAGTTCACGATCGAGCGCGGCAAACTTTGGATGTTGCAGACGCGCACCGGCAAGCGCACCGGCGCGGCCTCAGTCCGCATCGCCGTGGACATGGCGAGCGAGAAGTTGATCGATCGCGCGACCGCAGTCCAACGCGTTACTCCCGAGCATCTCGATCAGTTGTTGCATCCGACGGTAGATCCCAAAACCGATGCGCGCGTGCTCGCGACGGGTCTGCCCGCGAGTCCGGGCGCGGCCCAGGGTCAAGTGGTCTTCAGTCCCGATGAGGCTGAAGAAATGGCGAAAGAAGGAATTCAGGTGGTGCTGGTGCGACAGGAAACCAGCCCAGACGATTTTCACGGCATGGTTGCCGCGCAGGCGATCGTCACCGCGCGCGGCGGCATGACCAGTCACGCGGCGGTCGTCGCCCGGGGCATGGGTAAAACTTGCGTCAGCGGCGCTTCGGCATTGGAAGTTGATTACAGTCAGCAACAGTTCAGTGTGAACGGCGAAGTCATAACCAAAGGTGAGTGGATCACGGTTGACGGATCAACCGGCCGGGTGTTTCTCGGCAAAGTGCCGACCATCCAACCTACGCTGGGGTCTGATTTTTACGAATTGATGAAATGGGCCGATGAGTTTCGGCGGATGAGGGTACGCGCAAATGCCGACACGCCGCATGACGCGCGCGTGGCCCGCTCGATGGGCGCCGAAGGCATCGGCCTTTGCCGCACGGAACACATGTTCTTTGGCGACAAGCGTCTGGCGTCGATGCGTCAGATGATTCTCGCCGATGGTACCGGCGCGCGCGAAAAGGCGCTCGAACAACTTCTGCCGCTGCAGCGCGGCGATTTTGTCGGCATCTTTCGCGAGATGGCCGGCTTCCCGGTGACGATTCGCCTGCTCGATCCGCCGCTGCATGAGTTTCTGCCGAACGTCGATGAACTGCTCGGCGAACTGTCTGAGTTAAAGATGGCCCTGCGTCACGCGGTCACGCTGGCCGACATGGATCATCTGCTGGATGAGATCGACGAGAAGCGTCAGCTCTTGCATCACGTCAACAAGATTCGCGAAGCAAATCCGATGCTCGGTTTTCGCGGTTGCCGGCTGGGCTTGCTGTTTCCCGAAGTCACGCGCATGCAATGCCGCGCGATCTTCGAAGCTGCCTGTCAGGTCAAAGGCGAACGCAAGCAGGTCATGCTTGAGATCATGGTGCCGCTGGTTTCCATCAGCGAAGAACTGGCGCAGCAGGCTGAGTTAATTCACGACGTGGCCCGCGAAGTGATGGGCGAGCACGGCATGAAGATCGAATACGCAGTGGGAACCATGATCGAGTTGCCGCGCGCCGCTTTGATTGCCGACAAAATTGCTGCACATGCCGACTTCTTTTCGTTCGGCACAAACGATCTGACGCAAACAACTTTTGGTCTGAGCCGGGATGACTCCGGACGATTTCTGCCGGCTTACGTGGATCGCAAGATTCTCGCGGACGATCCTTTTCAGGTACTGGACCGCGAGGGTGTGGGACAACTCGTGCGCCTGGGCGCCGAGCGCGGTCGCAGCGTAAAGCCTGATCTCAAGGTTGGCATCTGTGGCGAACACGGCGGCGACCCCAGCTCGATCGCTTTCTGCAACGAGATTGGATTGAACTATGTGAGTTGCTCGCCTTATCGCGTGCCAGTGGCGCGCTTGGCGTCGGCGCAGGCATCGCTGGAAGCGGAAGCAAAGGCTGCGGCTGAAGCGGCAAATGAAGACGAAGCGCGCGAAGCCGTAAGCGCCTGATAAGTGTTGTCTACCGCGCGTTATTGAGTCCGCACGGCGGGGCAGTAGCCCGACCGTAAGGGAGGGCGTTTACCCTAACGTCGCGACGCCCTCCCTTACGGTCGGGCTACTGCCCCATTCTTCTCCTGGTTACGAAAGGATCATGACATGCGCCTGCTCGGTCTATTTCTTATCCTGACGATCATTGCTGCTCCGTTCTTTCAGAATACTTCATCCGCTCAAACTCAATCACCTGCTCAAAAGCCTCCTGACACTGTCTACCTGCTGAAGCCAGCGCGCGTCTTTGATGGCGAGTCGACGCAGTTGCACGACGGTTGGGTAATCTTAGTCCAGGGCGAAAAGATTGAAGCGGTTGGACCAGCGCAGCAGGTAAAGGCGCCGTCCGATGCGAAGGTGATCGATTTGCCGGGCTTGACCCTCATGCCGGGACTGATCGAAGCGCACTCGCACATTCTGCTGCATCCTTACACTGAAACAGTTTGGAACGATCAAGTCGCGCACGAAGCGCTTAGTTTGAGAATCGCGCGCGCGACCAATCATTTGCGCAGCGAGTTGCTCGCCGGGTTCACCACGCTTCGCGACCTGGGCACAGAGGGCGCGGGTTACGCCGACGTGGGACTGAAGCAGGCGGTGCAGCAGGGAATTATTCCCGGGCCGCGTCTGTTGGTGGCCACGCGCGCGATTGTGGCGACCGGCAGCTATGCTCCCAAAGGTTATGCGCCGGAATGGAATGTGCCGCAGGGCGCCGAAGAAGCTGACGGCGTAGACAGCCTTACCCGGGTCGTGCGTGATCAGATCGGCAAGGGCGCTGATTGGATCAAAGTCTATGCAGACTATCGGTGGGGCGCCGGCGGCGCCGCCCATGCGACATTTACTCTGGAAGAATTGAAGCTGGCGGTTGAAGTTGCGAAGAGCGCCGGAATTCCGGTGTCCGCTCACGCAACTTCGACGGAAGGAATGCGTCGCGCGATTCTCGCCGACGTCGAGACGATCGAACACGGCGACGGCGGCACGCCTGAGATCTTCCGCCTGATGAAAGAGCGCGGCACTGCGCTGTGTCCAACTTTATCCGTGGCGTCCGGAACGAATATTGAAAAAAAGAAAGCCGTGTTCAAACAGGCGCTGGATGCCGGCGTCACGATTGCCAACGGCAGCGACGTCGGTGTCTTTGCGCACGGCGACAACGCGCGCGAGATCGAAACGATGGTTGCCTGGGGAATGCCGCTGATTGACGCGCTGCGGTCGGCGACCTCAGTCGATGCCCGTGTGCTACACATGGAAGATAAGATCGGACGCGTGAAGATTGGACTGTTTGCCGATCTGATCGCGGTCGAAGGTGATCCCACGCGCGACATTTCTTCCTTGCGCCGCGTGCGTTTGGTGATGAAGAACGGAAAACTCTACAAGCAACCCTGATTTTCTCACTGCCGCCGAATGAACGATCCACGAAATCACACGAACGGCACGAATAAAACCAAAAAGTCGACCCAGTTGTTACAGAACCGCTCGCAGTAGCGAGCGGGATAAGGATTCAACATGTCGTAATCGCCCTGCCGATGGGTGCAAATCTGGACGACTTTGAATACCAAAAGAGAATAGTTCGGCTTTTACGTTGAGTCCTGATTCCGCTCGCTACCGCGAGCGGTTCTGTACCAAACGGATTGCTGGGCCTTGAGTCGTTCAGACTACCCGATAGTCTCCGCAGCACCCAACACCAAATCATCAAGCCTCGTTCCCGGCACAACTTCCATCGGTTCCAGACCTTTGCGAAAGATGCGCGCGCCTGAGGAGCCCTTCAAAACGTTGACGCCGCGTTCGACGCGAATCATCGCACCTTCTCGCAGACCGACAACAGTCGTTTCGTTCTCTTCGAGGAATTGAAGGATCCTCTCTTCCCGGGTCTCGCCCTTATGCGTTGAATTGGCATCCGGATCCAGGAAGTGCGGATTGATTTGAAAAGAAACCAACCCGAGCGCGTCGAAAGACGGTGGTTGCACAATCGGCATATCGTTGGTTGTCTTGATTGTGGGTCCCGCCACATTCGATCCCGCGCTCGATCCGATGTAAGGCATTCCGCCGGTTACCCGGCGCCGAATCGCGTCCAGCAAATCAGAATCATATAGCGCCTTAAGTAGACGAAAGGTGTTTCCTCCGCCGATGAAGATCGCTTCGGCGCCGTCGACGGCCGCGCGGGCGTCTTTGACCAGGTGAATCGACTCCAGAGCATAGCCCATCCGCTGAAAACGCTCGCGCGCCAGTAACGCGTAAGCATGCTGGTCGAAGAGCGCATACGGAACAAAGAGGACGCGTTCGACGTCTCCGAGGAAGTCACCAATCTCGACGGCGGCATGATCAAGATAGCCGCTGCCATAGAGCGTCGAGTTGCTAATCAAAAGAATGCGTCGGGACTTGTTGTCGCTCATTCGATCCTCCACGATTTGATCGGTCGAGCGATCAAACTCGGAACGTGTCTCCGCGCCAGTTCTTAATTGCTTTCTTGATCTGTGCGGTGTCGCCGAGACGACCGGCCAGTACTTCACGAATCAAAACTTCCAGCTCTTCATCGGAAGCAAAACGGAGCGCGATGATTTTCCCGACGGCGAGCGATCCGCACTGTTGGGCCAATTCTGCGGGAAGCAGTTGTTGATAGCGGAGTCGCTCCTCGAGCCGGATGATCCGGTCTTGTACCTTGAGCGCGTTGGTTCTTGCCAGCAGGGTCAATATTACCAACGCTGCTGAGACTACGATCCACCAACCTTGATTCCTGCCTGGGGTCTTGACGAAGTCCACGATCGCCCAGACAAAATTGATTAGCATCACCGGAATTACGAAAAAGTGGAACGCAGGATGCCAACGGGTGTGGTTTGCGTAAGACTGCTGAGTGTCTGCCATGGTTTGTCCTTTCGGAATTGAGTTTATCCGGAGATTATACCGATTGCCCAGTAATCGAATTGTTGTAATGACCGCAGAGTGCAATGAGTGATGAGGAAGCGGAGTGATCTCCAAACAGATCCAGCCAAGCTGGCGAAAACAAGAGCGGCGAGCAGACTGCGCAAGTGAAAGAGGGACTGTGTTATTCAGCCCCAACCGACCGGCGTTTTAGATAATCGTCAAATCTGGGGTCTCCTCTAAGCGAATCCAGTCTCGGATCAAATCTCATTTCAGAAGACATCACCATATTGGGGCTTACTTTCTCAAGCCATTCAAAGGCCTTGTCTTTCTCACCCAGAGCGCAATATACGACTGCAGTCGAAAACGAATCTGCCTGGCCATCACTCAACTGGCGGAGTTGCTCCAGCGCATTAAGAGCTTCAGAGCGACGGCCTGCGAGTCCGAATACGTATGCTTTTTCAGCAGCTGCGTACTGGGGATTTTCGGCGCGCACCTTTTCGAACTCGGCCAGAGCCTCTTCGAACATCCCCTTCTGCGCATACACTTCGCCCAGATTCAGGTGGACGATGGTTACATCGGGTTGCAGCTCGAGCGCCCGCTTATTGAATTTGATCGACCCGTCGTAATCACGCGACATATAAAGCATGTGACCCAGTGCCGCGTTTGCGATCGGAGACACCGGATCGAGCTCCTGCGCCCGCCGCATCTGGAGAAGAGCATCAGGAAGCCGCGAGACATAAAACAGAAAGTAGCCATATCTAAGGTGGCCCACGGCATAGTTGTGATTGAGCTCCAGCGCGCGACGATACTCTCGCTCAGACTCGGCATAATTCCGATCACACAAAAGGATTCCAGCCTTGACCGTGTGCGCCTCTGGTAGGTTGTCGTCTAAATCAAGCGCCCGTCGCACTGAGCTGCCGGCCCGTGTCAAAGCCTCGTCTCGGCGGAGAATTTCATAGCCGGTCTGGAAAGCCAAAAAGTAGGAATCACCCAGATAGGCATGAGCAAGCGCAAAATTCGGATCTTTCTTTACCGCTTGTTCGAAGTACTCGATCGCCTTGGGCAAGTTAACCTTAGTCCTTCGATTCCAGAAATATACTCCGGTCAAGTAATCTCGATACGCTTCCTGGTTCTCGGTCAGGTGAACGTTCAGGCGTTGTTTGTTTGGAGCCACGTGCGGAATGAGCGCTGCCGCCAGCTCTTCGGAAATGGCGTCCTGCAACATAAAGATGCTGCGATAATCCTCATCGAATTTTCCTGACCAGATCGGCTTGCCGTCGCTTGATCTGATAAGTTGCGCGGTGACTCGCACGCGATCTCCATCGCGCTGCACCGTGCCGTCAAGCACCGCATCTACGCCAAGTTCGCGGCCGATGGAGGCCGCCTCGGCATTGCGGTTCGTAAACTTGGAGATTGAGCTGGTCGGCAGCACCGCAGGTTGATCGAGTCTGCTCAGCTTGAGGATTAGAGCGTCAGCCATGCCCAGGCCCATCAATTCGGATTCAGTTTGCGGACCGATCGTCTTGAACGGCAGTACGGCAATCGACTTTGCGGGAAGACCAGCGGCGGCCCGGTTTCTCTGGAACCAGTAACCCGCGGTGAGAACGGAAACCAGCACCAGCGAACCGGCCACTATCGTCGAGTACAATCGAAACTTTGTCTGCGGGGCAGCCAGAACATTTCGGCGGCTGTCAGTGGCCGGCAGCGGCGCCGGCTCTTTAGAATCTTCCAGCAGTTGTTCCTCAATAAGGATCTGAGTACTGGTGCGCTCCTGCATCACCATCTCGGTCTCAGCAGCAATGTGCTCGCGCACGTCCGCAGCAAAGCGATAACCACGTTTGGGAATAGTCTCGATGTAGTGCTCGCCCCCTCCACCCTCGGCCAGAGCCTTGCGGAGCAGCGAGATATTTTGGGTCAGGCTGCTTTCCTCAACGAACGTATCGGGCCAAAGCGACCGCATCAAACTATCTTTGGTCACCACGTGTCCGGAGTTCTCAACCAGCACGACCAACGTGTCGATTAGCTTGGGAGTCAGCGGCACCATTCGATCACTGGTTTGCAGCAGCCGTTCAGTTACATTGAGGCGAAAAGGACCAAAGTCGTAATAACGCAAGGACTGTTTGTGCATTGACGCGATCCCCTTAATGAGAAATCTATCAACAGTTTATCAAGACAAATTTAGGACAATTGCCTGGGCCCTCGATTAGAGTTGCACCGAGGTGAAACCCGGGCAAAGGGTTTGGAACTCGCGGAATCGACGGAAGAACCCTGGCTCAGGTTCTCACCTCGCTTAACTTTGTCCGGTGGATGAGCCAGCGCGCTGTCCCCTTGAGATGACCGGGTGAAGGCCTGAGATGCAAGTTGACGGATGAAAAAAATAAGAAAAATAAGCATTACCTCGGTCAGTGAGCGGCATCTGGTGGTAAGGCAGATCACGGCGAGAGCAGCTTCTTTGTGTCCAGCTTGTTTTGCAGGCCCGAATATGGTCACGCCGGCCGTTGCCGCCGCGATCAGCAACCAGTTGCTGAGCACAATATATCGTTGGGTAGAGGCTGGAGAGGTTCACCACCTGGAAGACTCCGAAGGGGTGCTAATCTGCCTGGGCTCCCTTTTGACCAGAAATGGAGAGAGCGAACAATGAAACGAATTCTGTCGGTAACGATTATTACCGTGGCGCCGGCAACCTCCGCCCTTGTCCGGACTCAAAAACAAACGACAATTGCGAGCGCGACGTTGACCGGCAGGGATTTAGCGCAACAATGTCGGAAATGAAAGGATCAAACAACTCTTTGCGTAAAGAATCTCGCTTTATGATGTTCTCGCTCCTGTTTCTGAGCCTCTGCGCATTTCCAATCAACTCGGCTGAGCGACCAGCCGCTCGTGGTTTAGAACTGGAAGGCCGAGCCGAGGCGCAAACAGCTCGGCGCTCACCGATTTTCATTTTTCATACGGACGAGTTCTGGCTGAATCTTCATCACTTCCTGTACGTGCTGGGCCGGGCTCAAAACAAAACCCGCGACTCTTCACGCGAGGCGGTAATTCATGCGCCCGACGATCAGGAGCGCGGTCTCGCGCAGTTCAAGCCGAAAGAGCAGGCCATCTGGCGCGAGGCGGTTGCGGCGTACGCAGCCGGTCCGAGCAAGAAAGATCTAATCTTCGACGATCCACTTCCTCAGGTGACGAATTCTCTGGCGCAAGCAGGCGACGCAAAATCGCCGGCGGGTAGTGGGAGCGATGCGGCGATCAACGAGATCCTGATGCGAGCCGCGCCAGTTTATCGAAAGGTGTGGTGGCCAAAGCATCACGCTGCCAATCGCGCCTGGCAAACGGCGACGCAAGCGCTGGTGAAACAACACGGTGACGCCATTCTTAAGTTCATTACTCACGCGTACCAAATGGAATGGCCCGCCGCCGGATTTAACGTCCACATCTCCGGATATACAAACTGGGCCGGCGCGTATTCAACGAAGGGAGATTTGCTGGTCTTATCAAGTCTCAGTGCTGACCTGCAGGCAATTTACGGTCTGGAGACAATTTTTCATGAGGGGATGCACCAGTGGGACAGCCAGGTGTTTCAGGCTTTGCGCGAACATGCGCGGAAAATGAACCGGCTGGTACCGAGGGATCTATCTCACGCGCTGATCTTCTTCACCGCGGGTCAGGCGGTTCGCCGGGTCGTGCCCGGTCACGTGCCGTACGCCGACAAATTTGGCGTGTGGCAACGTAGTACGCCCGGAGAACGAGAAGTCCTCGAAGAGATTTGGAAGCCCTATCTGGACGGACACGGCACGCGCGACGAAGCTTTTGCCGAACTCATCAAACGCCTGGCCACAGAGCCAAAGAAGTAGCATAGGGCTTTGCCCAAAAAGTCGACTCGGCGGCTACAGAACCGCTCGCGGTAGCGAGCGGGATAAAAACTCGACCAACCATAATGACTAAAGCAGGTGCTATGGTCGGTGATCAAAATGCAGAGCAAATCCAGATTCTCAGCTTGAGGCCTTATCCCGCTCGCTACCGCGAGCGGTTCTGTACCAGCTCTTTTGGGCTCTCAAGCGACAGTCTCAAAAACCACTTTTTGAGCAAGCCCGCGGCATAGCCTTCACGTCCGATTCACAACCAGATGCGCTTTCTTTGTTGCCGGGAGGCTCGCGCTCTTTCGGCTTCAAAGCCGTATCGACCTCTTTTCCTGAAACCAGGAGCCGCAGCAATATTCGCAGCTTTTCTCTCGCTGAGACGATTCCGAGGGCTGAACCTTTCAGATTCTAATGCCTTTGAGAAATCTATCAAGAGTTTATCAAGAGATTCTGAGGACATTTAGCGGTTAGCTACAGTACTTTGATGCTCGAGGCGAACCGTGCAAAGTCAGGATCGATTAAGAAGCACGACCAGTGATCTCGTTCTCGCTCGAGAAGAGATTGAAAGCCGGACCGTCTTACGCGAAAGGATTGCGGAATTGAGCGTAATGGCGGAAGACCTGACGGCTGCCCTGCTGGAGTTGCAGAGCACCGGCTTGCCCCGGCTCGATGACGAGTTCGACTTCTATGATGAAGTGCGACGCTTTGAGAAATCGCTGATTAAACGGATCTTGAGAGTTACCGAAGGCTCTCAGAGAAAGGCCGCGAAGTTGCTGCGCATGAAGCCTACGACACTCAACAGCAAGCTGAGGAGTCTGAAACTTGGTCCGTGGGAGGGCAGATGAAATGATTACCAGGTCTGCTCAGATGAGCGCATCGTTACAGCGAAGTCCGATTGGCGGCGAAACCCGAAAGCCGCCGGCTGAGGCGGTTGTGCTTTCGCCACCGCTTCCATTGCCGCGCGCAAACGAACATGCCAAAGCGTCAAACGGCGATGCCGCCCGGAACAATCTCGGTACGGGAATCGAGGTGCGCATCAGCTCGCTGAAGGTCCTGTCATTGACGCTGCTTGCCGAAGTTGAGTCCCTTGAGAGGCAGGCCGCCGATGGAAATGTCTCGGACGATTTTGATTTGCAGGCCGAAGTTCGACGTTTCGAGGCTGAGCTAATCAGAAACGCGCTAGTTCGAACCGGTGGCCGTCAAAGGCGCGCGGCCCGTCTGCTGGGAATGAAAGTGACGACCCTTAACACCAAGATAAGACGTTACAAGATCACGCTCGACTAACTCCCAACATCAACAACTATGAGCCGACACCGATTAAGACCCAAATTGGGCAAACGAAAGGAAGGTTTCTCTTGAATCTTCAGGGCACAATCAGAATAGTGCCGGCCGCGGCGCTGATAATGCTTTCGCTGCTGCCGGTATCGAGAGCTCAACAGGGAGGTCCCGCGAATCCCCGGTATTTTGTTCAGCAGGCAGTCGAGGCCCATCGAAAGAAAGACTATCAGTCATTTCTGCGGAATATTCAGGAGGCCCTTAAGCTGAGGCCCAATCAACCTCTGTTCATGTACAACCTGGCCGCCGGTCATGCCCTGGTTGGAAACAAACCGGAAGCACTCAAGTGGTTAGGCCGGGTAGCTGAGATGGGAATGGCCTACGCAGCGGCGAAAGACGAGGACTTTGATTCAATCAAGGACTCGGAACAATATCAGGCAATTCTAAAGCGCTTCGAGCTGAACCGGGCTCCGATTACAAACAGTGCACTCGCGTTGACCATCAGGGAAAAAGGCCTGGTGCCGGAGGGCATTGCTTTCGATCCTCGGACCGGCGATTACTTCATCGGTAGTGTCCACAAGCGAAAGATTCTCAAAATCGACAAGTCCGGGACCGTAACCGAGTTTGCAACCGCAGCCGACGGTCTGTGGGGCGCAATGGGAATGAAGGTCGACGCCCGCCGGCGTATTTTGTGGGTGACGAGCACGGCCGTTCCGCAGATGGAAGACTTCAAAAAGGACGAGGACGGTTTTTCGGGCGTGCTGAAGTTTAGTCTTACCAGCGGAAAACTTATTAAGAGGTATGTGCTGCCCAACCAACCACGGAAGCATTGGCTGGGCGATCTGGCCGTGGATTCTCGTGGACGGATCTTCGCGACAGACAGTCTGACGCCGGCAATTTACTCGATTGGCGAAAAGAGTGAGGAACTGGAAATCTTTCTCGATGGTGGTCCTTTCGTGTCACCGCAGGGCCTGGCTTTTTCTCCAGACGAGCGATCGATGTTCGTGGCTGACTATTCCCTCGGCATTTTTGTAATCGACCGCAATACTAAGAAATCGCTTCTGTTAGTTTCGGCAACTGAGGCGGCCCTGATTGGAATTGACGGCCTCTATTACTATCGCGGCAGCTTGATCGGAATTCAGAATGGAACTAATCCGCATCGGGTCGTTCGACTACAGTTGAGTAAACGATCTCATCGCATCGAGCGACTCGAAGTGCTGGAAGCAAACAACAAATTATTCGACGAACCAACCCTCGGAGTGGTGGCCAACGGCTGGCTCTATTACATCGCCGACAGCCAGTGGGGAAAGATCGATGACTCAGGGCAGTTGGCCGCGCCTGAACTACTCCGCGACGTATCGGTGTTGAGAGTCAGGCTTTGATCTGGTAGAGACAGACCAGAGCGAGTCTTTGTGCGTACATATTACGGAACACCAAATTTCGACTTGACCTCACTGCTTCTCCAAATTCCGCAAGACACATTCAGGGAAATCCAAATCCAACAAGTTGGTTTCCTTCCACAACCCGCAATAGCTCGCCGCCGGATTAGTCCCGCCCGACTGTGGATGATAGGCACAATCCTTGCGCCTCCAAGAGTTGGATAAATTGACAGCACACCACGGTGTTCCAGATACGGAACAGTCCGAGTGTGATTCGATTCAAGACTCAGAAAGGATGGCTAGTGCAAATGAAATACACTAAGCGGTTTGTAATGGTCTCGTTGTTCGTCCTCTGCTTTGCGCTCTTTAGCAGCGTTTTCGCGCAGAGTACAACTACGGGATCGATTGAAGGAATGGTGACCGATCCGAACGGTGCGGCTGTTAGCGGAGCGACGGTCACAGCAACCAGTTCGAACATGATCACGCCGAAATCCGCGACCACCGGTGATAGTGGCCGGTATCAGATTCTGGCGTTACCTCCAGGTAGCTACAAGATTTCAGTGGATGCGTCTGGATTCGGAAAGTTCGAGCAAGACAACATCATCGTGAATTTGGGAAGAACTTCCAACTCCGACGCACAGCTCGGTCTGGCTACCGCGACCGCGACAGTGACGGTGACTGGTGGCGCGGCGGTCGACACGGCTCAGAACACTACTGGCTCAAACATTTCAACTGAGCAGTTTTCCAACTTCCCCACTCAGCGCACTGTCCAGGGGCTTTTCACGATTGCCCCGACTGTGTCGCGTTCAGGTTTACGTGACGCGACCGGACGCGACCGTGATCCTTCTGTGGCTGGTTCTTCGGGACCAGAGAGCAACTTCATTCTGGACGGCGTAAATACAAGCGACCCGGCTTTTGGCGGATCGGGCGCCAACCTTCCGTTTGAGTTTGTCCAGGAAGTCGAAATCAAAACCGGCGCTTTCGGCGCTGAATTCGGTAAGTCAACCGGCGGTATCTTCAACGTCATCACCAAAAGTGGGAGCAACGAGTTCCACGGCGACCTCTTTGGTTACGGAACCACGAAGGGGCTGGTGCGCTCAGTTAAGAACTTTCCGTTTACCGGGTCGGCTGCTAATGGGTTCTCGGAAGCGGACCTGGGCGGCGATATTGGCGGTCCGATAAAGAAAGACAAGCTCTGGTTCTTTGGCGCCTTCAATCCGCAACGGCGCAGTAACTTTTATTTGACGCAGACGTTCCACCAACCAGTGAGCAACAAGGTGACCATTCCGTTCTATGCCGGGAAGTTGACCTGGGCCATTAACGGCAAGAACACGCTCACCGCTTCGACCTTTGGCGATTTCACCAAGGTGGACGGCTTCCTGGCAGTCGGTGCGTTGACAAATGCGAATGGCTTTGGCGACGCCGCCTCTCAGATTGGCTTTACCGGTCTGCAGTTAACCGGCGGCCACAATTATGCATTCCGCTTGAATTCTACAATTCGAAACAACTTCATTGCAGAGTTTTCCGGCGGTCTGCACTTTCAACGAGCTGATACGATTCCGCGGGACATCTCTAAAGGCGAGCCTTTCCACCTGGATAACTTCGCGGTCATTCGTAATGGCTCCGCTGTACCTATCACCCAAACGGGAATCAACTCGACTGCGAATCTAAACCGGACCGGATTCGTTGATTTTGTCGATGGACGGGGCGGCTCACTCGAGCGAGTTTATTACCGCGGGCCTGGATACGGTCTCTACGGAACGCAGGATCGCAATCGCTATGAGATGAATGCCCACATGCAAAACCTCTACGGCAAGCATACGTTCAAATGGGGTTTCGAATGGTTCCGGAATGCCTACAATATCGAGACGATCAGCAGCGGAAAGCCCGTTACCTACGGAAACCCGTTGGGCTTGACCATGACTGGAACGGATAACAACGCCACCGTTGGTTCGCGCATCACGAACAATTACTTTGTCTGCACGACGCGGGGATCGCAGATCGTCTGTCCAACCGCTAACGCGACCAACTTGTTATCGACCGCCGGTGTAGTGCTTCCGACAGGACTCACTTCGGTCACCACGGCAGCCATAACTGCGGCCGAATTCACTAACAACCCGTTCCTGGTACGAAGCAGCACACGCGTGCGTGATTTTGAGCTTCATGCCAAAACCTATACAAATGCGGAAGCGTTCTATTTCCAGGACGATTGGAAATTTGCTCAGAACTGGCAGTTCAACCTCGGCGCTCGCTGGGATTATGAACAAGCATACAGCCAGGGAGGTGCCACGTACGCTAAGTTCAATAATTTCTGGGACAACATGGCGCCGCGCCTGGGGGTGACCTGGGACTTCACGGGCAAGGGTAAAGGCAAGCTTTATGCTAACTACGCCACCTTTATCGAGACGCCCATTCCGCTCGATGTTAACGTTCGTGCCGGAGGCGGAGATAGTCAGACCGACAAGAACTTTAACGTTAACCGGTTGGATGCTCCGGCGAACGCTACCTTATTGCCGGGTATCCGAGCGGACCTGGCGGTGGGAGCAGTCAATTTGGGCGCCGATCCCACGCCTCTTGATCCGGGCCTCAAGCCACAGAGCGTTGGCGAATACAGTGTCGGCCTCGAGTACGAAATCGCTAAAGATCTAGTGATTGGCACTCGTGGAGTCTATCGTCACATGAGAAACGTGATCGAAGACGGCTCGTTTGACGACGGTGACACCTACTTTATATTCAACCCGGGCCGCAGAGGTAACGGTGAAACCACGGAAGACGGCGCTTGTGCCGGCGACCCACTCACCGGTCGTCTGCCGCGTTGCTTTGGCCGCGCCCAGCGTTTTTTCCGGGCAATTGAGTTTACTGCTACCAAGCGATTTACCAATAACTATCAGTTTATCGCTTCGTACGTATTCTCGAGTCTGACCGGTAACTACGAAGGCTTGTTCCGTAACGATAACGGCCAGTCTGATCCGAACATCACGTCACTGTTCGATCTTCAGAGCTTGCTGGACAACACTTATGGACGTCTGCCGAATGACCGTCCGCATCAGTTCAAGTTCAACGGCAGTTATCGGACTCCGTTCAAGCTTCTGATCAGCGGAAACTTCCAGATGCAGTCCGGCATACCGTTTAATCAACTGGGCCCGCACCCGGTTTATGGGAACAATGAACAGTTCATTGTCCAGCGTGGTACGGCCGTGGTGCCGACCGTCACAGCAGCCGATCCTAAATTCCCGAACGTGGTCAACAGCATCGGTTCAAACCGCACGCCGATGACCATGAACCTGGATTTGGGAGCTTATTATCCGATCCAGTTCGGTGAGAAGCGTGAACTTCGTCTCAGCATGGACTGGTTCAACGTCTTCAATAGCCAGAGGGCAATCACCATGGATCAGACCTACCAAATCAACAGCGGCGCAACCGGAGTTGCACCAGTATTGAATCCGTTCTACGGAGCGGCCGTGCTGGTACAGCCTCCTTCAGCGTTAAGGTTTGGCGCCAAGTTCACATTCTAAACTACGGCCTTCGCCAGACCGGCGAAGTCCATTACCTGAAAGGGAGGGGCGCAAGCACCATGCGCCTCTCCCTTCTTTCATTAACTAAACTTCGCTTTTTCAATCGGCTAGTTTTTATGAAGAGCTAAAATCAGGAGTTTGTCGGCAAACCATTAGGGCAAGCTCATCGTAACCAGTTACAGTACGCATCGATCTAATTACCAATTCAGTGGGGTAATCGGCTCTGTGCGCTCCGAAACGATTCACCGTTACAAGGAGAACAAATGAAAAGACAACGAATGTCGCAGCTCGGAGTTGGAGTGGCTATTGTCCTTAGCCTTATCTCCATTGCAGTCGTTCAGCGTAGCGTGGCTGTTTCATCGGCTTTTGCGGCCGCGCCGCAAACTGGGCAGGATAAACCCTTCGACCAGGAACAGGCGCTCGCCGATTTGAGGAAAGCGATTGCCGGCCAGGAGACAAAACCGGCGTCGGAAGTATTCAAGAACATCCAAATCTTGAAGGGCGTGCCGGCCGGACGATTATTGCGGGTTATGGAGTTGGGATATGCGAAGTCGCTCGGAGTCAATTGCACGCATTGCCATGTTCCCGGCGAGTGGGAGAAAGAAGACAAGCCCACTAAACAAATTGCTCGCGAGATGATGGGGATGGTGAACACAATTAACACTGACCTGCTGAAAAAGATCAAAAACCTGAAAAGCGCCACGCCGACGGTTAACTGCACGACTTGTCATCGTGGCCAGATCAAGCCAGAGTTGAACCTGCCGGACAAGCCAAAGGCATAGAAGCCGAAGTTGGCGTTCTCATTAATTCGTTCGAGATCGGGCGGCCGAGCACATCGGGAAGATCTCCTTCCAGATGCCGGCTCACCCGCTGATGCAGGTGCGGCTTCAATCGACAGATAGAGAGTTTTCTTTAGTTACCAGGCGGGCTCCAACATGCCTGAGCGGGGATCAATTCCTTACTGCTCACTGCTCACCGTCTACTGCTCACTGATGAATTGGTAGCGCATACGGGACTCGAACCCGTGATCTCTGCCTTGAGAGGGCAGCGTGTTAACCAACTACACCAATGCGCCGCAGGTGGACTTTGGGATTATAGAGGGCGGGCCTTCACGGTCGCAAGTTGGAGCGAGTGGCAAAGGCGTCCCGCCCGTGAACCACGCGCAGGATGCGCGTGCCACGTCTAGACTGAACCGGCACGCCATCACATCCCGTTCTTGAATTTGCGTGATATACTCCCGCTTCGCAATTCCTAACTTCATCAAGATTGTAAGGTAACAATCGGAAAATAGATGAACATCGCGGTGCCGAAAGAAACCGGAGCAGGCGAAGCGCGGGTGGCGCTGATGCCCGATTCGGTGCAGAAGCTGGTCGCGTTGAAGGCCTCAGTTTCAATCGAAAGCGGCGCGGGTCTGGGCGCGGCGCGCACCGACGATGATTACGCAACCGCGGGGGCGACCGTGTCCAACGATCGAAATGGATTGCTGGGGGACGCGGATATCCTGGTCGTAGTCAACCGGCCTGCGGCTGAAGATTTCAGACGCTTGAAAAAGGGCGCGGTCGTGCTCGGCTTTCTCCGTCCACTCGATGAGCCTGATGAATTAACTCCCGCACTTGAACACGGTCTGACAACTTTCGCGATGGAACTGGTGCCGCGCATCACCCGCGCTCAGGCGATGGACGCGCTGTCGTCAATGGCCACGGTCGCGGGCTACAAGGCTGTGCTACTCGGCGCCGCGCGCATCCCGCGCATGTTTCCACTGTTGATGACCGCAGCCGGCACAGTTCCGCCGGCGCGAGTTTTGGTCCTGGGCGCAGGCGTCGCCGGGTTGCAGGCAATCGCCACCGCACGGCGTTTGGGTGCAGTAGTGGAAGCCTACGACGTGCGCGCCGCCGCCGGTGAACAAGTAAGGTCTCTGGGCGCGAAGTTTCTGGAAGTCGATCTCGGCGGTCTGCAAACTGAAGACAAGGGCGGATACGCAGTTGAGCTGTCGGAAGAGGCTCTAAAGCGCGGTCGCGATTTGATCGCCGAAAACGCAAAGACTGCCGACGTCGTAATCACTACGGCACAGGTGCCGGGCAGGCGCGCGCCTGTCTTAATGGAAGAAGCCGCCGTCGATGGGATGAAGCGCGGTTCAATAATCATCGATCTCGCCGGCTCAACCGGCGGCAACGTTACAGTGAGCAAGGCCGACGAGATTGTCGAGCGCGACGGCGTGACGGTGATGGCGCCGACAAACTTGCCCGCAACCGTGCCCGTTCACGCCAGTCAACTCTATTCGCGTAACGTCACATCGTTTCTGAATCTACTGATTAAAGACGGCGAGCTACACGTCGATATGGACGACAACATAGTCGGCCCTTCGTGCGTGACGCATGAAGGCCAATGGGTTAACGAGCGAGTGGCTGCCGCTCAAAAAAGCCGGTAGCTTGCAATGAAGAATTCGATGATCGAGTTAATCACCAGGAACTGCATATGAACTCATCAACTATCATCGCCGCGCTTTATGTTTTCGCGCTCGCCGCGTTTCTTGGTTATCAGGTCATTTCGCGCGTGCCGCCGCTCTTGCACACGCCTTTGATGTCGGCGACCAATGCCATCTCGGGAATTTCGCTGGTGGGCTCGATCGTGATCGCGGGTTCGGGGCACAGCAAGGTCGCAACGATTCTGGGATTCATTGCCGTGGTGTGCTCGACTACCAACGTCGTAGGTGGATTTGTGATTACCGATCGGATGCTGCGAATGTTCAAACGGAAAAAATGAACTTGGGACTTTGGTCTTTGGTCTTTGGTCTTTGACGTGGCGACAAGAGTTCCCCATTAAAACCGAAGGCGACTGTTACCAAGAAGACAAAGTCCAAAGACCAAAGTACAAAGATCGCTTTTATGGTTTGGCAAACTTACCTAATTGAATTCAGTTACCTGCTCGCTTCGATCCTTTTCATTCTGGGCTTGAAGGGTTTGAGCCATCCCGAAACCGCCAAGCGCGGGATGCACATGGCCGAGTTCGGCATGCTGATGGCCATCATCGGCACGCTCATGCACTTCGAGATCGTTTCCTACACCTGGATCATCGTCGGACTCCTGATCGGCTCGACTCTGGGCGCAGCCATGGGCGTGTGGGTGCCCATGACTGCCATGCCGCAACGAACCGCACTATCACACGCATTCGGCGCGTTTGCAGCGGCTTTGGTCGGCATCGCCGAGTACTACAGCTACACGCATGGCTTCAAGCCGCTGGCTGAGCTGGGCCATTTAAAGATGAGCGCGATGGGCTTTGAGATTATGCTCGGCTCGCTCACCACGACGGGAAGTCTAATCGCCTTCGGCAAGTTGCAGGGCATTGTGCCGGGCAAGCCACTCATCTATCGCGGGCAGAACATCTTTAATATGACGCTGCTGGCGGTAACCGTCGGGCTTTTCATCTATCTGATTTTTGTGCCCACCGCCGTAATTCCTTTTTACGTCATGCTGACGCTCGCTTTTGTGTTCGGCATCCTGCTGGTGTTGCCAATCGGCTCGGCGGACATGCCGGTGGTGATGTCTTTGCTCAATTCATACGCGGGCCTGGCATCGGCGGCGACCGGTTTTGTGTTGGGAAACAATGTGCTGATCATTGCGGGCACTCTCGACGGTTTTTCCGGATTCATCCTTTCGATTTTGATGTGCCGCGCGATGAATCGTTCGATTTGGAACGTTCTGTTCGGAGCGTTTGGCAGCGCGGCGACGGCAACGGTGGGCGAAGGTCAACAGGGCGAGATGCGTGAAGTCAGTCTTGATGACATCGCCGTTCAATTGGCCTATGCAAACAAAGTTGTGTTTGTGCCGGGATATGGTTTGGCCACCGCGCAGGCGCAACACGCCGTGCGCGAGCTGGCGAGTGTGCTGGAACAGCGTGGCGTGACGGTGAAATACGGAATCCATCCCGTTGCCGGGCGCATGCCCGGACACATGAACGTGCTTTTGGCTGAAGCGAACGTGCCTTATTCGCAGTTGTATGAACTCGAGCAGATCAATCCTGAATTTCCGACCACCGACGTCGCCGTGGTCATTGGCGCGAACGACGTCGTCAACCCCGACGCGCGCGACAACCCTGCGAGCCCGATTGCCGGCATGCCGATCCTCGAGGTCGACCATGCCAAGTCGGTCGTGGTGTTGAAACGCGGTCAGGGCAAAGGCTTTTCCGGGCTCGAGAATCCTCTCTTCTTCAAACCAGTCACCGGAATGCTCTACGGTGATGCCAAGGACACTTTGACGAAACTGGTCGGGGCCGTGCAGCATGCGTAGGTTGGCGCTCCGTTAGGAGCGAAATGTTCATAGCACCGCCATCAGATTTGAGATACAGCTCCGGTAGGAGCGTTATGTTCGAACATCCGCAGCCCTTATTGCGCTCCTGACGGAGCTACTGCATCATAAGACGTTCGAGTCCTATAAACATTTCGTCTCTCCGAGACTAAAAACAATCTGCATTTTTTCAGAATCATGATGCGCAAACTAAAACTTTATTCACTGCTCCTCCTGCTCGCTCTGTCTTTCGCTCTGCCGGTCACACTCGCGCAGCGCAAAGACAGTAAGCCCAGGGTCACCAGTGCTGCCTCAATGTCCGCCCGCGGGGTTGAGACGATCGCGGCGGCGCAATTGAAAGACTATCTTTCGTTCATCGCCTCAGACGAGATGGAAGGCCGTGATACGCCTTCGCGTGGTCTGGACACGACGGCAAAATTCATCGCGTTGAATCTGACCCGATGGGGATTCAAGCCCGCCGGCGACGACGGTACCTTCTTCCAAAACATCAAGCTCAGGCGTAATCAGATTGACCCCGCTAAATCGTCCGTCGAAATTAACGGCCAGACGTTCGCCTTCGGCGATGATTTTCTGCCGAACAGCGTGGGCGCGACGATCAGCGGCCCGCTGGTTTATGTAGGCCGCGGCTGGATAGTGAAGTCAAAGAATATCGACGAGTACAAAGGCATCGATGTGAAGGACAAGATCATGGTCGTGTTAGGTCAGGGAGCGCCCCCGGGACTAACCCAGGCCGAAATGCGCGCCAATCAGGGCCAGGCCCTGGCCAATCCAACCTCCTATGCCCAGCAGCATGGCGCGAAAGGCATCCTGACAATTCCCGAAAACATAACCCCGCAAAGCTGGGAGCAGGTACGACAGCGCGCCCTGCAACCGGCGCGTGCCGTGGTTGAGAGATTTCAGGCTCAGAGTACCAACAAGCCGGTGCCGACAATTCTGATGTCGATGAAAATGGCCAGCGCAGTTTTTGCCGGGGAAAAAACAGACCTGGCAAATCTGATTAGCCGCGCCCAAAGCGCTGAACCTGTGGCCGCGTTCGACCTCGATGCGAGTAAGAAGGCGAATATCACTGTCACAGTCAAGCCTGACAATCCGAAGACCCAGAACGTAGTAGCTGTTTGGGAGGGGCGCGATCCAAAGCTGAAGAACGAATATGTGGCGGTCGGCGCGCACTATGATCACGTGGGCATCTGCGCGGCAGGAACTGCGGACCCGATTTGTAACGGCGCGGACGATGATGGTTCCGGCACGACGGCCTTGCTCAGCATGGCCGAAGCACTCTCGCATGCGAAAGAACGGCCAAAGCGCTCAGTGCTGTTCGTCTGGCATTGCGGCGAAGAGAAGGGTCTGTGGGGCTCCAAGTATTTCACGGACTATCCGACGCTCCCGCTCGATCAGATCGTTACGCAGCTCAACATCGACATGATCGGCCGCAGCAAAGCTGACGGCGACACAGAGCCACGCAACCGTGACCTCTCCGGTCCGAACCAGATTTACGTAATCGGATCAAAGATGATGAGCACGGAACTGGGCGAGCTAAGCGAGCGCGTGAACAAATCGTATCTGAACCTGCAGTATGACTACCGGTATGACGATCCCAACGATACCAACCGCTTTTTCTTTCGCAGCGATCATTACAATTACGCGCGCAAAGGCATTCCCATCATTTTCTATTTTGATGGCGTCCACCAGGACTATCACCGGCCCGGGGACGAACCCCAGAAAATCGATTATCAGAAAATGGAGAAGGTCGCGCGCACGGTATATCTGACGCTGTGGGAAGTTGCAAACCTTCCGAAGCGGCCGAAGGTTGATAAGCAGTTGCCGGCCCAGTTGCAGTAGGGGCAGAAACCCGACCGTGAGGGAGGGTGCAAAACTTCTAATCATCGAAGTCCGGCACAATGTCACCCTGCCCATAAAGCACGTAGTCAATTGCCCGCGAGACACTCCGAGGTTTCCATAAATAGCGGCGACTCTTACCCCGTGCCCACGGTCGGACGTCGTTCCCCAGCAAACCTCCTTCGCGCAGCTTGCGAGTTGAGTAGCTCTTGAACGCGTTGACTATTGGTTCCGGTTTCGATTGCGCCGAAACGACAGCGTGCGCGTGATTCGTTCTAACGTTGATTGCTTTCAAGTCGTAAGTTCGCCGAGCGCAAACTTCACTTATTGCTTCCTTGACGACTTCCCTCTGACGATCGTCAAGGAGAATCGCCGCCTGCTTCATGTTATCGCGCATTAGGTGTTCGAGTTTCTCATTTGGCGCACGACGAGGCGCCCCATAAGCGTTGAATCCATGTCGGTCGACCGCCCTGCGCTCATCGCCATGTAACCACGTGCCATGGCATCGAATTGTGATCAGGTAAGCTAGCGGAAACTCGTTGTCGTCAAAGTCGTAGTCGTTCACGTGATGCACCCTCCCTCACGGTCGGGTTTCCGCCCTACCCAGGTGCTTTCTAAACAGCTCCAGAACTCTTCGCCACGCGTCGGCGGCTGCTTCCGCGTCATAAACTTCCGGCCGAGTGTCGTTAAAGAAGGCGTGATCGGCATCGTAACTCACAATCTCAACCGGCAGACTGTATTTCTGAGCGGCCGCGCGCAACTGGTTAACTTTTTCCGGATTGATCCAGGCGTCGCGCTCACCGGCGATGAAGAGTGCCGGCGCTTTTAGTTTTGCCAAAACAGCCTCGTCAGGAATGTCACCATAGAACGGCGCCGCCGCCTTCAGTTCCGGAATCTCACACGCGGCGCGCAAGGCGAACGTTCCGCCCATGCAATAGCCGGTGATGGCGAAGCGCCTGACGCCATAAGTCTCCTCAGCCGCGTCTATTGCCTTACGAATCGTTTCCAGCCCGTCCTCGATCTCCAACGCGTTCATCAACGCCGAGGCTTCTGTTGAGTCAGCCGCCACTCGGCCGCGATAAAGATCCGGCGCCACGCACAGATAACCTTCGTCCGCGTAGCGTCCGGCGAGATCGCGAATGTGATCGTTGATGCCCCACCATTCCTGAATCAGGATCACACCTGCTTCGACCTCACTTTGAGGCCGAGCGACATACGCTGTAGTCGCGCCGCGCGAAGTACTCAGGTTTAGACTTTCGACGTTCATGACTGTCCCTCTCTTGTTTGAAATCCCAGTTCGCGCTTAGTTTCTTTGCAGGAATTATATTGCATCCGCGCGAGGATCCGCAGCACTGGGAACGCAGGGGCCCTCGCCCGCAACGAGCGCCAAGCGAGAACCGCAAACTCGGCAACTGTTGGGCAAAGACTTCGCGCCCGCCGCCGCGGTGCGGACGAGGGCGTCCGCGCTCCCAGTGATAGCGGCTGTCAAACTGCATCGCTATCCGCTCACCGGGGATAATTTTGTTGCAGCGCTCGCTGTGATATAACTCTGCCGCTTTCCCCCAGATACTTTCTTTTGTGAATCTAACTCGAGAGAAAAAAGATGAGAATCCTGCTTGCAATACTGGGCCTGCTGCTCTTCAGCCTGGCGCCCACCGCAAATAAGGTCGAGCCGGCTGACCTCCTCTTCATCAACGGCAATGTCTACACGGTCAACGAGCGCCAACCGCACGCGCAAGCCGTGGCCGTTAAGATGGATCGGATTGTCTTTGTCGGCTCAAATGCCGAGGCGAAGAAGTACGTCGGACCGAGGACCCGCCTGGTTGATTTGCATGGCGCCACGGTTTTGCCCGGCCTGACCGATGCGCACTATCACTTCATTGGCGTGGGACAGCGCGAACGGAATTTGAATCTCGAGGGCATCACCAACCTCCAGGACTTTCTGGCCAAAGTAAAAGCGCGGGTCGATCAGGCGAAGCCGGGCGAATGGGTTACCGGCCGCGGATGGATTGAAACGTTCTGGCAGCCGCCCGTGTTTCCGACGCGTTGGGATCTGGACAAGATCGCGCCGAACAATCCGGTGTTTCTGACGCGTGCCGATGGACATGGCGCAGTCGCAAACAGCGCCGCGCTGAAACTCGGAAACGTTACCAAAGAAACGAAAGATCCGTTCGGCGGACAGATTCTGCACGACAAACAAACCGGCGAACCCGTCGGCATGTTGCTGGACGCGGCGCAGAGTTTTGTCTCACGGCAAATCCCCGGAGCCACCAAAGCCGATATCGAACAGGCGATTGTGCTCGCCAACAAACGGAGCATTGAGCTGGGCTGGACCCAGGTCCAGGATCCGGGCGGCGGTTACGATGATGTCGAGCTCTACAAAAAACTTTACGGCGAAGGAAAACTGAAACTGCGCATTTACAAAGCTGTGTATGGACCGGGGGCCCAGGCCGACCGGCTCTTACGCGAAGGTCCGGTGATCGAAGCATTCAGCAATCGCCTCAACGTGCGCGCGATCAAAGTTGTTTCCGACGGCGCACTGGGCTCACGCGGCGCAGCGCTGCTCGCTCCGTACAACGATGCGCCGGATAGTTCCGGTTTTCTGCGCGTGAAAGAATCCGAGCTGCTGCCGATGCTGGAAGAAGCTCTGCGCAAAGGCATTCAGGTTGAGACACACGCCATCGGCGATTACGCCAACCGCTTCATTCTCGACGAATATGAAAAAGCGCTGAAGAGTGTGCCCGAGTCGCAACGCAAGTTTGCCGATCCGCGCTGGCGCGTCGAGCACGCGCAGATTGTTAACCCCGCGGACATTCCGCGTTTCGCGAAGCTGGGCATCATTCCGTCAATGCAGCCGTCGCACGCGATCGGGGATCTGCATTTCGCGCCCAGCCGTCTGGGAATCGAACGACTCGAGGGCGCTTACGCCTGGAACAGCTTCATCAAGTCTGGCGTAATTGTTCCTGGCGGTTCTGATGCGCCGGTCGAGCGGGGCGAGCCGATGATTGAATTCTATGCTGCGGTCGCGCGCAAAGACATGAAAGGATTTTCGGGCGAGGGCTGGCATCCGGAAGAAGCGGTCACGCGCGAGCAGGCTTTGAAGATGTTCACGATCTGGCCCGCGCACGTAGCGTTTGAAGAAAACGTACGCGGCACTATTGCGGTCGGCAAGTGGGCTGATCTTACAATTCTTTCAGCCGACATTATGAAGATTCCGGCAATGGAAATACTCAAGACGCGCTGCGTGATGACCGTGATTGGCGGCGAGATTGTTTACGAAGTTAAATAAAGACCCCGACCATTCCAGCGTATTGAAAGGGAGGGTGCTATGAAAACACTCAAGTTATTCTGCGGAGCATCGGTTGCTGTGCTTCTTTGCGCGTTTGCGACGCCAGCGCAAGAAATGCAGCCGCATAAACATGAGATGGGAGAAAAGCTCGGCCGCGTTAACTTTAACGTGTCTTGCAATAAAGCGGCGCAGCAACAATTCAATCGCGCGGTCGCGCTCTTGCATTCCTTCTGGTACGAGGAAGCTGAGAAAGGATTCGCTGAAGTAACCAAGACTGATTCTAAATGTGGCATGGGCTACTGGGGAATCGCGATGAGTTCTTATCACCAGGTTTGGGCGCCGCCAGTTGCCGCCGATTTACAGAAGGGCATGACCGCCATGCAAAAGGCTGGGGCGGTCGGTGCCCGAACCCAAAGGGAACGGGATTACATCAGCGCGATCGACACTTTCTACAAGGAGGCCGACAAGTTAGATCATCGTACTCGCTCCCTCGCTTACGAGAAAGCGATGGAGCAACTTTATCTCCGCTACTCGAAGGATCATGAAGCGGCCGTCTTTTATGCGCTCGCCCTGTTGGGAACTGCCCAACCAACGGACAAAACCTACGCTAACCAAAAGAGAGCCGCCGAGATTCTGAATAAGGTTCTGGTAGCTGAGCCGCAGCATCCGGGCGTAACTCACTACATAATCCATAGTTTTGATTACCCGGCGCTGGCGACTTTGGCGCTGGCGGCAGCCCGCAGTTACGCCAAAATTGCGCCTTCCTCTCCGCACGCATTGCACATGCCGTCGCACATTTTCACTCGTCTGGGGCTTTGGCAGGAGTCGATTGAATCCAATATCGCTTCTGCTGCCGCGGCTAAGAATCACCTGGCCAAAACGCATCCCGGCGTTCTAGCATTCGACCAACTTCACGCCATGGATTACCTGGCCTATGCATATTTGCAAACTGCCCAGGACGATAAAGCGAAAGAGATGGTTGATACCCTTTACCGGATGAATAAGGTGGACGCCAATGTTTTCCAGGCGGCTTACGCCTTCGCGGCAATCCCTGCGCGTTATGCCCTCGAAAGACGTCAATGGTCTGAAGCGGCCGCGCTCAAAGTGCACCCGACCGACTTTCCCTGGAACAAATTCGCTTACGCCGAGGCAATGATTTATTTCGCCAGGAGCCTGGGCGCCTCGAGAAGTGGCGACCCTGCGGCCGCGAGTAAGGATATTGCGCGGCTAACTGCGATCCAGAAATCGCTCTCGGAAGCTAAGGAGAGTTATTGGGCCACACAGGTCGAGATTCAGAGCCGGGCCGCGGCGGCGTGGCTGGCTCACGCCGAAGGCAAGAATGAAGAAGCTTCGAAGTTGATGCGATCCGCGGCTGATTTGGAAGACACTACTGAGAAACATCCGGTGACGCCCGGTGCGATTGTGCCGGCGCGTGAGATGTTGGGCGAGTTGCTCCTCGAGCTTCGCGAGCCGCAGCAGGCATTGAAAGAATTCGAGGCCTCGCTCCTCGTTTCGCCAAACCGATTCAACGGACTATACGGCGCGGCAAAAGCGGCGGAGCTTTCCGGAGATCGAGCGAAAGCCGCGACCTTCTATGCAAAGTTGACTGCCCTGGCGGAACGATCCGATGGTAAGCGGCCCGAACTGCAAGCAGCGAAAGTATTTCTTGCGAGTATGTAATCGAAGTTTGCCAGTTTTTGAAGGGCATCATTGGAGACAAGAAACGTCATCATGAGAATCTCCCACAAGGCTCTTACACCCTTGCTTGTGGTCGTCGGCCTGGCGATTGGTTCCAATCCGGCGCTTTCGCAGGAGCCAGGCCCCACTGCCACTCCACCTACCGTCAAGTTAAGTCTGATTGTTACCGATCGCTCTAATCATTCTGTCGACGATGTCCGCAAGGACGAGGTTCAGGTACTCGAGGACAAAGTCCCGCAAACTATTTCGCTCTTCTCAAAGGACGAAAGACCGGTTAGCTGCGTCATAGCAATTGACCGGTCTGGCTCATTCAGAGATGTTCTCGAACCTGCTTTAACCGCGGTCAGGTCAATCATTAACGGCAAGAAGGACCAGGACGAGATTCAGTTGATCAGTTTTGTTAGCAGCGACCAGATTGAAACTGTTCAAGAATTCACATCTGACAGGTCAAAGCTAATCGATAGTCTAAAACCACTTAAGGTCGCAATGGGCCAAAGCGCCGTCAACGATGCGATTTACATCGCGGTGAAGGCCGCCGCCAATTACAAACCTGGCGACGCCGTTAGGCGGGCGGTGATATTAGTTTCCGATGGTGAAGAGCGTAACAGCTATTACAATACTGACGCGCTGGTCGAACTGCTGCGCGCCACGGATGTTCAGGTGTTCATTATCGGCATAGTTAGTAAGCTCGACAACGCAAGAGGTTTGATTCGAAAGAGTCCGCGGCAGGCTGCGGAAGAGTTATTGAACCGAGTGGCTACCGAAAGTGGCGGCCGCGTCTTCATGCTTGAAGACCGAAACGACCTTTCGCGCGTGGCCACAGAGATTGATCACGATTTGCACTCCCAATACATCATTGGCTATCAACCGGCAACTAATGACAGCAAAAAGAACTTTCGTAAGGTTGAAGTGAGAATTGCCGCGTCGCCTGGTCGCGAAAAACTTAGGGCCATTACGAGGCCCGGTTATTTTGTCCACCCTCCGAGTTTGGAAGGAAAAGATAAGAAGACTCCATAATCTCGCTGAGTAGATGTAGAGCGCCGCCCGCGAAACTCTTCAAGGAGCGTCACCATCGATCCCGTCACCTTCAAAATCCTAATCGTTGCAGCCATCGTCGTTATTGCGACCGTGCATGGATACGGCGCGGCGTGGCTCGCGATCTGGATGCTGTTTCATCCTTACAAGCCGGTCAAACTTTTCCGTATAACCATATGGCCGCAGGGCATGATCCCAAGGCACCGCGACCGCCTGGCCCAATCGATTGGTAATGCCGTTGGTAACGAACTCGTCTCGCAGGACACGATCTTTCACGCGCTTTTCGAAACCGGTTTCTTTAACCGCAAAGTCGAAGGCTTTGTTAACTCTTACACCAACGATTTGCTCTCAACGGTTTACCCGTCGCTGATTGAAGCCCTGCCCAGCGGCGCGCGCGCCCCGGTGCTGGATACGATCGCTGCTTTGCAGTATCGCCTGGCCGAGCACATTGCTTCGGTGCTCAAGAGCGAACAAACCGCTGAAGCAATCGAAAGCTTTGTCGATCGCCAGGTCGACAAGCTGCTCGAGCGAAAGCTGGACGAGACTGTCAGCGAGGAAACCTTTGCGCAGATTGTGCGATTTGCCGAAGATCGTTTTCGCGGCCTGGTAAGCGAAGCGGCGTTCGAAGCTCGCGTGCGCGCATTTGTCAGCGAGCGGCTGGACGACCTGGCGCGGACCGACGCGACCCTGGCAGAGATGTTCACGCCGGAAACCGTGGCCGTGATCAAGGAACGCATCGATCAGCAGGTCGGACCTATCGCCCATCATCTGGCCGATATTGTCACCAGCAAAAATACGCGATTACAGATCGGCTCGCTCATCAAGCATGAGGTAGACGATTACTACCGGCAGCTTTCTTTCCTCAAAAAGATTTTCATTTCACGTGAGCGCATTTACCAGGAAGTCGATGACCTGGTTCATTCCACTCTGCCGCGGCGCGTGGAAGAATATCTACGCGGCTCGGCCTTTGCCCAGGAAGCCACCACCTTTCTCAACTCGACGGTTGACAATCTGATGACGCGGCCACTGAACGAACTGGTCGGCCAGGTTTCATCCGAGAATTTCGAGGCCATCAAGCAGCAGGCAGCCGCGCGTCTGGTGGCCATGATCAGAAGCCCTGAGCTATCCGGGTCTGTTATGACTTATGTGGCCGACGCGCTCGCACGTCTGCGGCCCCAGACTCTGCGCGAACTGCTGGCAACTCTGAATCCCGATTCAGCCTCGCGGATAAAGACTTTTCTGACGAAGAGTCTTCTGGCGGTGCTGGCACGCGACGATACGGCGACAACGATTAACGGAATTCTGAGTACACAAATTGAAAGATTCCTGGTCGCGCCGATTGGCCGTCTCGGGGATCACATGCCTTCAGGCGCGATTGAAAAAGCCAGCGCCGCATTGACTGAGAAGATTACCGCGGCCGCGCGCGAACGTCTGCCGACAGCGATCGCCGAATTTGATGTTGGCGGACTGGTGCGCCGGAAAGTTTCCGAGTACCCGATCGAGAGGTTGGAATCACTGGTGCTGTCCGTGGCCCAGCATCACCTGAAAACGATTGAGTTGTTTGGTGCGTTAATTGGATTCTGGATTGGTGTCGGTCAGGCGATTTATTTTTGGTTCACGTACGTGCCAAAACGCTGAGGAGGCCGAGTTACCAGGCTCTCTATTCTTCTGTGAACGGGTATTCGGGGTCCGAAATCAGTCCGATCGGGTTCGCTCCGATGCTTTTTATCCTTTCGATCAAGTCCTGAACCTCACCATACGCCAGCGCGCGACCCGCCTTCAAATAAACTGTCTTATCAATGCGCTCGTCCTCTGGAACCTCGTAGGCGCTTTCCATTCCGCGCCGGTAAAGATGGTTATCGGTGCGCGCTCGAAAAGCGTCTTCCAGCTCTTTAATCAAAAGTTGTGAATCGTCCAGGCTGCCGATCCAACGCGAATTAAAATAGAGTTGACGATCGTCGCCGACGGTGATCACGAAGTGGCCGCACGAGTGAACCGCAGGCGGAATGAGTTTTGGCTCTCGCCAGAGCATGACGGCAGACTCGTAGCTGCTGCATGTGCTAATCGTCTCGACTACTTCGTCGGTAATGAAAGAATTGATCAGGGCGTTGGCGCTAACTCCGATCACGAAAGTCAAAAATGCGGTGGTGAGTAGAATCGACAACCTGCGCATCAGATCACCTCGACGATCTCAGTGAGTCGTAATCATTAGACGCGCGACAAAATGAAAAGTTCCGACTTGCGCAGTTTGAATTTTTGTGTTGACATTCCTGTCAATAGATAATAAACAATGCTTTTGTTGAAAGGAGTCATCCGCGAATGACCTACGTCGTTACCGAACCGTGCGTTGATTGCAAGTACACCGACTGTGCCGCGGTTTGTCCTGTTGAGGCGTTTCACGAACTTACTGATCGTCTTTATATCAATGCCGAAACGTGCATCGATTGTGATGCCTGCGTTCCGGAATGTCCGGTCGAAGCGATCTTTGCCGACAACAACGTGCCTGAGGACCAGGCGCACTGGACCCAAATCAATATCGATGAAGCGCCGAACTTTCCGATCATCAGCCAGAAAATCCCGGCGCTGTTCGGACCAGCTTGTAAGGGTCAGCCCGAATAAGAGTCACACAGTCTGACGCGCAACTCCGTCGACATTCATCGCCCATCTTGTAATTTTATTTAGGGACCTGGCAGACTTTCGCCTCAGAAAACGAGTTGTGAGGAAGTCAGAGCCTAACCGGGCGGCTAAACTCAAATAGCACTTTCAGAAATCTTCCACACCAAAGTCTTCAAATTCGCGCAGGGCTCGCTGTGCTTCTTCCGAAGCAAACTCGCTGGCCTTGCGCTCCAGAGCAAAGCGCGCCACGGCGGCATCGACCGGATCACGAAGTAGCGCGGTTAACACGGGCGCCGGCAGTTGGGTTAAAGCTTCGTGCGCCAGCGCGCGCACGATTACACTGCTCGACCGCGCCAGTTCGCAAACTTCGCTGGGCGCAAGGCGTTCGATCAGCATCCCCGCCAGCGTGTCAACCCGCGCATAGTCCTTTCTCTCGTGCGCTCGCTGAATCAGCTGGGCAAAGACTTCGGCGGATTGTGTCTGCTGGGTAAGCACGTTCGCGCAAGCGTCGGCGAAACGCCGTGCCCGCCGCGACGGTTCGTCGTTGATTGATGGCTCGGCTTCACTGGCGCGCTCGTCCAGCGCTGCCAGCAACCGGCTCAGCTCACGATCGGCCCGCGGATCATATGGAGCGGGGCGTTGCGACGGGGCGCCGGAACTTCCGGCTGAGGATTGCCAGGCTCGTTCAATCAGACTCCGAGTAGCGGTGCGTAAATCGTTCCAAACGCTCGCAACTCGCGGCCCAAAATCTTCAATCATCATTGACGTTAAATCCCTCGTTTTCCGGCGAAATCAACCAACGCACTGCGGGCGCGTTGGACTTCGAAGCGATTGTACTACATGCGCTACAACAAATCGTGCAATGCTGTTAAGCTTGGCTTTTCACGAGTCTGCATTTTCGGAACAGTTTGACTTCCTTTGATCGAAAGGTTTTGAAGACATGGCCATCAGTGAACAGTTGCTGGAGATACTGGTTTGTCCCGCTTGCCGCGCAAAAGTCGAGTTGAAGACAGACGGCAGCGGTTTGAAGTGTGTCGAGTGCAAACGCGTATATCCAATTCGCGAAGATATTCCGGTAATGCTGATCGACGAAGCGAAGATCGAGGATGAACAGCCTGCGGGAAATAATTGAGTCGTCACCAGGCGTTCGCCATCTCGCCTTCGTCAGCGACCCGGCGACTGATCAGGCGCAACCGCTGGGGCCGGCACAATGGGACTGGCCGGCGATAAGGCGAGTCCTGGTGGTGCGACTACGTTCGATCGGCGATACGGTGCTGACCACGCCTTCACTGTTAGCCCTGCGCCGCTTTCTGCCCCAGGCACAAATCGACATCCTTTTGGAAGACTGGGTAGCGCCGGTGCTTGAAGGTTCGGATTTGATCGACCGGGTGATCACCATACCGCGCGAGAGCAAAGCCGCGCGCGGCCGCATGGCCCGCGAACTTCGCAACACCCGCTACGATGTGGTCTACAATCTTCACGGCGGAACCACTGCTACGCTCTTAACGCGCGCGACCGGCGCGAAGCATCGGGTGGGATTCGGACATTACCAGTACGCGCGCTTGCACAATCATCTCGCCCCTTCATCAACGGAAATCTGGCAGCGGCCGATTTTACATTCGGTCGAGCAACAGCTCGCTCTGGTTGGGTGGACCGGAGTGCCGGTAACTGATCGGCCGGGGACGCGCCTGGCTGTGACTGAGTCTTCGCTGCGTTCTGTTGCCCACAAACTGCGAGTGGGTGGATTGGAACAGGTTGACGAAAGCGAATCGTTCGCGATCATTCACCCCACCGCCGCGTTTGAAACGAAGCAGTGGGCCACGGAAAAGTTCGCCCGCGTCGCCGAAGCAGTGGCCGCGCGCGGCCTGACTCCGATCGCCATTGTTTCACCCAGGGAGCGTTCGATCATTGACGCGCTCAAGAGTGAATCGTCGATACCGATCTTTGGGCTTAGCGATCTTGCTTTGCCTGAAGTGACGGCCCTGGCATCGCGGGCCCGTTTATTTGTCGGCAACGACAGCGGCATCGCGCACATCGCCGCCGCGGCCGGCGCGCCTTGCGTAGTGATTTTCGGGTCGTCGAATGTGGCGCACTGGCGCCCCTGGACGACTAATCCGAATGAAGTCGTGCGCGAAGAGATGCCGTGTCAACCGTGTCATGGCTATTTCTGCGCCGAGTTCGAAAGGCCGGAATGCATTCTGCGAGTGCCGGTTGAGCGGGTCGTGGCTGCGATTGATCGCGTATTGCGCGAGAATTGAAGTTTCACGCTTTGGGCTTTGCGTGAGTTGCTAACCGACGTATGTCAAATCAATTGACCAGACAGCGCGCGGAAGAAATTGTTGGACAATTTCGCGATCGCAACGTCGTCGTGCTCGGCGATGTCATGCTGGACGAATTTATCTGGGGCGACGTCAGCCGCATTTCGCCCGAAGCGCCGGTGCCGGTGGTGGAGGTGAAGCGCGAATCGACGCACCTCGGCGGCGCAGCCAACGTGATGGCCAATCTGTCAGCGTTGGGTGCACAGGCTTGTGTGATTGGAGTTGTGGGACATGATGCTGCCGCGGAAAAGATCCGCGCGAGTTTGCGAAACGAAGGTGGCGTCCAAACCGACGAACTGCTGATTGTTGATGACTCGCGACCGACTACGATCAAAACGCGCATCATTGCGCACAATCAGATGGTTGTGCGCGCCGATCGCGAACGGCGTACTCCGGTTAACGGAAATACGGAAGCAAGGATCATTAGCGCGGTGAAGGCGGCAATTGAAAACGCGGGCGCGCTGATTGTTTCCGATTACGATAAGGGGGTGATCACACCGCGTTTGCTCTCCGAAGTTTTGCCGCAAGCCTACGGCCGGATGCCGGTGTTGATTGATCCAAAGATGCGCAACTTTGATTCATACCGGCCCGCTACGCTGGTGACTCCAAATCATCATGAAGCTTTGCATCTGACGAGTCTGGAGGAAGATTCCGACACATCGTTGACCGAAGCAGCGCGGAAGATTCGTGATCGCCTCAGCTGTGATGCGGTGCTTATCACTCGGGGAAACCGCGGCATGATGTTGGTTGAGGGAGACCACGGTCCGGTGTTTGTCGAGACGGCGGCCCGCGAAGTTTATGACGTAACCGGCGCCGGCGACACGGTAATCGCCACGCTGGCAGCGGCGCTGGCTGCGGGTGCATCTATGACTGAAGCAGCGGTGCTGGCAAATCACGCCGCCGGAATCGTAGTCGGAAAGTTGGGCACGGCGACGGCAACTGCTAAAGAGGTTCTCGATTCCATTTCATAACAAAACATGAGAGCAATGACTCTGAAAAAAGAATTTCGCCAGGCATTTATCGCCGCCTTTTCGCTGCTGGCGATCACCGTCGTTCTCTCGGCGCCGCTAAGCCAATCCCGCGCGCAGGAGGAGCAACGCGATCGCCGCGTCGCGGTTCCGACGCCGGCGCCATCGGCTTCGCCTATATCAGCAACTGAGACTTCGCGTTCAATCAAGCCGGCCGCAAACACGCCGCGCACGCTCGCCGAACTTCAGGAACGAATTGCGCAGATTGCGAATCAACCCGCGCTCGAGGACGGATTCTTTGTGGTCAAGATCGTTTCGCTGGACACCGGCAATGTGATTTATGAACAAAGCGCGAACAAGTTTGTGCGACCCGCGTCGAACATGAAGCTCTACACTGTCGCAGCGGCTCTTGATCGACTGACACCCGACCATCATTTCATCACTTCGGCTTACGCGAAGGAAAAACTGGACGATGGAAAAGTTAAGGGTGACTTAACTATTTATGGCCGCGGTGATCCTTCAATCGCCGCGCGCTTTAATAACGGCGACTACTTCAAAGGCATCAACGATCTTGCCGATCGGATCGTGGCCGCTGGAGTGAAGCGCATCAAAGGCGATCTGGTCGGTGATGAAACCTTTTTCACTGGCGCCCCGCTGGGCAGCGGCTGGGAATGGGACGACCTGACGTGGTCCTACGGCGCCCAGGTGAGTGCGCTGACGGTCAACGATAACGCGATCGACTTAACCGTAAAGCCGGGCGACAAAGTTGGCGCGCCGGTGGTGATTACCAGCGGTCCGCCCGCGACCTTCATGACGTTTGCCAATCGCGCGACGACCTCGGCGCGGGGTACAAAAAGCAACTTGCAACTCTATCGCGGGCTGGGAGCAAACACTCTGGAACTCACGGGAACTTTGCCCCTCGGTGACAACGGATTTACCGGTGGTGTTGCTGTTCCCGATCCGGCCCTTGCGTTTGTGACGATGTTGCGCGATGCGTTGATCAAACGCGGCGTGAAGATTGACGGGCGGGTGCGGACAATTAATGCCCGTTCAGAGCGCAGTGTTTTCGGGAGCGGATCAGTCTCGCTGGTTCAGCCGGCGGGCGCGCCATCGGGCCCGGTCGAAATCGCCAGTCTTCAGTCTCCACCCTTAAGCTTAATTGCTGCGCATACTTTGAAGCCCAGCCAGAATCTCTACACTGAAATCATTCTGCGCACTCTCAGCAAAGCTCCTCCGGCCGGAAGAACCACTACGACTCAATCGTATCTGAGCGATGAAGATGCCGGACTGCTGGTGGTGCGAAACTTTCTTCGTGAGGCCGGCGTGGCTGAAGCCGATCTGGTTATCAGTGACGGTTCCGGTTTGTCGCGCAACGACATGATCACCGCGAATGCCACGGTGCAGTTGCTTACTTTCATGTCAAAGCACCGGTACTTTGAACAATTCCGCGAGGCGCTGCCGATTGCGGGCGTGGATGGCACGCTGCGCACGCGTATGAGAGGCACACCCGCCGAAGGTAATCTGCGCGCGAAAACCGGGACGCTGAGCTCAGTCGCATCGCTGTCAGGCTATGTCACGACCGCGGCCGGCGAGCATCTGGTTTTTTCCATGATGCTGAACAACTATCCGGACGCGAGCGCCCTGCGGCGCGATTCGATTGAAGCGATCGCGGTCCTGCTGGCTTCGTTTGCCGGGAAATCGCAATAGACTCGAATTGAGTCGGAAAGCGACATTGGAATTGACTGACTTGCGGGTCGTGGCTATATTCTTTGACCTATGAGCGCACAAAACGTTAAGGAAGAAGCCCGCCGTCTCGTTGAGAATTTGCCCGAAGATGTAACCTGGGACGATCTCATGTACAGGATATACGTGCGCCAAGCCATCGAAGCTGGCCTAGCTGACAGTGAAGCGGATCGGGTAGTTGAGGTTGAAGACGTTCGCAAGAGGTTCGGGCTGCCAGAGTGAAAGTAGTTTGGACCAAGTTTGCTGACGGTAACCTACAAGCGATACACGATTACATTGCCCAGACGTCCGCGGATTATGCCCGGACGATGGTCGAAAGAATTACCAGCCGGTCGCGGCAGATTCAAGCCTTTCCCTTGGCGGGACGTGTCGTTCCGAATTCCAGATTGGCCAATTGCGGGAAGTCTTCGAGATTCCTTACCGAATAATCTATTGCATTCGACCAGATCGGATCGACGTTATCACAGTCGTTCATATGGCTCGCCAGCTGAAAAAGGACGATGACTCATTAGCCAGTTGAAGTCTTTTGATCAAAGAACTGCTTTCATAATCAATGCCTCCGCGCTTCACCAAATTCCACGGTTTCGGAAACGACTATCTGGTTTTTGCAGCCGATCAACTTGCCGGGTTTGGCGACCTGGGCGAATTCGCGCGTCGCATCTGCAACCGTCACTATGGCGCCGGCGCCGACGGGATCGCTGTCACCGAAGTGTCGGACGACAGCAGTGCGGACTTCAGGGTGCGCATCTTCAATCCTGACGGCAGCGAGGCCGGCATGTCCGGCAACGGCACGCGCTGCGCCGCAGCTTATCTGTTCTTTCATAATCTTTGGTCGAGCGAAACGTTGTGGCTGCTGACGCGTAATGGTGTGAAGCGTTATCACCTCCGCGATCGAAACGACGGGTCGTTCTTGTTTGAGTCGGAATTAGGCCAGCCTCGATTTGACAGCGCTTCTATTCCGATGACGACCGGCCAACCACTGGATCGGGTAATTGAGTATCCCCTGGTCGTCGATGGCGAGACGCTTCAAGTGACGGCCCTGCAGATGGGCAACCCTAATTGCTGCATTTTCGTGGAAGACTTCAATACCTTCGATTGGCGTCGACTTGGGCGCCTCATCGAAAACCATTCCCAATTCCCTGAACGGACCAACGTCATTTTCATTCGTGTTCGCGATCGCCAGACCATCGAGGAGCGCATCTGGGAACGTGGCGTGGGCGAGACCGAAAGCTCCGGAACCTGTTCCTGCGCCGCGGTAGTAGCATCGGTCATTAACGGCAACACCGATCGCCAGGTCAACGTGCACGCCCCCGGAGGAATTATTCCGATTGAATGGCGCGCAGATGACGAGGTCGTCCTGACAGGTCGTGCCGATCTGGTTTACAGTGGCGAATGGTTGGGATAAGTTTTAGGTTAACGTTCAAGGCTTTTGTGGGGTCCCCTTTTTGCGACGTCTCTCTTTCCCTTTAGGCTTCTGCCAACTTGGCGGTGTTGTACTTGCGGTTTGCTCGACCATTTTGTTACCGGGCTGCAAGAGCAAGGCTGTGACCGCCCCGCCGGTAATTGAAAAACCTAAACCTCCGACCGCCGTGCCGTTGTGGCTCGGCAACGCGGAACGGAACTTTTTTGGCACCGGTCCATGGAAGGACGGACAGCTAGCGGTCAAATGGGAATTTGAGACGGATTTCATCAGCGGCCGGCTTCACAAGGATCCGTGGGGCGGAACTTCGTGGCCGGGTCAGCCGTCGATCCGCAACGATCGCGTCTATTTCCCTTCCGCTGATGGCAACTTGTATTGCCTGAACAAAAACGACGGCACGGTAGTTTGGACGTTCAAGGCCAAAGACAGCTTTAAGGCTACGCCGGCAATCCATGGCGACAAAATCATCGCCAGTGGCCTGGACCATCACGTGTATTGTCTGAACGCGCAGGACGGATCGCTTGTCTGGGATTATCAGACCGGATTTGAAGTTGACGGTTCGACAATAATGATTGATGGCCGAGTTTATTTTGGCGCCGAGGATCGCAACTTCTACTGTCTCAACTTTGCCGACGGCACGCTAATCTACAAAGTGCCGGTGGGCTCGGTCGAAGGCAGCATCACCATAAAAGATGGCCGCGTGTATTTAGGCACCGAACAGGGCGATCTTTATTGTCTCGATCCGGCCGACGGAAAAACTATCTGGAAAACCAGAATCGGCGCCGATTCAGATTCGACGCCGGCGGTCCTTAACGGTTTCGTTTACACGGCGGCGGAAGACGGAGTTGTTCGTTGCTATAAGCAGGACACTGGCGAGCTCGTGTGGAGCTTTGTTACTGATGGCGGGCACCTTGGCGTTGCTAGTGAGCATATTGGCATCTGGGCGAGCCCAGTTGTAGTAAAGGATCGCGTCTACATCGGGGCGAGTAATCACTACCTTTATTGCCTGACTGCTGATAAAGGCGAATTGGTTTGGAAATACAAAGCGCGCGGACCCATTTGGGGAAGTTCGCCGGTGGTTGATGGCCGCGTGGTGTTTGGCGATAAGGCCGGCTGGATGCACCTGGTGTCGGCCAACGATGGAAAGCTGATCTCTGAACTAAAGATCGGCGATAATATCAATTCGACGCCGGCAGTTTTGGATGGCCGCATCTATATTGGCGCATTCAACGGAAACTTGTATTGTTTGGAGATTACGGAAACAGCGAGCAAGGAAGTTGCGAGTCCGACGGCCTCGCCGGCGACGAGACACTGATGTGATTTCTTTTGCTACTGATCACTGACCAGTAATGATTCTCTTAATAGACAACACTCTCGAAGGCCAGGGCTCGAGCCCGCGCGAAATTCGCTCCGCCTTGCAGCAGATGGAACCGGATCTCAGGGTTGTCACCGAGCCGTTTTTTAACATCTCAGCGGAATTCGTCAAGAGCCTCAGCCCGTCACATCTAATCCTCAGTGGCCAGAGCCATCCCTGGGATGAGTATTCTGCCGAATCGCTGGCCGGAATTCTCTATGTGATTCGCACGGCGCCCCAGCCAATTCTGGGCGTCTGTGGCGGACAGCAACAGATCGCGCTGGCCTTTGGTGCGCCGGTCGGGTTGATTGAGCGTATCGCTCCGGGTGAGGGTTACGAGGGCGCGTTTCGCGAGCGTGGTTTCTCCGCAGTTAAGCTTAACGCTGAAACCGGCCCGGCGATCTTCAAAGGGCTGCCGGAGACCATCACAGTTTGGGAGTCGCACTGTGATGAGGTTAAAGAGCTACCTGCCGACTTCATCTGCACCGCCGCCAATAACGTATCGCCCATCCAGGCGATGCAGCATACTTCGCGTCCGTTGTTTGGCGTACAATTTCATCCGGAATTGTTCGATGAAGAACATCCACACGGGCGGGTGGTGCTGGAGAATTTTATTAATCTGTAAGATTCTCTGCGTTTAGGGTCGGGCTTCTAAACCATGCTCGGCACCGTTCACGCGCGCACCGGATGGTCCTTCGCGTACGAGTAGGCACACCACGCCGAGATCAGGTGCACGACCCAGCCAAGAATGCCGACCGAACCAATCCAGGAAATGCCGGTTACAATCAGCCAGATAATACCGACGAGGATTCGTCCGTTGTAAATCTGACCGACTCCGGGAATTAGAAGACTGAGAATTCCTGCCAGGAACGGATCGCGCATATCGGAAACCCTCCGCGACCCTATACGACTTCAAATTGAGATTTGTTCGATGTCCGGAAAGTTAAGGTGTCAGAAGCCCGCGCGTTAGCAAGGGCAACTCATGACTGATTCTGCTGGCCCCCAACACGGCCAGTGCTCGGCATGTAATGTTGCCCTCCCTGACGGTCGGGCTTCTGACACGCGCGGGCAGGAAGGCGGGGTTTAGGTCATCCAGGAAGGGCGCTTACTCTCGTATGCAGAGATGTCACTCTCATGCGTCAGGGTGAGGCCAATATCATCAAGTCCTTCCAGCAGGCAGTAGCGCTGGAAGGCGCCAATTTCGAACGGCGCTGAGAATCCGCTTTCGTCACTTATCAGTTTTCGTTCCAGGTCGACTTCGAGCTGGTAGTTTCCAACTTCGCGCGCGCGTCGCGCCAACTCGTCACACTCACCTTCCGTGAGCACAACCGGCAGCAGTCCGTTCTTCAAGCAGTTGTTCGCGAAGATGTCGGCAAACGACGGCGCGATAATCGCGCGAAACCCATAATCACCGAGTGCCCATGGCGCGTGTTCACGTGAAGAGCCGCAGCCAAAATTCTTTCCGGCAATCAGAATTGACGCGCCGCGATATCTTGATTCGTTTAACGGAAAAGCAGGATCAGCCTGCCCGTCCGGCAGAAAGCGCCAGTCGTAAAAGAGAAACTCACCAAAGCCGGTGCGCTCAACCCGCTTGAGAAACTGCTTGGGAATAATCTGATCCGTGTCGACGTTGGGTCGATCAAGGACAGCGACCAGGCCTCTGTGATTTCGAAAGGATTGCATTAGATTAGTCTCAAGTTTCAGGTTTCAGGTTCGCCCAACTTGAAACCTGAAACCTGGCACTTGAAACCTATTTGTATTCCCACTCTCTTACATCCACGAAGTGTCCGGCGATCGCCGCCGCTGCCGCCATGGCCGGACTGACCAGATGTGTGCGCCCGCCACGACCCTGCCGGCCTTCGAAGTTGCGATTGCTGGTCGAAGCGCAACGCTCACCCGGCTGCAAAATGTCCGGATTCATCCCCAGGCACATCGAACATCCCGATTCTCGCCATTCAAACCCGGCTTTAAGGAAAATCTGATCGAGACCTTCGGCTTCCGCGTGACGTTTGACGTCCTGCGAACCGGGGACAACCATCGCGCGCACGGCTTTGTTAACGTCATGCCCTCTGACTACGCGTGCCGCCGCGCGCAGGTCCTCAATGCGCGAGTTCGTACACGACCCGATAAAGACACGGTCAACTGAAATGTCAGAGATCCTCGTCCGCGGCGTCAGGGCCATATACTCTAGCGCGCGTTCCACCGCGCGACGCTCCGCTTCGTTCTGCGACGCGATTGGATCGGGAACATTGCCGGTGACCGGCACAACCATCCCCGGATTTGTGCCCCAGGTAACACATGGGGCAATTTGAGATGCATCCAGTTCGACGACCGCATCAAATTGGGCGTCCGGGTCTGACGGCAACGTCCGCCAGTAGGCCACCGCGTCTTGCCATTTCAATTCGTGCGGCGAAAATCGCCGGCCGGCGAGATAAGCGAAGGTGGTTTCGTCCGGCGCTATCATGCCGGCGCGCGCGCCTGCCTCGATGCTCATATTGCAGAGCGTCATCCGGCCTTCCATCGAAAGAGCGCGTACAGCATCTCCGGCATATTCGATTACGTGGCCGGCAGCGCCATCAGTTCCGATCTCGCCGATGATTCCCAGCGCCAGATCCTTTGCCGTCACACCCTCCGACAGTAATCCATGTGTACGCACGAGCATCGTGCGCGGTTTGTTTTGCGGCAGACATTGTGTCGCCAGGACGTGCTCGACTTCGCTGGTGCCAATGCCGAAAGCCAGCGCGCCAAAGGCTCCGTGCGTACTGGTGTGACTATCGCCACAGACGATGGTCATCCCAGGCTGTGTCAGTCCCAACTCTGGCCCGATGACGTGGACGATGCCTTGCTCGTTTGAATCGATATCGAAGAGCTGGACACCAAAGTCGGCGCAGTTCCGACGCAAGACTTCGATCTGCCTGGCAGCAACCGGATCGGCTATGGGCGCCGATCGATCTGTGGTGGGAACGTTGTGATCGATTGTGGCCAGGGTGAGATCGGGCCGGCGAACCGGGCGATCTGCCACCCGCAGACCATCGAATGCCTGTGGCGAGGTCACTTCATGAACCAGGTGCAGATCGATGTAGAGCAGCGCCGGTTCATTCGGCGTCGCGCGCACGACGTGCGCGTCCCAAACTTTTTCGAAAAGAGTGCGAGGCATAAAAGGATTGTCAGTTGCCAGTTGTTAGTCGTCAGTTGCCGCTGATTTGAACTTTGGACTTTGGACTTTGGACTTTGAATTCATAACCAACTAGTTCCCCTGCGGGTCACTGCACAACTGCGAATCCACATCCAAGTAAAAAGTACAAAGTACGACTGACGACTGACCACTGACTACACCGCATGATAAGCATGCCGCGTGTCGGCGACTTCGGCGACAGCTTCGGCCACAAGTTGCCCCATCTCCGCGGTCCGGATCAAGTGGCCGCCAGTTCCGCGAGCGATATCCGGCGTGCGATATCCGCCATCAAGCACGGCGCGAATTCCTGCTTCGATGTCCGACGCACCATGCTCCATGCCAGCGCTGTGACGCAAAAGCATTGCTGCCGAGGCGATTGCTCCCAAAGGATTGGCGATGCCCTGGCCGGCGATGTCGGGCGCGGAGCCATGGACGGGCTCGTATAGATCCACCGACCCGCCCACTGTCGCTGAGGCGAGCATGCCCAGCGATCCGGAAATCACAGCAGCTTCATCCGACAAGATATCGCCGAACAGATTCTCAGTAAGTATCACGTCGAACCGCCGCGGGTTAGTAATGATGTGCATTGCCGCCGCGTCAACGTAAAGATGATCGAGCGTGACCTGCGGATATTCGGTGGCGACGCGCGAAACTGTCTGACGCCACAATTGAGATGTCTCGAGCACGTTCGCCTTATCAACCGAAGTCACTTTGCAGCCGCGCTTCAGGGCTGCGGCAAACGCGACATGCGCGACGCGCTCGATTTCCTTCACGGAATATCGCATCGTATTGAACGCCGTCGAGCTTCCGTTCTGCGACGTAATGCCCCGCGGCTCGCCAAAGTAAAGCCCTCCGAGTAGCTCACGCACAAACAGAATATCCACGCCTGCCGTAACTTCGGTTCGCAGCGGGGATGCGCCGGCCAGCGCCGCGTACGCATTTACCGGACGCAGGTTCGCAAAACCGCCCAGCGCTTTTCGCAGCAGCAGCAGACCGGCTTCAGGTCTTTGTCCTGATGAGAGATGATCGAATTCGGGCGAGCCGATCGCGCCGAGCAATACGGCATCAGCAGCCAGACAGGCGTCAAGAGTTGCTCGTGGCAAAGGCGATCCTAACTGTTTGATCGCCACACCTCCGACCGGATGCTCCTGGAAATGAAAGTTGTGGCCGTGAATGTTTGCCACTTCGCGCAAAACACGCACGGCCTGTTCGGTCACTTCCGGTCCAACTCCGTCGCCCGGAAGCACAACTATATTTAGTTTCATGATACCCCTTGAAGAGCCCTCTCAAAGTCGGGCTTTCGGACTCACGCGGTTACCGCCCGCGCCCACGTTGTGCTCTCTTTGGCTATCACCGCTTCGGGCGCCAAAGCCGGCTCAGGCGCAACCAGAGAAATCAGGTCCTGATCGTAGATTCGCTTCTTGCGATCGGCCAATTGCGTGAAGCGAAGATAAACTGCGGCCAGTTCATCAGCATTCAGCGGGTAACCAAGTTCTTCATAGCGCAACCCGAGTGCGTGTCGGCCCGAATGTTTACCCAGAACCAGCTCGTTGGCCGGCACGCCCACCGACTCGGGCGTCATAATCTCGTAACACAGCGGGTTGCTGATCACCCCGTGCTGATGTATGCCGGCTTCATGCGCAAACGCGTTGCGACCGACAATAGCTTTGTTGGGCTGAACTCCAAATCCGATGATTTGTGACAGCAACTGGCTGGTGTCATAGATCTGAGTGGTGTCGATGCCGGTTTCGAACGGCAAACGATCCGCGCGCACGCGCATCGCCATGGCAATTTCTTCCAGTGAAGCGTTGCCCGCTCGCTCGCCAATCCCGTTCACAGTGCATTCGACCTGCCTGGCTCCGGCATCAATCGCCGCCAGAGTATTCGCCACTGCCAAACCCAAATCGTTATGACAGTGGACGCTGATGGTCACGTCTGCTCGATCGGCGATCACTCGCTCGCGAACAGTAGTGACGAGTTGCGAGAATTCAGTGGGGAGAGTGTAGCCCACGGTATCCGGAACGTTCAGAATCGTTGCGCCTTCCGCGACTGCCGCGGCGAATACCTCGCAAAGATAATCCACGTCACTGCGCGTCGCGTCTTCGGCAGAAAATTCAACTTCATCGGCAAAGCTGCGCGCCAAACGTATCGCCTGCCGAGTCATCTCGATTACTTCAGACCTCGTCTTCTTCAGCTTGTATTCGAGATGAATGTCTGAGGTAGCGACGAAAGTGTGAATGCGCGGGTGCGCGGCGCCCTGCAAGGCTGCGGCGGCGCGGCGCACGTCCTGTTCTGCTGTCCGGCACAGGGCTGCAACGGTCACGTCGCGACACTCGGCCGCGACTGCCCTGACCGCTTCAAAGTCACCATCCGAAGCGATGGGAAACCCGGCCTCGATGATATCAACGCCAAGCGACTGAAGCTGCCGCGCCAAACGCACCTTTTCCTTCAGGTTCATTGAGCAGCCGGGCGATTGCTCTCCGTCGCGCAAGGTGGTGTCGAAGATTTTGACCCGCCGGGTTTTCATCACACACTGCCTCCTGTTCGAAAACAAAGGCAGATCCTAGGCTTGGCGGCTCTGAAAGTCAAAGTTATAATTACTATGACAAGATAATCTCTCGTGATACTATAACGTCGACAGTGATCCTGGATAAGTTTGAGTAGGTGGGCCGGCCATGGACATGAATCAATTGGAAGTGTTTTTGAGTGTGGCGCAGGAAAAGAGCTTTTCCCGCGCTGCGGAGGCTTTGCATCGCACTCAGCCCGCCGTGAGCCAGGCGATCCGTCGCCTGGAGGGTGAGCTGGGAGAGCCGCTCTTTGATCGTTCATCAAAGGACGGCACGCTGACCGCGCCCGGACGGGTCTTGTTAGACTTTGCGCAGCAGATGATGAATTTACGCCATCACGCCCACTCGGCCATTCGCGAATTGCGCGATCTGCATCGCGGCAAGCTCTCACTCGGGGCGAACGAATACACGGTAATGTGTTTGCTGCCGCTGCTTCCGATTTTTCGCACCCGGCACCCGCACATCAAGATCGAAGTGAAGCGCAGTCTGGCCAGCCGGATTCCCGGCGAGATCCTTGGCCGTGACGTCGAGATCGGTGTCGTCTCGTTCAAACCCGGCGACCAGTCCATCAAATCCGTGCCGGTGGCCATGGATGAACTGGCATTGATCGTGGCGCCGAGCCATCCGCTGGCCTCGAAGAAGGTCGTGTCAGTACGCGAGTTGGGCGCCGAATCATTCATTGCACACAACGTCCCGTCGCCTTATCGCGAACGGGTGGTCAAGACTTTTGAGAAGTATCGCACGCCGCTGAACATTTCAATGGAGATGCCCACGCTGGAAGCGATCAAGCGGCTGGTGGAAAAGGGAATGGGCGTGGCACTGGTGCCGCGGCTGTCAGCCCAGACGGAAATCGAGCGCCAGCAACTCGCCGGGTTGTCGGTTAAGGAAATGCGTTTGGAGCGGCGCGTGCATCTGATCTATCGCAAGGGAGCAACGCTGTCGCACGCGGCGAAGGCGTTCCTGCGGGTCGCGCGTGGAGGGCACGATCAGACCGAGAGCGCTATTGCATCTTGATGTCGACAATCTCGCCGCCGAATGCGCGCAAGACTTGTTGGACGGTCGGGTTCCGGGCGACGGCTTCACGGGACAACTGTTTTGGGCTGGGGCGCTCTGCTTCTCCTGAATCAGACTCGCCTCCGGTCGCGCCGTCCCGGATTGAGAGACGAATGCCAATGTCGCGGCCACAGACTTCTGCACACGCTTCACGCAGGGCCTTTGCGTTTTCAGTCTTAGCGAGCGTATCGCGGTAGTGTCTGGCCTCAGGAGTAAATTCAATCGACAGCTCATCACCCTCAAGATCCGCGCGCACAGCGGCGTCGATTGCCGCGATCAGCAGACGGCGTTTTTTCTTTTCCAGGGCCGACTTGATTTGATCGATTACTGAACCTGAGGCAATGGTCGATGCCGCGACGGGTGCGGCATCCACAATTGACTCAGTTGACTCCCTGGTATCGATGGCCTGTTCGTTCGCACGAGCAATCACAGGCTGGCTAACGGGAGTAACTTCGCCGGCGCTCATGCGGGAACCGCCGGACGCCGCGCGCGCGGGCGCCTTGCCTGAACCGGTGGGAGAGGGTGTTTGTGGCGCACGTCTGGTGGCGGGAGGTTTGCCGGTTCGCAGCGCGTCTTCCAGTTCTCCAATGCGCTGAACCAGGTCGCCGAGACTTGCCAGCCGCCGCATCTCCATTAGTTTCACCAAACCAACTTCAACCTGATAACGAGGATTAGCTGCGTCCTTCAAACTCGCCTCAGTTTCCGCCAGCGAATGAAAGAAGCGAACCAGGTCGGATTCCGAGAAAAGCGCAGCCTGCTCTTTTAGCGTGTCAGCCAGTGCCGAAGACGAGTCAAGTAACTTAGGATCACCCGCAACCTTCACAACCAAAAGGTCGCGCAGGTGGCCGAGCACATCGCGGCAGAAATTGCGCAGGTTGTGCCCGCGCATTACCAGATCGTCGATGATGGCCAGGGCCTCAGCCGGTTTGTTCTCAGCAATCCCGTTGACCACGCGGGCCAGCACGTCAGCGCCGGCGATGCCCAGTGCTTTCTCGACGTCCTCAGTCTTAATCTTTTCTCCGGCGAAACTGATTACCTGATCGAATGCCGATTGCGCGTCTCGCATTGAGCCGTCACCGGCGCGGGCAATTTCGCGAAGGGCTTCGTCAGAGATCGAAATTCCGTCGGCATCAGCGATGAGCCGCAAACGCTCGGCAATCTTTGCGGTCGCAATCGTACGAAATTCGAAAAGCTGACAACGCGACGCAATTGTTTCCGGAACCTTCTGTTCTTCCGTGGTGGCCATGATAAAGACCACACCCGGCGGAGGCTCTTCGACCGTTTTTAGCAGCGCATTGAAGGCCGCGCCCGAGAGCATGTGTACCTCATCGATGATGAAGACCTTGTACCGGTCACGCGCCGGTTTGATGCCGATGTTGGTAATGATCACGTCGCGGACATTGTCGATACCGGTGTTCGAGGCCGCGTCAATTTCCAACACATCCATTGAGCGCCCTTCGGCGATTTCGCGACAGGAAGCGCAGGCTGTTTCGTCCATGATCGCGCAGGGTGTGGCTGTAGGCTTATCGGATTTGTGACAGTTGAGGGCTTTGGCGACCAGACGCGCGGTGGTGGTTTTGCCCACGCCGCGCGCGCCCGAAAACAGATACGCGTGGTGCAGCCGGCCGTGCTCGACCGCGTTCTGCAACGTCCGGGTTAAAACTTCCTGCCCGGTGACGTCTTCAAATCTTTGTGGGCGCCATTTGCGCGCGATTACCTGGTAGGACATGAAAACCGTGAATGGTAAATAGTAAATCGTGAATAGTGCCTCGTAACGAAGGACAACTTCTATTTCCTATTTACGATTTACGATTCACGCAGAATTAGTCAGACTCCGGACTTACCCGCAACACACGCTGCCGTTGCTACCGTTGCTCCGTTCCCGGCCTGGCGGGGTTCACAAGGCTATCGTTGTGCGGAGCCCGAAGTCTGATAACCCATTAAAGCATTGCCGATTGACGATTGCCAATTGCCGGCTCACTGAGAGCGTCTAAGATCAGCATTCTTTCGTATTGCTTCGTGAGATTTCGTGTCATTTCGTGGATCGTGTGCTTAGGATCCGCGGCCATACGATCCACGAACTCACACTAAGCTACACGAAAGAACACCAAATAGCAGTTCTTTTCCACACTCCGCCAGGCATCAAAGACACAGTTCAAAAAAACAGGCACCAGCCGTCCAATAAGAACAGCAACCGAATACCCAATCAAACAGACGTCTTGCGATGAGCGATGATCCGCAACACCCCATTGATGCCAAGATGAACCAGGATGTAGACAATGATCGCAATCACCAGCGGCAACATCAGTGTGTGGCCGCCGTCAGTTCTCGGACTGGCAACGATCCCGCGAAACGGCTCATATAATGGATTCGTCACCGTGACAATAAACTGAACAAACCCGGCGCCGCTCCTGGCCGCCAGTAAGGCCAGCAGGAAGCGCAGTGCCAGCAGCGCGTAGATTACGTAGAAAATGTAATCGACAATCTGCGAAACTCTCGCGGCGCCGCGCCCGCGTTGAACTTCACGTTCGGTGTCGACTACTTCGTCGACCGCTTTGGCTCTGAACTCGCCGGCCACCTGATCGATTCGTTCACGCTCAGGCGCGGGAGTTTGTGCTGCATGTTCCGCAATCTCGGCCTGGACCTCGCCTTCGACCTGTGCCTTGACCGAGCCGTGTTGGCCCGCCCGTCTCGCTTCTTCGATTGCCAGTTTGTCGTCGTCCATATTCCCCCCTTTTGGAATGAACTACTAAGTTCCGTTAAAGCCAGCGCGCATGCGGCGAATGCTTGCGCCCGGGTAGTTTCCTGTGGCCTGAACTGTCGCCAGCATACGGTTGGCTTCCGCCAGAGTGTTTCCGGCAAACACGGCCATGAAATGGGCTTTGGGGCTGGTGTTGGTGTAATACAACTGCCCGGGTTCGCTGCACCGGGAAGAGAAAACCTTGTGGTCAGGGAAAAGCGCCTGCGCTGCGAGCCGCTCCGGTTCCGGGACAAAAACACTGCAACTGCCACCCGAAGATTTCACGCTCTTCAGCACGACGGCATAGAACAATTCGGTGTCCCAAATGACTGCGTTCGCCGGCACACGAAACGGCAAGTCGTAAGGCTCAAAAGTCGCGACGCTCTTGCAGGGGATCTTTGGGTTGCCGCACACGGAGAAGTGTTGCGCCTTTGGACGCCGCCGCTGCGCGGCCGCGTCAATGCTAAGGAAGCTCGATACGGCCAGGACCATGATGGCCAGGAAAATGGTTACGCGAGGAAGATTAAACTTGATCATGCTTGCTCCTATAAAAGGGGGGTAGCAGAATTCCGAGATTCTTATGGCGGAGAGGGTGGGATTCGAACCCACGGAACGGTTCCCCGTTCACAGCATTTCCAGTGCTGCCAATTCAACCACT
>Ga0070707_100000301_pt1 | contig 48383 bp, 46 predicted proteins | sample KBSK5502metaG_FD_65468 | JGI IMG/M metagenome (GOLD analysis project Ga0070707, IMG submission 65468) | Corn, switchgrass and miscanthus rhizosphere microbial communities from Kellogg Biological Station, Michigan, USA - KBS K5-50-2 metaG | ecosystem: Host-associated > Plants > Roots >... | reverse complement strand
CGCTGAGGAAACAGATGGAGAGTGAGGAGCGGTGACCACCATGGACGACAAGCGGCTGCGACAGTTGTTCGGCGATATGGCCGACGAGATGTCGACGCATCGCACGGTCCCTTCGGCGTTGGAGAAGCGCGTGCGACGCCGCCTCGCGCTGAACTCGGCGGTCGTCGGAACGTTCGTGATCGCATTCGGTCTCGGCGCTTTCGCGACCGTGCGCGCGATCTCGCCGACCAAGGCCCCGACTATTGCCCCTGCGACCTCGAGCACGACGGGCGCGACCGGACCGAAGCCTTGCTCAAACGGGCAGTTGCGCGCCGTCGGCTCGATCTCGGGCGCCGCCGGGTCGCGCATCGGCTACATCGAGCTTCGCAACTACTCGGCCACAACGTGCACCCTTACCGGCACGCCCGAGATCGCCTTGTATCACGGCACGCAGCGCATAAACGAGAAGCTCGTCTTCGAACGCACGGTCGCACAGTGGCAGGCGGACGCAGCGCCGAAGCCGGCCGGCTGGCCCGTCGTCACCCTCGGCAAGATGGGAAGCACGAACGACGTCGCGCGCGTCCGGATCGGCTGGTCGAACTGGTGCCAAGACTTCTTCCCTTTGTGGCGGGTCTTCATCCCCGGCAGCGGATCGGTGGATGTGATCAACGGGATGGACTCGGCCGGCGCGCCGCCGTGCAACGGCCCCCCCCTTCCGTCGACCGTCCAGGTGGGCCCGTTCGAGCCGGCGCGCTAGGTCGGAAGCGACCTCCCCGTTTATCACTTGCGGGCGCGCGGCTATCATGCGCCCGGACGAGGAGGCGTCGCCGCGCTACGGACGCGGGACGGGGCGGCCGATGAACGATGGGACGAGGGTGCGCGCGCACGCACCGCGCAACGTTTTGATCGCAGGTGTGCCGCGGAGCGGAACGACGTGGATCGGGAAGACCTTGGGAGAGGCACCGGGCGTTCGCTACCTCCACGAGCCGGACAACTGGCGCGTCGATCCGATGGCGTGGATCGGCATGCGAGGAACAGGAAGCCGTCCGAGCTACAGCGTCGGGGAGCGCGCGCCCGACTATCACCGCATGTGGGAGCTGGCGTTCGCAGGCGGCTGGCCGGAAGACAACGCGCGCATCGACGAGCTCCTTCGCCTCGCACGCTCGCAACGGTTGCCGCGCGCGCTGCGACTCATCCTTCTGCGCCGCGCCGCGCGCGCGGCGATCCGCCAGGCATCGACAAGCGACGAGCGGATCGTCATAAAGTCCGTTTTCGCAACGCTGACCGTTGAGTGGATCGCGAGCGAGTTCGACACCGAGGTCGTCATCGTCTGGCGTCATCCGTTGAACATAGTCCCTTCGTGGATAGAACGCGGCTGGACCGACGCGCGCGCGATGGCAAGCGCGCCAGCGTTCAAAGAACGCTTCGATGGCAGCGGGGTCTGGCCGCCGCCCGTCGCCGACGATGTCCAGGGCGTCGCGTGGGCAGTATGCGCGTACTCCACGATGATGATCGAAACCGCCGCTCGGAACGACGCGTGGCCTTTGATCTCTCACGAGCGTTTGAGCATGGAGCCCATCGCGGGCTTCCGCGAGCTCTTCGCTCGTTTGGACATCCCTTGGACGTCGAGCGTAGAAGCAGCGATCCTGGGTGCGAATCGGCCCGGGTCTGGCTTCGAAACGAACCGAATCGCCGCGGATGAGGCGATGCGGTGGCGCGCACGGCTCAGCAGCGAAGACCAGGCCCGTGCGGTGGACATCGTGCGCACATTCGAGCGCGTCAGCCCAGCGGCAGCGGCCTTGTGGCCGACCTCTCCTGCAGTGAAGAGCGACGCGGGGGCGAACCCGTCGATCCCATGAAGGGGTTTATCGGGTGATCGCCGGCACACAGATGCGTGACAGAACGCGATGACAGGGCGGGCATGGGAAAAAGAAGCAGTCGATCTCGACCCTGTGTTCATCGTCGGCGATCTCCGAAGCGGGACGTCCATCCTCTACCGCAGTATCCAGAGCCATCCGAGCTTCCTCCCCACGACGGGCCTGAACGTCGTCGAGAGCAATGCGATGGAGCTGCTGCTCGGTTTGTTCGGTCCCCAGGACGCACAGCCGAGCCCCCTGTCGCACTTCGCTATGGGTGTCGACGCAGTCGTCGAGGTCGGCCGTGACGTGTCGTCGATCCGAGCTCGCCGGAAGGTCGTCCGTGCCCTCGCGCGCGGACAGATCCAGCGCCTTGGGATCTGGAAAGCCGCCGGCGAGCAGCATGTCGTCCGGCGCTACTTCCTCGAAGCTCATCGCCGCCGCGGCGCGCGACGCCTGCTGGAGAAGACGCCTCGGCACCTGCCGTGGGTCCCGCATCTCGGCTCGGCGTTCTCTAACGCTCGGTTCGTCTTCATCATGCGTCATCCACTCGATGCGCTGAGTAGCTGGTGGAGGCGATCGGCCGCGGATCCCGAGTTCTCTTCGTGGGCTAACATCGGCGTCGACCAGTTCATCCATCACTGGATGCGCAGTATCCATCTCGCAACATCGATGGCGGAACGGGATCCGCGCCTGCTGCTGATCCGGTACGAAGACTTTACGAAAGACACAGAAGGCACCGTCCGGCGCGTGTTGAATCACGTCGCCGAGCCCTTCGACGAGGCGTGCCTGCTCCGCGGCCCCGAGGTCGAGATCCCCGCAGCGTTACGTGGTATCCCACAGGTTGAAGCGGTACGCAAGGTGGATCCGCTGTTGTTCGGCTCACCCATCGAGAACACGAAGCGCTGGGCCGATCAGATCGACAGCGACACTGCAGCCCGCGTCGAAGCGAAGCTGAAAGACGCGATGGCTCTCGTGGGGTACGCGCCAGCGAGCGCCGGCTGACCTCACCATCCGCGCAGATGCATCTTTCCTTTCCGTTTCCGTCTATACACACTATTGGTGGACAAACCGGAACAACTCCTATACTTCCGCACCGGCTTGATCGCGTCCGGTTTCCTAGGCGACTCCCCTTGTTGGTCCTCAAGCCGATACCGGATCGCACTTGGTGCGTTGATTGAAGAGAACGACGCGACGCCCCGTGCGAACAGAAAGCAATCATTGCCCTCTAGCGGTCAGGGGCGGGCTCGAGGGGTTGGGGTTCGGACAAAGTTTGCCTGGCGGAAGGATTGCCGGGTCTAGCGGCGAAGTTGCCGGAAGACCCAACCCTCGGGGGGCCGAGGGAACCGCCTTTGATCGGGTTTTCGGCCGAGGCGTCAGAGGTACGTTCATTGGACATCGAAACGGCCCGGATATCCCTCCGGACGAAGCAGGAGGAGCGTCGGCGTGACGACGCCCTTAGGATCGATCCGCGCATCGGTCGCTTCCCTTCGTGGCTGCGAGCCATCGACGCCGTTCATCGGAAAGCCCGATCTCCCTCCGTCGCCCTCATAGATCTCGTGTTGTTCTGGGCGTCGGGCTTGGCCGCACGGGTCCCCTGGCAACAAAGTAGTGAACTCGCGGCCGCGTTTTGCTTCGCGCTCTACATCACCGGTCGATACGCAGATCGAGGGTCGCTCGAGACGCAAGGCGTTCTCTGGTTCGTGAGCGAGATTTCGATGCCGCTCGCTATCACGACGCTCATCTCGGCAGGTCTTACGAGAGCCCTGGGATGGCCCGTCGCACTGACGCTTCGGTTCGCCGGCGCTGCTTTCGTCGGCATGATCGTCCTGAGGTGTGTGACGTGGTTCTTGATCGTCCGTTCACGGCGGCGGGGGTTCGGGCTCCGCCGAACGCTCGTGATCGGTGACGGCAGCAGGGCCGACCTCGTCATCCGCAAGCTGCATTCGTACCCCGAAGCCGGACTAACGCCGGTTGCCTCGATGGGCCTCGCGACGGACCTTACGGCCGAAGGGAGCAGCCACGTCTTCGCGGCTGCGCGTCTGACGCGCATCGTCGAGGGCGATCGCATCGATGAGGTACTGCTTGCACCCGAAGGCGCCGACGGCGAGATACTCCGCGTGGTCCAAGTTGCGGACGGTCTCAACACGAACTTCTCGATCTTCCTTCCGTTGTCTGAAGTGTTCCTTCACCCGAGTCTCGTCACACAGGTCGGCGGCCTGCCGTTGATCTCGCTCGGTCGCATCTGTCAGAGCAAGACGCCGCTCCCAGGCAAGCGTGTCTTCGACCTCGCGCTGGCAATCGCAGCTCTCATCGCCCTGTCGCCGGTCCTCGCCCTAACCGCTCTCGCCATCAAGGTCTTCGATGGGGGGCCGGTGCTGTTCCGTCAGCGCCGCGTTGGGCGCTCTGGGGTTCCATTCGAACTGCTGAAGTTCCGGTCGATGGTCGTCGGGGCCGAGCGGCTTATCGTCGACCTCCGGGATCGCAACGCGAACACCGGTCTCTTGTTCAAGGTTTATGACGACCCGCGCATCACGAAGCTCGGGCGCATGATCCGGCGACTCTCGATCGACGAGCTCCCTCAGCTGTGGAACGTCGTCAGAGGCGATATGAGCCTGGTCGGCCCCCGGCCGCTCCCGGTCGAGCCGGAAGAATTCGGCCCCATTGAGAATCGGCGCCACAGCGTGTTGCCCGGGATCACCGGCTACTGGCAGATCGCCGGGTCACACGACCTTACGTACGAAGAGATGATCAAGCTCGACCTTGCGTACATCCAGAACCGTTCCGTGTTCCTCGACTTGCGGCTGCTCATGAGAACGCCCGCCGCCCTCGTGCACCGCCGCGGCCCCATCTAAACCGCAGCGGCCGATCTAAGCGGCGCGACTACAATCCCGACCTTTGATGGCCGCGCCTAATCGATGACTTCTGAAGGCACAACTTCGGAACGCTCGCGACCTGCCCGCGTGCTGTTCGACGGGCGCGCGCTGTCCGATCCGCACAGCCGGGATCGAGGGTTCGGCGTTTTCGCGCGCGCATTGCTCGCCGAGCTCGGCGAACGCTCAGACGTATCTATCCGCGCGCTCGTCCGGGGCGGCACAGAGCTGCCACCGGGCATCGCGGAAGCTCCGGTCCATCGGCTCAGAGAGCATCGATTCTCCGCACGCGAACACGATACGCGATTGCCGTTCGAGATCGCGCGCCGGAAGCCCGACGTCTTCCACAGCCCCGGTCTCGAGCCGCCGATCTTCTGCCGCTCTCCCTGGGTGCAAACGCTCCATGACGTGACACCCCTTACGTTCGAGCACCCCTTCTTCCGCGCGGAGCGCACGCGCTGGCGACGCGTGTTCGCTCGCATGGAGCGCGCGACGATCATCGTCGCGGTCTCGAGATCGACGGCGGACGCCGCGGTGAGGCTGCTCGACATCGATCCGGAGCGCATCGAGGTCATCCCGAACGGCGTCGATCGCAGGTTCCACCCCCGTACTGAACCGTACCGGCCGGAAACGCCGTACCTTCTCTCCGTCGGCGTTTACGGCCCGCACAAGGGATACGCGGAGGCCTTCGCGGTCATCGATATGCTCGCGCGCCGCGGGTATCCGCATCGTTTGAAGATCGTCGGCACTCTGAACGATTGGCGTCGAGGCCAGATCACGCGGCTGCTCGCTTCCGTGGAGCATCGCGACCGCGTAGACCTTTTGGGTTTCGTGGATGACGAGCAGCTGTGCGCGCTCTATCGGGACGCAGCCGCACTGATCATGACAAGCCGGTCGGAGGGCTTCGGGTTACCCATCGTGGAAGCGATGGCGAGCGGCACTCCGGTTCTTGCCTTCGCCAACACTTCTCTTCCCGAAGTGGCCGGGGACGCAGGCCTGCTCGTGCAGGACGGCGACGTGGCGGGCATCGCGGATCGCGTTGCAGAGGTACTGGACGATCCTTCGCTCGCGCTGCGGCTTCGCGAAACGGGTCTCGCGCGCGCGCGCGAATTCGATTGGAAGGCGGTCGCGGATCGCTACGCGGAGGTCTACCTGCGCGCGGCCGCCGGAAAGCGCTAACGACCGAGCGCTACGCCCGGCCGGTCGCAAAGAAGGTACGGACGGTTGCGAACGCCGGTTTCTCGGAACCGTCCAAACGGAGAAGCCCGTAGTGATACTCCTTGGCAGGGGCGCATGTGCACAACGTCCCCGGCGCGAAGTCCCACAAGGTCCACGGCGCGGCTGCAGGGAGCCCCTGAGACAGCGTCGCCGCGTCCACAGCATGGAAGAAGTCGTTCTGTGTTTGCTCCAAAGACGGATCCGAGGAGCCATCGGTAGCCGTCGTCGAGAACCCGGCTTCCCCGATGAAGACCGGCGTGGGCGATGCGATGCGCTTCGCCCAGTAAAACGTCGAAGCCGCCGCCCAATACGACGTCGCCTTACTCGGATCCGGATAGTAGTGATAGCTGAACACGTCCGGCCTCGTGGCGGCCAGTGCTTTCACCAGATCGCTGAACCACGGAAGGTCGCCCGCGCCGGAAACGGCGACCGGCAACCCAGACCGAGAGCGCACGAACGGGATCATCGTGCGCGCCCACGCCATCGCGCTGGAGGAGTAAGGATTGAGCTCGTTTTTCAACTCAACAAAGACGATCCGGTGATCGCCCTTGAGAGGAGTAAGGACGCTTGAGGCCCACTGCTCGCTCCCAGCCATGTCGTCGAAAGCGGACCAGTTGTCGAAGAGGGTGAGCTGGACTTTGAGCCCGGCATCGGACGCCATCTGGATGACCGCGGCGAGTCGCCCGGTCATCGTCGCCGACGGGGTCGGATACCCGAACACGTCGACGGGCAGGACCAGCCGCACCGCATTGGCGCCCATGCCCGCGATGCGGGCGAAGTCGCTCTTCAACGTGGTCGGGTCCCACTCGAACCACATGCGGGACCACCCATGCCTCGCCGGGTAGTAGTTCATGAGCTGTAGCCCGGCCAGCGACACCGGAGCCGGCTCCGTCGCCGGGGCGGAGCTCAACCTGCTGGTGCTCGCACCGAGGGTTGCCGTAGGGGTTGCCGAGGACCGAGCGCTCGCCTGCTTCTGAGCGGCACCAGGCGCCGTCCTTCGCGGGGCGTTGAGACGCGTCAAGCTCACCCCGTTGTAACTCGTGCCGAGGGCAGCTGCAGAGGGTGATGAGGACCGAGCGTCTACCTGTGTCTGAGCGGCCGACACCGGCGCGCCACGCAAGGTCCACGAGACCAAGGGCGTCACGGCTGCAACAAGGACAAGCAGTCCCGTGAACCTCGGTCGACGTAGTTTTCTCATTTGTCCCAAAAGCAGGCCGAGGGCGCAGACGCATCCTCATCGTTGGAATGGGGGACACTTCCCCACCTAGGTCATCGGACCCGCCTTTCCCCGACTTGAACATCCACGCAGCCGTTGGGCTCCAGGCCTCTTTCCGTCCGGTTGGTACACTCAAGCGCGTGATCCGCCGGTATCTGTTGCCCTGTGTCCTCATCATGGGGGTGGCCCTCGGGGCTGCCGGTCTGGCCTATAAGCAAGCGAAGAAGACGGCGTTCGCGGACACCTGTACCTTCCAGGTTTTGGTCCACATCGCCCAGCAGCAACCGCAATCGGCTGACTTCCTCGACTTCTACAATCGTCTTGGGGCGAACGAAGTGTCGATCGCCCTCATGTCGAATCCATACATCCCCGTCGGGCGCGCGAACAAGGTCGAGGCCGGGACCCTCGCTGCAAACACGACCGTCCTTCCGATCTCGGGGCTCGGGATCTATTCCGTCCGGGTCCTCGCAAAGGAGAGGGCCTCAGCTACTCAGCTCGCCAATGCGATGTGTGATCAGATCGTCGCCGACATCAAGGACCACCGCGCGAATACACTCAACGCTCAGATCTCCGACCTGGAGAACCGCATCACAGGGCTACAGGCCGACTTGAAGCGGCTGTCGGCGATCCCCCCCGCGAAGCGGACCATCGAAGAACGCGCGACGCTTCAGGCGCGTCAGGAGGCGCTTGCGGGCAACACCGCCCAGATGGCGAGCATCTTGAGCTTGCCCCCCGACAACGTCTCGACGCTGATCAAGGCAACGGACGCGCAAGCGTACGACCCCAGGCATCTGTCGAAGGATCTCTTGATCGGGCTTGTCGCGGGACTGCTCGTCTGCTTCTTGTATGTGCTGGTCGGCGAGATCATCGCCGAGAGGCGAGAGAAGCTTCCCGAGCCACCCGCAACCGTCGCTCGCGCCGAGCCGGCGAGGGAACCTCAGGGCCGCTGACGGCGGCCAGCGCGATCCCGGCAGGGACCCAAAGCATCACCTCGACGACGAGCTCCTGGATGCCGAGGAACAAGCCGGCAACTGCGATGGCGATCATGGCCCCGAGCGCCCCGGCGGCCAGCACTGCCCCCTCGGTGTCCCTCGAGCGCAGGGCTTTTCGACGAGTAGCCCGTACGCGCATCCCGGTGACGTAAAGGGTCACCATGTAGAGCAGCAATGCCGGGATGCCGCCCTCGAGCGCTCTCGCTAGGTAGACGCTCTCTGTCGCGCCCGGAGCTCCAGGCAGCTTGAAGCGCTGTTGCAGCGCGTCGGTCGTCCCGAGACCGTAGCCGTACCAGGGCCGCGCTTCGATCTCGAGCAGGTCTCTGGAGATCGAGGCTCGGTGACTTGAGTTCGACGATGTGCGGATCAAGCTCTCGCTCCCGCCTGCGAGGTAATACGAAACGACGGAAGCGAGAGCCACGACTATCACGCCCAGCGCCGCAGCCCGTATGCGCCGGTTGCGGACGGCAAGGGTGACAACGACGAGCACGCCGATGGTCCCGCCTATCAGCCCACTCCGCGTAAGTGTCGCGACCAGCCCGCCTCCGCAAGCGCCCACCGCGAGGGCGGCCGGAACGCGCCACCGTCGGAGAGCACCGAAGGCGGCAACAGCGAACGGAGTCGCCCCCGCGAGATAGAACGCCAGGATCAACGGGCTGCCCAAGAACGAGCCGGATCGGTACGAGTTAGGACCACTGTAGAAAGACGAATTCAGCGGAGGCTTCGTGGCTCCATACCATGTCTGAAATCCCGCATGGGGTCCCAGCTTCTCGATCACCGCTGCGATGCCCATGATCGAGGCCGTGGTCAGCATGGCGGTCACCATCAACCACAGTTGGCGTCGCGTCGGTCTCAGAGATCGGACTACGAAGAAGAGCAGCGGTCCCTCGATGATCCGTCCGAGCGCGCGATACACTGTCGGTCCCGGCGGCGAGAAAAGCGCCAGCCCGGTGTACGCAAGCATGTAGAAGATCAACAAGGCATCGCCGGGTTCTGCGAATACGTCCAGCGACCGTTCCGTCGCCAAGCGACCTCCGACGACACGCACGAACAAGGCGATGATCACGACGTCTTTCCAGAACGTTAGTGGTCCGGTCGACACATGGGCGTGACCCTGCGCGTAAACCACGATCAGGTTGTGGAACGGCACCAAGAACAGCAACGCGATCACGATGCGCGTCGGTGCCACGAGGAGCGCGAGGGCTGCGACAACGGTCACCAGCCCCACGAGGATGGGAGCCGGGTGCGAGACGGCGGCCACGGTCGTTCCGGCCACAGCGACAAGGCTGGCAGTCGCCGCGATCAGAATGCGTCTCGGCCCCAATTGCTCGACGACGGTCGCCATCAAGGTCTGCCTGGATTGCGTTCCGTCACTTCGATCCACGCACGCTCCAGATCGAGCGCCAGCCGTCTATTGTCGAAGCGCTGGGCGACGGCTGCTCGTCCTGCTTCACCGAGCCGCGCGATCCGATCGGGCTCGCTCAACAGACCCGCGATGGCGCGCGCAAGGTCGTCCGGCCGGTCGGCGGTGGTGAGCCCTTCCGCCGCGCTGAGTCCCAGCGACTTCTGCACCCGGGGCGTCGCGACTACGGGAACTTCCATCGACAGCGCCTCCAGTACCTTCAGCGGGGACCCCGATCCCAAACGCAACGGCGCGACGGCGACCCACGCGTCCTGGAGATGCGGTCGAACGTCGTTAACCGCGCCGACGGCACGGGCGCCGGAGGTTGACTTCGCGAGCGCTTCGAGCCACGGCGGCATCTGCTGGCCGACAAGGCGCAGCTCCGCGTCGGGTATCTGCGCGCGCACCGTCGGGAAGACTCGCTCGAGCATCTCGCGCGCGCCCACCTGATTCGGTGGGTAGTGATACGACGCGGTCATCACGATGACGGGACGTCCTGCGCGCGGGCCTTCGCGGCGGAAATAGCTGGTGTTCACGCAGTTCGGTATCAGGGCGGTGTGTGCGGAGCGCCGAAGAGCGTGTGCGAGCTGCGCACTCAGCTCGCTCACAACGACCGTCACCGTCGCCTTCTTCAGCGCGCGTCGTTCTTCGCGCGCGAGTACGAACAGCTCCATCCAAGCCTTGAACGATCCCCACGCCTGACGTCTGCGGCGGTTCTGCCATTGGACTTCGAGCAGCACGTTGTGCAACACCAAAGCGGTGGGTACGCCCCGAGGTACCCGATCCAGTAGCGGCGCAAGCTCCTCGTGCTCGACCACGACGAGGTCGGGTTCAAAGGACCGGATCTCTTCGTGGAGGGCGGCGCTCAGAGCGCGAACGTGGTGAAGAGCGAGCACGTACAGCCACGGTCCACCGACGAAGTAATGGCGCGCGTTCCGCCGGAACCACGACTCGTTGGGGAGAGACGCCGGGGGGCCGGGATCGATGAGCCGGATCTCGACGCCTTCCGGCATCGATCCGAACACGGGAGGTCCGCCGGTGGACAAGACACGGATCCGATGTCGCTGAGCGAGAGGCTCGAGCAACGCGCTCTGCCGACTCGGGCCCCCCGCAGCCGGATACGCCGGCGTCTCGTAGCTAAGCGCGAGGACGCGCAAGGAACGCGTCGCGCCGGTATCGGGACGATGCGATGGGTCCGGCAAGTCGCGATGGTTGAGCACCGCCGTTGATATTACCGGTGAGCTGTTGCCGGTTCGTGCCGCTTCTTCGTTTATGTTTAGGGATGGCCCGAGCCGAGCTCCGTCACGAACATTCCCAAGGAGAATCGGATACCAGTGAGCACCGCCGACCCCAGCCGGACACCGGACGAAGGAGCGGAAGAGATCGGGTGCGTGATGCACGTGACGTCCTCGGGGGATCTCTTCGGCGGGGCTGAGAATGCGCTGCTCGACATCGTGACGCACGCACGCAGCTGGACCCCGCTGGTCGTCGTTCCGTTCGAAGGTGCGTTCGCCGCTGCCGTCCGGAGCGCCGGGATGGAATGTACGGTCATGGGCCTTGGCGTACTACGGCACCGGGGCGAGTTGCGCTCTCCAGTCCTCATCTTCCGGCTCCTCGGAGGATTGATCGCTTCAGCTCGACTGGCCGCACTGATCCGTCGCCGCCAGGTTCGGCTCGTCCACTCCAATACAAGTGCAGTCACCGCCGGCGCGCTTGCCGCCCGGCTGGCCCGGGTCCCGCATGTCTGGCACGTCCGCGAGGTCTCGGACGGTTTCGCGTGGTCGATCCTCGGAAGGATGATCCCATTGCTATCCGCGCGCGTCCTCTGCATCAGCGAGACCGTCGCACGGAACCTCCCTCCAAGCCGCAGGAACGATCGTGTCGTTGTCATCCGAGACGGGATCGACACGACGCTCTTCGCCTACGCCCCACACCACAAACCGACGGGTCACGTGCTGATGGTCGCGCGCCTCAACCCGAACAAAGGACATGAGCTCTTCGTCCGAGCAGCCGCTCGGACGAAGGTTTCCGTCCCCGGCGCAACCTTCGAGATGGTAGGGGGTTTCCTGCCGGTATACGCCGGATTCAGAGATCGGCTCGTCACGCTTGCGGCCGAGCTTGGTCTTGACGATAGCGTGACGTTCAGTCCCCACGCGCCCCGATCTGCGATCGCTGCGAAGATCGCGTTCGCCGACGTCGTCGTCGTCCCCTCGGTCTGGATCGAGCCGGGTGGACTGGTCGTCCTCGAAGGGATGGCCGTTGGGACGGCAGTCGTGGCGACGCGTAGAGGCGGCCCGGCGGAAGTGATCGACGACGGGGAGAATGGCTTCCTCGTATCGCATGACGACTCGGCAGAGCTGGCCGCAGCGATCAGTCGGATACTACTCGACAACGATCTCCGCATGCGCATCACCTCCAACGCGATCAAAACGGTCGAAGAGCGACACACACTGCCGATGCATATCGATCGATTGCGTGCTCTCTACCGCGACGTAATGCGAAGCGAGGCATCGTGATGCGCGTCGCTTTCATCGGTATCCGAAGCGTTCCCGGCCGGTACGGTGGCTTCGAAACCGTCGCCACGCAGCTGGCTCCTCGGTTGGTAAAGCGTGGTTGCGACCTCACCGTGTATTGCCAGCGCCGCTACACGCAGCCGCCGCGACCGGCAACCTTCGAGGGGGTGAAGCTCATCCATCTGCCGTCGCTGCATCGTCAAGCCTTAGAGGAAACCTCACACGAGGCCGTGTCCCTCGCGCACGCACTGACACGGCGTTACGACCTGCTTTACGTGTTCGGCATGCGCGCCACGACTCTGTTCGCCCCCATTGCACTGACGCGGAAGAACGTCGTCTTCAACACCGACGGCCACGACTGGCAGCGGCGGAAGTGGGGTCCATTCGCGCGCAAGTACCTGTTATTCAGCGAGAAGGTCGGGACGCGTATCGCACCCGACCGCCTCATCGCAGACTCCAAGGGGATCGCCGCCTACTTCACGGACACGTATGGGGTGACACCGACCTACATCCCATACGGCGCGCCCGAAGTGGATCCGCCGGATCCATCGATCTTGAGCCGCTTCGGTCTTCGACCCAAGGAGTACATGCTGGTTCTTTGCCGGCTCGAGCCGGAGAACAACATCGACCTCATCATTCGAGCTTTTGATCGCGCGCGTCCGGCCCGCGAGCTCGCCATCGTAGGCGGCGTGAACTACGGGAACGAATACATCGAGCGCCTGCGCGCGATGGCATCCGACCGCGTGCGCTTCCTGGGTACGGTCTACGATCCGGACGCCGTCGATGCCTTGTATCACCACAGCTACGCATACCTGCACGGTCACGAGGTCGGTGGAACGAACCCGTCGTTGCTGCACTCGATGGGCGCGGGCGCCTGCGTGCTTGCGAACGACGTCGTGTACAACCGGGAGGTTCTCGGCGACGCCGGGCTGTATTGGGAGCCCTCGATCGAGCGACTCGCCGAGCTTATGACCTCCCTGGGCGACGACCCGGAACGAGCCGCAACTCTCGGCAGGGAAGCGCAGGTGCGCGCCAAAGCGCTCTACGATTGGGACGCGATCTCCGATCGCTACATGGAGTACTTCGAGGCGTTGATCAAAGCGAGACGCCGGGAACGGGACCGAGGTCAATGAGGCCGCGCCGCCTCGTCGCCGTCACGATGTCTGCGACGTTTCCACCCCGCAGAGGGAATCAGATCAGAACCGCTTCGTTGCTCGGCTCTCTCGGCCCGGACTGGCTTGTCGAATCTCATTCGTTGACGGTGCAGCGGACCGATCTTCCGCTCCCCCGGCGCAGGCATCGAGCAAGCGCCCGGTGGGTCGACAATCGCACGCGAGACCCGATCGCGACGGCGTGGACGATCGCGTTCGCGCGCCTCGAGAAGCCGCCGGTGTACGTACACAAGCTGATCGGCTTATGGCCGCACCGGCACCTCACGCGCGCCCTCGCAACCGCCGACGCAGTTCTGGTGTCCCCCCCCTATCAGTTCTCTTGGGTGCGTAAGCACACTCCTCGCTCGACACCCGTCGTGCTCGACGAGCACAGTATCGAAGCCGACCTCTACCGCGATCCCAGAGCCTGGTGGACGCGCGCGATCGCACGTGAGGTGGAACGCGTCGAGCGCGAATCGATCACAGGCGCCGACTTGGTCTTCGTCACGTCGGACGAGGATGGCGTCCGCGTCAGAAACTGGGGCGCGCGACGCGTCGCACTCGTTCCGAACGGCGTCGATCTAAGGCTGTTCACGCCGGTTGCGCGTGAGCGGAAACACGCGCTGCGCGCAGAGCTGGGGCTGCCTGCGAACGGATCGCTTGCCGTGTTCGTCGGATCGGGCCATCCGCCTAACGTCGAAGCGGTCGGGCTGCTCGAGAAGGAAGCAGCGGCGTACCGGAAGGCTGGTATCACCGTCGTCGTCATCGGGCGCTGCGGGCTCGGCCGGCAGCAGGTGGACGGGATCATCCTTGTGGGGGAGGTCGCAGACGTTCCCGCGTACCTGCAAGCCGCGGATATCGCGCTTTGCCCGCTTCAAGGCGGGAGCGGGACGAGCCTGAAGGTCATCGAATACCTCGCGGTAGGCACGCCGGTGATCTCGACCGGCGTCGGGGTCCGAGGCCTCGGATTGAAGAACGGCGTCGAGTTCGTTCTGTCGGACGCGCGCGAGATGCCGGGGCGCGCGGCTGCATTGCTTTCCGACCCCCACGCGATGCACGCGATGTCCCGCGCTGGGATTGAGGCTGCGGCGCGATTCTCGTGGGATCCGATCGGGCGAGCAGCCGCCGACGAGCTCGGCACGCTCGTCACATCGAGAGCGGATGAAGCCCGTATTCCCGGCGACGAGCGCCACGAGTGAACACGGCCGCCGCGTTACGGATCGGGGCCGACGGGAGCTGGATGCGGTGGCCGAGCGGAGGGTTGAGCAGATACCTCGACGGTCTGCTGCACGCGATAACCGACGTGCGGGCGGAAGACGAGTTCGTGATCTACTTCAACAGCGCGACGGGGCCCGAGCTGTTCGCGGGCAAGGCCGCAGAGCGTTTCATCAGGACACCGAACCGCACGCTATGGAACCAGATCCGTTTGCCGCTCGCATTGCGGAAGGACGGCTGTGACGTGTACCTGGCGACCGCGATCGTCGCGCCTGCTCTGTCCGTCATCCCTTGTATCCCAGTCATCCACGACTGCACCGTGTTCCGCGACCCGGACGCGAAGCCGGGACGCGAGGGCCGCTACTGGAGGCGGTGGACACGCGCGGCCGTTCGTCGCGCGCCCAGCGTCATCACGGTGAGCGATTTCGTGAAGGGCGACTGCGAGTCGATCCTCGATGTGGACGCGAGCCGGATCACCGTGATCCATCCGGGTGTCGCAACACGCTTCACGTCCGTGTCCGATCCCGAACGAGCAGCCCTCCGCGCGAAGCTCTCGGCGCGCTACGGCTTCCAAGAAACGTTCCTGCTCCACGTCGGCTCGTACGATCGCCACAAGGGCGCGGGAGTCGTCGTGGGCGCCGCGCGTCGTCTCGCCGCGCGCGGCCGCTCGATCGGATTGGTCCGCTGTGGTCCGAACACGCCCGACGGTATCAATGATGCCGTCGTGACGAACCTCGGGCGCGTGGACGACGCGACGCTCATCGACCTCTATCGAGCAGCCGCAGCCGTCTGTGTGTCGTCTGCACAAGAAGGTTTCGGGTTGCCGGTTCTGGAGGCGATGGCGTGCGGTTCGCCGGTCATTACGACACGAACGGGCGGGATCCCCGAGGCCGGTGGCGCTGTCGCCGTGTATGCGGAGTCGAACGATCCCGACGCGTTCGCAACGACTCTCGAGGCCGTGCTTGACTCCTCGCCGGACGTTGAACAGGCACGGCGGGCTGAAGGCATCCGGTGGGCGGGAACGTTCACGTGGGAGCGCGCCGCGCGCGCAACGCTGGACGTGGTCCGGGACGTCGCGCGCGCGGCGCACACCGGCGAGTGACCGGCCGATGCTGAGGATCGCCCTGGATGGGAGCCCGCTCCGCGACGGCCGGCGCGACGCGGGGATCGGCCGCTACGTGACCGAGCTCAGCCGCGCGCTCTCCGAGCGGAACGACGTCGACGCGCGTTTGGCGGTACCGCCTTTGAATGCGCCCGAGTCGTGGGTGCGGCGTTACGCCTTCGCGCAGCCCTGGATCCTGGCCGAGGCCGTCCGCCGACGCGCGCGCATCGTTCACGGGCTCGCGTCCGATCCGGTGCTCGGCTGGCCGCTCGGGCGTCAGGTCGTCACCGTCCACGACGTGGCTCCCTGGACAACGCACGCCCCGCCCGTCGCTACGCCGACGTGGCGTTACCTACAGATGCAGCGCATGCGGCTGCGCAGATGTGCCGCCGTCGTTGCCGTAAGCCCGTCGACGGCGACGGACGTCGAGGATGTGCTCGGCGTCTCGAAGAGCCGGATCGAGGTGGTGCCCGAGGGCGTCGGGGCCCCGTTCGGGCCGGATCCCAAGCCCGACGATGAACGTCGTCGGCGCGATGCGCGCGCCCCCGAGCGCTATGTGTTGTGGGTCGGGAACATGCGCGCGCACGACGCGCGAAAGGGTTTGGATGACGTGATCGATTCGGTGTCGGCGCTGGACCTCGACGCACCGACGATCGTCCTCGCGGGTCGCGCCGGCGTAGAGGCCGAGCGGATCGCACGCAGCGCCGAAGAACGCGGCGTCAATGTCGTGATCACAGGGTTCGTCGAGGACGCCACGCTTGCAGCTTTGTACCGCGGCGCTGCCGTCGTCGCGATCCCATCGCGCCACGAAGGGTTCGGCCTGCCCCTGCTCGAATCGATGGCGTGCGGCGCCCCGGTGGTTGCATCGCGCGCGGGGAACCACGCCTGGCTGGCCGGGGACGACGCGACGCTGATCGAGCCGGGCGACGTTCGTGAGCTCGTATCCGCGATGCGAGCAGCCCTCACCGACCCGAGCCTCCGGGTGCGGGCCAGATCCGCAGGCCCCAAACGCGCCGCGCCGTTCACCTGGCACCGCGCCGCACAGCTGACCGCGGACATCTATCACGCCGTCGCGGCGGTATAGCGCTAGCGCGGCGGTTTCCAGCCGTTCAGGCGCAGCCCGGCGCCTAGCCCTCGCAAGAGCGCTCGCGAAAGGGGGCGGCCGGCACCGCTCCGAGCTTTGATCATGTCGAGTCGCTCTCGCAGGAAGGGCAAGGTGACCCAGAAGTCTTCACGCAAAGCCTTGCCAATCCAGACGCCGGCGCCCTCCTCGTACGCAAGGAGATTGGCTTCGTTGCCGGCCTTGGACCGCCACTCGATATGACGGACAGGCTCACCCGTTCCCGACGCAACACGTGCGCCGGCACGAAGTAGGCGAGCGATAACGTCGGCATCCTCTCCCGCGACCACGCCTCCGCTGCCCGGCCCGATCCGCTCGTCGAAGCCGCCGACGGACAGCAAGGCCGCAGTCCTAACGGCCATGTTCGACGCATGTCCGACGAGCCACGGCGGCGACGCCTTCCCATGGCGCGCAGGAAGCGCCGCCGGGTCCCGTGTTTCGTCATCGCGGCTGAGCCCGGTTACCGGACCGAAGGAAGCGACGATGCTGCCCTGAGACAACTCCTCCACGTGGTCTGCGATCCACCGGCCCGGGACCTCGCAGTCGTCGTCCGTGAAAAGCACCAGATCGGTGGTTGCCGCTCGCAGGCCGATATTGCGCGCGCGGGACACTCCGAAACCGTCGTCGTGAATGATCGTGGCGCGCAGCTGGAGGTCGTCGCAGACACCCTGTGCCGATGACGCCCCCTGTTCGACGACGATGACGCTCGTCTCTGCGGTCTGCGAAGCAGCAGACGCGACGCTCGCTAGTGATCGCGCAAGCATGTCGGGCCGCGCCCGCGTGCAGACGACGACCGACGCGGCCTCGGGGAGACCAAAGGATGGCGGAGCCGACGCCGTTCGGGAGCCTGGTCCGAAGAGGGCGCGCCAGGAAGACTCCAACGTCGCAGCGCCGTCTTCGGCCGGCCCGACTGAGCTCACCCGGCGACCGATAAGTCGCGAGAGATACCTCGCGTCTTCCTCAGTCGACGCCGCGAGATCATCCGCGCGCGCATACGTCACTTGCTCCCATCGCCGCGCGCGTGGCTGCTCCAACGATCGCCGCATGAGGCGTTGAAGAGACGACGACTCTCGATCGTCCGCCGAGAACGGCCGCGTAACCAATAGAGACGAAGGGACCCGCACGCCATCCAGAACCGGAGCCAGGTCACCGCCGTAGACCTGCAGGACGTCGGGCGGACGCTCGCGCACCTCCTCTGCGATCGCAGCACGCAACGGCCCAATGCGCGTAGATCTCATCCATTCGCCCAACGCCGGTTCTGCACCGGCGAGAACGCGAAGCAGCTTCGTTACCCTCGTACGCGGACGACGCCGTGCCCGAAACGGCACAACGCGGATCCGCGCACCGAGATCTCGAACGGCCATGACCGAAGCGACCTGCGCGCTCCAATCGGTCGTCAAGATCGTTACCTCATGCTGCTGCGCAAGGACCCGCAGAAGACCGAACTGCCGGGCAGCCTGCCCTCCGCCCTCGGGACTCGGGAAGACCGACGTGACCCAGAGCGCCCTCACGGGCGAAGGTGGGTCGTTAGTTCCGAGCTTGGAAGTAGCTTCGCAACCACGTCGCTACAGGCTTCTCTGATCCATCCGCGCGGAAGAGACCGTAATGATACTCGGTGTCCGCGGTTGACGGCAGCAGCGATCCCGCAGCGAAATCCTGATAGATCCACGGCGCGGCGGGAGGAAGCGAAAGCGACTGGGTCGCACTCTCGACCGCGGACATGAAATGCGCTTGTGCCGCTTCTTGGCTCGGGTCGGGCGCCGCGGTCGGACTGTCATCGCCCGAGGGCAACCCGGTCTCTCCGACGAAGAGGGCGTGGGGATACGCGATGTTCCGCGCTTCGCGCAAGATCCCCAGCGCGTTATCGGCGCTTCCGTAGTAATGGAACGAATAGAAATCGGGCTGGACCTTTCCGAGCCCTGCCTTGAGCTTCTGGAGATTACTCGTCGACGCGAGGCTCGAGATCGTGATCGGGATGTTACCTGCCATGATCCGCAGCTTGGGCAGCATGTACCGCGCCCAGTAGATCGCGACCGCGTTCGATGGATCGATCTCGTTCTGCAGCTCGACGCTTTCGATCCGCTTGTCGTACCGGAAGGGAGCGAGTACCGCGTTCGCCCATCGCCTGCTTCCGTCGAGGTCTGCATAGGAGCGCCACTGGTCGAACAGGGTCAATTGCACGCGCAGATCGTGCGCGTTCGCCATGCGGATCGCAGACGCGAGACGATCCATCATGGCTGCGTACGGTTTCGGGTATCCGAACGGCGTCGGTTGGATGACCAAGCGGACGGTGTTCGCATTCAGACCTTCGATCTCTGCAAAATCGTGGTCGATCAACGTCGGATCCCAGTGGGTCCACATCGCGGTCCACGGGTGGATCGAAGGGAAGTAATTGATGAGCTTCACACCGGCGAGCGGCGCGGCGCCGCCGGACGGTGGTGATCCGAGGAGACCCAACAACGGGGGTACCATCGAAAGGGTCACGATCGCGCTGCTGAAACGCCGACGCCTCACTCGCCCTCCCTTACGCGAACGGTGGCTCGGGGCGCATCCGGAATGCCGTCCGGCTCGGACAGAGTTCACGGGGTGCCTGGCCAGTACGGATACAATTCTCCCATCGGAGCCGGATGCCTCCCCGGTAATCGAATCTTCACGTTGGGGAAACAACAGCATTTCGTGGCCTTCTTTTAGGTAGGCGCCAGGAGAAAGTGAGCAGAGCGGACAATTTGGAGCTGCGTTACGTTGTGGACGTCGGCGTCGTCACGTGGAACACCGCCGTGCTGACTACCGAGGCATTGCGCAAGCTCCTCGACTCGGATCAAGGCTGCACCCTGCGGCTGCTCGTCCGAGATAACGCGTCGTCGGACGCAACTGTTGACCTGTTGAGGAGCCGAGTACCCGAGGCCGAGGTCGACGCCGGAACGGAGAACCTGGGGTTCGCGGCGGGTGTGAACACCCTTCTAGCGCGCTCGAGCGCGCCGTGGGTCCTCCTTCTGAACTCCGACGCTTGGCCGGAAAGCGGAGCGATCCGCCGGCTCATCGAGGCAGCGGAGGCACATCCCCGCGCGGCTGCGGTCGTGCCCCGGCTCGAGCGACCGGACGGCACCCTCGAGCATTCCACGTATCCGTTCCCGTCCATCCGTATCGCCGCGATCATGTCGTTCGCGCGCGGCCGCCTGTCGAAGGCGCGCGCGCGCGAGCTCATGCTCGAAGGCGACTGGGATCACGATGAGCCCCGCCGCGTCGATTGGGCGGTCGGCGCGGCGATGCTCATCAGGCGACAAGCGCTCGAAGCGATCGGTGGGCTTGACGAGCGGTTCTTCATGTACGTCGAAGATATCGAGTGGTGCTGGCGAGCTCGGAAGCTCGGGTGGGAGATTTGGTTCGAGCCGTCTGCCGTCGTGCGGCACGTCGGGAACGCGTCCGGCGAGCAGCGTTACGGCGACCGCCGCACGCGGGCATACATGGTCAACACATACGCCTTCTTCCGCCGCGAGCACGGCGCGCTCGCCACGCTGGTGTATCGCTGCTTGAACGTAATCGGATGTGGCTGGCGATACATTCTCGCCCGCGCGCGCGGCGACGGCGCGCAGGTTCGATTCTGGCGAACACTTCTGGTGGCGAACCTGGCGCGCAGCAGCGTTGATTAGAGGACCAGGGTGTGCTCGCGCGCGCTCCCCCGAAGCATCCCCGCGACGACGGCGGAATCGAATACCGCGCCCAGGAGCCGGTCGACGACCTCATCGCGCTGCAGCCTTCGCGGAAACAGATACATCGCGTATGGGATCGCGAGCGCGAGCGCCGGACGCCAGAAGACGCCGCCGGCGATACCACCCGCTGCTGCGATGAGGGCCGCGTGTCTCCGTTTCGTGAACAGCCGAAGCCATAGCACTTCGCGGCGCATCTCAGGGAATCGTCGTACGAGGATCGCCCAGTTGCCGTGTTGAACAGCCCAGCGCCGGAAGTAATCGACGCCGGGATGGCTCACCGCGTGATAAACGAGCGCGCGGCCTTCGAACACCGAGCCGATGCCCATGCGCCGTGCCGTCCAACCAAGGACGGTGTCTTCTCCGAAGAACGGCATGTTCTCGTCGAACCCACCGACGACCCGAAGCACATCGGTGCGGTAGAAGATGTTGCACGTTTCATAGCGATCCGTGAACGACTCGATCGTCTGCGTCACCGCCCACCGGCCGAGGGCGACGGTCGGATCGGGGATCGTCTTTCCCTGCACGATCCCGATCGGTGCGCCGTTAAGCGCGGCGAGGCCGGCCTCCAGCCACTGTGGTGCCGGCGTGCAATCGTCGTCTGTGAAAGCGACGACCGGGGCGTCGCTGGCTCGCCACCCTGCGTTGCGTGCGACGCCGGGGCCCCGGTTCCGGTCGTTGCGGAGGACACGTAGCTTCACGCCGGCGGTCGCTACGAGGTGCTCGAGAACGCCCGCTGTGCCGTCTCGTGATGCGTCGTCGACGATGATGACGTCGAAATCGTCGCAAGGAAGAGACTGCGCTTCGAGCGCGGCGATAAGTCCCGGCAGGCGCGCGGCCCGCTCGAAGGTGGGAACGACCACAGAAACCTTCGGCATGGTCACCTCAACGTCGGATCAGCATCGCGCAGGGTCTCAATCGCCGCAATAGATCGCTTCGAGCCGCGGGATGACGCCACGCCGCCAGTCGTGCGGCTCGGCCGCGGCTCGGCACCGTTCGGCGATATCGCGTTCCTGGGACAGATCGAGCGCCTGGTGGAGGGCGACGGCGAGGGCGTCTGCCGCCGCGGGCGAGGTCGCGCCGACACCGCTGTTGACGAGCTCGGCCGGCCCCGCATCGTCGAGCGTCACGACCGGGGTGCCGCTCGCGAGCGACTCCAAGACGACGAGGCCGAACGCCTCTCCCCCCGACGGCAGCACGGTGGCCCACGCGCGCCCATACAGTGCGGGCAATTCGGCCAGGTCGCCGACACCCAGTTCGACGACGGCGTCGCGCGCGCGCGCATCCCGCAGAGCCTGGTCTGGACTGCCGGGCCCAGCGAGCCAAAGCTCTACGTCCGGTCGTGTTTCTCGCACGATCGCCAGTGCGTCGAGAAGCAGAGGGAAGTTCTTGCGCGGCTCTGATACGTCCGAGGTGAACAGCAACACCGGCGTCGGGTTGCGGCTCGTGGCCGGGGAGAACTCGTCGAGATTGACGCCGCCACCTAACACATACGGCGACCGTCCGTAATCGCGTTCCACCGATCGAGCAGCCGCGTCCGAGAGGCAGATGTACCGGTCGACGTGGCTGACGACGGTTTCGTAGAGACGCCGATCAGGCCGTTGCGAACGCCAGCTGCGCGCTGAGATGCCGAGGTCCGTGTACACAGATATGGCGCGCTTCAGGCGCCCGGCGAGGGAGGCCGCGGCGGCGTCTGCCGTCCCGAGCGCGTGCCAGACGTCGAAGGGTGCCGGCATAAGACGTGCCAAGGCGTTGGCACCGAACCACAGTTCTGGACTGAGATCGCCGAACCGCCGTCGCAGGAGCGCGCGCCGGCGCAGGTACGTGACTTCGACACCGTGGACGTTCCCGTGGTGCGGGCGAACTGCCGTCGTCACGATGCGCACGTCGTGGCCGGCTGCTCGCAATCCAGCCGCGACTTCGTGGAGGTACCGCTCCCCCCCGCGCCGGACCTCCGGCCAGGCGTAGACGTGCGTCAGCAGGATCCGTAGCTTCGCGCGTTCCACGTCTGACGGGCTATTCGGCGCCGGCCGAGAACGGCCCGGGCCAAACGCCTGGCGGTGGCTGCGCCGACACGGGCGCGCGCTCCTTACGCGCGATCATCATGATGTGACACCCCAAGCGGCGGATCACGGGAGTTCTTTGCGCTACCCATTCCACGCCGTCGACGAACTTGCGCCCGGCTTTCCCGCGCTTCTCCAGCCAGATCGCCGTCGCCGCTTGGGGAGGTGGGAACTCGAACGTCGACCATCGGATCGTGTCGAGACCGCCGGCGGCGAACATATCGCGGGTCTGGGCCATGATGTGATGTGTATGCGGGAGATACACATCCGGTGATCCTTCCGGCAGCAGCTCACGCTCGACTGGCCATGGCCACACCCAGGGGCGCAGGGAGATCAGCGACGGATGGTCTGCGCCGATCGCTTTCTCCAGCCACGCCAGCAGATGGCTCAACGGCGACAGCAGTGGAACCTCCGAGGCGTTGTTGGTCGTCATGACGAGCACCCCGCCAGGTTTCAGCACGCGCGCGATCTCCCAGACGGCCAGCTCCGGCTGGATGAGGTGCTCGATCACCTCGCTCAGAACGACGACGTCGATCGACGCGTCCGCGAACGGGATCACCTGCGCGTCGCCTCGTGCGAACGCCGTCCGAAGCCGGCGGTCGGTGATATCCGCGTACTTCTTGGCCGCGTACTCGATGTGGTGGCCGCCGAAATCGAATCCTATGTACGTCGCGTCGATGTCGCGTATGCGGTCGGCGACGAGGGCGCTCCCACACCCCACGTCGAGCACGAGACCACCAGGCGGACAGTGACGCCGCACGTCGGCGGCAACGAGGTCGTAGCGCATCTCGTGACGGTGCTGATGGTAGGGACCCCAGATCTCAAACTCTTCCTCGATGGTCGGGACGCGTTCGTTGTAATGACGCCAGAACGCCTCCCAGCGGACGCTCTTCAGCAGGTCTCTCTCGCGCGCGGTCTGCGCTCGTGCTCGCTTCCGATACCGCGCGTACAAAGCGCTCCAGTACGCGAGCAGCGTGGCGAACGCGCCGGCGCGCTGGGCCCGCGACGCACCGCCGCGCAGCCCGGCGAAGAGGAGCACCGCAGGGATAAGGTTGCGCACGACCGACTTCAGCCGCTTGAGCAGCCTTTCGCGGTTCATTTGGCCTCCGAGCTGTCTTGGTTCACCGCAGCGGACAGGTCGTCGAGCTCGAACGACGCGTTCATGTCTGCCGTCCCGACGACGAATGGCCGTCCTTCCACGAAGAAGAGCAGCATGTGTCCCATCCGTATCGCGTCCTCGTGAGTACTCCATTTGATCCCTGCTCGCGCCGAGTACGTCCCGGTCGGGAGAGATACGCGGAAACGAGCAGCGCAGCGTATCCGCCGGCCCGCATCGAAACGGCCGCTCTTCTCGACGAAGGTGCTGTCCTGGTAGATGACGATCCCGGAGTCCGTCTCGAGCGTGATACCGAATACGGGATCCTGGAGCGTCTGGAGGAACTCGACCTCGAATCGCAGCGTCGCGTCTTCGCCCGCTTGGAGCCGGACGGTCGGCTCCCCCGATGCGCCGAGCAGCTCGGTGCCGAGGACACGCACGGGCGCCGTCGTCGTCGTGTCGTGCTGCCTGCCTTCGATGAGCTCGTGATAGGCAGAGATCCCCTCCGACGTCGGGCCGACGAAACGCGGTGATCCGGATTCCATCACGACGACTCGCGAGCAAAGGTTGCGCACCGCCGTCAGGTTGTGGCTGACGACGACAACGGCCGTCCCGGCTGCACGGATCTCGGCGATCCGCTGGAAGCATTTGATCTGGAAGGGGAGGTCGCCGACCGCCAGCACCTCGTCGACGAGCAGCACATCGGGGCGCGCCGCGATCGCGACGGCGAAGCCGAGACGCACGAGCATGCCGGAGGAGTAGAACTTCACGGGCGTGTCGATGAACTTCTCGAGCTCGGCGAAGGACACGATCTCGTCGAACTGGCGGTCGAGGTCGCGACGCCGCATTCCGAGCACGGTTCCATTGACGTAGACGTTCTCGCGACCGGTCAGCTCTGGGTGAAACCCGACGCCCACGGCGATAAGGGGCGACACGCGCCCGTGCACCGATACCGACCCTTCGGTCGGTGCTGTGACGCCGGCAAGCATCTGAAGCGTCGTCGTCTTCCCCGCGCCGTTGCGACCGATGATTCCCACTGTTTCGCCGGGCGCGACCTCAAACTCCAGGTGCCGGACGGCCCAGAGCTCACCGCGTGTATTGCGCGCGCGCAAGCGCTTGGCGAACCCGATCAATGTGGGCACGTCGTCGTACTTGACGTACCGCTTCCCGGCGTCGACGAGACGAACGGCGTACGTGGGCGAGCTCATCTACAGGAGATCCACGAAGACACGGTCAAACCGCCGGTACAGCAGGATCGCGGCCGCGAATAAGACGCCGATGAACGCGTAACACGAAGGCAGCGCAGCCGTCCATCCTCGATCTGCGCCGACGATCGCAGCGCGGAAGAGAACGATCACCCCAGTCGCTGGATTGAGCAGGATGAGCGTCTTCAGAACACCGTGGTGCAGGTACGACAGGGGGAAGAACACAGCCGATGCCCAGAACCACGGCAGCACGGCCGCCTGAACGATGTAACGCATGTCGCGGAAGTACACGTGAAGCGCCGCTGCGACAAGCGCGAAAGATGATGCCAGCGCGATCAGTGTGAGCGCCGCCGGGATCAGCAGGAAGGTATGGAGACCGAGCGGCACGCCGAACGCCAATGCGAAGACGATCAGCAGAACCATGCTGGGGAGGAACGCGAACACGTTGCTCACAACGGTAACGATCGGGAGCACTGCCCGGGGGAAGTAGATCTTGCTCGCCATGCCGGCCTGGTCGACGATCGCGGTCGACGCGCCGGTGATCGTCCCACTGAAGAAGGACCACGCGAGCGTTCCCGTGTACACGAACGTCGGGTAGTTGACGCCGGGCGTCTTGACACGCGCGACTGCCGAGAAAACGGCAGCGAGCACGACCGCTTGTATCAGCGGAAGTCCCACCGCCCATGCCATCCCGATCGTGGCTCGCCTGAACCGTGCGACGAAGTCCTTCCGTGCGAGCATCACGACGAGATCGCGGGAGTGCCAAAGGTCGGCGGCGATCTGACGGATCGGCGCCGGCCGATCCGTCAGCTGGAATCCGTTTGCCACCGCAGCCAAGGGCTCGATTCCTCCTGGTTTCAGCCCGATCGTCCCTCGGAAAAACGATCCGTGGGTAACGTCGGGCCAACAGGATAACGAGATTGAGCACCATCAGGCTGCGGGATGTCCGATTCACGGCTTTGATCGCCGGCGGAAAAGGCTCGCTTATCCTGTCCCCGGATGCGCGTGCTCACCATCTCCAACATGTACCCGCCGCACCACTTCGGCGGCTACGAGCTGTCGTGCCGGGATGTCATGGAGCGTTTCCTCGCACGCGGCCACATCGTCACGGTGCTCACAACGACCGTGCGGGTGCCTCATGTTCCCGACGACACCGACGCAAACGTCCGTCGCGAGCTGACCTTTTACTGGGACGACCACGTCCTGCTGAGTCCGCACCTGCGCCGAAGGCTGGAGACCGAGCGGCGGAACCAAGCCGTGCTGCAGCGCGCACTCACCGACACCAGGCCAGACGTCGTATCCGTCTGGAACATGGGAGCGATGTCGCTCGGGTTGCTGACGACGATCACCGAGCGCGGGATCCCGATCGTGTTCGTGGTGTACGACGACTGGCTCGTCTACGGACCGAACCTTGATGCGTGGACGCGGCTGTTCCGTGGGCGCGACGCGATCGCTCGTCTCGTTCGTCGATTGACGGGCGTTCCGACGACGTTACCCGACTTCACGAACGCTGGTGCGTACTGCTTCCTATCCGACTACATCCGTCGCCGCGCTGTGAACGAAACCGGGTGGAAGCCGCGAACTTCGACGGTCGTCTACGGAGGGGTCGATACGACCGACTTCCCGATCACGACGCCGGGCGCGCGCGTGTGGTCGGGCCGCCTGCTGTACGTCGGCCGTATCGACGAACGGAAGGGGTTGCACGTTGCCGTCGACGCAGTGGCGAAGCTGCCCGCGGATACCACGCTCGAGATCATCGGGTCCGGCGACGAGACATACGCCGCGCAACTGCGCGATCGGGTCGCGCGTCTCGGCCTCGGCGCGCGCGTCACGTTCGACCGGGTACCGCGTGAAGAACTCTCCGAGCGGTTCGCACGAGCAGACGTATGCGTGTTCCCCGTTCTGTGGGACGAGCCGTTCGGCATCGTTCCCCTCGAGGCGATGGCCTGCGCGACGCCGGTGATCGCAACGGGCACGGGTGGTTCGGCCGAGTTCCTCGAGGACGGCGCCAACTGCCTCCTGGTACCGCGGGACGATGCCGGCGCGATCGCTCGATCGGTCGAGCGGCTTGCAGCCGACGCCGCCTTGCGCGCGCGTCTGGCTGAAGGCGGTGTCCGTACGGCGGCCCGGTTCACGATCGACCACCTCACCGACGAGCTTGAACGATGGCATATCGCAGCGGCCGGTCGCTTCATCGAAGATCTGCCGGAACCGAGGGCTGCTCGAAAGGCGAACGACGCAACCGGCGATGACGGCGACCGCCTGCCCACCTCTTAGAATGCGGCCTCGGTGAAGCTCAGACGCCCGAAGGACCAACCCTCGATGGCACCCTCTCACGAGGGCTCGCCCGAACGGCCTGCTCCGCCCACAGGCGCGCGCAACCTGGTCGTCGTCGTCTTCGACAGCTTGCGGTACGACTCCTGGACGGCCGCCGCGCCGAAGACCCTTGCACGCCTCGGCGAGGTAGAGCGACGGTGGAGCTACGCTTCGTGGACGGCGCCGTCTCACTACAACCTGCTGATGGGCTTGCTCCCACATACGAGCCCGGCCCAGGTGTACGCGTCCGAGTACTACAAACAGGATTTCATCCGATACAGCGAGCGCCTCGGCGTCGATGGCATGGAGTTCAAACGACTCCTCCCATCGATCTTCCTGCCCACGTACTTGCGCAACGTCCTCGGATACCGCACGCACGCGATGGTTTCGATGCCGGTGCTGAACCGGCACACCCCGATCAACCGTGACTTCGATACCTACGATCTCATGCCCAAGCACAACGACATGGCTGGGATGCTTCCGCAGATGCGTTTCGATGACGAGCGGCCGGCGTTCTATCTTCTCAACACCGGCGAGACGCACTATCCCTATGCGTTGCCCGACGAAGACCCGGGCCGCTGGCCGCGCATCAGTGGGGTGCACGGCGTGTTCAAGAACCTCGACGAGCAAACGACGCCGACCGAGCCTGCGTTCTTCGACGACGGCGCGCTCGCCGAGCTCCGCGATCGCCAGATAGAAGCGGCCCGCTATCTCGACACCGTGGTCGCTAGATTGTTCGATCTCGTCCCGAGGAACACCTGGATCATCGTCACGTCCGATCACGGCGAGCTGTTCGGCGAGGACGGATACTTCGGCCACGGCCCGATCGCGCACGACAAGGTGCTCGAAGTGCCGTTCGTCGAAGGTCTGGTCCCGTGATCTACTCGATGTAGCCGAGCAGCCGGAGCCGTTCCTCGAGCTCCGCGTTCTCTCGCGCGTCGTCAGGCCGGCCGGGCTGCGGCGCGTCGATCGGAGGGCGGATGATTGGACGCTGTCGTTCTGCTTCATCGAGCGCCGCGCGGAGGCGGGCGAGTCCAGGGTCGTCCGTGCGCGGAAGCGGCGACGCCTCGAGGGGATCCGCGTGCAGGTCGTACGCGCGTTCGCTGTTCTTCTCTCGGATCAGCTTCAGCATTCCGTCCGTCGCCGACGTTCCGTCGGTCGTGAACCATCCGATCTCGTCGTCGGTGAAGCCGTACTGCTCCTTGATCTCTGCCATCCGAGGGTCGGTCATGTCGGTGAGCCGGTCGTACTGCGACACGGCGACGTCCTGTGGTCGGCTTTCATGCCAAGGATGTTCGTCCAGATCGACGGCGTCCGCGACCAGCTCCGGCATCTCGGCGAGACTCGTCACGCGATCGAGCGGCCTCACCCCGGGCCCCGCCATGATCCACGGAACGTGGATCAACCGCTGATCTAGCGAGAAGGAGTGTCCGATCAAGTTCGACTCGCCGAGGTTCTCGCCGTGATCCGACGTCACGATGACGATCGTGTCGTCGAGCACGCCTTTCGCGTCCAGCCGCTCGAGCAGACGCGCGAGCCAATCGTCGAGCGAAAGGATCGAGCGTCCGTACAGGTGGCGCATCCGCGCGAGGGCCGACGAAGGCAGCGGCTTGCGCACTGCGCACGCGCGCCACACGCCGACGATCCCCTGGTACTTGCGGACGTCGTCTGCCGCTTTGAGGCGCGCAGTGAAGCGCAAGTCGTTGTACGGGCGGGGTGGAAGGTACGGCGAGTGGCACTCGACGAGGTTGACGAACCAGAAGAACGGTCGCGCCGGCCGCTCGTCGATCCAGCGTGAAAGGAGCGCTTCGATCTGCGCCGCGCCGTCGTCCGCTCGCCTGCGCGCGCCTTCGAGCAGCCAGTGCGCCCGCCCGCGCATGCTCTTGTCGTCGACCTTCCTTTGCCGCTCGCTCCACACGTCGTGGAACTCGTTGAAACCGCTGGCGAATCCTGTGGGATGCGAGATCCAAGCGTTCGAGCTCGCCGCGCGAGTGTCGTACCCGTTGCGGCGCAGGACTGCCGGAAGCAGCCGATCGGTCAGGGCTTCGACGTACGGACGGCAGTTGATCGCCTTTCCGCCCGGCGCTTGCATAAGCCCTGTCGCGCGCGGGAGCAGGCCGCTCAACATAGAAACATGCGAAGGAAGCGTCCAGTTCGACGTGGCGTACGCGGAGGGCAACGCGGCCCCGCGGCTCGCGAGCTGCGCGACGGTCGGGCTCGCACCCATTCCGGCGCCGTAGGGTTCGAACGCGTCGGCGCGCGCGGTGTCGAACACAATCAGAAGAACGTTCGGGCGTTCGCTCATCCGCCTCCTGTCGCCGTGGACGTTCCCGCGGGCATGCGCGCGAGCTCGGCTGCGAGGAGGCCGGTGAGCCGCTCCTGCCCCTTGCCGTTTACGTGTACCGGGTCGGCGTAGTCGTCCAGCGACGAGAACGCCGTGGCCAGATCGGCGAACTCGACGCCGTCCATCGCTGATACCGAGGACAGCACAGAGTCGAAGCGCTCGACGTCCGCGATCCCATGCGGGTGCATGCCTACCCAGTCCGGAGCGAACGGCGTCTGGACGATCAGCGGCGTCACACCGGCTGCTCGAAGGCCTGAGATCAAGCGATGGAGTGACGCGATCTCCTCGTCACCGATCGCGTAGTCGTTGAGCGCATCGCGCCAGATCTCGCGTTGCTTGTCCTCTATCTGATATCGGCGGTAGCGGAACACCAAGAAGAAGCGCAAGAGGCCGAGGCGCCTGCACATCGTTGCGCGCTGGAACTGATCCGGCGTGAACAACGCGCGGCGGCCGAGGAGCTTCCGATAGCGCCAGACTAAGGACGCCGTTCGGAGGCGAGTAAGCAGCACGCGCGCCGACGATCTGCGCGGCGCCCGCGCGCGCCATGCCGGCGACCGGACCATCGCATCGAGCAGCCTCCGCCCCACCAGGTTGTTCGTGTTGAGCTCGCCGCTGCCGAGTCCGATCACGACAACGTCAGGACGCAGCGTCGGCACGACGAGGTGTAACGTCCACAGCTCGAGCAGCCGGATCCCGGCCCCGTTGAGCGCCGCGTTGAACGCCGGTCGCGCGCGACCCAGCTCACCCGTCAGCTGGTCTGGATCGACCCCCGCGTTCACCGTCGACGACCCGACGGCAACGACCGATGCGCCACCGTCGGACGCAAGCGCGTCGATCGCGGCGACCTTGTGATGGACCTCCCAGTTGTCCCACGGCGTGAGCGGCCGGAGCTTCGGAGCGAGACCCCTCATGACCAGCTCGGCCAGCACGAACGCAGCGATGAAGGCTGCGACGGCGACGGCGACGGCGACGGCCCAACCGAGGGTTCCCATCATCTCCTATCCGTTCGAGCGGCCCGGCCCCCGGCGGCCTACGAACGGCCGCTCCGCGAGAAGGGTACACGGTGCTCGGCGGCACCAGGAGGACTCTGTGGACGGATGAACTGTCACGATCCGGCGAGGCACAGCGGCGTTACCATCTGAGCCGTGATCGACACGGAGCCGCTGCGGCGTTTCATCCGAGAGGAGTTCGAATTCCCAGATGCGGCTGAGCTCTCCGACGACCGCGAGCTCTTTCCCGACGTCATCGATCCGCGCGGGATCGTCCCGCTCGCCGACTTCGTGGAAGAGACGTACGGCATCAGGCTCAGCGAGGAGGATCTCCGCGGGCATGCCGTGAACTTCCGCTCGCTGCGCGCGATCGCCGAGTTGATCGATCGCAAGCGCGCAGGCCAGGGTTAGTCGGGAGAGAACTCCGACAGGTCGGGCCCGGACGGCCGCGCGCCGATCCGCTCCGCCTCCTCCCACGCATCGAGGAAAGACGGCGCCAGTGCTTGCTTGTAGAACATGTCGACGCTCCCCCACACGCGGGGTCCGAGCCACGGAACCCAGCGCGGTACGAAGGGCGCCAGGCGGATGCCCCGGCCGCGCGCGCGCGGAGCAGCGGCAGCGGCGCTGAACTTGGTGAAGAACCACGGAGGCATCTCCGGGTGCAGCGCGGTGTAAATATGCTCCGACGCGGCGACGCGGCGCGCGCGTTTTTGCCAGAACTCCGGCGTCATCGGCCGGAGGTGATCGACGACGGCGCGCCGGTTGTACTTCAAGCGAAACCCGAGCTTGTTCGCGCGATACGCCCAGTCGGTGTCCTCGTATCCGTACGGGAAGTGCTCTTGGTCGAAGTCGCCGACACGGAAGACGAAGGAACGCTTGAGCGAGACGTTCGCTCCGACGAACCGTCCCCACCCCGCCTCCACACCGGCGATGTTGGCGAAATCGAACTGGATCCCCGTGTCGAGCCAACGCATGAACGTCGTGACCTTGAGCTGTGGCGCCCACCGAACCTTGCCGAGCACCGCCGTCGCTTCATCCGGGTAGCGCTCGTGCCACGAGAGGTGCTCGGCGACCATCCGCTTGACCGGGATCGTGTCGTTGTCGGTGAATAGCACGAGGGGCGCAGCCGCGGCTCGATAACCGGCGTTCCGGTTCTCGGAGAGACCAGGCCGGGCGCCTTGGATCAGATTCACGCGGTAGGGCCTTGTGCCGATCGCCCGCCGTACGGATTCCGGTTCGGGCTCTGCGGCGTCCATCGCAAGGACGACCTCGAAGTCGTCTGCGCGCGTGCTCTGCAGCGCGTAGCCGTCCAGAACCTTTTCGAGTGTCTCATAATTGCCGAGAGTCGAGAGAACAACGCTGAGACGAAGGCGGCCTGCATCCGGGGGCATGACAGCAGGCTACCAAGCCGGTTTCCGCTCCGATAGGGTGCGCGCATGCCCGCACCCGTCGCACTGGATTGGGATCCACAACGGGAAGAAGACGAGCTCCGCGCGTACCTCGGAAACGCCTACGACCGGGGACGCCTCGAGCGATACCAAGACGTCCTCGACGAGGAAGCACGCAACGCCGACGACGAGCGTGAGTTCTACCGGACCTCCCACGGGTACTTGTACAACCTGACCGCGTTCGCGATGACCGGAACGAAGCTGCCCTACTTGAACATGCTCACGAGCCTCGTTCCGCCGGGTTCACGCGTGCTCGACTACGGCTGCGGGATCGGATCCGATGGGCTGATGCTGCTCGACGCCGGCTACGAGGTCGAGTTCGCAGACTTCGACAACCCGTCGACCGCTTACCTGCGGGCACGTTTGAAACAGCGATCGCTCGACGCGCCTGTCCACGACATCGAAGGTCACGTCCCAGACGGGTTCGACGCCGCATACTCTTTCGACGTGATCGAACATGTGCCCGACTCTTTCGCGTTCCTACGCGAGATGGAGTCGCGCGCGAAGCTGGTGGAAGTCAACTTCCTAGAATTCGATCCCAACGAGCAGGAGTTGCACCACGAGCTGCCGATCGGCGCGCTCGTCCGGCACGCCGCCGCGCGCGACCTCCGCGTGTACAAGGTGCTCCACGGCACGTCGCACGTGGTGCTGTACGGGTCCGAGCCGGTCGGCGCACTCCGCCGCCTCGTGAACCTCGGCCGGGTCGCAGCCGCGAAGTTCCGCTAATCCTTGCTCGCGTCTGCGGGCTTCGCGTCATCGGCCGCGGCGCCGTAGGACTCGATCACCTTCGCCGGGACCCCGGCGGCAAGGGACCACGGCGGTATGGGCTTGGTGACGACCGCGTTCGCACCGATGATCGCGCGCTCGCCGATGTTGTTGATGACCGTGACCTTCGAATGGATCTGCGCGTCGTTGCCGATCGTGACCGGCCTGTAGTTGTAGCCTTGATCGAGGAACGGGGTTCCAGTGTCGCGGTACTCGTGGCTTCCGTCGACGACGAATGTCCCCTGCCCCAGCCCGACCCGCTCACCGATGTCGATCGTGGTGCCGCACGCAACGATCACGTCGTAGGTGAAATAGCTACCGCTCCCGACGGTGACCCGCGACTCCGGACCCCAGAATTCGAACAACGTGTTCCGGCGGAACTCGACGTTGTCTCCAACGATGAGGGTGCCGCCCCACGGCGCGTGCACCTTGAAACCGGGCCCCGCACGTACGTGCGCTCCGAAACGGATCGTTGCGTTCGGATTGCGGAAGATCTGCCACCGCTTCCGGAACCCGGACATCCAACGAGCACCGTCCTGGTAGCTCATCCGCCACGCCAGGCGGCGAAGCTTCGAGACGATCCGTTCTTTCAGGCTCATGTGAGTCGCTCTCCGGAGACCGGGAGCATAATAGCCCGGGCCCTATAATGGCTCGGATGTCCAGGCTGACCTCCGCGCTGCGTTCATCCGTCAGGCGGCTCGAACACGAAGCAGCGATATGGCGTGACGAGCCGCTGAAGCGTGTTGCAGTGCGCAACTATGTGCTCATGCGGCCCATCCGCAAGCGGCAGTTCATGACGTTCGGCAGGGAATCGCTCGTCGATCGTCCGATGTGGCTGTACGGCTCGAAGCACATCGCGGTCGGCGACCGCGTCATCATCCTTCGCGATGCCTGGCTATCCGTCGAGCGCATGGCGTGGCATAAGACAGAGCCGGTGCTCGACATCCGTGACGGGGTCGCGATCCGGATCGCCTGTTGCATCTCCGCGTCCGATTCGATCCTGATCGAAGAGAACGTCGGCATGGGCGCGTATGTCACGGTCGTCGACTCCCGGCACACCTGGAGCTCCGGTCATCCCCATCCGCTCTTCAGCCCCGTCGAAGCGTCGCCCGTCCGCATCGGTCCCGGCACTTGGCTTGCCGATCGCGTCACGATCACCGCGGGGGCCGACATCGGCGAGCAGTGTGCGATCGGTTCGAACAGCACGGTCGGCGGCAAGGTACCCGACTACTCGATCGTGATCGGAAATCCGGGTCGCGTCGTCGGTTCGACCAGAACATGAGCGTTACCGATCCGGCGAGCCACTACGACCGCGTCACGAACGCGTGGAACCTTCTGCTGGGGAACGAGCTCCACTACGGCGTGTTCCCGGTAGGCACGGAGACGCTCGCCGAGGCAACGCGGAATCTGACGTTGCGGATGGTCGAGGCCGCGCGCATCGGATCGGGCGCGCGCGTGCTGGACGTGGGGTGCGGAACGGGAACGCAAGCCTGTTACTTGGCCGCCGACCACGGCGCCGTCGTCACCGGCATAACCACGAGCCGGGTGGGTGTCCACGCATCGCGCGCGCGCGCAACCGCGCTCGGCCTGGAGATGTCGACCTCGTTCGAGCAGCGTGACGGGACGGACAACGGATTCCCCGACGCGTCGTTCGACCGCGTCTGGGTGCTCGAATCCTCGCACCTCATGCCGGCGCGCGACCGGCTGCTCGCCGAGTGCTCGCGGGTGCTGGTCCCCGGCGGACGTCTGGCTTTGTGCGACATCATCCTCCGGCGACCGATGCCGTTCTCGGAAGTTCGCCGCCTGCGCGAGCCGCTCACCGTCCTCCGGGACGTCTTCGGCGATGCGCGCATGGAGCCGTTAGACGAGTACCGCGAGTTCGCGGAACACGTGGGGCTCGGCGTCGACGAGCAAACCGACCTGACACACGAGACACGGCCTACGTTCGCACGTTGGCGCGAGAACGCGATGAACAATCGAGACGAAGTCGTCGCATCGTTGGGCGAGAAGGATTGGCAACTCTTCGTCGATGCGTGCGACGTGCTCGACAGGTTCTGGGAAGACGGAACGCTGGGGTACGGGCTGCTCGCCGCGTCGAAACCTTCCTAGGCGGTTAGGCCGCCGTCGACTACGAACACCTGCCCGGTGATGAACGCCGCTTCCGGCGACGCGAGGAAACGCACGGCCGACGTGACGTCCTCCACTTCACCCAGGCGTCCGGCCGGCGTGCGTCGCACGATCTGCGACATCTGTTCGTCGTCCAGGCCGTGCGTCATCTCTGTGCGGAGGTAGCCGGGCGCGACCGCATTCACCCTGATCCCGCGGGAGCCGAGCTCGCGTGCCAGCGCGCGCGTGAAGCCGGCCAGCGCGGCCTTCGTCGCGCCGTAAACCGACAAGCCGCGGTACCCCGATATCCCCACGATCGAGGAGATGTTGATGACGCAGCCCGAACCTTCCCGCAACATCGCGCGCACCGCCAGCTTGGTCATCTGGATCGTGCCTTTCAGGTTCAGATCGATCACCGAGTCGACGTCGTCGTCGGAGAACGTACCGAGCACGCCGTCGCGCGCCACACCGGCGTTGTTCACGAGGACGTCGACGCCGCCGAATCTCTCGACGACCGCGCGCACGTAGGCGCGGCTCGCGTCTCGATCTGAGATGTCCAGCGGCGCGAAGTAGAAGCGGTCCCCCAGGCCTGCAGTCCATCCATCGGTCGCAGACGTACTCGAGCGGCTGCATGTCGCGACGCGATCGCCTTGGTCCAAGAACATCTGCACGATGCCCGCGCCGAGTCCGCGGCTTCCACCGGTCACGACGACGGTGCGAGGCGACCTCATTGCGCGCGCGGCCTCGCGATCTTGTCCCCGCGCGTTTCGATGCGTTCAACGAACCTGATGAGACGCGGTCGAGCAGCCGGCAGCAGCGACTCGCACGCCGCTCGGATGGCGCGTTCAACGTCGTCTCGGTCGGCGCCCGCTCGCAACACGACTTCCAGCGCCACGATCTGACCCGTGACCGGGCTCGGACGACCGTACGCGCGCACGAGGTCTACGCCGGGAACCTTCCCGGCGATCTCCTCAACCGGCAGCGGATGCACCTTGACGCCGCCTACATTGATCGTCTCCGTTGCGCGGCCGATGAAGACGATCCGGTCGTCTTCGACCCGCACGAGGTCGCCGGTCCCCAACCAACCGTCGCCAACGTCGGGCTCTCCGTAGTACCCGAGCATCCCGAAGCGCGAGCGGACCTGAAGTTCGCCATCCACGATGCGCACCTGGACGTCTGCGTCCTCTCCTCGCGACAACACTGAGACGGGAAGTCCGCTGCGGTGGTCGCGCACCGATCCGACCGACCCGAACTCGTTCCCGGCGTACACCTGTGAGATCTTCGCGTTCGGAAAGAGCTTCGTCAGCGATTCGAGCACGGCGGCCGGCACGGCTTCCCCGCCGAGCGTGATCTGGCGGAGCGGCAGGCTGCGCGACGTGGATGGATCGATCAGCGCGGTCACGAAACGCCAGAAGGTCGGCGTCCCGCTGACGTGCGTCACACCGTGCTCCCGAAGGGCGACGACGGCGTCGGGCGGCTGATTGCTCTTCGGGGCGACCAGTGTCGCGCCGTTCTTGATCACGTGCAGCAGGATCTGCGTCCCTGCGAACTGGTTGAGGTTGTACGCGAGCAGCCAGCGCGCGCCGGCTTGATCGTCCGCCGTGCGCGTTCCGCCGAGCAGCCGCTCCCAATCGTGACGCACACCGCGTGGCTTGCCGGTCGTCCCGGTCGTGAGGATAAGCGTCGGCGATCCGTTTCCGAACCGTTCGATCGGCCCTGTCTCGATGGCCAGATCCTCGAGCGCCAACATCTGCGCGCGGGTGACCTCGAGCGGCCGGTCGGCGACGACCACGGGCTGCTCGAACCACGCGAGGTAATCATCGATGATGGCGTCGTCCAGATCGCGCGGGAACACAGACGCCTCGCTCCCGACGGCTGAGGACGCACACAGCAGCGGGAGAAGCTCGGCTGCGTCGGCGACGACGCACGCGAAACGGCGGATGCCGCGCGCGCTGAGCCCCCGCGCGAACGCCTCGGCGCGCGCGCTCGCGCGCGCGTAGGTCAGCGTCAGTTCAGGCGTGACGACGAGCGGGCGGTCCGGGGCGCTCGAGGCACGATCACGCAGGACGTCGTACAGGGTCATGGAACGTCAGGTCCTGTACCACTCGAATATCTCACCGACCGTTCGTGGAAGGACGCCGGCGCTGTACGGATCCCGACCGAGATCGTCTTCGAGGATCGCCGACAGCTCGGCTACGTCGAGCGACTCCAAGCCAAGGCCGGCGATCTCCGATTCAGGCACGACAGAGGCCTCGATCTGCTTGCGACGGAGGATCTTCTGGATGGCTTCGACGACGGTTTGCTCGACCTCCGGCACGTCCGGTCCTCCTGAATCCGTTGATTGTGGGCCCCGATCCCGGGGCCAGAGGATATCCTCCTCCATCGCCGCCCTGCCATAAGTAAGGAGGGCACCCGATGCCCGGAGCACTCGTTGCCGTGGGCCCCTACAGAACGACGTTCCGCGCCCGCACGCTCCCCGCGACAAGCGCTGCGGCGGTGACGACGTCGAGGGCGCACTCGACCGCGACGCCTCGCGCGGCCTTGACGGGCACTCGCTCGCCGCGCAACGCATCGCGGGAACGAAGACCGACCCACCAGACGAGCCCGAGCAAGGCCAACCCGCGATAACCCAAGAGGGCTGCCGCGATCGTCGCGTACATGGGGATCCGTCGACGTCCAAGGAAGACGCGATCCTGTAGCTGCGTCTTGCGCAACTCAGGGACCTGCCGAACCAGCGCGGGGAACGCACCGGCCATCCACGCGCGGCGAACCAGCTCGGTCGTCGGCGGACGCACCACCTCGTGCCGAACGATCGCCTCAGGCACGAAACGCGTCCTGCCCTGCCGAGCGAGCTTCCATCCGAGCATGACGTCTTCACCGAAGCCCAAGCCGCGTCCGAACGCGCCGGGCCGGAAACCGAGCAGCGTGCCCGCGTCGTCGAACCCACCGGCCCGCTCGAATGCATCCCTTCGGTAAAGCACGTTGCAGGTCGCATACAGTCCGTCCTCGCGGGTGACCCAGACCGTTCGCTCGAGCAGCCCGACGGAACGTGCCGCTTCGGTCCTGCCCTGCACGAGGTCGACGCCGTCGGCGAAGCCCGCGACGGCGCACTCGAGCCACAACGGGTCGGGCACGCAATCGCTGTCCGTGAATGCCAAGATTGCGCCCTCCGAGGCGGCGATGCCCCGCTTCCGCGCTTCGACGGCTCCGACGCCATCCGTACGGACGACGCGGACCGGCAGCCAGGCGGACGCGGCTTTCGCTTCGTTGCCGGACCCATCGGTGGACCCATCGTCGACGACGACCACCTCGAAGTCGCGATAGGACTGCGCTGCGAGGGCCTTCAGCAGCGCCGCGAGCATCTCGCGACGGTCCTTCACCGGAACGATGACCGAGACGGAAGGGCCCGGTGCGCTCATGCCTCGCGGACGGCCCACACCCAGGCGAACAGCGACCCAAGACCTCTCGTCTGGACGATCTTCATCCCCGCGCGCTTTAGCGCGCGCTCGATGCGCGGCAGGGCAACGGTGCTGCCCAGGAACTCCGGAGCGTGACGGCGACGCTCCTCCGGCCGGAGCCCGGTCCGTTGGAGGATCGTCAGCGTCGAGCGCCGCACTCGCCACAACCAGGTCGACGCGCCGTTGTTCCACTGGAAGACGAACAACCCGTCGCGTCGCAACACACGACCCGCCTCCGCGATGTACTCCTCGATCACCTCGACGCGAGGGATGTGCTGGAAGACTGTGAACGACAGCACGAGATCCATGCTCTCGTCGCCGATCCCGCCGAGCGTTGCCCCGTCCCCAACCACAAACATCACGCGCGGGTCGTGAACGAGCTCGCGCGCGCGCCGCACCATCTCGGGCGATATATCGATCCCGGTCACACGGTCGAAGCGGTCGGCAAGCGCGACACAGACGCGTCCGAGCCCCGATCCGATCTCTAGTGCGCTCGCATTGCCCCCTGGCGCAACCGGGGATCGATCGAGGGCGTCCGAGACGATCGTCCGGCCGTCGGCGAAGAACCGCTGCATGTTCGGGTTTTCGTAGTCGAGCGTCGTGTCGACGTACCACGCGGCGTTTGCGCGCGCTGCGTCGTCCCAGAATGAGCGCATGCGCTGCTCGGCTCGACTCACCGCGTCTCCTTCGGGCATCACGCGCAATTGTACGTGCCTCGTGCCCTCTTCCTCGACGGCGTCCGGGCTCTAGCCTCGATCGAGGGAAGAACCTTTCAGTAGGAGCTCGCCGAACTCGGCCCCCGGCGTCCCGCCGAAAAGTCTCATGAGCAACAGGACGGGTGGATTCGATGAGATCTCGTGGACCAGCCGCGGAAGCAGGGGCTCGGGGCTCTCCGGATCCAGCTCGCAAGATCCGACGGGTTCGCCCGCGTAAGCGATCGTCAGCCGGATCTTCGTATCGAAACTCATCGCCTCGAGCTGCGGAGCGAGGGCTTCGGTGATCTCGATTCGCGGCTTTGAACTCTCTTCCGCGTACGTCCGCAGAGCGCGGACGGCTTTGAGAGACCCAAGCGTGCCCTTCAACCCTCGCCAATACGCATAGGTCACAAGAAAGTCCAAGGAGCGCTGCCACCGGCCCCGAAGCCCGAGCCGTTCGTACGCGACCATAAGGCCGCGGCGCGCGAGAACGGCAAGGAACCCTAGCCAAGGAGCGAACATCGCTAGGCCCGCAGCACGGCGCGCGCGACGACCTTCCGTCTTGCCGAGACGCAATCCCGCGATGAGCTCAGGATACTTGCGCGCGAGACGTACGTCCCCGTGCGCACGAGCGATCGTCGCCTGGTGCAACGTGCGAGCAGTTTCGGTTAGCTCACGCGCTGAACGGATCTCGGGGGCACAGATGAATCTGACATCTCCCTTTCGCAATCGGTACCCGAGATCCTCATCACCTCCTGTCCCTTCGTACTGATGGTCGTACCCGCCCACCCCAGCGAAATCGTCTTTGCGGACGGAGATGCTAACCGTGGCGAAGTCACGAAAGCCGAGCGGCTGGCCGATGCTCGCGCGCCTGTCGTTCGCAGCCTCGAGGTCGGTCCAAACCCGAGATCTCAAATACGTGGACGGTTCCGTTCGGATTGGATCAACGCAACCGAGGACAGCGATCCGGGAGGCTGATCGGTGACGACGAACATGCGAGGACACCAGATCGGGTCCTGGGACCACATCCTCGTCCAGGAACAACAGGATGGGCGCCTGTGCCACGAACGCGCCTCGGTTGCGAGATGCGGCTAGCCCCTTAGAGGCATGCTTAAACCATTTGAACGAAGCGAACGCTTCGATCTCGGCCCAACCCTCCAACACTTCCTGTGACCCTCCGAGATTGCCGTCGAGCACGACGATCACCTCGAAGGGCTCATCGGTGCGTTGTAAAGCGAGGCTCCGGAGGACGCTCACGAGTCGGTCCGGCCCGCGGCGGCTGACGATGATGACGCTGCACGAGAGCGCGCGCGCGCCACCCGCTCGGTCGGACCCAAGCTTCAACGCCATGGGGTCACCCCGTCCATGACGGCGGCACCGAACGCCTCGAGCGACATGTCGCCGCGCACCTCCAGCCGCGGGATCGCCATAACGTCATCCATCCCCGTACTCGATCGGAACTCCGCCCCATCTTCGAATGATGCGGTCCCGCACCACCCTGCAGTCACGGCGAAGGCGTACCCAGCCTCTGAGGCCGCCTTCCGGCACGCGATATCAAATTCGCCGTAGGGGTACGAAAACCCTTGCACGCGGATGCCGAGTAATCGTTCGAGATCGGCTCGGGAGCCGATGTATTCATCCTGGCGGTCGATTTCGGACAAACCGACGAGGCTTCTGTGAGTAACTGTGTGGGAACCGATCTCCAGCCCTTGCCCCGCCAGCACGCGCAGGTCGTCCCAATCCAGGAAAGGCTCCGGCTGGGGAGCGCCCACCTTGGCGGTCACAACGAACAACGTCGCACCGAGGCCCCACTTGCGGAGAAGTGTCCAAGCGGTCTGGAAGTTGGCGTACCCGTCGTCGAAAGTGATGACGACCGAACGCGCGGGCGCGGGACGGCCGGCACTGATGCGATGCGCCCACTGCGCAAGGCTCATGGCGCGAAAGCGGGCCTTCCGGAGGAACCTGAGGTGTGACTCGAAATCGGATGGAGCAACGGTGTACCGCTCCATACCCTGAGAGGCTTCGTCCGCGACCCGGTGATACAAGAGAACCGGAACTCGCTTGCCGACAGCGAAGAGGCGGTTACGGATGCGTGCCACGCGGTCACCGACGCGGCCCGTTCTCTCCTTCACGAAAGAATTCAACGCCGGGCCCCCCGGTTTCGTACCCGCTCCTTCTGCGCAAACTGCCAACGGTGTGGGGGGGCGAGGACCCCGACGGCCGAAACATCGCCGATGATCCTCAGCGGGTAGGCGTGCTCGTGGAAGTCGTAGCAACGATCCCATCCGGACGCGTACAACCCCACGTCGAAGACGTAGTCCCCGGGAACGAGGTCCATGCGGTCCATCTCAAGCACGAGGTCCCACGGAGGTCCTTCGTTGCCGGGAAGCTCGTGCTCGGCGCCGAGGTTCAAGCAGACCGTTCCGTCTTTCCGCCACAGCGTCACGACCGTTGCCAGGCCCTGTCGAGGTGGCGCGACGACGGAGATCACGATGCGCATGCTCGACCCGCTCATGATCTCCGAGCCCGGATTGCCCCATCCGTCTTGCAGACGAACACGTTCGATGCTCGCTTCTTGGGAACCGAATCGATTCCTTCGCGGCTCCAATGGAACACCTTCGGACGTAACCATCACGCGTAGATCCACCGGGGTTAGCTGTTCGGTTTCCTCGGCGACTGCCGATACATAGCGATCGACGATCTCATCGGCGGGCCCATGCGCGAACACACGCCCGGACCGCAGCCAGATCACTTCATCGCAAATCTCTCTCACGCGATCCGGCACGTGGGACACAACGACCGTCGTGACCCCATTTTTTTGGAAGTCGCGGATCTTGTCGATGCATCGCCGCTGGAAAGCCAGGTCGCCGACCGCGAGAACCTCATCGATCAACAAGACTTGAGGATCGACATGGATCGCGAGTGAGAAACCGAGCCGTGCCTGCATCCCGCTGGAGTACGTTCGGAGTGGGCGATCGATCGCATCTTCCAACCCGGCGAAGGCGATCAACGAGTCCATTCGGCGCCGAACCTCTCTCCGGGTCAATCCGGCGATCACACCTCCCAGGATCACGTTCTCCCGGCCCGTGAGCTCGGGTTGGAACCCGACTCCAAGCTCGAGAAGGACGGCCAAGCGCCCTCGGCGCCGCAGGCTTCCCCGGTCCGGGTGCTCGACTCCCGCGAGCACACGAAGCAAGGTGGACTTCCCTGCCCCGTTGGGTCCGATGAGCCCGACGGTCCGGCCTTCTTCGACCGCGAAGGTGACATCGTCCAACGCCCAGAACCGTTCCGAGTTCATGCGCCGGAAGCCCGAAAGCGCTGCGTCTTTCAGGGTGTGCGGCCTCTGTGACCGGTGTCGGGAGTAGCTCTTACCGACGTGGTCGGCTCCCAGCATCTCGGCCACGCTAGAGCTCCTCGACGAATCGCCGAGAACGGATGTCGAAGAGGATCCGGGCACCGAGGAAGAGCGCCACGCCGATCACCGCAAGGGTTGCGAGCGATAGCAAGTTCGGCATCGTGCCGTAGTAGAGGATCGCGCGATAGGCGGCCATGAGGTGGGTCAACGGGTTGATCGTGTAGAAGATGTTGAAGCGACCTGGGACGCTCGATCGCGGGTAGAAGATGGGCGTTGCATAGAAGAGTGGCAGAAGCAGAACGTTCACGATCTGGCCGACATCGCGGAACGTCACATGCCAGGCAGCAAGGATCAGAGCAGGACCTGCCATGACGATGAACTGCACCGCGATCACGACGGGCAGGAAGATGGCCGTCCACGGGAGGCTTCCCGTCCCAACGCCGATGAACGTGAAGAGGATGGGAAGCGCGAGCAGGTAATTCGCTAGGTTCCCCGCGATGGCCGCGATCGGAAGGAGAACGGGCGACACGCCGGGATGCCGGATGAGATCGCGGCCACCCACGACGCTCTCGGTGGCTGCCGTGATGCCGGAGTAGAACCACACCCACGGAAGCAGTCCGACGAACACGAACTCAGGATAATGCGCGATGTGAAGTGGCAGGACACGACTGAACACGAAGCTGAGGACGAGCATGGTCGCGAGAGGCCCGATCTGAGACCATGCGATGCCAAGCAAGCTTCGCCGGTAGCGAAGCTTCACATCCCGCTCGACGATTTCACGAAGCAACTCGGCAGTTCGCCGGAAGGTGCGCGTGTCGGGAATCTCGCTTCTTAGCACCGTCATCGAACGGCTCCTGCTTTGTTCTGCCGCCGAAACCTTCGGCCGTCGCGCCGGCTCGCGAGGTATGCGAATGGGCCCCGGATCGCGCCAACGATCTCCGCAACGACCAGCGACGTCGGGAAAGCACCGGGCTTCTTCTTCACCGAGCGAGCGAGCTCGTGGAGGTGATGTTGACGAAACTCCCGAAGCCCGACCTTCACCGCTTGAAGGTCACGGTGCTCCAGCGTCCACCGACTGAACATCGCGAACGCACCCGTGCCGTGCCAGTTCACCATCGTCTGTCGCAACGCTTCCGGGTTCGTCTTATGGCGGTGCCGGACGAGGGCACCAGGCTCATAAACCACCTGATAACCGGCGGCCAGAGTCCGGTAAAGAGCATCGGTATCTTCTCCGGACAGGCTGACGCCGTGTTGGGTATCCGGCCCAAGGTCTATCTGGAAGAGCTTCAGGCTCTCGATCAGATCGCGTCGGAACGCCATATTCGCGCCGGATCCCACCATCCCGGCGCGCGCAGGAGCGACCGACGACGCGTCGAAGACCCGGCGCTCAAAACCACGCACGCTCGGACCCGCATGGCGCTCGAACAGCTCTTGGGCCTCCGTCTCTAGCTCGAAGGGAAAGATCAAGCCCGTAACCGCTCCGACCCGGCGCGACGAGAACTGTTCCAACACCGTTCGGATCCACATGGGGTCAACGAAGACATCGTCGTCCGCAAAGAGGACTATCTCGCCGGTTGCCTGACTCCCACCCAGCGATCGCGCGCGATGAGGTCCGGGTAGATCTTCACGCAGGTATCGGACGGGGAACTGCGCGACAAGTCGTTCTGTCCTGTCGTCGGCAGGAGCGCTGTCGACGACGATGATCTCTCCCCCGCCCGGCGATGCCGCCAGCACGGACTCAAGGCACGCCTGGAGTTCGACCGTCCGATCCCTCGTTGGGATCACGACACTCCAAGACGGGAGGGGCCTGTCGCCATGCGGGGCCGTGATCGTCCTGGCGACCAGATCGCGCGTGAGCCTGGTCCGAATCGCAGCGTCTGACTCGATAGCGTCCGCGATATCGGCCCCGAGAAGGGTTCCGTTCGAGCACCGAAGCCTGACGGCTCCTATCGGCAGGCCATGACTGCGCAGGAGAACCAGGGCATGGTCATATCCGGCGAGATCGTGATGATCCTCCAATCCGGCCGCGAGATCGGTGTCTAGGACTCGAGTTGGCATCGATTTCCTCGCTGTTTCAACGAGGGCGCCGGGGAGAGGCTACGGACACGAGCAAACAAGGTGATCCCACCGCCGGACACGCGATTTCTCGGCCAGATCGACAAGGCGCCCCCAGTTGGGGGATTCGACGATTTGCCCAGATATTCCTGCCGGTCAGACGTTGAAAGGCGACCGCGCGCTCGCAAGCTCGGCCCGGTACCACTCGATCGTCTTCGCCAGGCCCTCGTTCAAGGAGTGCTTCGGCGCCCACCCCAGCAGCGCGCGCGCCTTGGTGTTGTCGCAGCGCATTTCTACGATCTCTGCCGGCCGCTCGGGCAAGGCGCCGAACTTCGGCGTGATCGGATTTCCCATCAGATCGAGGATCGTCGTCGCGAGATCGCGCATGGAGATGTCTTCGCCGCACCCGATGTTGATGACTTCGCCTTCGATCCCGGGGGTGACGGCTGCTCGAACGAATCCGTCGACCAGGTCGGTGACGTAATTGAACTCGCGGGTCTGCTTGCCTTGCGTCATCGCCAACTCTTGCCCGCGCACCGCGCGCGCGATGATCTCCGGGATGACGCGGTCGGGCGTCTGGCCGGGACCGTACGCGTTGAACGGGCGCAGCATGACGAGCGGCCATCCGTAGCTCCGGTGGAACATCCGGCAGAAGTGCTCGGCGGAGTACTTGCTCACCGCGTACGGGGAGATCGGGTTCACGATCGCATCCTCGCGGAACGGCGCGGGGATGTCGCCGTAGATCTCGCTCGTCCCGAAGTTGATGAAGCGCTCGTAGCCGACGTCGTGCAGGGCTTCGAGCAAGCTCACCGTTCCCTGCACATTCGTCTGGATGCACTCGTCGACGCGCGTCCAGGACTTGCCGACGTGCGTGAACGCTGCCATGTGGTAGATGATCTGCGGCTTCACCGCGCGCGCGATCGAATCCATCGCGCTGCGGTCCACGACGTTCCCTTCGTGCACGGTGATCTTGTCTTTGATCTCGAGCAGCCTGCCCGGAAACAGCGAAGACACCTCACTGGTCAAGACGTGAACGTCGGCCTCCTCATCGACGAGCCGCTGCACGAGGTGCGCGCCGATGAAACCGGCTCCGCCGGTTACGAGGACGCTGGCGTTCCGGAGCGTGTCCAAGGGCCCTTCCCTTCTACGACGAGTGAGGTCAGATCGAGCGCATCTTTATACGTGTCCATCGACTTCCAAAATCCGCGATGTTGGTACGCGTACAACTGGCCGGCCGCACCAAGGGCCGGCAGCACGTCGCGCTCGAGGTCTTCCCCGGCCCAATGATCGAACGCGTTTTGGTTGAAGACGAAGAACCCACCGTTGATCCAGTGGTCGCGCAGGATGGGCTTCTCGCGGAATTCGGCGATCCGGTCGTCGTCGGTGAAGACGATGGTCCCGTACTGAGATGGGAGCGGTACCGTCGTCAGCGTCGCGGCGCCATCGTGGTCGGCGTGGAACGACGCGAGCTCGTGGAGGTCGATGTCGGCCAGACCGTCGGAGTACGTTGCGAAGAACGTGTCGCCGACGCGATCGCGGCAGCGCGCGATGCGGCCGCCCGTGTTGGTGTCCTCGCCGGTATCGACGACGTCGACATCCCAATCGCGCGGCAGCGTTTCGGCGAACGACGCGATGAGGTCCATCTTGAAACCCGCGGCAAGCACGAACGACGTGAAGCCCTGGCGCGCGTAGATCTGCATGACGTGCTCGAGCACCGGCCGCTCGGCAACTTCCAAGAGGGGCTTCGGCACCTGCGTCGTGTGCGGGTACGCGCGCGTCCCCTTGCCGCCGCACAGGATGAGCGTCTTCATCGCAGCCGGGATGGTACCTGGTGGGTAAACACCCGCACGAGACGGCACTCCTCAAAGGTTCCATTTCTCCGGTGTGCGGGTACCCACACGGCAGGGAGGAGCCGCCGTGAAGGCCGTCCGAAGGATGCTGCGCCGCATCGACGAGTTCCAGCGCCGGCACAAGCCGCTCGCGTTCATGTTCGCGGTGTTCAAGAAGTTCGGTGAGGACGACGCGGGTTCGAAAGCGGCGCTGATCGCCTACTACGGGTTCTTCTCTCTGTTTCCCTTGCTGCTCGTGTTCACGACGGTTCTCGGGTTCGTGTTGAACGGACACAGCGCGCTGCAGGGCAAGATCGTCCACTCGACCTTGGCTCAGTTCCCGATCATCGGAGACCAGATCGCGAACAACGTCCACTCACTCCAAGGGAGCGGCGGCGCGCTTGCGATCGGGATCGTCGGCATCCTGTGGGCCGGGATGGGCGTCACACAAGCCGGCGAGAACGCGATGAACGCGGTCTGGAACGTCCCTGCGCGCAAGCGGCCCAACGCGATCTTCAGCCGCGCGCGCGGCTTGCTCTTCTTAGTCGTGTTCGGCCTCGGCGTCCTGGCGACGACCGTCCTCGCCGGCCTCGGCACATCGGGCTCGGGCGTGCCGATCAGGATCGGCGCCATCGCCGCAGCCGCCGTCATCAACCTCGCGATGTTCCTCGTATCGTTCCGGGTACTCACGGCGGAAGCGCTCTCGTGGCGAGACGTGTTGCCGGGCGCGATCGTCGCGACCGTGCTGTGGGAGATCCTCCAGGCGATCGGCGGCTGGTACGTCGCGCGCTCCCTCCGCGGCGCGAGCCAGGTCTACGGCTTCTTCGCGATCGTGATCGGGTTGCTCGGCTGGCTGTACCTGGGCGCGCAGATGACGCTGCTCGCGGCTGAGATCAACGTCGTGTGGCGCCGGAAGCTGTGGCCGCGCGCGCTCGTGCAGCCGCCGCTGACGCTGAAGGACAAGGAAGCGCTGCGGCGTCTCGCCATGATGGAAGAGCGACGGCCTGAAGAAGAGATCGTCGTTCGCTTCAAAGACTCCTGACCGCGTCACGGTGCGGGGCTATGCTCGAGTCCGTGGAACCGGAACACGCTGATCACGAAGACTCCCTCTTCCCGTGGCCTCCGTTCGCGCGCATGATGCTGGCGCAAGGCGCGCACGCGGCAGGCGACGCGCTGGTCGCGGTGGCGCTCGCCGGCACGCTGTTCTTCTCCGTCACAACCGACCAGGCGCGCACCCACGTCGGTCTCTACCTTCTGCTGACGATGACGCCGTTCGCGCTGCTGTCCCCCGTCGTCGGACCGCTGCTCGACCGCTGGCGCGGCTCCTACCGGGTGGCGATCTTCCTGGCGATGATCGGCCGCGGCGTGCTCGCCTTCCTCATGGCGAGTCGCACGAAAGACCTCACGCTCTACCCACTCGCCTTCGCCTCCCTCGTCCTCAGCCGCACGCACGGCATCAGCCGCGCGGCGCTCGTGCCGGACGTGCTGCCGGAAGGCCGGACGCTCGTCAGCGTGAACGCGCGCCTGTCGATCGTGTCGGTCGCCGCCGGCACGTTGTTCGCGCTGCCGGGAGCCGGCCTCCAGAAGCTCTTCGGCCCCGGCGTGACGCTCCGCTTCGCCGGCATCGTCTACATCGCCGGAGCGATCGTCGCCGCCGGCCTCACGACGCGCGGGCGATCTCAACGTCGGCCGCCCTCAGGTCAGAAGCACGACCACAAGCTGCTCGCGCCACGGTTGCTCGCCGGCGGCATCGCGACCGCGTGGTCGCGCGCGGCCCTCGGCTTCGTCGTGTTCCTCCTCGCGTTCGCGCTCCGCGACGTCGGAGAAAGCGTCAAGAGTTTCGGCTTCGTCCTCGCCGCCGCAGGCGGGGGCAGCTTCATCGGCTCTGTTCTCGTTTCGCGCGCGCGAGCAGCCCTCCGCGAATCCGCGATCATGCTCGGCTCGCTCGTCGGCATCGCGATCGTGTGCTTCATCCTCGCGACGCACTTCAACATCCGAGCAGCCGTCATCGTCGCCGGTGTCACCGGCATCGGCACCACCGCGGCCCGACTCTCGTTCGATGCGTTGGTACAGAAGGACGCGCCCGAGGAAGTGCGCGCGCGTACCTTCGCGCGCTATGAAACGATCTTTCAGATCTGCTGGGTCGCCGGCGCAGGCCTCGCGACCGCGATCCACTTCAGCCCTGAGATGGGTTTGCGCGCGGTCGGCGTGATCTGCGTGGCAGGTATCGTCTTCGCCATCCGCACGGCGACTGCGCGCGCGCCGACACCGAAACGCGCCGAACCGTGAGCGCTCTACCAATTGAATTCCCATTG
>Ga0070707_100000299_pt1 | contig 48396 bp, 38 predicted proteins | sample KBSK5502metaG_FD_65468 | JGI IMG/M metagenome (GOLD analysis project Ga0070707, IMG submission 65468) | Corn, switchgrass and miscanthus rhizosphere microbial communities from Kellogg Biological Station, Michigan, USA - KBS K5-50-2 metaG | ecosystem: Host-associated > Plants > Roots >... | reverse complement strand
GATCTTCAAATCTTGATCTTCAAATCGAGGATGCCGAAGGGGGGACTCGAACCCCCACGGCCTTGCGGCCATGCGCCCCTGAAACGCACGTGTCTACCAATTCCACCACTTCGGCTTTTACAGCATCCGCCATTATCTCCCTGGTGTATTTCATGCAAACTGTGGTGCGGCTGCGCGTCTACCAATTCCGCCACATCCGCATTGGCCAGAAGATACTAGCTTGCTCCCGCGACCTCTGTCAACTCTTGAAGTCTGCCAGGAAATAGCGGTGTCGATCAGCCGCGATCTGCCGGGGCGAACAAATTCGCCGTCCTCGTCGTATTCGGAAACAACCGTCGGATTCAGACACAACGAGGAGGCTTTATGGCAATCTGTCAGCCGTGTGGCACGGAGATTATTGGCCAGGATCGCTTCTGCCGGAACTGCGGCGCTCCAGTCGCCGCCTTGGCCGGGGACTTGGTGGGCACTCACCGCTTCAATGCTACCGCCCCGCCCTCAGCACACCCCGGGTCGCAAGACCCGACCAACCCATTCTATGTTCCGCCGCCAGCCCCTCCCATCGCGCCAGGCGCAGCTCCTTCCTATCAGACCGGGTCGATTGGCAAGAGGCTGTTCCAGCGGAAGTCCTTCTGGCTAGTCTTTCCGATGATCTTTCTGTTGCTCTCGCTGTTCGTTAGTGCGGGCGTCACCATTGGCCGCAGCGTGCTCCGCTCCCGCCAGGCCGCGCGTGCCAGGCAAGCCGAGTGGGCCGAGCGGGCCACCGAGCGGGCCAAGCAGGCCAGGCGGGTCAAGCAAGCCGAAATTGCCCACCACGCTTTTGAGGAAGCGGTCCAAAACGCGCTGGGCTTCGTGCCGGCCAGCCTCTCGGAGGCGGAGTACCCGGACCTCCAGGGGATTTTTGTGGGCAACCTGACGAGCGATGATAGCCCCGCCGCCCGGGCCCATATTCAAGCGGGTGACGTGCTGACGGAGCTGAGCGATCAAGTGGTGCGCAATAGCAGCGAGCTGACCCAGGTCTTGAATTCGTTGAAGCCCGGCGCGGAAGTCAAGGTGAAGCTCTATCGGGATGGGGAAACTGTGACCTCGCCCATCAAGATCACTAACCTATCGATTGCGCCTTTTCAGCCGAAGACGGAACCGAGAGACCAGGGCTTTCTGGGATTGGGAGATGTGAGCCGCCGCTGCTGCCTGCCAGGCACCAAAAAATGGGGCTTAGAGGTCCACCGGGTAATCGACAACAGCCCGGCCGATCTCGCCGGGTTGCAATTGGGCGACGTCATCACCGAGTTTGATCAGCGCGCGATGCGGACGCCCAATGAGTTCAGCCGGCGCATCCGCGGCGCCAAACCCCGGAGCAAGGTCAAGCTGAAGTTCTATCGCGGCAATACCGAGCAGACGGTGGAGCTGATCATGGGCCACGGGTGGTAGCTCATCAGTTATGCTGGGACAGTCCGGGGAGCGTGAGCGACCCGCAGCTTCGCCGATGAGTTCCCTGACAGAGGTCCAGGTCGCTCACGCTCCCTGTGCTGTCCCGGACGCTCAATCCTCATTTGCTCTCAGCCGCTGCCTTGGTCTCGCTACGCCGCAATCCCAATTCTTCTTGAATCTCGCGCAGCGCGGCGATCACAAACGCGCAGTGCTCGTCAAAGCTCAGCCCCAACTCATCGGCGCCCTGCCAGAGGTCGGGACGGTTGACGGTGCGGGCGAAGGCCTTATCCTTGATCCGCTTCTTGACCGAGGAGACTTCGAGCGTGTCAAAGCTCTTATCGGGCCGCACCAGCGCGCAGGCCGTGAGGAAGCCGCACAACTCGTCGGTGGCGAAGATCGCGTGCTCCATCACGCTCTCGCGTTTGACCCCGGTGTAGTCGGCGTGCGAGAGGATGGCGCGGATGACCTCTGCGGGGTAGCCGCGCTCGCGCAGGACTTCAGACCCGAACTGCGGATGACGCTCGTCGGGGTAGCGCTCGTAATCGAAGTCGTGGAGCATCCCGACCAGGCCCCACCTCTCCTCATCCTCGCCGTACTTGCGGGCGTAAGCGCGCATCGCGTGCTCGACGGCACGGGCGTGTTTGCGCAGGCTCTCGCCCAGCGTGTATTCGCACAGGAGCTGCCAGGCCTCTTCGCGTGTCGGTACTCTTTCAGCCATCATGCTCTCCCTTAAATGATCACGACCATCTGTCTTTTTCTACCGCGATTCGGATGGCAAGGCAAGGGGATGCCGGGGGGGCGCTACTGAATTTAGGTCCTCCCTGTTGGCCGGCTGCCGAAGCTGCAATAGGCTTGCAGTGGCTAACGTGCTTACCTCAGATATCCACTCAGATAACTGACTACCCGATCAGATAGTCGGCCACGAGGGGATCAGCAGTTCGAGCCGCAGTTCCGGCCGCAGTAGGCACGGGGAGAGTCGAGCAATGGTGTCGCCCGCGCCCTGGCCTTTTACGTCGTCGGGAACTAGCGAGAAGGCCAGGTTCCCGAAGGCGGTCAAGTTGACCAGCGCCTGGGGTCACTTCAGTCAGCTTGATCGCCTTGAGCGAGCGCAAGGGCTGCGGTTGCTTGCCGAAAGGTGCCGCTCATTCTGTCAGTTAGCCCCAGGCCGCGCGTTTGGCACATCGCTCGCTAATCGCTGAACGCTCACGGCTGTGGGCACGCTCTTTTATTCAATCGATCGTCACCGATAAGAGTCGGCTGCTCGGGCGAAAGCCGCAGGCGGTATGCACTCACCAGTCTGAGTCATAGGTGTGATGCAGCAGTGGGAGTTCCCGAAGAGGCATTAGGCCGAAAAAGCAACCAGCCGCTCTTCGCACTGATCGGGTGATGAGCGGTCATTTTATTAGATGAACTTTGGGACGGAAGGAAGAGAATCGTTATGGTGAAGAGAGCCCATCTAAAGATCAAGGTGCTCATCGCATCGATCATGGCTGCCGCGCTGGTATTCCCGACTGTGCCAGTAGGCGCTGCTGCTAGTGGGAAGGTGGAGAAGAGCGAGAGTGGTAAGCCCAAAAAGCACAAGCTGGCGCGGGACCTTGAGGAAAACATCGACCGTGCGGCCAGTGGGGGCACGGCTAGCGGTCAGCCCTCAGTGATCATCCAACTGAGCGACTTCGCGCCGCGCATCGGCATAGTTGAAAAGCTCGCGCGCCACCAGGGCCGGGTCAAGCGGTCGCACGACACCCTGAGTTTGGTCAGCGCCGAGCTGCCGCTGGAGCGCATCCGCGAACTGGCGGCGGATGATGACATCGAGTTCGTCAGCCCGGATCGCGACGTGGCCTCATTTACAGTCGAAGGTTATAACGGCCATGTGGGTGTGACGACCGGCGGGGCTGAAGGCTCGGTCAGGGTGACGGGCACGACCTTCACGGGCAATGGCATCGGCATCGCCATCCTCGACAGCGGGATTGACAAGACGCACACTCTGATCAAAGCTGCGAGCGGCCATCCCGGCGTCGTCTACCAGAAGGATTTCACCGGCGAGAACACTACCAGTGACAAGTTTGGCCACGGCACTCACGCCGCGACGCTCGCCGCCGGCCGTGTAGACGTCGCGAGCGGAGCTTATACCGGGATCGCACGCGGCGCGAAGCTCGTCAGCCTGCGCGTGCTCAACAGCCTCGGACAGGGGCAATCGAGCAATGTGATCGCGGCGATTGACTGGTGCATCCAGAACAAAGCGACCTACAACCTCCGCGTCATCAACCTGAGCCTGGGCGCGAAGGCCGTGGACAGCTACAAGAATGATCCGCTATGTTTAGCCGCGCGCCGCGCACATAACGCCGGCATCGTGGTGGTGGCGGCGGCCGGCAATAACGGCAAAAATTCGTCCGGGCAGAAAGTTTACGGCGGCATCCACTCGCCGGGTATTGACCCTTCGGTCATCACCGTCGGCGCTACCGACACCTTCGGCACCAATCAGCGGGCGGATGATAAGGTCTCGAGTTACAGCTCGCGCGGGCCGACACGGGGTTATTACACTGACACGCTGGGCGCCAAACACTATGACAATTTGATCAAGCCTGATTTGGTGGCGCCGGGCAACAAGCTGATCGGCGCCTGCTCGCCAGCTTCCCAAGCATCTTCGGGCAGCTTGATCAAACAGTATCCAGGGCTGAAGGTCGGGGCCGCGACGGGGGACAAGGAATTGATGTCTCTGAGCGGGACTTCGATGGCGGCGCCGGTCGTGGCCGGGGCCGCGGCCATGCTGCTGGAAGTCAACCCGAATCTGACGCCCAGCCTGGTCAAAGCGATCCTGATGTACACCGCCACCACGATCAACGGCGCCAACACGCTGGAGCAGGGCGCCGGGATGCTCAACGTGGATGGGGCGATGGAGCTGGCCTTGCTCGTCCAATCCAACCCTGCGACGCTCACCAATGGCGCCGCCATGCTCACCAACTTGCTGCCGAGTGAGAACTACATGAATAACACCGGAGAGACCTGCTGGTGGGGACAAGGCGTGATCACCAACTACTGCTTCCTCTTTGGCAGCGACCTGATGACCTACTGGCAAGGCGCTTACGCCCAGGGCAAGGTCCTGGCCGATGCCAGCTACGCCTCCTCGGGCACGATCAAGCTCACCAGCGGGCTGGTCTCAAGCGGTATCTCCTTCAGCCAGGGGGCGGTCACTTCCGCCGGGAGCTTGCTCTCGCAGGGCACGCTGTTCGCCGACGGGGTGGTGCTCGGTGATGGCGTGGTGATCGGTGATGGGGTCGTGATCGGCGATGGCGTGGTGATCGGTGATGCGGTGGTGCTGGGTGATAGCACACCGAAAGCCGATCAAACCATCTATGGTGACACCGCCACCGGGATGGCGTTTGTGCCGATCCCTTAGCCTGATAGTTGAGAGGGAATGAAGGAATAATTCAAAGCTATCAGGAGTAATTATGGTCGCCATTTTTGATGAGACACTGAGCGCGCCGTTTGATGGCCAAGGGCCAGATAAAGTGCTGAAGCGAACGGTGCGCGAGCTGGGTGAGGAGGATCGGGCGCCGGTGCTGGCCTTGTTATCGAACGACCCGCTGCGCGGCGTCCACCTCCAAAGTATGATCGAGGACCACGGCCTCTGCCATCCGAAGCATCGCGGTCACTTCTTCGGCTACTACGAAGACGGCCGGCTCACCGGGGTGGCCTTGCTCGGCCACTTGATGATGATCTACGCCGAGGCCGAGGCGGAGGAAGCGGCGCTCAACTATTTTGCGCAGGCCGCCGTAGCTTCCGGAGCCAAGGGCCACGTCGTCTTCGGGCCGCGCGAGCAGGTCGAAGCTTTCTGGGCGCGTCTGTCCGAGTCCGGGCGTGAGACCCGCTTGGTGCGTGATTATTACTGGTATGTCTGTGAGCAATCGCAGTTACCGCTTGAGCGGCTGCAACTGCGCCAGGCGAGCCTCGCTGAGCTGGAGGTCGTGGCCAATGCGCAGGCCGAGATGGCCTTGGAAGAGAGCGGCGTCGACCCCCGCGTCGCGGACCTGGAGGGCTTCCGCCAGCGCGTCGCCGAGCGCATCGAGCGCGGGCGGACCTGGGTCAAGCTGGAAGACGGCAAGGTGGTCTTCAAGGCCGAACTGCAAAGCATCACCTCGGAAGCGATCTACCTCGAAGGTATCTGGACACACCCGAACTACCGGAATCGCGGGATTGCCAAGAGCTGCGTGGCGGAGCTGACGCATCGCCGGCTGCGCCGGCAGCAGGTGATTTGCCTGGTGGTGGAGCCGCACGAGCAGATCGCGCGGCACATTTACGAGCAGGCGGGTTTCGTGCATCACGGGGACTACCAGGCCCGATACCTGAAACCAGCGCCGGAAAACTAGGCGGCAGGGCAACAATTTGGCGGCAGATCCCAGATCATTTTCCATTTTCCATTTGAGATTTGTCATTGGCCATCGCGCTCGGCGCTGTTCAAGCAATGACCAATGACAAATCTCAGATGGAAAATGACCTGACGGTTCAGCGCGGCTTCACCGCCAGTTTATTATTGATCTTCTTGACGCCGTCCACTTTCTCAACAATGGCTTCGACGGCAATCCGGTCCTTGTCGCTCGTCACCTCTCCCGTGAGTGTGGCCTCGCCCTGCTTGAGATCGACTGAGACGTTGCTATAGCCGGCCGCCACCAGCCGCGCCTTGACCTTGCTGAGCAAGAAGGCTTCGTCCACCTTGCCGCGGGCTTCCTGAGCCACTTCGCCGGCGGTCTCTTTGGCCTTGTTCTTGACCTCTTCCAGGGTCGGGGCGCCAGTGCCCGCGGTGGCCGGATTGACCGTCACTTCGTTTCGGACGCTCTTCACGCCTTCGACCGTTTTGGCCACTTGCTCGGCCGCATCCTTCTCCTGCTGGGTCGGGACCTCCCCCTTCAGTGTGACGACGCCCGCTTTGGTCTCGACGCTGACTCTGGTGGCGCTGACCCGTCCGTCCGTGACCAGCTTACCTTTGACCTTGGTCGTCAGCGCGGCATCATCCACATCTTGCTTTTCGCAGGCGACGGAGGTCAGGCAGAGAACGCACACCATCAACGCGAGGCTGCGCATGGGACTGCTCTTCATAGTGCCCTCCCTTGAAAAATAGAACCGTGATGCTTCCCTGGCCGGCTAGGCATCGGCCATTCACCGGCTAACCGCCAAACCGAAGACTGGCCAGCGTCCGCTCAAAGGCCAGCTTGTAGGCTTCTCTCTCGTCCTGCGGAACGATCGTCACGAGATAAAAGAGCCGGCCGTTCGGCAGCAGCGTGGTATAGATCACATCGTACTCGGCCCGCCCCGTCACGGGCGAGTCTCCGCCGACGGGCGTGGCGAGCGCGGGCCGGCCGCCCAGACTGGTCGGCTGTGGGCGGTTGAGCGGTTGCAGCTCCGGATTGCCGCGGAGCTGCAACTCGATGTAAGCCTCCGTCGCCCGCTCCAGCTCGCGGGCGTTCGCCGGCAGTTCATAAGTCCCGACGAAGAGGCCGTGGGTGACGACGACGCCCCCATCTTTGAGGCGGCCGAAAGCGCCTTGAGGCGCGAAGGCCAGGTGCTCGCCGCCCTCGGCCAGCGACTCCCAGTCGGCCGGGTAGGAGATCTCAAACAGGCCGTCCGGCGCGCGGAAAGTCTTCTCTTCGGCTGACGGGGGCGACGGTCGTTCTACTCCACCGTCCGGCGGTTGCTGGCGCACGGCTCGCTGCTGGACCGGGGGTGGCAAGCTGCGGAGGCGCGCCCGCGCTTGATCGAACTCGGGCGTGTCAGTGGTCGGGTTCTTGGCGACCGGCAGCGACGGCAGCGCCTCGGTCAGGTAGCGCACGCGGTTGCCGGGGTCGGGGTGGTCGCTGAGGAACTCCGGCGGGCGCGAGCTGCCTTTCTGCCCCAGCGTCTCGAAGAAGGAGATCATCGCCCGCGGGTCGTAGCCAGCCGCGGTCATAATCTGTATCCCGGTCAGGTCGGCCTGTTTCTCGGCCGTGCGGCCGAAGCGCAGGAAGACGAGGTTGAGACCAGCGCCGCCGAGGGCACCGAGCATATCGCCCGCCGCATCCCTGCCGCCGCCCAAGATCGAACCGATGATACTCAGCCCGCGCTGGGCGACGTAAGCCTTCGACATCTGGCTCGTGCCGTGGCGCAGCGCGACGTGGCTGATCTCGTGCGCCATGACGCCGGCCAGCTCGGCCTCGTTGCGCGCGGCTTCGATCGTGCCGCGGTTGACGAAGGTGAACCCGCCCGGCAGGGCGAAGGCGTTGATCTCGCGGACGTCGACGACGTGGAACTGGTAGGGGAACTTCTCGCCCGGCGCCTTCGCCGCCAGTCGCTGGCCGAGCGCCGAAATGTAGCGCTGCACATCAGCATCGGGCAGCAGGCGCATCTGCCGCTCGACTTGGACCGCCGACCGGCGGCCGATCTCGATGTCCTGCTGGGGCGAGAGGAGGTTGAAGCCCGGCTTGAATTGTGCCGCTTGCCGGCCGCCGCCGCCGCCGTTGTTGGTCAACCCGCCGCAAGCGGCCAGCCCGGATGTCAAGGCGAGGGCCAGGCTGATGGCGATGACCCGGCCGACTCTTTGCTCCTTACCCACTCCCATGCAGAGACCTCCTCGGGTTTTATTCGGTGGCGTGGGAAGCATCGTCTGAACATGAGGGAGGCTTATACTATAACACCGGATCTCGATCTGGCCAGTGAGGCGTGGAAAAACCGCGAGATGGCGAACGAGCTTGGAGTGATGAGGTAAGAGAATGAAGCGGGTTTAGGCTGGAGCGCTAGGTCAAGTGCCACTTGGCTTCTCAGTGCTACGCCCCTGAGATCTTACCAGACTTCCCGCGCCGCGCCGCGCGTTTGACCAGGTAGGCGAGCTTTGAGAGGTCATAGGGTTTTTGCAGCACCTCCGTGATCCCGCATTCGAGCGCTTCGAGTCTGACCGCCTCGCTCGCGCCGGCGAACAAAAAGATCGTGACGGCTTGATCGATCTCCCTGATCTGGCGGCAGAGTTCGATTCCCGTGCCGTCGCCGAGTTGGTTGTCTAAGATGACGGCGTCGAACTTCCCCGACGCGAATGAGGCGGCGGCCGTGCGGAAGCTCTCGGCCCCCTGGGTTGCGATGCCCTCGTCGCGCAGGATGTCGGCAATCACGTTGCGAGTCATGGAATCGTCGTCCACGACTAGTACCACGAACTCATCATGGCTCATACTCTTCTATCTGACGACCTGCGGGGCGAAGTTATGGTGCGAGGGACCTGATCGATGCGGGCTTAAAAAATCTGCGAGGTGAAGCTCAGCTCGCGGCTTCAGCCCCAAGCGGGTTGCAGCACGGATCGGGTGCCGGCTCGATCCGGTCGAATCGCAGCAGTTCAAGCTACTACTGAGACGGGGCTTCAGCGCTTAGAGCGGCAGAACATCCAGGCGCTGTCCTGATTGGGAGAGAACTTTGCGACCGCCCACATTATTCTCTCTGAGGTGCCGAAAGTCAATCATGATTCTGGGCCCGATTCTGGGCGAAACTCAGTTCGCGTGGGCGAGCAGGGCGACGTAGTTTTGGGCCTTGCGGTGGATGGTCTGCGAGAGGCCGATGATGTTGGCCAAGTCAACTCGCGCCTGTGCTGCTTCGCGGGTGTTGAGGACCTTGTTGCTTTGATGGACCGGGTTGTGGGCGAAGGTGTAGATGGTCCTCGCTAGGCGGTGAATAGAGCGGTCAAACTCTTGTGGAGTGGCCGGCAATCCAATAAGCTCTGGGGGCGGCAGCGGCTGCCGGCCGAGCTCCAGCAGCGAGCGGAGATTTTTCGCGCGCTTATGGATCGACTTGGCGTCCTTAGACAGTTGCGCCGGTTTGAGCCGGCCGGCTTCATGTTCGCGGAGTAAACCGTAGCCGAGTTCTTGCAACTCGCGGAAGTTCTTGATGAACTGTTGGTGCGCGAGCGCTTTGGCGTGGTCAGCCTCTCTCGACCCGGAGACGGCGACTGGTGGGCGCACGGCCGGGTCGCGGCGAGTCGTGGGCAGACCACCTTCAGCCGGACGCGGGGTCGGTGCCGGGGCGGGTGGCTGCCCCGTCTGAATCTGTCCGCCGACTGCTTCGGCCAAGGCCAAGCTGATGAGGATCGCGGCACTGTAGAGCCAGCGAGCCGCGAGCTCTACCCGAAGAACTCGGACAAACTCGGTCGTTGGGAGCATCACGTCCTCCTGCGTGATTTGGTCGCCAGGCCGCAGGCGAAGCTTAGATCGGCACTATAGCAGAATCTGTTTCAGGCATTAAGGCAGTTTTTCACGGCAAGTGGTCCCGCGACCTGTCAGGTTGCGGTTGACTTCACCAGTAACCTGTTGCGGAGACAACCGCAACCTGACAGGTCGCGGGACATTTTTCGAAGGAGCAGACGATGAGAGTGATAGCCAGGATCCTATTTGTCCTGACAGTGCTGTGCGTCACCGCCGGCTCTGGAGACTCGGGGCAGGGGAGAGAGCTGCGAGTCTTTATTTCGGCCGACATGGAAGGCATCGCCGGGGTGGTGAACGCCTCGCAACTCGGCCCGGGAGAGTTCGAGTACGAGCGCTTTCGCAAAATGATGACGGGCGAGGTGAACGCGGCCATCGACGGGGCGCTCGCGGCGGGCGCGACGAAGATCACGGTGGCCGATTCGCACGGCAACGGCCTCTCCATTCTGCCCGATGAGCTGAACCCCAAAGCGCGACTGATTCGCTCCTGGCCGCGCCCGCTCGAAATGATGGAGGGCGTGGACGGCGGGTTTGATGCCGCACTCTTCATCGGCTATCACGCCTCGATTGGCACGCCGGGCGCGGTGAGGGCACACACCATCTCTTCGCGCCGCTTCTACGACCTGCGCCTGAACGGCAAGCACGCCAGCGAGGCGCTGCTCAACGCCGCCATCGCCGGGCATTTCGGCGTGCCCGTAGTGCTCCTCTCAGGCGACGATAAGATCGTCGATGAAGTTCACCGCACGATTGACCCGCACATCGTCGGCGTTGCCGTCAAGCGCGGCATCGGCTATCACTCCGCCGATAATCTGTCGCCTGAAGTGGCACGCGGGATGATTCGCGATGCGGCCAAAGCGACGCTCGGCCGGGTCAGTTCGTTCCGGCCCTTCACGCTCACAAAGCCCGTGCGGCTGGAGATCACTTTCAAGAATATGATCAACGCCGAGGTCCTTTCGCTGCTCCCCAACGTGGAGCGCGTGGACGGGGCGACGGTCGGGTTTACCGGCAAAGACATTGTCGAGGTGACGAAATTCATTGCCTTCGTCACGCAGTATGATTCCACTCAATAACGCTGAAGGCTGAGCGATGAATTGAAGGGGATGGCTGATCCCTGATTCATCGTTCCGCGTTCAGCCTTCAGCCTTTTCATACGGGAGATTGACTATGCAAATTGGTCTGATTGGGCTCGGCATTATGGGGGCGCCGATGGCCCGCAATCTGATGAAGGCCGGGTTTCCGCTGACCGTCGCCACCCGCACTCCGGGTAAGGCCGAGCGGTTCGCCGCCGAGGCTGGGTCGCCGGGCGAGGTCCGCGTTGCCAGTTCAGCCGCCGAGGTGGCGGCAGCCAGCGAGGTGGTGATCACGATGGTGACCGATTCGCCCGATGTCGTGAAAGTGGCGCGCGGGGCGGACGGCGTCTTCGCGAAAGCACGGCCCGGGACGGTTGTCATTGACATGAGCACGATCTCGCCGCAAGTCACGCGCGAGCTGGCGGCGGAGGCCGCATCGCGTGGCCTGAGCTGGCTCGACGCCCCGGTTTCAGGTGGCGAGAAGGGCGCGATTGAAGGGACGCTGACGATCATGGTCGGCGGCGACGCGGCGGCGCTCGACCGTTGTCGCCCGGTCTTGGAGGCGATGGGCAAACGGATCACCCACTTTGGGCCCTCGGGTAACGGCCAGTCGGCGAAGCTCTGCAACCAGATTATGACCGGCCTCAATTTGCTCTCCGTGTGTGAAGCGCTGGTCTTCGGGGCCAAGGCCGGGCTCGACCTCTCGACGCTCCACCAGGCGTTGACCGGCGGGGCGGCCAACTCGTGGGCGCTAGAGGTGCTCGGCCGCAAGATGATCGACCGCGATTTCGCCCCGGCCTTCATGGTCCGGCTGCAACAGAAAGACCTCCGCCTCGTGCTCGACGCCGCGCGCGAAAGCCGGACCTCGCTGCCGGGCGCCGCCCTCGTGCATCAGTTGCTCGCCGCGGTCGAGGCCGAAGGGCGAGGCGATGACGGGACGCAGAGCCTGATTCGCATCATTGAGAGGCTCGCCGGTTTAGAGAAGTAGCCCCGGCTTATTTTAGAGCGAATTACAATTGACTGTACGGAGAGCACGTGCGTTTGGAGTACCGGCTTGCGGCCGGATTGTGCGATGGTGAGAAGCACAATCCGGCCGCAAGCCGGTACTCCAAACGCTGTCAACTGGCGAAATCCCTGAGCCGGACCGGCAAGCGGCGCGGCCCCCACGAGCCCGGCCGGCCCTCGAACACCCCCGCGCAGCCCGCCCCGCAGAACTGGCAGCGGCCGTCCTCGGTCAAATTCCAACCCTGGAGCACGTACCAGTCGCGGCCGATGAGCCGCGCCCCGCACTGATGGCAGTAAGTGCTGCCGCCCTCCGCGTCGTGCACGTTGCCGGTGTAGACGTAACGCAACCCATTCTTCATCGCGATCTGCCGCGCCCGAGTGAGTGTCGTGGCCGGGGTGTGCGGCTTGTCGGTCATCTTATAGTCAGGATGGAAGGCCGTGAAATGCAGCGGCACGTCCGGCCCCAGGTGCTCGATCACCCACTGGGTCATCGCCTCCAGTTCCGCTTCCGAATCATTCTCGCCCGGGATCAGCAGCGTCGTGATCTCAAACCAGACTGGCGTGTGGCGCTTGAGGTAAACGAGCGTCTCCAACACCGGCCGCAGTTGGCCCGCGCAGATTTGCCGATAGAACCGCTCCGTGAAGCCCTTCAGGTCAACATTGGCCGCATCCATATAATGGTAGAATTCCTCGCGCGGCTCCTCGCAAATATACCCGGCGGTCACGGCCACCGTTTTGATCCCCAGCTCGTGGCAGGCTTGGGCCACGTCGGTGGCATACTCGAGGAAGATCACCGGGTCATTGTAAGTAAAGGCCACGCTGCGGCAGCCGAGCGCCTGGGCGGCGCGAGCAATCACTGCTGGCGATGCGGCGTCGGCCAGGGTGTCCATCTCGCGGGACTTGCTGATGTCCCAATTCTGACAGAACTGGCAGGCCAAATTGCAACCGGCCGTGCCGAAAGAGAGCACCGGCGTGCCCGGCAGGAAGTGATTGAGCGGCTTCTTCTCAATCGGGTCGATACAGAAGCCGCTGGATCGCCCATAGGTCGTCAGCACGATTTGACCATCCTGCCTGGCGCGCACGAAGCACATGCCCCGCTGGCCCTCGTTGAGCTTACAAAAACGCGGGCAGACGTCGCACTGGAGGCGGCCGTCTTCGAGCCGGTGCCAATACTGGGTCGGCACCACGGCGGTAGTTAATGCTTGCGTCTTCACTTCAACTCTCCTTGGGCCGCCAACGCGCTTGAATTACCGACCTCGCCGCGGCCTGCTATACTTGAAACCAATGATCGATCTCTGAGAAAGGGGCGATGGCCATGACTTCAGTACGGAATCCGGCAGTGGCCGGCCTGTTCTATCCGGCAGACGCGCGTGAACTGCGCGCGATGGTCTCGGACTTCTTGGCATCGGCTGAGACCTCTGGCCCCACTCCCAAGGCTCTGATTGTACCTCATGCCGGATACGTTTATTCAGGGCCGGTGGCGGCCACCGGGTATGCTCACCTGGTCGATGACCGTGACGCGATCAAACGTATCGTGCTCCTGGGGCCGGCGCACTTCGTCTCTTTTGATGGCGTGGCGGCCAGCAGCGCCGATGCTTTTGCGACTCCCCTGGGCTCGGTGCCGATAGATCGAGCGGCGGTGGCCAAGCTTCTCGCTTTACCCCAAGTTCAAGTCCTGGACCAAGCCCATGCCCCAGAGCACAGCCTGGAAGTCCAGTTGCCTTTCCTGCAAGTCATCCTCGGTGATTTCAGGCTTGTCCCCCTGCTCGTCGGCGAGGCGGCGCCTGAGACGGTAGGCGCGGTGCTGGAAGCCCTTTGGGGCGGGCCGGAGACGCGCATCATCATCAGTTCCGACCTCAGCCACTACCACAAGTATCACGTTGCCCAGTGTCTCGACCGGGAAACCTCACAGGCGATTGAAGCATTGCAGCCCGACGCGATCTATCGCGGTCAGGCCTGCGGGCGGGAGCCGATCAATGGCCTGCTCTGGGCGGCCCGCCGGTACGGCTTGCAGGCCAGGGCGGTTGATTTGCGCAATTCGGGAGATACGGCCGGGCCGCGTGATCAGGTGGTGGGATACGGGGCTTACGTTTTTGAGGACCTTCCAACCGCCAGGGTGCCGAGCGAACTATAGAGTTCAAGAGAAAGAATGTCCTATTCCTGTTAGATTGCGGGTGCGTGCCAACAGGTCTAGTAGATGTCAAAGGACTGTTTGCGGAGACTACCGCAACCTAGTGCAAAATCAAGCGACCTATTTTGAGAGCCCAATTCACCGCCGAGGCGCCGCAGGACGCAGAGGCGGCGCAGAGAAAACCTCCTCTGCGAAAGCTCTGCGATCCTGCGGCGCCTCGGCGGTGAATCTCTCATTCAAAGGGGGGCTTTTGGCTCTGCACTAGCAGGTCGCGGGGCAGCGCGCCGCGCCCGGTGAAACACGAAGGAGTCAAGCGCCAGCCTCAAAGGCCAAGTCAGCGCCGCCCCTGCTAATGGGCAGGCTGTGGGGCGGTGAAGTCAGGACCCTCAAGGATTGCTGTCGAAGTCTTGAACCACCTTTTTATTAAGTGTAGGATGATGGCGCTGGCACACACGGGATATTCAAGCCGCACGCATGTCTTGGGCGTCGGCATCGCATTACTATTCATCACTCGCAGAACGCCCTTCATCGCCCGTGTGTCAGCAGCAGACGGTGCGCACTGAAGGGCGTTCTGCTTTTGGAGGATCAGCCGCGAAGTTCATGGGCCACGTCTCAGTGCTGATCAGAAAGTGGCAGCGACCTGAAACTTGGCACAGATGCTGAGCCAAGTTAACCGCCTGCGCCTGCGACCATTCAGTCCTTATCCAGTTCATTATCTCCAAGCCCTGACGTGTTCGCGAAGGCCGCGTGAGAAATGATGACCTCAAGGAACAAGCTTAAAGGGCTTGAGCAGAGAAGCGATTCTTCAATGGAGGTGTCATCTTGGCTCGCCACATTTCATGCTCTCTATCTACTCGCCGTTGGGGCTGGTGTTCTATTCTTTGCAGCTTCGCTCTCTGGCTCAGCCTCTTTCTCTGGCCGGGAGCGGTAACCACCATCTCGGCGTGCTGGAGCATCACGCCTCAGCTCAGCCCAGTTATACATTCCGCACAGCAACAAACCGGCCTCAGCAGCCAGGCAAAAGGTGATCAAGACGTCCATGCGCTTGAGCCAGGCAAGGCGATTGAGCGGGAGATGGCGGGCGGGCAAACGCACACTTACCAGATCACGCTTCAGGCGGGGCAGTTTCTGCGCGTCGTGGTCGAGCAGCAAGGCATTGATGTGGCCGTGGCGCTCATTGCCCCGGACGGCAAGCAGATCATCGAAGTAGACCAACCTACCGGCGCATTTGGTCAGGAATCGCTCTCCCATGAAGCCGCCGTCAGTGGCGACTGCCGGATTATCATCCGCACTGTTGCTGCCACAGCGCCGAAGGGAACCTATCAGGTGCGGCTGGAGGTAAAAACATCGGCAGCCGCGCAGGACAAGCAGCGGATTGTCGCCGAGCGATTACTGGTTGAGGCAAATCAGTCGAGGAAACGGGGGCCTGCCGGTGCTCAGCAAATGATTGAGAAAGCACAACAGGCCCTGGCAATCTGGCGCGAGCTAGCCGACAAATATTGGGAGGCAAGCACGCTTAGTCTGATAGGTTTCGCTTATTCCTTGGTCGAAAAAACTGACCAAGCGATTGAATATTACGAGCCAGCGCTAGCCATCTTCCGTGGGATCAAGGATCGAAATGGCGAAGTGCGAGCGCTCAACAATCTCGGCATCGCCTATTTTACACTGAGCCGATATGAAAAGGCGATTGAGGACTACGAGCAAGCGCTAGCCATCTTCCGTGAGTTGAAGAGCCGGAATGGCGAAGGAGTTGTGCTCAGCAATCTGGGCAATGCCTATACCAATCTGAGCCGGTATGAGAAGGCGATTGAGTACTATCAGCCAGCGTTAGCCATCTACCGTGAGTTGAAGGATCGGTATCGCGAAGGAGTTGTGCTCAGCAATCTCAGCATCGCCTATTTTAGACTGAGCCGGTATGAAAAGGCGATTGAATACCAGGAGCAAGCGCTGATGATTTTCCGCGAGGTGAAGGATCGGGAGGGCGAAGGAGCTGCGCTCAGCAGTTTGGGTGATACTTACTATGGGCTGAGCCGGTATGAAAAGGCGATTGAATACCAGGAGCAAGCGCTGGCGATTTCCCGTGAGCTGAAGGATCAAATTGGTGAAGGATATTCGCTCAATAGTTTGGGCGACGCCTACGCAGAGCTGAGCCGGTATGAGAAGGCGATTGAATACTACAATCAAGCGTTGGCCATTCTCCGTGAGTTGAAGATTCGGTATGGTGAAGGAAGTGCACTCAATGGTCTGGGCAAAGTTTATCGCTCACTGGGCAGCTTTGACCGGGCAACCAGTTATCACAATCAGGCGCTGAGGATCGCCCGCGAGGTCAAAGATCCAGGCTTTGAAGCCTCGGCTCTCAATAATCTGATGCTGGTCTGGAAGGCTCGCAATCAACCGCGCCTCGCCATCTTTTACGGCAAGCAGTCGGTTAATCTCTATCAGGAAATCCGCAGCAACATCCGCACCCTCGAACGCGAGTCGCAGCAGAGCTTCATTAAATCAAAAGAGGAGACCTATCGCGACCTCGCCGACTTGCTCATCGCTCAAGGCCGCCTGCCCGAAGCCGAGCGGGTGATCAATCTCCTCAAGGAGGAGGAATACTTCGAGTTCATCCGCCGCGACTCTTCGGCTTCCGGCGCGGCGGGCCGCTCTGATCTGACTTCCGAAGAGGCCGCGCTGGATAAAAGCTACCGTGAGATCGCCGATCAACTCACGGCGCTCGGCGTTGAGCGCAGCGCGCTGATTGACAAGAAATCACGAACTCCCGGAGAGGAACAGCGCCTCGCCAAACTCGATAGCGACCTCGCCGTCGCCGGGCAAGCCTTTCAAAAGTTCCTCGACCGCATGGCCACCGAACTAGGCGGCAACCAAGACGCTGCGACCAAAGTCTATCAACTGCGCGAGTCGCAGAGCCTGATGGAAACCCTGCGCGCGCTGGGCGCAGGCACGGTCGCGCTCTACACTCTGGTGGGCGAAGAGAAGTACCGCGTCATTCTCATGACGTCCGATGTGCAGAAGGGCTTCGAGTACCCGATCAAGGCCGCGGACCTCAACCGCAAGGTGCTTGCCTTTCGTGAAGTGTTGCAAAACCCCAAGCTCGACCCGCTGCCGCAGGCGCAGGAACTCTACCGCATTCTGCTCGGCCCTCTGACCAAAGACCTCAAGGGGGCGAAGGCGCAGACGCTGATGTGGTCTTTGGATGGAGCGCTGCGCTATCTGCCGATGGCGGCGCTGCACGATGGCGAGAAATATCTGATCGAGAGTTATCGCCAAGTCGTCTTCACTCCGGCCAGTCGAGACAACTTGAAGGACGCGCCGAGCAAACACTGGAAGGCGCTCGGGTTGGGCGTGACCAAAGCGCACGGCGAGAGCGTCCCGGCGCTGCCCGGCGTGGCGGAAGAGATGCGCGGCATCATCCACGAGCAAGGCACGAGCGTGAAGGGTGGCGTGTTGCCCGGCACCATCAAACTGGATGAGTTCTTCACTCAGGAAGCGATGCTTTCAGGTCTCCGGCAGCGCCCTCCCGTGGTGCACGTGGCGAGTCACTTCCAATTTCGGCCCGGCAATGAGAACGACTCGGTCTTGTTGTTAGGCGACGGCAGTTTTATGAGCCTGGCGCAAATCAAGAATCTGCCGAACGTTTTCGGCGGAGTAGATTTACTCACGCTCTCGGCTTGCAATACGGCGACGGGCAGCAGCGGAGCGAGCGGCAAAGAGGTGGAGGGCTTCGGCGTGCTGGCGCAGCGGCAGGGCGCCAAGGCCGTGTTGGCGACTCTCTGGTCTGTATTCGACTGGAGCACCCAGAAATTGATGCGGCGCTTCTATCAAATTCACAGCGCGCGGCCAGGGATGACGAAAGCGGCGGCGCTCCGCCAGGCGCAATTGGAATTGTTACACGGGGCGGAGGGAGCCGCAGAGACAAACGTTGAGCGTCGAGTGCGACTGCCGAAAGAGAGCCGTGAGAGCAACAGCCAGAAGATTTTCACGCCCGACCCGAAGGCGCCATATGCCCATCCGTACTACTGGGCGCCATTCATCTTGATAGGGAATTGGCGCTGAAGAGACACCTTGACATGCTTGCCCCGAACACCCTGCTGCAAAACCGCTATCTCATTATCCGCCGACTTGGGAAAGGCGGGATGGGCGCTGTCTACTTAGCCAAGGATCAGCGCTTCGGCAGCACCGTGGCCTTGAAGCAGACTCTCCTCACCACCGAACCTCATCGCAAAGCTTTCGAGCGCGAGGCGCGCCTACTGAATAAACTGCGCCACGCTGCGCTGCCGGTAGTGATGGATTACTTCAGCGAGGGCGAAGGGCAATTCTTGGTCATGCAGTTCATCCCGGGCCAGGACTTGGGCGAATTATTGGAGATCAATCACGATGCACCGTTTGCGCCGGAACAAGTGCTGCAATGGGCCAATGAGCTGTTGGATGCGCTTGACTATCTGCACGCTCACCAGCCGCCGATTGTGCATCGCGACATCAAGCCGCAGAACTTGAAGCTGACGCCGCGCGGCGAAGTGATCCTGCTGGATTTCGGGTTGGCCAAGGGCGCAGCGCCAGAGATGTCGCAGGCGAGCCGCAGCGTCCGCGGTTATACACCGAGCTATGCGCCGCTGGAACAGATTCACGGGACGGGCACCGACCCGCGCAGCGACCTCTACGCTTTGGCCGCGACCCTGTATCACCTGCTGACGGGCAGAATCCCGCCGCCTGCTCCGGCGCGCGCGGCGGCTACGTTGAGCGGCAGACCTGACCCGTTACGCCCGGCTCATGAGCTGAACCCGCGAGTTCCCGCCGGAGTGGCCGCCGTGCTCTACCGCGCGATGGCCCAGAACCCAGACGAGCGGCCGGCAACGGCCATGACAATGAAAAGAATGCTGCATGCTGCGGGTCAGTTCTCAAGGCCGCTTAATATCGAAGCCCCGACTCTCGGCTTTGAGTCACCATCAGCGGGGGAGTTGGCGTTGCCGCCAACTGAGGGGCCGGGATTCCTGGCACCGCAGCCGGCCCCTCCCCTTATCGAACCTCAGGTTGAAGCAGTGCGGCAAACCACTCAGCCCGATACTGCCTTTAAGCCTCAGACGAAAGATGGGGCACCACCTGTAGCGTTGCCCAGCTTTCGGAAAACCTTGACCATCAGCCTGGCCGCCGGCGTCCTCGTGCTCTTTCTTGGCGCATTGTTTGCCTACCGGTTTTGGAATCCGGCGCGAGCTACAGGCGAAAACAAGGCGGTAACGTCAATGCCAGCCCGCGTCGAGGTGATGCGGTACTACCTGGAGCTTGAATCGGCTGATGGCGACTCGTCGCGTGTGACAGGCGTTGAGCCGATTGCGGTGGGGCAACAGTTCAGGTTTCACTTCGTCCCACCTGAACGTGGCTATCTCTATATCGTCGCGCAGGGTGCGGGAAACGTGCTCACGACCTATCTCACCTCGCAGCCGAGGCCGGGGTCGTGTATTACAACCAATTTGATTGGCGCCGAAGCGGACTACATGTTTCCGCCTGCGCAGTGCAAGGGGCTGGAGCTTGGAGAGCGCGGAGAGACCACGATCTTTACGATCATCTTTTCACCGACGCCGGTTACGACGCCAAGCTTCCTGGCCACCCAAGCCGAACGGAAGCTGACGGCGGCTGAGCAGCAAGAGTTCGAGCAATTTTTGCAGCAGTCAGGCGCGAAAGCGGCCAAGCGGGAAATGAACACGGTCAACCATCAAGCGAGCGTTACTGTCACTGTGCCGGCGGATCAAGCTAAGGGCAGGGTGGCGGTCTTCGATGTGCCGATCAAGCGCCGGTGAAAGTACGGATGACCGTAGAGGAGGCATCGGATGATTTCCAAACATTTATTCGGCTGTTTGTCGTTGGTTCTCCTGTTGAGCTGGCCGCTGCTCACCCCGGGACAAAAGCGTGAAGAGGGTGATCGAACGCGCGAATCCTTCCTCGACACGCGGCCCAAACAAGCTGTCGCCCACGGGGGGAAGTCGGCCAAATCCCCTCCGACGAAACGGCCCCCATCAGTTGGGCCCATTGGCATTGGCTACACTCTCTACAAGCAATCCCCGGAAGGCAACCCCGTGCGCGTTTCCTCCTCGCAAGAATTTCGTCAAGAGGATCGCCTGCGCCTGATGATCGAGCCGAATATCACCGGGCATCTTTACGTCTTCAATTCCGAGAACGACGGTTTGCCGGAGATGATCTTTCCGAATCCGCGTTTGAATGGCGGTGATAACCGCATCGAGGCGCACGTGCCAATCGAGGTGCCGTCGCGCGAGGAGGCGAATCCGGTGAATCGCTGGTTCGAGGTTCAAGGTGAGCCGGCGACCGAACACCTCTACCTGATCATCACCCGAACGCCTTTGGAAGGGGTGCCGACTGGAGTAAAGTTATTGGCCCACTGCCGAGGAAAGTCTGGGGAATGTGCGTGGCAGCCAGCGGCTACTGCCTGGAGCCAGCTCGCCGCCAAGGTTGATGCCGCGGTGCCCGCAAATCAGGAGGCGGGCTTCGGCCAAAAGCTGGCGACGGTCGAGCGCCAGGCCGTCGAGCGCAAGATCGCGCTGCCGCCGAGCGCGCCCGCACCATCGGTGATCAAGATGAACCAGTCGCCGCAAGCCAAGATGCTGGTGACGGTGATTGACCTGATTCACAAATAGGAGGGCGCCATGAAAGCGCACAAATTGCTAGGCGAGTTTCATTCGGTAGGGCGAATGGGCTAAGCTGGAAGGCCGGCGGGCATCAATTGCTAGTGCAGCCATAAGAAGCAAAGCGGTGAGAGGTTTGTACTGGGTTATCAATGTTGCGGTGAAGCCGCAGGGCGAAGGTAGGGTTATGCGCAGTGTCAAGCTTTCTGAACTGAAGAACAATTTCGACAAGTATCTGAGTGAAGTGCAGCAAGGCAAGGAGGTGGTCATCCGTGATCGCAATCGGCCGATTGCCAAGATCGTCCCACTCTTACCACTCGATGATGAAGATGGAGAGGAGATGCGACTTGAGGCCGCTGGCAAATTACGGCGGCGCAAAGCGCCGCTGCCGGATTCATTTTTCTCGCGGCCGGCCCCGCGTGTTTCACTCAAGAAGGCGGTCGCGGCTGTGAGCGCTGAGCGGGATGAAGACTGAAGTGGCATTCTGGGATACGAGCGCTCTTGTTCCGGTGTGCTGCCATCAAGGTAACAGTCTGGCGGCACGCCGGCTGGCGCGACAGTATCGGAAACAGGTGGTTTGGTGGGGGACGAGAATCGAAGCCCGCGGCGCATTCTTCCGCTTGTCCCGCGAAAAAGATCTCAGTGCTACTGAGTTGCGTCACGCGCTGGCAAACTTCGCCGCGCTGCGCGCCAGTCAGTCAGTGATTCTTCCTTCGGATGAGGTCGGCGACTTGGCCGAAGCTGTGCTTGACGATTATGCCCTGCGTGCCGCTGATGCGCTGCAACTGGCGGCGGCATTGTATTGGTGTGACGAAAAGCCTCGTCGCCGCCCCTTCATTTGCTTTGACCAACAACTGGCTGAAGCTGCCAGAAAAGCTGGTTTCACGGTCTGGCCGTAAAGCCGATCAACAGAGGTGACTCGATGAAGAATCAGACACGCGGTATTGCTCTCCTGATGAGCGTTCTTTTGATTCCCAGCTCAGTGATTGCTGGAAGTGCACGCGCAAGCACTGCGCGGTCCCTCGGTAAAGTCGCGCAGGCAGCCGAGCAGCGGACAGACTCCGGGGCTGATGTACGCGTGCTTGAGCCGGGCAAGGCGATTGAGCAGGAGATGGCAGGCGGGCAAAAGCACACTTACCAGATCACGCTTCAGGCGGGGCAGTTTCTGCGTGCCGTGGTCGAGCAGAAGGGCATTGATGTGGCACTGGCGCTCGTTACCCCAAGCGGCAAGGAGGTGGCGGCGGTCAACTTCACCCGCGCAGGCGGGCTAGAGTCGCTCTCTTACGAAGCGGCTGTCGGTGGTGGCTACCAGTTCGCAGTTCGCGCTGTTAGTGCCGCCCCGATAACCGGGGCTTACCAGGTGCGGCTCGAGGTAGGGGCGGCGGCAACGGCTCAGAATAAACAGCGGATCGCGGCCGAACAATTGCTGGCTGAGGCATTGAATAGCCAGGGCCAGCAGATAGTGGAAAAGTTGCAACAGGCTCTGGCGCTCTGGCGCGAACTAGGCGACAGGTATTGGGAAGCCTACACGCTCTATCAAATTGGCGCCTCCTATCGCGTGATGAACCAATACAATAAGGCGACCGAGTGCCTAGAGCAGGCGCTGGCGATCCGGCGTGAAGTGAAAGACCGGTATGGCGAAGGGCAAACGCTCAACTATCTTGGCATTGTTTACCGCTTGCTGAGTCGGCATGACAAGGCCGCTGAATATCACGAGCAGTCACTGGTGATTGAGCGCGAAGTCAAGGATAAGGTCGGAGAAGGGTATGCTCTCAACAATCTAGGCATTACCTATTTTTCCCTGGGCCGTTATGACAAAGCGATTGAGTATTATGAGCAGTCACTCGCGGTCAGCCGTGAGGTGAAGGACCGGTATGGCGAAGGACAAGCGCTCCAGAATTTGGGCACGGTTTATCGCTCGGTGAGCCGCTATGACAAGGCGATCGCGTGCCTGGAGCAGGCGCTGACGATCCGGCGCGAGGTGAAGGATCGGCGTGGCGAAGGGCAAACGCTCAACAACTTAGGTGCCACCTATTACAGTCTAGGCCGCTATGACAAGGCGATCGAGTACTATGAGCAGGCGCTGACGGTCAGTCGTGACCTGAAAGATCAATATGATGAAGCGCTCCAGCTCAATAATCTGGGCGAAATCTATAGTCTTCTGGGCCGTTATGAGAAAGCGGTCGAGATTCTTAATCAGGCGCTGGCGGTCGGCCGCGAGATAAAGGACCGGCCCATCGGGGGAGACACGCTCAAGAATTTAGGCATTATCTATTACCACTTGGGGCAGTACGACAAAGCAGTCGACTACCTGGAACAAGCGCTGGCGGTCGGCCGCGAGATAAAGGACCGGGAGGGCGAAGAAGGTGCGCTCGACAATCTGGGTGTTGTCTATCGTTCGCTGAGCCGCTTTGACCAGGCAATCGGCCACCACGGGCAGGCGCTGCGCATCGCGAGGGAGATCAAAGACCGAAGTGGAGAAGGAGCAGTTCTCAGCAACCTGATGCTTGACTGGAAAGCCCGCGACCAGTCGCGCCTCGCTATTTTCTTCGGCAAGCAGTCAGTCAATCTCTATCAGGAAATCCGCAGCGACCTCCGCACCCTCGAACGCGAGTCGCAGCAGAGCTTCCTCAAAGCCAAGGAAGAGACCTACCGCAACCTTGCCGATCTGCTCATTGCTCAAGGCCGCCTGCCTGAAGCTGAGCAGGTAATCAATCTCCTCAAGGAGGAGGAATACTTCGAGTTCATCCGCCGCGACTCCTCGGCTTCCGGCCCGGCGGGCCGCTCTGATCTGACTCCCGAAGAGGCGGTGCTGGAGAAGCGCTACCGCGAGATTGCCGATCAACTCACGGCACTCGGCGCTGAACGTGGCGCACTGATTGATAAGAAATCCAGAACCCCGGAGGAAGAGCAGCGCTTGGCTAAGCTCGACGCCGACCTCACCGTCGCCGGACAATTCTTTCAAAATTTCCTCTCTCAACTGGCCAGCGAGTTGGGCAATTCCGCTGAGGCTGCCAACACGGTCTACCACCTGCGCGAGTCGCAAAGTCTGATGGAAACCCTGCGTGCGCTGGGTGCAGGCACGGTCGCGCTCTACACCTTGGTGGGCGAAGAGAAGTACCGCGTCATTCTCATGACGTCCGATGTGCAGAAGGGTTACGAGTACTCGATCAAGGCCGCGGACCTCAACCGCAAGGTGCTCGCCTTTCGTGAAGCACTGCAAGACCCGAAGCTCGACCCGCTACCGCTGGCGCAAGAACTCTACCGCGTTCTGCTCGGCCCTCTGACCAAAGACCTCAAGGGGGCGAAGGCGCAGACGCTGATGTGGTCTTTGGATGGGGCGTTGCGCTACCTGCCGATGGCCGCGCTACACGATGGCGAGAAGTATCTGATCGAGCGTTACCGCCAGATAGTCTTCACTCCGGCCAGTCGAAACAACTTGAAGGATGTGCCGAACGATCATTGGAAGGCGTTGGGGCTAGGTGTGACCAAGGCGCACGGCGACCACATTCCAGCGCTGCCTGGGGTGCGCGAAGAGATGCGTGGCATTATCTACGAGGAAGGCACAAGCGCAAAGGGCGGAATCCTGCCGGGCACGATCAAGCTAGATGAGGCATTCACTGAAGTGACGATGCTGGCGGGTCTCCGACAACGCTTGCCGGTAGTACATATTGCCAGCCATTTCCAGTTTCAGCCGGGCAATGAAACTAACTCCGCCTTGTTGCTGGGCGATGGCAGCTTCCTGAATCTGGAGAGAATCAAAAGCCTGCCGAACGTCTTTGGCGGGGTGGATCTGCTTACCTTGTCGGCCTGTAACACGGCGACGGGCGGCAGCGGGGCTAACGGCAAAGAGGTAGAAGGGTTCGGTGTGCTGGCCCAGCGACAGGGCGCGAAAGCCGTCGTCGCCAGTCTGTGGCCCGTAGTTGATCGCAGCACGGCAGTGCTAATGCAAGAGTTCTACCGCTTGCATGAATCGCAGGCGGGAACGACAAAAGTGGAAGCCTTGCGCCAAGCGCAACTCAAATTGCTTCGCGGAGAGCAATCAGCCACCGGCGGAAAGTCAGGCCGCGATCAATCACCTCTCAAGGAAGAAAAACCAGGGGCAGCCAACAAGCCGCTCAATCAGAAAGCGTCCGCCCCGGATCCGGAGGAGAAAGACCGCCGCATTGGTTTGAAGCCAGCCGCGGGTGTGAACCAGCCACGGTTCGTGCCTAACCCTAAATCTCCTTACGCCCATCCATACTATTGGGCCCCATTTATCCTGATTGGAAATTGGAAGTAGTAGCGCAACTGGGCGGTAGAGGTAGGCTGCCTCTCGATAGCTCATCGCTTCAATTTCAGATTCTGGATGAGCCGATGTAAGTTGCTCGGATGCATGCCGAGCAATTTCGCCGCTTCGCTTTGATTGCCGCCCGTTTGCTCCAGCGCCTTGAGCACCAGTTGCTTCTTCGTCTCTCTCAACGTCTCTTCGTATTTGGTCGTTGGCGTGCCTGAGTCAGGCTCCATTTCTAGGAGGGCATCGGGTAAGTCTTCCGGCTGGATAAGGTCGGTTGAGCCGAGCACGACGGCGCGCTCAATCGCATTCTCCAACTCGCGCACGTTGCCCGGCCAGCCGTAACTCATCAACCGCACCCGCGCTTCGGCGGAGATACCTTTCACTGTCCGCTTGCACTTCTGGCCGTACTTGGTGGCGAAATAATTAGCCAACGGCGGAATATCTTCGCGGCGCTCTCTGAGCGGCGGCATCGTGAGCGAGACAACATTGAGCCGAAAATAAAGATCCTGGCGAAAGCCCCCTTGCTTGATCGCCGCTTCCAGGTCGCGATTGGTCGCCGCAATCAAGCGCAGGTTCGCCTTGATCGGTCGGGTGCCCCCAACGCGCTCAAACTCGTGCTCTTGCAAGACCCGCAGCAGCTTGGCCTGGAGCGCAGGCGCCAGTTCCCCCATCTCATCGAGGAAGACCGTCCCGCCGTCGGCGACTTCGAGCTTGCCTTTCTTTTGTGTGGTCGCGCCGGTGAAAGCCCCCTTCTCGTAGCCGAAGAGTTCGCTCTCTAACAGCGTCTCGGTGAGCGCCGCGCAGTTGATCGCGACAAACGGCTTGCTGGCACGCGGGCTGTTGCGGTGGACCGCACGGGCTACCAACTCTTTGCCCGTGCCGCTCTCGCCGCGAATCAAGACGGTCGAGTCGGTGGGCGCCACCTTGGCGATGGTCTGATAGACCGCCCGCATCCGGGGGCTGTCGCCGATCATATCGTGTTCGAGGTTGATCTCGGCCTGCAGCCGCTGGTTCTCGCCCTCCAGCCATTCCATCCGCCGGGCGTTCTCCAGCGCCACGGCCGCGATCCCGGCAATGGCAGTCATGAGGTGTAGATGGTCTTCATCGAAATGGACGAGCGGATCGCTTGAATCGAGGTAGCTGACGCCGATCACCTTCTCAAAGACGACGAGCGGCACGGCGAGCAATGAATGAACCCGTGAGGCCACCAAACTTTGCGCGGCGTTGAAGGCCGTATCTTCCGAGACCTCATTGCTCAGGACGGCGACACCTTCTTCAAGCACCTGATGGGCGACGGTGCGGCTGACCTGAATAGGTTGCTTCAGACTCGGCCGCCGGCTCCAACCGAAGACGGAGGCGAACTCTTCCCGATTCTTTCCGGCCAGGAGAATGGCGCCCCGCTCGGCCGGGATCACTTCAACCATAAAATCGAGCAACTGTCGTTGGAGCGCTTCCAGATTGCCGGGGGAGCTGATTGCCTTGCCGATCCTGAGCAGCACGTTGAAGTCCCGCGCTAAGCGGACTTCTGGTGGCAACCCAAGCGGCGTCTTCTCAGGATGAAGCAAGCGCGCATCTTCCCGACGTAGAAGAGTCGTGGTCTGGGTGACCAATTGTCCCTGGTCGAGTTGAACCGGGCAAGAGGCCGAGAGGGCTCCTTCATCATCGAGCAGAAAGAGGAACAAATAGTCTCCGACCTTCAGGCAGTCGCCGTGCGTCAGCGCCTGCTCCTTCACCGGCACGGAGTTGACAAAGGTGCAATTGAGGCTCTCCAGATCACTGAGTGTAAACTGTGCTCCTTCCCTTTGGATGAGACAGTGCTGCCGCGAGACTGAGAGGTCGTTGAGGCAGAGCTGATTGGCGGGATCACGGCCGATCGAGGCTTGCGCTCCAACCAGTGGAAAAATCATGCCTTTCAATGGGCCTGCGATAGTGACCAGTCTTGGGTTCATAGCGATGATTACCTCAGCCTCTATTTATCATATCTCTCGGTGAGCGGTATAGGGCAGGGTTTATCTAACTGATAATCCGATTGTCAATCTGACAATGCTCAGCCTTTGCTTTCATGACGCTCTTTTCTTTCAATCACCATCCTCTGCTGTAGCTGATCTCATTGTTCATCAACCACCTTTGGCCAAGGAGATCGGCCGTCCCGCCGCAATTCACGCCGTGGCATAAGGATTGAAATGGCTCAAGGCGAGCACGAGCAGATGACAGGAGGCAGTTGGTCACGGGATCGCTGTTTCCCAATCAACAACAGAGGCTAGCTCGATGTGATTGACCCCTTGCTTGGTATTTGCAGTGACCACCTAGTTCAGGTCGCTTCAGTCGCCGGTCGGGGAGATCCCAAAACCTAAATTCAATGGAGGTTGATATGAGTCAAGATACTTCTCTCATCAAGGGAACATCACTGGAAATTACTCAACACTTGACTAGCCGGCGTGCATTCATTGCTGGCACCGCGTTAGGAATAACTGGAATGTCGCTTTATCTACTGGGGCAGCCCTCAGCCACAGAGGCGGCAGCGGCCCGCGCCGCCGCCATCGAGGGTTTTTGGAAGAAGTTCACCGAGGTGCTTGGCGGCTTCGGCAAGGCCGTCGGCTATGCTGCTCTCGGCCCGGCCTTTTCGACTTTTCTACAGCGGCAAGAGCCCAGCTATCGTGACGTTGTGATCTCGCGTAATAACCGGCTCATTGAACGCGGCTATGGCGATCCTAACACATACAATCCGGATTTGTGGGCGGAAAACTGGAAATCGGTCTTCTACCCCATGCAGCGGCCAGAAAGTGTCAACGCCGTCGTCCCGGTTTTCGACTTTAACCGCTGCACTTGCAACGCGGCGCTGTCGGCGCCGACGATGTGGGCATTGTCTTACATCTCCGACGTTTTGCGCGGCGTCCACGGCTATTCCACGAATGAGGTGAACCGAGCATTGGTGCCGCAGAGCCAGAGTAGCGTTGCCTATGGCGTCTTTCAGCAGCCTTACAAGCAGCCGGACGTTTTTAAGACCGCTGATGGTAAGGTCAAAGTTGACTATGCTCCCAGTCAGAAGGCGGCGAACACCGGAGAGGCGCGCATCGTGTATGTCGTAAACAATGAGCAGCGACCACTCGTTGATCAGACTATCGGGATGCAGTACGTGGCGTAAGGCAGGGCAGGGAGTAGCTACGCACCCGCAGACCAAAGTCGCTTTGGTCTTCCGCCGCCGGAAGTTCCGGCGGCGGCCTTTACTCCTTCAGGATGACATGGAGGCCATATGTCTAGCATAGTTCGAAAAGGCTTTGTGGGGCTGGTGATGTTATCGCTGGTGGCTGGCCTCGGGTCGGCCCAGATCAACCGCAGCAGTGTCTACGCTCCAGATTTTGAATCAGAATCGGCAACGGGCAGCAAGCTCCGTCTCTCAGCCTATCGCGGAAAGTATGTCTTGCTTGATTTCTGGGCAACTTGGTGCTCGCCGTGTAAAGCGGCTGTACCACGCCTGGTTAGACTGCAGGAGCAATATCGCAATCACGGGCTGGTTGTGATCGGCATCTCTTCTGATGAGACCGGCTGGGCTGCGGTTAAACCATTCATCCGAGAGATGCAGATCAACTACCCAATCGTGCTACGGAATGAGAGTGTCAGAAGCGGGTATGACGATATAGAAGTTATCCCCACTTTCTTCCTGCTTGACCGTGAAGGTCACATCCTGCGCCGCGCTCAGGGGACCAGAGGCTTCAACGACATTGAGAGGGAAGTCAAGACCCGGGTCGGCGGCGGGGGCGGCTAGTCTGATCTTTCGGCCTTGGTTGTAGGCTGCTTTCCACCCCGGCTTACAAACTCTGACTAAGGTAATAATATCCCGATGATCAGCCGTCGCAATTAGGTGTTGTCCGGCAGCGAGCGCGGGTTGGTAAAAGCGAGCCTGGCCTCTCTCCAGCTCGTGCTCGTCGAATTTCCCTGGCTCAAGCGTCGCCACATGATATGCCGAATTGACGGCCACAAACGCCGCAGGCCTAGCGCCATTCGCCTTGGAGCACAAAGGCCGCCCAATAATAAGGCGCCTCCCACTGTTTCTGCTTACACATTGCCGATTAAGCGAAACATCCCTGCTTCCCCATTAGGATCATTCCCGGCTCTGTACAGCGGCAGCGCTTGATTGTAGGAGTCCAGCGCCTTCTGTCTTTCACCTAAAAGGAAGTAGACCTGGCCAATACTGCTGAGTATTCCTGCTTCTCCAATGCTGTCACCTAAAATGCGCCAATGAGGGAGCGATTCCTGATACCTCTCAATGGCTTGACGTCTCGATTGCGCCGTTGCTTGCGCCTTGAGTTGCTCTCCCTGTGTATATGCCTTCCGGGTTGCAACCAAACTCGCCATTCGGCTCTGGTCTTGCAGCGTAGCGGCCCGTAGCTCTTCAACTCTCACCTCATACCGCCCAGGCTTCGCGTTCTTCTCCAGCGATTGCACTTCCAACTTATAGATCCCTGCTACCTCCGCCACCAAGAACACCGGCTCCGGCCCCTGAGTCCCATTCGGGCTATCCACCTCCAAGATCTGTTTCCCATCCGGGCCAAACACCCTGACCACGACATCGATGCCACGCTGATCAACCACCGCGTGCAGATATTGCCCGGCAGCCAGTGTGATCTGATAAGAGTGAGACTGGCCCCCAGCCAGCTCTCGTTCGATGGGCTTGCCCAGTTCGAGCGTCACCACCTCAGTTTGGGTCCCGAGTCGGCCGAACTATCAAAATTTGACAAAGCCTACCTCTCCCGCTACAGTTGACCTTTTGGTAATCTCGACCGATTGATCTCTATGGCATAAGGCTATGACTGGAAACGAAATCAGAAGCAAATTCCTTGAGTACTTCGCGCGCCACGGGCACAAGATCGTCAAATCCTCGCCGCTGCTGCCGGCGGGCGACCCGACGTTGCTCTTCACCAACGCGGGGATGAATCAATTCAAGGACGTCTTCTTAGGCGTAGAGAAGCGCGACTACAAGCGTGCTTGCTCGTCACAGAAGTGCGTGCGGGCCGGGGGCAAGCACAACGACCTCGACGAGGTCGGCAAGACCGCGCGGCATCACACGTTCTTCGAGATGCTTGGCAACTTCTCCTTCGGTGATTACTTCAAGGAGGACGCGATCCGCTTCGCCTGGGATTTGCTGGTCAATGAATTCAAGATGGACCCGGCGCGGCTGTGGTTCACCGTCTTCGCCGGTGATGATGAAGTCGGGGCGGATGAAGAAGCTGAGGCTTTGTGGGAGAAAGTTGGGGCGCCGCGCTCGCGCATCCTGCGCTTCGGCCGCAAAGACAACTTCTGGCAAATGGGCGAAACCGGGCCGTGCGGGCCATGCTCCGAAATTCATTACTATCTGGGCGACCATCCGCACGATCCGAACTTCAACCAGCGCGAATACGTCAATGGACCGGGCGACGAGACGGTTGAGATTTGGAATTTGGTGTTTATGCAGTACAACCGGCTGGAGACCGAGCCGGGCAAATACACGCTCGAACCTCTCCCCGCGCCTTCGGTGGATACGGGCGCGGGGCTGGAGCGCGTGACAGCAGTGGTGCAAGGCGTGAAGTCGAATTACGAAACCGACCTCATCCGCCCGATCATCGATTTCACGGCCGAGTTGCTTGGCAAGCGATACGAGTACAACGACTCTGAGGACAGCGTCTCGATGCGCGTGATCGCTGACCACGCGCGGGCGACGGCGTTCTTGATCGCTGACGGCGTCTTCCCCGGCAACGAACGCCGCGGCTACGTGCTGCGCAAGATCATGCGCCGCGCCATCTGGCACGGGAGCCGGCTCGGCTTCAAGGACCTCTTCTTCCACCGAGTGACTGATTTCGTGGTTGACTTGATGGGCGAGCCGTACCCTGAGCTGCGCGATGCGCGGAGCGTGATCGACCGCGTGGTGTCGATTGAAGAGAAACTCTATAGCTCGACCGTAGGCGCGGGCCTCAATCTGCTGGAAGAGGTCATGCGCAAGTCGACGGACAAGGTGGTCTCCGGGGCGGATATCTTCCGGCTCTATGACACCTACGGGCTGCGCTTCGATCTGATCGAGTACGTCGCCGAGCAGCGTGGCTACCGGCTCGACCAGGAGGGCTTTGAGGCCGAGCTGGAGCGGCAGCGTCAACGCGCGCGGGAGAGTTGGAAGGGCGGGGTTGCCAAACAGGTCAGACCTGTCTATCAGCAGATTGCCTCGCGCGGTCGCTCGGAGTTCACCGGCTACCTGGGCACGGAACTCAAGGGCGCTCGCGTCACGGCGCTCATCAAAAATAGTGAGCTGGCGGACGAACTATCGGCGGGCGAAGAGGGGGAGGTCGTGCTCGACCGCACGCCGTTCTACGCTGAGTCCGGCGGGCAGATCAGTGATACGGGGGTGATCGAGACAGAAGATGCGCGGCTGCTGGTGAAGGATACCATCTCGCCGGTCTCGGGCGTCATCGCTCACAAGGTCCTCGTCGAGCAAGGCAAGCTGCGCTCGGGCGAGTCAGTCGAAGCCAGGGTCGACGCCGAGCGGCGGACGCGCACGATGGCCAATCATACGGCGACGCACCTGCTGCACGCGGCCTTGCGCGAAGTGCTCGGGCCCCACGTCAAGCAGGCCGGCTCACTCGTCGCGCCCGACCGGCTGCGCTTCGACTACACGCATTTCGCGCCGCTGACTCCGGAAGAGGTCGAAGAGATTGAGCGGATCGTCAACACCGAGGTCCTGCGGAACCAGCCGGTCTCCAAACAGGAGATGGCGCTCGACGAGGCGTTGGCGACCGGGGCGATGGCGCTCTTCGGCGAGAAGTACAGCGAGAAGGTGCGCGTGGTGAACGTGCCGGGCTTCTCGACGGAACTCTGCGGCGGGACGCACGTCAACGCGACCGGCGACATCGGCGTCTTCAAGATCGTCTCCGATGCCTCGATCGCCTCCGGCACGCGCCGCATCGAGGCGGTCACCGGCAAAGGCGCCTTCGAACGCTTCCAACTCTCAGAGGCGCTGCTCGAACGCGCGGCGGCGCACCTCAACACGAACCCGCGCAAGCTGCCCGATGAGGTCGAGCGGTTGCAGTCGCAGATCCGCGACCAGCAGCGCGAGATCGAGCGGCTGAAGTTGAAGCTGGCCCAAGGGGCGGCTGCACCCGCTGATGAGCGGATCACCGAGGTGGGTGGCGTGAAGGTGCTCGTGCGCAAGGTCGAGAACTTGGGCAAAGACGCTCGCCGGCAACTAGCCGATTCGCTCGCGCGCAAGATCGCACCCGGCGTGGTGGTGCTCGGTGATGCGGTTGACGGCAAGGCGGCGCTGCTGGTGATGGTTTCGGCCAACGCGACCGACCGCGTGCAGGCGGGCAAAGTGCTCAAGGAGTTGCCCGGCGCCCGCGGCGGCGGCAAGCCTGACCTGGCCGAAGGCGGCGTCGAGGCGGACAAGCTGGATGAAGCTTTGAGGGCCGCGCCGCAAGTCATCGAACGTATGCTTGGAGCCTAGCGGCGACGGGGCGACAGGGCGAGGGGGCGACGGGGCGACAGGGCGAGGGGGCGACGGGGCGAGAAGATGAATCTTTCGCCCCGTCGCCCCGTCCCCCTGTCGCCCCGTCGCTCCGTCCCCCTCGCCCTCTCTTTTATGAACAGCCTGGTCGCCTCAAATCTCACCCACCACCCCGGCCGCACGGCGGCGAGCATCGTCGGCGTCGCGGTGGGCGTCATCTTAGTCGTGCTCACAGTCGGGTTGGTGCGCGGGATGCTGCGCGAGCGCGGGAAGCGTGACGCGAGCATCGGCGCCGAGATCATCCTCAGCCAGCGGGGCCAGCAGTCGCTCTCCATCACTTCATTGCCGCTGACGATTCCACTCTCCTTAGTCGATGAAGTCCGTCAAGTGCCGGGCGTGGCGACGGTCGCCCCGGTCGGGACGCAACTGGAGATGAAGGGAGAGTCCGGGCTGGGCCTCCGCCAGATGGATGGGATCGAGTTCGGCAGCTTCGTCGCGGTGAGCAAGATTCAGATCGTCGAAGGGCAGCCGCTGCCGGCCGCGGGCGATGTGGCCGTCGTCGACGTGAAGTATATCGCCGAGCACAAGGCGAAACTCGGCGACACGATCAGCGGGCTCGACCGCACCTTTAAGATCGTCGGCATCTACGCCCCCGAAGCAGGCACGAGGATCCGCATCCCGCTCGCCACCATGCAGGAAGCGTTGGGCGCAGAAGGGAAGTGCTCGATGCTCCTCGTCAAGTGCCAGAATCCGGCCGAGCAGGAGGAGGTCGCGCGCCGGTTTGTGGAACGCTTCCCCGACTTCCGCGTGGTCTTGACGCGCGACCTGCCGGAGATGTTCGCCACCGGGTTCTCCGGCTTCAACGTCTTCCTCGACATCGTCGCCGGGCTGGCCGCCGTCATCAGCATGCTGGTCATCCTGCTGACGATGTACACGACCGTGACCGAGCGGACGCGCCAGATCGGGATTCTCAAGTCGCTCGGCGCCTCGAAGCTGTTCATCGCCGGGGTCATCGAGAAGGAGGCGCTGCTCATCAGTCTGCTCGGTGTGGTCGGCGGACTCGCCTTCTCCGTGATTGCCCGCGCCATCCTCGTCCGCTACCTGGGGTGGAAGATCGAGCTCGAACCAGGCTACATTCTATACTCATCGCTCGCCGGTCTGGCGAGCGGGCTGATCGGGTCGCTCTACCCGGCCATGCGCGCGGCGAGGCAAGACCCGATTGAAGCGCTGAGCTACGAATAGATGAAAAGACGCTCGCGTGCGCTCGCCATCATCTCCGCCGCCGTCGGGCTCGCCCTCTTCGTGTACGTCATCAAGCAGACGGGGCCGGCCGAAATCTTCGCCCGCGTGCGGACGCTCGGCGCCGGCTTCTTGCTGATCCTCGCCATCTCATCATCCCGCTACTTGTCGCGCAGTTTAGCCTGGCTCCGGTGTATGACAGTTGAGGAGCGCCGCGTCGGGTTCTGGGCGCTCTGGCGGGCGCGGCTGGCGGGCGAAGCGGTCGGGGACCTGACGTTCGGGCCAATCGTCGCCGAGCCGCTCAGGCTCGTCGCGCTCGGCGGCCGGCTCCCACTGAAGGCGGGCATCTCATCGCTGACGGTTGAAAACCTGGCCTACATTGTTTCGAGCTGCGTCATGGTCATGGCTGGGACGATTGCGCTGCTGGCCACCTTTGCCCTCAGCGAGTCGCTGCGCCTCGCCGTCATCATCGCCTTGGCCGCGGTCTTCGTCATCATCGCCGCCGCGGTTATCGTGGTCAGCCGGCGCTGGACGCTGCTTTCGGATTTAATTGCCGCTGTCAGCCATCTTGTTGCGCGCGGTGACGCGCGAACCTGGATTGACGAGAAACTCGGCCACCTGCGCACGCTGGAGGAGTACGTCTTTGATTTCTACGCGCGGCGCCCCGCCGACTTCTTTCTCGTCGCCTTGTGCGAGACCGGCTTCCACTTGGCCGGAGTCATCGAGATTTACACCACGCTGCGCCTGGCCGGCTCCGAATTGACGCTGGCGACGGCCTTCATGCTCGAAGCGGTCAACCGCGCCCTCAACATCGCCTTCGTCTTCGTCCCCGCGCTCGTAGGTGTAGACGAGGCCGGGACGGGCCTGTTGACGCAGACGCTGGGACTCGGCGCCACCGCGGGCGTGGCGCTCGCGATCATTCGCAAGATCCGGATGTTCTGCTGGATCGGACTCGGGCTCGTCTTCCTCGCCGGGAATGAACCGCGGCGGCGGGAGGCGGCTCGCGTCACCGGTGTTGCAGATGGGCAAGGAGGCGGACAATGAGCAAAGCGGCGGGCGTGTCCAGCAAGCGGAGTCAGATCAAACTCCTCTTTGCCGGGAATTGCCATCAAACCGGCTACGAGGGCGTCCCTCAATCAGCCACCTTCCCGGTCTTGGCCCGAAGGATGCTGAGCGCCCGGTTCCCAAGCCTGAGCTTCAAATTCGAAACGAAAAACCTGCACGACCCCAGGGGCCTCAAGCCGCTGCTCAGGGCCAGGCTGATGCTCTCCAGCCCTGACATCGTGGTCATCATGCTGCCGGCCGTGTTTGCAGCGACCGGCCGGCGCGTCAACCTGATTCATCAGATGGCACCCGAGGTGCTCTCCACCGCCCACTCCTTGATGTGGAAGATCGGCTCCAAGCTCAAAGGTACATCTGGCGGAGTGGCAGCCCGGAACCTCTTAGACCGGTCGTCTGCCTGGCTCCAACTTGACCGGCTCTCGACCTGGTTCCCGCCCGTCACGCTCGACGAGTACGAGCGCCTGATCGAAGACGGCATCGAGTATTGCCGCCGCACGACTGCCTGCCGTGTAGTCTTGATGGGGCCCGGCGGCTTCAACGAAGACACCAAGCAACATTACTCCATCCACTCACCCGAACTCTGGTCGTCCGTCAATCAAATGGTGCTCCGGGTTGGCCAGCGGTTGAGTGTTCCCGTCGTCAACGCCCACGACGCGCAAGCCGAGGGCGGCGGCGAAGTCTACCTGCCGAACAACCACCGCTGGAGCCGATACGGCCACGAGATCGTCGCGCGCGAGGTCGAGTGCGTCCTGGCCGCGAACATCGCGGCGCTGAGCCTCAGCCGCTCTGAAAGAATGATCGGGCTTGATGAAGCAACTCATCGTCAACGCGGATGACTTCGGCCTGACCTCGGGCGTGAACCAAGCGGTCATCGAAGGGCACGAGCGCGGGATCATCACCAGCGCGACGGTGATGGCCAATATGCCGGCCTTCGACGAGGCGGTGCGGTTGGCGCAGGCGCATCCGTCGCTCGGGGTGGGACTGCATTTCAACCTCACCCAAGGCAAGCCTGTTGCCGATATCTCTCACGTGCGCAGCCTGACGGAGGGCAGCGAGTTTTTGCCATCGAGCATGGCCGTCGCCTGGCGCTCATTCACCGGGCGTTTGCGAACTGAAGAGTTGGTCATTGAATTGCGCGCACAATTGGAGAAAGCGATCGCGGCCGGGCTGCGCCTGACTCACGCGGACGGCCACCAGCACGTGCAAACCTGGCCGCAAGTCTTTGAAGCGCTCGCCCGCGCGCTCCCCGATTACGGGATCAGGGCCGTGCGATTGCCGCGTGAGCGCCCGCACTTGAACGGCGCCAAGACTTCGCCCAAGGTCATCAAGCAGAGCCTGGTTGCATTTGGGCTGGCGCAACTGAGCCGCGCCAATTTTGCCGAGTTGGAAAACGTCGGGCTGCGCACGACGGATGCTTTCTTCGGCATCGCGCACACGGGTTGTTGGACGAAGTCTTGGCTGGTGGATGTGATCGAGCATCTGCCTGAAGGCGTGAGCGAGTTGATGTGCCATCCGGGTTATGAAGACAGGCACTTGGCACGCGCCCGAACGCGGCTGCGTGCCTCACGAGCGATGGAGCTGGAACTGCTTACCGATCCGGACATCGCTGCGTTGCTGCAAGGGCGTGCGGTGAGCTTAATCAACTACGGGCAAATCACTGCGGGCCTTGCCAGCAGCCTGGATGTTCCGGCCGGTTGAATACGGCTTATATACTTTGCACGGGAGCAAATTGAGCTTTTGGCCAACGAACAGCTCAACACCAAGGGGAACAGGATCAAGGGTTCAAAGATTGACTTTCAAAGGATTTCCTTTGACCCTTGGAACCTTTGACCCTTGGTGTTGAGAAAGCTCAATTGGTGACCGTCCTCGGTATAGCCAACGGGCGGTGAAGGGGCTGGCTAGTCTCGCCTGTGTCCTGTTGCCCGAAATGCTATACTTCTAGCAGAACCGGATGGCATTGGTCGATAAGTATGACTGAGTTTCTTAAGAACAAGCGCGAGGAAATCCTCCAGCTCGCCGCACGGTATGGCGCCCGCAATGTCCGCATCTTCGGCTCAGTGGCGCGGGGCGAGGCGAGGCCGGACAGTGACGTGGATGTGCTAGTGGATCTGGAACCGGGGCGCAGCCTCCTCGACCTTGGCGGGTTGCTGATGGACTTGCAAGACCTGCTGGGTTGCCGGGTGGATGTGGTGACCGAGCGGGGGCTGCGGCCGCGCATTCGGGAGCGGGTACTGCGGGAGGCCGTGCCGTTATGAGAGATGACCGCGAACGGCTGCTGGATATTCAAGAGGCCATCGAGCGGATTGAAAAGTATACTGCGAGGGGGCAGGAGGCTTTCGAGCAGGACGAGCTGATTCAGACGTGGGTCCTCCACCATCTCCAGATCATCGGTGAAGCTGCGCGTGCCCTGTCTCCGAGCTTCATGCAACAACACGCTGGAGTCCCCTGGTCGCAGATCATCGGGATGCGAAACGTCCTCGTCCACAATTACTTTGGGATAGACGTGGCCATCGTCTGGTCAGTCGTCGAGCGAGACTTGCCGCCGCTCAAGCAGCAGGTGGTGTCTATGCTCGGGAGCTGAAACGGTGTGGCGTGGCCCCGGTCAGCAATTTCAGGTGAGGCGAAGAGCATCCCCCTTGCCCGGGATGAGTATTTAAGCTTGAACCGTGGTAGCCAGATGTGTAGAATCAGCAATCGAGGATAGAAAACATGAACGGTGTCTGTAAAATTTTCCAAGGATCTGCGGCTTCCAATGCGACCGAGCCGAGCGGCGTGCGCTCCATTCCTCCGGCTACCCTCTCCCTTACGTCGCAGCGCAATCGTTGAGTTGCGCTGCGCCTCCTGACCGTTTCTTTTCTCCGCATAATTTTGTTATCTTGTCCTGTCCTGCTGCGGCCGACGAGCGTGTACCCGCGCGGTGGGCGAGACGTAGCCTGAAGGAATATGACCATGAATGAAAAATATTTTCCCGCTGAGATCGAAAAGAGACAGCAGCAACGCTGGGCCACGGGCCGGGTCTTTGAGGTAGAGGCGGATCCCAAGCGCGAGAAGTTCTATTGCCTGGAGATGCTGCCTTACCCGTCGGGCCGCATCCACATGGGCCACGTGCGCAACTATTCAATCGGCGACGCCCTGGCCTGCTTCAAGCGGATGCAGGGCTACAACGTCATGCACCCGATGGGCTGGGACGCCTTCGGAATGCCGGCCGAGAACGCGGCGATCAAGAATAACGCGCGGCCCGATAAGTGGACCTGCTCAAACATTGAAGCGATGCGGACGCAGTTCCAGCGGATGGGCTTCAGCTACGATTGGCGGCGCGAGATCGCTTCGTGCGCGCCCGAATACTACCGCTGGAATCAGTGGTTCTTTATCGAGATGTGGAAGCGCGGTCTGCTCTACCGCAAGAACGCGACCGTCAACTGGTGCCCGCAGTGCAACACGTCGCTGGCCAACGAGCAGGCCGAGGGCGGCTTCTGCTGGCGGCACGAGGACACACCCGTCGAGCAGCGCGAGCTGGAGCAGTGGTTCATCAAGGTGACGGACTACGCCGATCAGTTGCTGGACGATCTGGACGGGCTGGAGGGCGGCTGGCCGGAGCGCGTGATCGCGATGCAGCGCAACTGGATCGGGCGCAGCCAGGGCGCCGAGGTGGACTTCGCCGTGGTGGACGAGGGCGAGGTCGATCCGGCGGGGCAGCGCATCCGCATCTTCACCACGCGCATCGACACGATCTTCGGCTCCAACGCGGTGATCGTCGCGCCGGAGCACCCGTTCATTGACGAGATCATCGCCGAAGGCAAAGCCGGACAAGCGCTGCGCGATTTCGTCGAGCGCCAGCGGGCCACTTCGCGCGAGGAGCGCATCGCCGAAGGGGCAGAGAAGGAAGGCGTCGATACCGGGATGTTCGTGATCAACCCGTTCAGCGGCGAGCAACTGCCGGTGTGGACAGCGAACTTCGTGCTGACCGGCTACGGCACGGGCGCGATTATGAGCGTGCCGGCGCACGACGAGCGCGACTTCGAGTTCGCGCAAAAATACTCGCTGCCGATCCCTCGCGTGATCAAGCTGGTCGGCTCGACCGAGGCTGATGATGCGCCGGTCGAGGCCGCTTTCACGGCTAAAGACGAAACGGGCGTCTTGATCAATTCGGGCCAGTTCAACGGACTGACGGTGCCTGCGGCGTTGAAGGCGATGACCGAGTATGCTGAAGAGCACGGCTTCGGCGAGGCGAAGACCAACTTCAAGATCCGCGACTGGGGCGTCTCGCGCCAGCGCGCGTGGGGCACGCCGATCCCGTTCATTCACTGCCCGCAGGACGGCATCGTGCCGGTGCCGGAGGATCAGTTACCCGTGGCGCTGCCCGCAGACCTGAACTTCAATACGACCGGGTCGCCGCTGGCGGAGCACGAAGGGTTCGTCAACACGACTTGCCCGAAGTGCGGCGGGCCGGCGCGGCGCGACACGGACACGATGGACACGTTCGTCGATTCGTCGTGGTACTACTTCCGCTACTGCGATCCGCACAACGACCGCGCCCCGTTCGCGCCGGAGATCGTCGCCTACTGGATGCCCGTCGATCAGTACATCGGCGGGATCGAGCACGCCGTGCTGCACCTGATCTACACGCGGCTGTGGACGAAGATCATGCGCGATCTGGGATTGATCAATTTCGGCGAGCCGGTCAAGCGGCTGCTGACGCAGGGCATGGTCTGCCTGGCCAGCTTCCGCTGCGAGGAGCACGATTACCTGTACCCGCAGGAGGTGATTGATGGCAAGTGCAAATTCTGCGGCCGGCCGGTCGCCGTCGGGCGCATCGAGAAGATGTCGAAGTCGAAGAAGAACACGATCGATCCGGACGAGATGATCCAGATCCACGGCGCGGACACCGTGCGGCTGTTTATGCTCTTTGCGGCGCCGCCCGAGAAAGACCTGGAGTGGAGCGAAGCCGGGGCCGAAGGCGCCTCGCGCTTCCTGAACCGCGTCTGGCGAATCGTCTACAAGTGGCACGCGCGGCTGGTTGGCTTTGAAGGGAAGGCCGAGGAGTTTTCGCCCGCCGCACGCGGGTTGCGCCGCAAGACGCATCAGACGGTCAAGCGCGTGACCAACGACATCGGCGAGCGCATGCACTTCAACACGGCGGTCGCCGCGCTGATGGAGCTGACCAACGAAATCTACGCCTTCGACGGCGGCTTGAAGGGCGAGGCAGCTTCAATCAATGGCGCCGACCTGTTCGCGCTGAAGGAGGCGATGGAGGCGCTGGTCAAGCTGATGGCCCCATTCACGCCGCATATCGCCGAAGAGCTGTGGCAAGGGCTGGGGCACGATGAGATTTTGGTCGCCTCGCCGTGGCCGCAGTTCGACGCGGAGTTGGCGAAGGAAGAGGAGCTGGAGATTCCGGTGCAGTTGAACGGCAAGCTGGTGGCGCGCGTCATCGTGGCCGCCGATACCAACGATGAGGCGCTGACGCAAGCAGTGCTGGCTAGCGAGAAAGTGCAGGCACGGCTCAATGGCCGTCAGGTGGTGAAGACCATCGTCGTGCCTAAGCGGCTGGTCAACATCGTGGCAAAATAGGGAAGTAATCTGAGACAAAGCCTGGAGGCGTAGGAGGTTATGCTTACGCCTCTCTTTTTTTCTGCCCTGCCAAAAAGACTTATTGACAGATACAACGAATCTGTTGTACAACAAGCCCGTTGTACAACAGATTCGTTGTACTTTTATGGAGGGCTTATGATTACCAACCGAGTCGGCCCGCCGGTTAGAGGAGATGACTTCTTTGGCCGCGAAGCATTTGTGAAACTGGTATCCGACAAGCTCAAAGCCGGGCACGTTCTGCTGGCAGCCCCGCGGCGTTTCGGCAAGACCAGCGTGATGTACCGCTTGATGGACGATCCGCAATGGGATTACCGCATCGTTCACGCCGATCTCGAACACCTGACCGATCCGGCAAGCCTGATCACCGAACTGGCGGAGAAACTGGCCAAAGACAGCAAACTGGCGAAGTTCATTAGCGGCTTGCGCTGGTTGTCGCAGGAGACTTGGGCGCGATTCAGAGAGACCATCGAAGAGGTGGAACTCTTCGAAGTAAAGATCAAGCTCAAGGAAAAGATTCGTGAAAGCTGGCAGGAGAGCGGCGAAGAGTTATTCAAACGTCTCGCTGCTGCCGACACCACCGTCGTCTTCTTTCTTGACGAATTCCCAATGATGATTGGCCGGATGGCGCAATCGGAGAAGCATCGTGAGGATGCCAAGCTGCTGCTCCACTGGCTGCGCGCATTGCGCGTCGGGCCGGATTCGACCGGCGTCAGATTCCTGATCGCGGGTTCGATTGGCATCGGCCGGGTGTTGAATGAGCTGGGCGAGATTAAGGCCATCAACGATTTCGAGTCGCTGAAGCTCGACCCGTTCCCGCCCAAAATCGCTGCCAATTTTCTCGACTTGTTAGCGGAGTCAGCCAAAATTCCGCTGACCTCGCCGAGCAAGCGAAAGATCCTCGAAGTGATCGGCACGCCGGTTCCTTACTTCGTGCAAATCATCTTCTCCGAAGTCAGCAAGGCTTACCTGCTCGACGGTGAAGCGATCACACCCAAAAAAGTCGAGACGATCTACCACAGCAAAGTGCTCGGCGTGGACTGCAAGACCTACTTCGATCACTACTACGGCCGTTTGCGCGATTACTACCAGCCGCACGAAGAGAAGGCCGCCAAACGCATCCTGCGCGAATTGGCTGTCGTCGGCGCCATGACGCGCGACGCCTGCTTTCAGTTCTACAAATCGGAAGTCGCCAAAGCCGAGAGCGAAGCATTCAATCTGTTGATGACCGATCTGGAGAACGATTATTACGTGAGCTTCGACGGAGAAAGCCGGCAGTACCGGTTCTCCTGCAAGCTGCTGCGCGACTGGTGGCTGCGCCACTACGGGATGGAGATCAGCAACTGACCTGGAGATGACGACGATGGAATTGCTCTACAACCCCGACCAGATGCCGGAAGAAGAGATCAAGGCGACCTTCGTCGCGCGCGAGCAACTGGTTGACGAACTCGTCGCGCTGATCGCAAGCCAACCCGACGGCGCAGGCGTCCAGCACGCCGTCATTATCGCGCCGCGCGGAATGGGCAAGACCACCGTGCTGTTGATGATCAAATTCGCCATTGAGGATCGCGGCCTGGACGACCGCTGGCAGGCGGTGAAATTTCCTGAAGAGTCCTACAGTATTTATGACCTCGCCGATTTTTGGGTCGAAGTTTTGCATCTGATCGCGGCTGACACCAAAGATCAAGGGTTGCGGCGGTTAGCTGACGATCTCAAAAGCCAATACCCGAACAACGACCAGTTGCAGGAAGCCGCCTATGCCGTGCTCAAAGACTGGCGACGCCAACACGGCAAACGCCTGTTGCTGTTGGTAGAAAACTTCGATCAGATTCTGGAACAGATCAACGACGAACGCGACAACGCCCGTTTACGCGATGTGCTGATGAACGATGGCACCATCATGATCCTCGGCGGCGCGACGACTTTTTTCAAAGAAGCGCGCGCTTACGACCAGCCACTCTACAACTTTTTCAAGATCTACGACCTCGCCGATCTGAAATTCGAGCAGATGCAGGAACTGCTGCGCCGCCGCGCTGCGCTTGACCGCGTCGCCGATTTCGAAGCCAAGCTCAAACGGAACGCGAGCCGGTTGCGCGCATTGGAATATTTCACGGGCGGCAATCCGCGTCTGGTGCTGATGCTGTATCGCGTCGTCAGCCATTCGGACGTGACCGAAGTCCGGCGTGCGTTGGAAAAATTGCTGGATGAGGTGACGCCGTATTACAAAGCCAAAGTCGAAACCTTGCCGTCGCAGCAGCGCAAAATCCTCGACCACATCGCACGTATTAGCGGAGAAACCAACGAAGGTCTGACGCCGGGCGAAATCGCTGCCGCTGTGCGGTTATCGCCCAATCAAGTGAGCGCACAACTCAAACGGCTTTCCGAACTGGGCTACGTGCGCGCGGCGAATCTGCGCGGGCGCAGTTCTTATTACACGCTGTCTGAGCCGCTCTATGCCATCTGGCACCAGATGCGGTTCGGGCGCGATGCGCGCGAGCGGATGAGATGGCTGATTAATTTCATAAAAGTGTGGTATGCCGCTGAGGAGATGAGCGCAGAGTTTCAAAGGTTGCGTGCATACTTCTGGGAGTTAGCTGTGGCGAATCGTTCACGCGAGGCGTGCGATGTCCTAGCTTATCTGAATTACCTGGCAGCAGCCATCAGTGACGCGCCTGTTCGCACTGCTATGCTGGAGGAGCTAATTCGTGATGGTCTTAATCTCAAAGACGCCGCGCCTTTTGTACGAGAGCTATTGCAAGGTGAAAAACTGGAAGTTTTTTCCGGCAGAACTCTGGAATCTCTCTATGAAGCCGGTTACATCAGCGGGCAAGAGCTTAATGATGCAAAGGCTACCGAGGGGCCGCGGCGCGCGGAAGCTGAAAATGCAAGTGTCTCGGCAATGCTTTCATACTTGAGCGGAAGAATGGATCAGGCACTACAGTGCTATGAGCAGGCGCTGGCGATTAATCCTCACTGGCCCAAAGAGTGGTTTGGTCGCGGCTTGGTGCTTCATCGTTTGGACCGACTTGAGGAAGCAGTGGCTAGTTATGACCGCGCATTACGACTCAGCTTTGATTCTTTGTTTACCTGGCAAGTATGGCATAACCGCGGCATTACCCTCAGTCAGTTAAGTAGATTTGATGAAGCCATTGACAGTTTTGATCGATCGCTCGGGGTCAATCCTAATGGTGATGACGACGGACTCACCCGCTTGATGAAGTTCATTACGCTAGTGAAGCAAGGCAAGGAGAATTTAGCGAGACAAGATTGGCAGGAGATATTGGTAGCGGTGAAGCAGTCAGAGAAGGATTGGTGGCCCGCATCAATGAAGGGGAAATGGGTAGAAACTATTTCAGGAGCTTTACTGGTTGTCGCCCAATCTGGACGCTTGGAGTTTGTCCGGCAACTGCTTCAGGAGTCAGAGTTGGAAGAGCCACTCTTCCCGCTCGCCCGCGCGATTGATTACCTGCAAACCGGCAACGAGGCGCTGATCGAAAAGCTCTCGCCCGAAGTGCGCGGCATCGTCGAAGAGGTCGTCGCGAAGCTGCGGCCGGGGCAGCGAAATTAACGGCGCAGATGTTCCAGGTCTGCGCCTCAGCGTTCGTTCGGCATCGTCGCGCGCTGAGCAAGCGGCGAAGGATGAGATGATGTGGCGCCAGAGTTCTGCTTGCGCTGCCCTTGCCAGCAGCCCTTAACACGGGGAATTGTCTCAAACGGCACTGAAAGCGCATCGGCATTGGCGTTGGCGCGGAATCTTTGCGCACTATTCCGCGCCATTGATATACTCCCTCTGAGCTGGGGAGGATGACTTATGCCAGACATTACCGATTTCTTTCAGCAAGCAGATGACGCCGGCGTGAGGTTGGAGATCATCGGCGGGTTGCCGGTGTGGGAAGCGCTGCCCAATCTGACGCATCAGAAAACCATCGATCGCATTCGCCAGAATTTGACGACTGCGCAGGGGCAAACTGGGCGGGCCTGCGAATGCGTTCATTACGCCGATCTTCACATCAAGTTCCCTGATGGTTCCGACAAGCGGCCGGACATCTCGATCTTTTGTCAAGAACCGGCGGAGACCGAGTATGCCGTGACGGAGGTGCCGGAAGCGGTGATTGAGATCATCAGCCGAGGCTATGAGGCGAAAGATTTGCAACTGGGGCCGCCGTTCTACCTCGGTCAAGGCGTCAAGGATGTGATCGTTTACGACCCGTACACGAAAGTGACGCGACATTTCGAGGCGAGCGGGGATCATCGTTATGAAGCGCCGATCACGCTGACTTTGAAATGCGGCTGCCAGGTCTCCCTTTGAAGGGTTGGCACGGCCAGGCTGACCCGTCACGCGTCTGGGCGCGGCGGCTGCGAACTTTCAAATGCGCCCCCTTGAGTGACCCACTCCTTGTGCGTTAAGGTTGGTTGTTAGTTAAGGCTATGAAGAGAACATTTCGACTGCTTTTGTGGTGCGGCCTGCTACTGGCCGCGAGCGGCTACACCGAATGTTACAAGCCCGCCGGGCGCGGGGATGCGTTGCCGTCGCACATCAAGACCCTGGCGATCCCGGCGTTTCAAAACCAGAGTCTGCGCTATAAGGTCGAGCAGCGCTTCACCAAAGCGATGGTTGATGAGACGTTGCGCCGCGCCCGCTCGTTGAAAGTCGTCTCATCGGCTGAAGGCGCCGACGCCGTCATGCTCGGCACCATCAAATCATTCGGCCTTCGCGGCGTATTGCTGGATGAGTTCGGCCGCGTGCGGGTCTTCGAGGTGGTCATTACCGCCGGCTTGACGGTGCGCGACCAGACGAAGAACAAGGTGATCTTCGATAATCAGAATTACGTCTTCCGCAACGAGTACCAGATCTCCGGCGACCCGCAGACCTTCTTCAACGAGGAAGGCCCGGCCGTCGACCGCCTTGCCCGCGACTTTGCTCGAAGCGTGATGTCGACGATCTTGGAAGGATTCTAAAACAGTGATGAGTGATGAGTGATGAGTGATGAGTGGGGCACAACGCTTTACTCATCACTCATCACCCATCACTCATCACTCGTCATTGAGTGATGAAGCGCCAATCATCGGTTGATGCTCTGAAATCTCAGTCTGATTTTTACCGCCGGCTCGAGGGCGGGCAGCTTGGCCCACTCTACCTGTTCGAGGGCGAAGAGGCTTACCTGCGTGACCAGACGCTCAAAAAGTTAATCGAGGTGGCGGTGGATGAAGCGGTGCGGGATTTCAATCTGACGACCGTCTCTGTGGCGCAGGGGAATCTGGACGAGGCCCTGGCGATTGCGCGGCAGATGCCGATGATCTCGCCGCGGCGCGTGGTGGTGGTCACCAATTTCGAGGCGGTCAATGATGAGCGCCAGCTTGAGGTGCTGAAGGACTATTTTCGCTCGCCGGTTGAGACGACCGTGCTGGTCTTCGCGAGCGCCGCGCTCGATAATCGGCGGAATATCGCGACCATGCTGCGCAAGGCGTGCGAGGTGGTGAGCTTCGAGCCGCTCGACGACCGCGAGGCCGCGCCGCGCTGGGTTGCCGATTACTTCTCGCGCGCGGGCTGTTTCATCGAGCAATCGGCGGCCGGCTATCTGGTCGGGATGGTGGGCACGGAGTTGCGGCGACTCGCGGCGGAAGCTGACAAGCTGATCGCCTACGTGGGCGGGAAGGGCAGGATCACCAGAGAGGAGATCGAGGCTTTGGTGCGCTACTCGCGCGAGCACTCGAATTTCGAGCTGACCGACGCGATCCTGGACGGCGACCGCAAGCGCGCGCTCACCTTGCTTGACCACATCTTCGCTAACCCCTCCGAGCCGCCGCAGACGCTCGGCCCGCTGATCCTGGGCGCGATTGCGAGTAACTACCGCAAGATGCTGGCGGCCAAAGAACTGATCCGGCAGAACGCCCCAAACTCCGAAGTCGCCAAGGCCGTCGGGATGTCGCCCTATTTTGTGGGCCGCTTCAACGAGCGGGTGCGGCGCGTCGAGCTGGAAAGCGTTATCCGGGGGATGACCCGCATCGCCGAGGCCGACGTGGCGCTCAAATCTTCCCTGGCCACACCACGCTTGCAGCTCGAACTGCTCATCTGCGAGCTGTGTCCGGCGGAGCGGCGGACCGGCTTCCACCGCTAAACGGTGAGCGAAAGCATGGCCGCGGCAGTTACGAAAAAAAAGGATAAGGAAGGGAATTTCTCATTTCTAAGAACGAGAAATTTGCTGACACACCGGCCGGGCTCTGCTACACTTCATCTGCCAACATGGGCCGTTGGGGCTAATAGGAGAAAAAGCGATGAAACCTTTCCTCATCACCGTCGTCGCGCTGCTGTTCGCAGTGGCGGGCGTCGCACTCGGACAAACACAGCAGGGAGCGCCGCCTGCGCCGAAGCTGGTTATCGCTCAGGCCGAGCATAACTTCGGCGAGGTCAAAGCAGGCGAGGTCGTCACCCACACCTTCGTGGTCAAAAACGAAGGCAAGGCTGACCTCTTGATCAAAAACGTCGTGCCTGGCTGAGGGTGCTCGGCCAGCGACTTTGACAAAGTCGTCCCTCCTGGTCAGGAGGGCAAAATCACGCTCAAAGTTAATACGGCGGGCTACAGCGGGCCAGTCGTCAAGTATGCTGATGTCGCGACCAACGACCCGCAGCAGCCGAGCTTCCCGCTCTCGCTGCGCATGGTCATCGTCGCCCCCGGCCCGCCTCGGGGCCAACGGGTCGGACAGTTTATCATCGGGCCGTCCAATACTTGGACCGCGACCATCGCGCAGGGCACGAGCACTGATGCCGTGATCACCATCTACAACGAGGGGGAGAAGCCCGCTCGCATCACCAAGGTCACGCCCGGCGGCGAGGCTTTCACCGTGAAGCTCGACACCTTGGTAGAGGGAAAACGTTACTTGCTCACGGCCAAAAGCTCTACCTCGCTCTCGATCGGCCGACACCGGCAGGTGGTCAAGCTAGCCACCGACAGCAGCGAGACCCCGGAGCTCGAGGTCCGGTTGGATGCCGTCGTCTCTCCGCCGCTCATCGTCCGCCCGGAGGAACTCGCTTTCGGCGTCCTCCCGATCTCAAAGGATGGTTACGACGTCTCGCGCGTGGCTAAGTTCGTCAACCTCATCCAGGTCCGCGGGGCCGGGTTGGAGGTGAAGAAGGTCACGCCGTCGCTGCCGTTTCTCAAGGTCGAGATTATGCCTGAGGCCTCGGGTCAGACTTGCCTGCTGAAGGTCATGTTCGATAAGGAGAAGCTGACCAAGGGCGAGTACAAGGGGACGATCAAGGTCGAGACGAATAACCCTCAGGTGCCGGTCCTTGAGATCCCGGTCACGCTGACGGCGCAGTAAGTCTCTCGCCGCGCAGGAGCCGAAGTTATGAAACCCAACCTCACCCTGGGGGCTGTTGTGCTCGCGCTCGCATTTGCCGGCCTGGCGCTTGGGCAAGGGGCGGCGTCGGGCAGGCCAAAACTGGCGCTTGGCCAGGCCGAGTTCCATCTCGGCCTGGCCAAGACAAACGAGACGCTCACCCACACATTCCTCCTGAAGAACGAAGGGACCGCCGACCTCAGGGTCGAAAACGTGGCGCCGTGCTGAGGATTGACGATCGACGGCTTTGACAGCGTCATCCCTCCTGGTCAGGAGGGCAAGATCACCCTCACGCTCATCGCAGTCGGCTTCACCGGCCTGATCAGCAAGTCTGTCGAGGTCACGACTAACGACCCGCAGCGGCCGAAATTCACCCTCTCGCTGCACGCCTTCATCATCGTCCCCGGGCCGCATCCGGGGCGGCGCGTCGGCCCCTTCGTCTTCACCCCGTCGCCTCGCTGGAGCGCTCGCGTCCCGCGCGGCGGCAGAGCTAAGACCTCATTCACGATTTACAATGATGGCCCACAACCCGTTCGCCTCACTCAGCTCATCCCTGGCGGGGAGGCTTTCGCCCTCGACCTTGAGACGCTCCAAGCGGGAAGGTTGTATGTGGTGACGGCCAAGAGTGCTCCTTCGCTTCTAACTGGGAAATACGCGCAGACGGTCAAGCTCGCGACCGAGAGCCGCGAATTCCCTGAGCTGTCGCTCCAGCTAGAGGTCATAATCATCCCGCCGGTCTTGGTTGAACCGGAAGCACTCTCTTTCAATGATCTGCAATTATCCTCGGTCGGCGCTGATGCTCAGGTAGAGAGCAGATTCATCTTAGGATCAAAAATTAAATAACTGTCCGGTTTCAACTTTTCGGTCTTGACTTTGCAGTACAGCGTTTGATTTCCTGAAAGGAAAACCAAAGTCAGGAGTTTGATCATGCGCTTTACTCGG
>Ga0070707_100000298_pt1 | contig 48406 bp, 76 predicted proteins | sample KBSK5502metaG_FD_65468 | JGI IMG/M metagenome (GOLD analysis project Ga0070707, IMG submission 65468) | Corn, switchgrass and miscanthus rhizosphere microbial communities from Kellogg Biological Station, Michigan, USA - KBS K5-50-2 metaG | ecosystem: Host-associated > Plants > Roots >... | reverse complement strand
ATTCAGTGGGACGATCGGGCCTGCCGACGGTTGGACGACATGCGCCAGCAGCACTACTGGCTCTGGCAGTACGTCGGCTACATCCGCACCCACGACGGCCAACTGCAAACCGTGAAGGGGACGCGCGAGCTCGACCTGCGCGACGGATCCGCGGAATCCAAGACGATGACGCCCAATCAACTGCTCCAGCAGCGATCCCGCGGGAACGAGATCTGCGAGACCAAGGCCATGCACCGGGCGATCCGGAACTACGTCGATCAGTCCTACACGGTCGATCAGCTCAAGAAACCCTTCCTCGTCGTGCGGTTTTCATTCACGCCAGACATGAGTGATCCAGCGATCAAGAAGCTCGTGACGCAGCAGGCGATGGCGGGCATCGGGGCGCTCTATCCAGAGCCGCCGGCGGCCGCGCTGCCGCCTCCACCGGAGCCCCCGCCGGACCAAGAGGACGACGACGAGGATCCGTTTGCCGCGGCGACGGGTCCAGCGGCTCCCAAAGACGCCGTCCCAGGGTTCAAGATGCCGGCCGATGCGAAGTTCATCGCGGCGGTGAACAAGAAGCGCACCGGCCAGTACAAGAGCGGTCAGCGCGAAGGCCAGTCCTGGACGCTCTACGAGATCGTCGCGAAGACCGGCGAGAGCTGGACGACCTTCAGTCACGAACACGCCAAGGACGCCGACTTCGCCAAGGAGAAAGGCTGGCCGGTCCGGATTGAGGACGAAACCAACGAGCAGTACCCGGATCAACTCAACGTCAAGACGCTGAAAATCGTGGACCCGCGCCAGCCGAATCTCCCTGGCACCGACGAGGGAAGGTACTGAAACCGTGGGACTCAAGTTCGATCGTCTCTTGGTCCGAGTGCTGAAAGCGGCTACCAGGGAGCCGTCTATCAACCAAAAAGGATCGACCGGCTGGCGGGTGCTGTCCAACAGCGACACTGGTGCCATCGTCTGTGTCGCCAAAGTGTCAGACCCTGGCGCGCTCGATGAACTCAGCCGAGCATTTTCTCAGGCGATCGACCGGCTTGAGGATGGACGTAGCCGCATTGTCGTCGACGGGAAAGAGTTCGTTGTCACCGTCTCGCCAGTCCGCCGATGACCATTCACAGGTTTGTTCACATCGGCGATACACACGTGCAGTCGAGCCATCCGCGCAATCAGGATCGGCTCGACGCACTCGACCAGATCATCGCCTTCGGTGAGTCGCATGAGGTCTCGGCGTGGATCTACCCTGGCGACCTGTACCACACGAAGAGCACGCCCGAGGATCGGAACGCGATGGTAGAGCGGATCCGACGACTGGCCACGTGGGCGCCGGTGGTCGTGGTCCAAGGTAATCACGATGCGCCGGGTGACCTGGACGTCTTCGGTCGGCTCGCGACCGTGCATGGGGTCCATGTCGTCACCACGCCCGAGGTCATCACGATCGCGACGACGACCGGGCACGCGAACATCGCGTGCTTACCCTATCCCAACCGCGGTGGTCTCGTCGCGGCCGGCATCTCGCATGATCTGCTCGGCCAAGAGGCAAAGGCGCCGCTCGAGGCGATCTTCCGGATGCTCGCCGACAAGCTCGCACAGGACCGACATCCTGACTCGCCGGAACTGTTCATCGGGCACGTGAATGTCGCCGGGGCGGTGATGTCGACCGGGCAACCGTCGATCGGCCAGGAGATCGAACTCGACGAGCGGTTGCTGCAGCTGTTCGGCCCGATTCCCAAACTTCTCAATCACGTCCATCGGGCTCAGGAGCTCGGCGGCGCGATCTACGCTGGGTCGATCTGCCGTTTGGACTTCGGGGAACAAGAGATCAAGGGCTTTAACGTCGTCGAGTACGATGGCACGCGTCAGCCCGGCCAGCTCGCCGATTGGCTCCAGTGGTCCTGGCAGTTCGTGCCGTTGAAGGTGCCCGCGCAGCTCCACGTCGAGGGGCGCCTGACGCGCGACGGCTTTCTGTGTGACCCGATCGATCCATTCCTCATCGGCGGCGCCGACATCCGCGTGCAGTACACGTTCAAGAAGGCCGAGGTCGGCGTCCTCGACGTCGGGCACATCCATCGGGCGTTCGAGGGCTGTCGGTCCTTGAAGCTCGACCCAATCCCTGAACTCGAGCACTCGATCCGCGCGCCCGAGCTGCTCACCGCGCAGACGATCCCTGAGAAGGTCGCGGTCTACGCGGCGTCCCAAGGGCTGGCCTGGGGCGCGTGCTTGGAATCGAAACTCCAATTACTTCTCGATCCGCACGCTGATGCGGTTGCCACGGTCACAACCTGCGCGGCCGAAGCGGGCCGTGAACCGGAGCTCAGATGATCTTCGTGTTGATGTTTCAGATGTTCTTGAGTGCGATCGCGGTGCTGTGTCTTCTCGATGAGATCAACACCAAGCTCGGCCGTATCGCGAAAGTCCTCGAGGGCGACAAGAACAGTCAGCCTCAGCCATGAAGATCCTCACCGTCAGCGTGGCCGGTATCGGTCCGTTTGCTGAGCCTGTGACACTTGATCTGCGGGACGTCCCGTCCGGATTGATCGCCGTGTGCGGGGCGAACGGACAGGGGAAAACTTTTCTCTTGGAAAGCATGGTTGCCGCGTGGTTCCGGCGATTCCCGTCGCGGGGCGAGATCCTCGACTACGCGACCACCAAGACGGCCTATATCGACGTGACGGCCGTGCTGGAGGGCCGCGGGACGTACCGAGCCCGTCTCCAACTGGACGGGGTCAAACGCGTCTCTGACGCCATCCTGGAGCGCGACGGGCGGCTCCTGAACGACGGCAAGGTCTCGACCTTCGACGAAGCGGTCGCGCGTGAACTCCCACCGCTGCCACTGGTGCTCGCCTCAGCCTTCGCCGCCCAGAACAAGGCCGGATCGTTCCTCCGGCTCGACAAGGGCAAGCGGAAGGAACTCTTCGCGCAGCTGCTCGGGTTGGACCACTACGAGGCGTTGGCCGCTACCGCCCGCACGTGCGCCCTGACGGTCGATCGGCGTGTCGCTGAACTCCAGAGCCTAGTCGGCCATTTGCGCCCGCAGACGACCGACGAGGAGGCCGACGAGCTCGGCGCCCTCGGCAACCGGTATCAGGTGGAGCTGAGCGAGACCGAAGAGCGCGTCAGGAGCACCAAAGCGGCGCAACAGCGCGCGGCGGACCAGATTGGACCCTGCCAACAGCGCGTCGAGGCCCACGCGACCGACGCGCGGGAACTCGTGCGGGTCAAGAGCGTCATGCTCGAGAAGGTCGCCGCCAGGGAGCGAACGCTCACCGATCAGCGCGCCGCCGAGGCAGCCCGCGTTCGCGACCTGAACGCTTTGGCTACCCGGGTCTATCAACGGAAACTCGAGTACGAGGACGCGGTCCGAGCCGTGCCACCGGTGCCCCAGATCGAACAGACGTGGGCAACCGCGGTCGCCGAGATCCATCAGCGAAGCCAAACGCGCATCGCGGCCGCCGAGACGCGCATCGCGAACAACCGGGCCCTGCTCGATCGCCGCGATGAGATTGAGCGCCACGTCGCGGCCCTCGACCTCCTGGAACGGCGTCGCGCGGAGGTCGCCGACGCCATCGATCAATGCGAGCAGGCGCGACGCCTGATCGAGCGCGAGCGGAGCGTGGCGCAGGGCCGCCTCGTGGAACATCTCCATTGGCCCGACGAATTGGCCCGCGCCAAAGAGGCGGTGACCCTGCTCGATCGGACGCCCTTCGGGGAACGCTGCGCCGAGGCCCACTGCGAATTCGTCCAGAATGCCGTCGTCGCCCGGGACGCGATCCCTGGTTGTGAGGCCGGCGTGGAGGCACTCCAGCAGGCCCAAGAGGCATTCGACAGCCTGACGGCCCGTGTGGAGGAGGTCCGCCAGCGAGCGGAGGAATATCGCGGCGAGGCCCGCGCGATCGACGACGCGATCAAGACCGAACATGCTGCGACTCGCGAGGACGCGGCGCGGCTCCAGGTCGCCACCGCGCGGGTGAAGGAACTGGAACAGGACATCGAGACGGCCCGAGCCGACGAGCGCCAGGCATTGGATCAGGCAGACACGCTCAAGGCCGAGGCGCTGGCGTCGAACGCACGTGAACTGGCACGGACTATTGCGCTGACCAAGCAAGCCGAGGCCGACGCGCTTACTGAGCAGGGCGTCATCGAAGAGGCGGCGGCTAAGCGGCTGGCCGATCTGGTTGCCGAGCACGATCGGATCAGCACTGAGATCAGGCAGCTTCACGAGCAGGCGCAGACCTTGGAGACGTCGGCCGACCAGCACGCTGAGGCCGAACGCGATCTGGCGGCGGCGGCCGCCGCGCTCGAACAGGCTCGACAGTCGCACACGCAGGCCGTGGCCGACCAGGCGCGACTCGATGCCGAGATCCGCGCCTTCGAACAGCGGCGCGGCGAATTCCGCCAACGACAAGCGACGCGCGAGCGGCTCGAAGCCGCGGTCACGCAGCTGCAGACCGATCTGGTCGAGTGGCAGGCCCTTGATCGGGTCTTCGGCAAGCAAGGACTGCCCGTCCTGGAGATCGACGCCGCGGGCCCTGGTGTCAGCGCGCTCGCGAACGATCTGCTCCAGGTCTGTTTCGACGGTCGCTTCCAGATCGAACTCATCACCCAAGAGCCGAAGGCCGACAAGAAAGGCTTCAAGGACGCCTTCGAAGTTCGCGTCTTCGACGCCGAGCGGGGTGGGGCGATGCGCGATCTGCTGGATCTATCAGGCGGGGAGCAAGTCATCGTCGATGAGGCGTTGAAGTCAGCGATTGCGATCTTCGTCAATCAGCGAAACGAAGCGCCGATCCGGACGGTGTTCCGCGACGAGACCGCCGGCGCGCTCGACCCGGACAACTCGGTCCGGTACGTCGCGATGCTCCGGCGGGTGCTCGAGCGCAGCGGGGCGTACCACGTGCTGTTCGTCTCTCAGTCGCCAGACATTTCGGCGCTCGCCGACGCGCAGATTCGTGTGGCCGACGGGCACGTCTCGGTCGTCTATCCACCGTACTAGGAGATCCATGCTGACGTTTAGCGCGCTTGATGCACTCCGCGCCAAGTTTGGAGAGGGTGTCGCGCCGACGCTCGCGGAGGCCGAGGACATGGCCCAGGCCCTCAGAAAGACCCTCTCCGAGCACGTCGTCGTTCAGCAACTTGTGCGTGAGCAGGAACTCTTACACGCAATGGGCCGAGAATTCCGCGCCACTGCTGGCTGGCACGCGCTCGGCGAGCAGCTCTCCTTTGCGCTGGCGGTCATCACCGGTCATGTCGACTGTCGTGATGTCATGTTCAAGGATGAGTCGCCAGATGTTGCGCGCGTTCGGATCGCGTTCGGGTTTGTGGTGGGGACGCCCTATCTCTGGTCCAGCGAGATCGCGGACCTTGTCGAGGCGGCGCCTCTCCCGCCACACATCATCAGTCGAGATATTTTGCCGGCACCAGCGTTGTGGTGGTCGGACGAGGTCGCCAGCCTCTTGAAACACGCTGGCACCGGCGAAGCGGTCGATGGCGATGGCTCGAGAGATTTTCTTTTTTTGATGGATGCTGGCGACCATTTGAATCTGATCTTCAACATCGCGACCAGTGATGGCCGACAGCGTCTTTCTGGTGGATCGGTTCGGTACGGCGTGAAGTATCCTGACGATCTTGACCCCACGGTGGCTAAGGCATTGGAAGGGATCTTGAAGCGCCTGGCATTTCTGCGCTCGCCCTACATCGCCACGCGTGAGGAAGTCGCACCGCGGGCGTGGCGCCGTGAAATGCAACATAAGGGGCACCTTGGACCGGACCCGCCTGTACGTGTTGTGATGCTTCGCCGTGAGGCGAAACGCGCGGTGGATGCAGAGCGTGACGCGCAAAGGCGGCACGTCGACTGGAAACATCAGTGGTGGGTCTCCGGACATTACCGATCGCAGTGGTATCCCTCAAAACAGGCCCACGAAGTCGTTTGGATTGCGCCATATTTGAAAGGGCCAGCCGACCTACCTGTCGGTCCGGCGAAGGTCTACGTGGTTAAGCGATGAACGGTCCACTCTGGAAAGAAGCTCGCGGGACAGCGTTGAAGGCGGCGAAGGAACGGTCCGCCAAGCGTCGGGCCCACGAGCAGAGGGCGATGCAGGCCGCGCTCGATCGGGACGGGGGTGGGAAGGGGAAGCGGAAGTGTCGCGTACCGACCTGCGCGTGCCGGTCACGCAAGTACGCGATCGACCCCGTGCACATCACGCAGCCGGACGGGACGAAACACCGCGGCATGGGCGGCGATAAAACCGGCGCGAGAACCGATCGACGCTGGATCGTGTCGATGTGCAGGATCTCACATGGTCTGTACGATGGCGTCGACTCGCCCATTCGGATCGTCGCGCACGACGACCGCCTCGGCGCTGACGGGACGCTCGACTGGTATCTGCGAAGCGAGAAGACCGGCGAATGGCTCGGCTACACCGAGCAGAGGATTGGGGTGAGCGTGAGAAGGACGAAAGGCTGATGGGCTGGTCGATCGGTTGGGATTCGAGCTGGCACCGGGACATCGGTTATGGTGTCCCCGCCTTCTGTGATCACCCCGGCTGCAGCAGGGCCATTGACCGCGGCCTAGCGTACGTTTGCGGTGGTGAAGCGTACGGAGGCGAGAAAGGTTGCGGCCTCTACTTCTGCGGCAAGCACCTGAGTGCTGGCTCGCTCTGCGAAAAGTGTGCGAACCCACGCGTGAAGACATTGTTCAAGCCGAAGCCTGATCATCCACGGTGGACTCGCCACAAACTGCGGCATCGCAGTTGGGCCGAGTGGCGCCGCGACCATCCGAACGACGTCAAGAAAATGGAGCGGTCTCTCGCATGATGTTCCGCGCGATCCTGCGCCGGTTCTGCCGTCACAAGCACACGATCCGTGAGCATCGGGACGATGGGTGGTACTGGATCTGCGCCAGGTGCGGGACGACGGCGCTCTTGAACCCGCGCGATCGCGAAGCGCCGATCTCGGTAGGGCGCTACGACGAGCAGCTCGCCGTACGCGGCGCCAAGCGGGCGCGCGCGCAGAGCGAGACCGGCCGGAAGTTCCACAAGCCGACGAAAAAGAAAGGGCCGGCGCCGAGGCTCGCGGATGTCGTGAATCTGACTGGCCGGAGACACCAGTGAGCGCGACATCGTCGATCGAATGGACTGACCGCACGTGGAATCCAGTCCGCGGCTGCTCAATCGTCAGCCCTGGCTGCGTGAACTGCTATGCCATGAAGCAGGCCCACCGCTTCAGCGGACCAGGGCGTGCCTATGAAGGGCTGACGAAGCAAACGAAAGCCGGGCCGCAGTGGACCGGCACGATTGCGCTCGTGGCTGACGCGCTACTGCAGCCGCTTTCTTGGAAGCAGCCTCAGCGCGTGTTCGTGAACTCAATGAGCGACCTCTTCCATGAGGGCGTGCCCTTCGAATTCATTGATAAGGTCTTCGGAATCATGGCTTGTTGTCCACAGCACACATTTCAGATCCTGACGAAACGTCCAGGGCGGATGCTTGGATGGGTGACACAAGGCTTCGAACACGAGCGGGTGCATGAAGCTGCCAAGGCGATCCTCGGGTTTCATCATCCGAAGCGACGGGCCGTGAACACTGGCGATTGGCCATTACGGAATGTCTGGCTGGGCGTGTCTTGCGAGGATCAGTTACGTGCCGATGAACGGATTCCACTGCTGCTCAAGACCCCGGCGAAGGTACGGTTCATCTCTGCTGAGCCGTTGCTTGGGCCGATCACGCTCGACCGGCTGACGTGCGTCCAGTGCCAACTATCCTTCGACAGTCGCATCGTGCCTGGACGCGGGCAGACCTGCCCGCATTGCGGCCATGAGGAATACGAGCGACTTCATCGGCGCTGGCTCTATCCCATGTACGAGGAGTTGCCGCTCGATTGGGTGATCGTCGGCGGCGAGAGTGGCGCGAAGGCACGCCTGTGCGCCGTCGATTGGATCAAGCACATCGTCCAACAGTGCCGTGAGGCTGATGTGGCGTCCTTTGTGAAGCAGGTTGGCACTCGCCCTTGCTTGACTGGGCCTTGTGCACTAGACGAATGGACGAATCCGTGTCGCGTCACCGCAGTTAGCGGCGGGATAGAGATCGTCTTGAAAGATCGGAAAGGCGGCGACCCGGCCGAATGGCCTGAAGCCTTGCGCGTCCGTGATTTCCCAGGATGACCGCATGAAACGCGAGCTCGGCGCTCTTGACACGTGTTGGATGGAGGGCTGCGGCCGCCGGCTCTCGGCCTTCGAGATCGAGCAGGGTAAGCGATTCTGCCGCCCGTGCTGGCATGCCGTCAAGTTCGGGGCGGTCTGGGGCTTCCTTGTGCCCGTCACGATCGCGCTGGGCTACATCCTCGCCCGGCTTGTGTGGAGTTGATCATGGCTCAGCAACCTTCACTCTTTGAGATCCAACCGGCCGACGTCACACCGATCATCGAGGTCGACGGGCCGGCTACTGGCACCTGGGCCGAACGGGCTGCGGCGTTCCATGCCAACAATCCGCACGTCTACGCGTTACTCGTTCGGCTCGCGCGGTACGCCCAGTCGAAAGGACTGCGCCGCTGGGGTATCAAGGCCGCTTTTGAGGTCCTGCGCTTCAAAGCGATCGAGACGGTGGGCGATCTCTACAAACTCAATAACAACTACACGGCTTGGTACGCACGCGAGATCATGCGGCGCGAGCCGGACCTGTCCGAGTTCTTCGCGACGCGGACGTCGCCACACGATCCGGACTTTTACCAGCAGTAGCGACGCCCGTGCGCGAGATCACTGTATCTTGCGATTGAGGAAGACGTGACGACTCTCTATAATGCAGCCTTCGCGCGCGCCGCGGCGCTGACTAACACCGTGCCATCCCCTCCAACGCTTCCCTGTTATTACCAACACTGGCGCGGTGACACGTCGCATCTCTCGCTGGCGGCACAAGGCTTGTTCTGGCGGTACGTCTGTTGGTCATGGGCGAATTGGCCCTTACCGTTGGCGAAAGAATCACGTCGGCAGATGGCCGGCGTCGAGCTGCCGACGCCGGGGCGTAGGAGTGCTGATGGCCTATATCCAAATTGAGGCGAACGTGCGGACGCATCGAAAGTTTCTCAAGGCGGGACCGTCAGCGTCATGGCTGTGGGTCTGCGGCCTCGGATATTGCCAGGAGGGTTTGACCAACGGCCACATTCCATCGTCGGCCCTAAATTTTCTCGGCGTACCGGCAGCGAAGGTTCAGAAGCTCGCAGAACGTCTGGTGGACTGTCAGTTGTGGGACAAGGTCCGCGACGGCTGGCAGATTCATGACTATCTCGAGCACAACAAGTCAGCCGAGCAGGTCCGAGCGACGATGCGTCGCCGGGCTGAAGCCGGAAACCTTGGTGGCAGGCCGAAGGGTAACCATGAAGGTTTGCCGCCTAAAAATTGGAAGGTTAACCATGATGGTTATCCTGCCGAAAAACCAAAGGTTAGCAAGGACGAAAACCACCCTGAAAACCCTATCCTTCCTTCCGACCTTCCTTCCTTCCGACCGACCGAAAAAGATCTTGTGAACCAACGATCAGTAGTCCGAGAGGATCGCTCACTCGAAAAAGATCAAGATCTACCGCCGCTGACGCGTCGGTTAATCTTTGCTGGAGAACGGGAATGAATTCATTCTCCCGCTACATCGACCGCCCAGCCGTCCACTATCGGCAGCTCTGCGCCATCGCGCGCGAGCAAGTCTTAGCCGCACCGACGATCTCAGACGGCGAGTGGGCGGATCGCATCAAGGATCGACTTGCGGCCCTTGGATTCGCCTGTCCCCGACCGGATCAGATAGCGTCCGCAACATCGTCGGTGAGCCACGCGCTGGCGAAGACACTCGGGCCTCGGCACGTGCAGTCATCCATGCGGCCCAAGGACCAGGCGCCCGCGCCGGTTGAACTACCAAGCAAGCCGACGCCGGCGGAATGGGCGCGCATGGCGAGTCTCCTGCGGAACTTGACGCCAAAGGCGGTGGCCGGACAGCAGGCGCCACCGGCCAGAGAGACGCTGACGGTGTCGGAACCGGAAGTGCTCGCGCGGTTCTATCGCGCGGCCGAAACTGATCGCCTGCAGGCGCTGAAGGACTTTGCGGAGCTCGCGATTCTCCGTGACGCGGAGTGGGACCCAGAAGCGATTCGAGCCGCACACGAGGCGACGCGCCCGTCCATGTCTGGACAACGGTGTTTCGCGTGCCTCTCCGGTTCGCGCCCAATGGACTGGCACCATGTGATTCAGATTCAGCACGGCGGCAGCAACGCGGCTCGCAACCGACTGCCCTTGTGCGCCGTCTGCCACGCCGTCGTGCATCCGTGGTTGCCTGCGCGGACGACGACAGATGGCTGGACGCGCGTAGGCGACATCGGAGGCGCTGATCTCGACTGGCTACCACAACCGGCCAACGTGACGGCATGACGCACACCTGGGCCGTGAGCCAGACGTTCGCCACCTGTGGCTTCTGCGGCGTCTCCCTGAAGGGCAAGCCGCGGCAGATCGTGGCGCTCGCGGGCAGCTCGGCGACGCTGTTGCGCTGTTTGGATCATGCGCTGGGCGTAATCGAGTGGGACGCCGTGCAGGCGGCGAAAGCGACATTCGATGCCGAACAAGCCGAGCGGGCAGACCGCCAAGCCGGCGACGAGGACGAGGATCCCTTCGCATGAGCGAGGACCTCTTCCCGCTCGGCGAACTCTACGGCTTCACCGAGCTCATCGAGGTTGCGCCGGGGCAATGCCTCTCCGTGACGCACCAGGAGCGGCCGAGCGCCCGCGGGACGTTAGCCGGGGTGCTCGAGCGCCGCCGCGTGCGGCTTGAGGCTGGAGTTCCACTCCCGATCGTCGATCGCCTGTGGCAGTCGGAGGGCGGGCCCGCGCTCGCGATGGGCGAATGAACCATCGTCTCGTCTGCGGCAATGGCGCGCCGTGGCCCTGTGGTCCATGTCGAGGCTGTCTCGATGAAGCAGCTGCATTGGACCGTGCCTTCGATGCTGCGGTGGCGCGCGGAGAGTTTGACCGTGACGGGTTTACCGCGTCCGACCGAGCGGCGCGCGAGCGACGCGCTGCCGAACAGGCGCAAGGGTGGTTGTTCGAATGAATGGCTTTGTGGTCTACGAGGGTCCCTCTCGACTGGACAGCGAGCCAGTCGTACTCGTGGTGACCCTGTCATCGCTGAACACAAAGACGGGGGACATTCCACAAGCTTGGGTGTTGCGCGCCGACGTTTCGCCGAGCGAGGCGATTCAGACTGGTCGGGATCGGTCGATTTGCGGCGACTGTGTTCACCGCAGCGGCACGGCGCAGGGACGGTCTTGTTACGTCATCTGGTGGCAGGGGCCGCTGAAGGTCTACGACGCGTACCGGCGCAGCGCCTATGCGCGCCTGGAGCCGCTGGCGGCCGCCAGGGAACTACGCGCGCGGCCGATTCGGATCGCTGCCTACGGCGACCCTGCCGCGATTCCCTTCGATGTGTGGCGCGAACTGCTCGTGCACGCCGCGCCGGCCCCAAGCTATACCCATCAGTGGCGGACCTGCGATCAACGCTTTCGGAGTTTTTGCATGGCGTCGGTCGAATCTGAGGGTGAGGTAGCCCAGGCCCACCAGTTGGGTTGGCGGACATTTCGGACGAGGTTGGTCACCGAGTCAGCGCGCCCTGATGAGATCGTGTGCCCTGCCAGCGATGAGGCTGGTCACCGATTGACGTGCGAGCACTGCGCGCTCTGTGTGGGACAGCGACGTCCAACCGCTCGCTCTGTCGTCATCATCGCCCACGGTCTTCGCACGTCCTGGTTCCAGCAGAAAAAGGTTGCTTCCTTATGACCACGCCTCATCAGGCGATTCTCGACGCCATCGACGACCTGGAATGCCGGGCTCGAGAATATGAAACCCGCGCGCAGCGATGCCGCGAGTCCGCGGTCACGCTCAGGCAGGAGTATGCCGTGAGTGCGATCGCGACCAAGCCGGTCGCGATCGCGGTACCACCGGCGGCGGCCGAGCCCGACTCGAACGCGCCTCGACCTCGGCCACCAGTCCCAGCGCCTACTGGTCAGCGGAGACAGATCGTGGAACGTCTGCTCAAAACTGCCGTCGCCTGGACGCGTTCCGCCGAGATAAACAAACAACTCCTGCGACTCGGAACCCATCGGCTTGAGTCATCCGATACGGTCGAACTGTTGGCCTCTGGGAAAGTTGAACGGCGTGGCCAAGCGGCTGGGACGGAGTATCGCTGGATCTCGGTCGAGAAGGACCCGCAGGTTGTTCCCCCAGCGCCCAACGGCGGCAGCGCGGCGTCACCCAAGGGTACAGACGGCATCCGCGCCAAACTCGCCTTTGTGTTGCTGAGCGACATCTTCGTCGACGGGAAGGTCTATGCCGCCGGCGATCTCGTGGCGGAACTCGCGAACCGTGGTGGCTGCACCTTCGATGATTTGAAACAGGTGCTCACCGACCTTGAAAGCGAGGGCGTGATCGCCGTGGTGATGAAGGGCCGAGAGCGCCATTACACCAGGGCCCCTGAGTTGCACGAGCGGATTCAACGTCGGCTCTTCGAACGGCCCTTCGAGCGGTTCGGCGCCTACACGACTGCCGGGCTCTTGACATTTATGACTGATATTCGCGGGGTCACTGATCGCGAACTGCAAGCGGTTCTCGATGGGTTAGTCCGTGAGGGCCGCGTCAGCGTCCGGACGGTCGAGCTTGAGCGCCAGTACGCGAAGTTGGCATGATCCGTTTCTCGCTCCTACTCACCGAAGAGGAAGCGGCGGTGATTGTCGCGATGCGGACAGCCGGGGCGTTTAGTTCGGATGGCGACGCTGTCCGCGCGGCGCTGTGGATGTACGCCCTCCATCTCGACCTGGCCGTCCCGCCCGATGCCTTCGTCGTGGGCCAGCAGCCAGACTTATTTCAGGAGTCCGATGATGGAATTCTTCCTCAAGATCGACCCGCCAGAGACAACCGCACAGATGAAGCGGCTGGACACCCGCGGGAAGCGCCCGCGGTTTTACGACAGTCCGACGATGCTGGCGGCAAAGTGGACCTACGCGGTGGCGCTGAAGCCGCACCGACCGACGACTCCACTCATCGGGCCCCTCGAGTTGACGATCCGCACGGTCTGGGCGCACCCCAAACGGACCCGGAAGGGCGACTGCGCGAAGCTGTGGCCGAAGATGACGCCGCCGGACTGCGACAACCACGCGAAACAACTCCAGGATTCGATGAAAACTGAGGGGTTTTTCATCGATGACGCCCAGATCTCGCGCCTGCTTGTCGAGCGGTGGCTTGGGCCGCCGGACAAGGTCGGGATTTACGCCAGATTGCGCTCGTTTGCCGTAGACTTCCAGCCTTGACTCGTGACATATTACGTCCCGCCATCGCCACGGACTGGTGATGACGGCTATTTTCCGGAGAGCCAATGACGACACCCACTACGAACTCATTCCTCGCGGCGCTGCAGGATTTACGCGGCGGCGAGACCCTGAACGACCTACACGTCGAGCTGATGAAGCTCGTCGGCGACGTCCGCTCGCTCGGTAAAGCCGGGACGTTGCAGCTGACGATCAAACTCGCCCCGCAGGGCACGGCGACCCTCGTCGTGACCGACGAGATCAAAGCGACGCCACCCAAGCCCGAGAAGGAATTCACCGTCCTGTACGCGGACGACGCGAACCGACTCAGTCGGCGTGATCCCCGCCAACCCAAACTGCCGGAGATGCAGAGCCCCTCCGACGTCCGGCAGTTTTCACGCCCGATCGCCGTCGGTGACGACGTCGATCGCGAGACTGGAGAAGTCAAGGAATGAAACCAGACCTCAGCAAAACCGTGACCGAAACCGCCGCCGCGGCCGAGCTCGCGAGCGCCATCGCCGAGAGCGAGAAGCCGGAGCTCTTTGAACATTCAGACCGGCTCCTCGCGTTCATGCGGACCGGGTACGAGCTGAAAGACTTCTCGAGTTTGCTCACGGTCCCGCCGCGGCTCAAGCAGAAGGTCACGCTGGCCACGCCAGACAGCTTCGCCCGCTACGTGAACCTGTTCGGGCGCCAGGAGCAGACGATCATCGCGGCCGACCGGAAGGTGCTAGCCTTCGGCGCGGTGCTCGACTATCACGAGGCGCCAGACAAGCCGAGTTGGAACGAGCACGTGGCGCTCTTCACCCTCCAGCCGACCAAGGAATGGCAGGAGTGGACGGCGCAGAACGACAAGCCGCTCGACCAGGAAGCCTTCGGCACGTTCCTCGAGGACCACATCCCGGACATCTCGGAGCCTGCTGGCGCGACGCTCGTCGAGATGGCGATGAACTTCGAGGCCAAGAAGGACGTCGAGTTCAAGTCCTCGCGGCGGATGAGCGACGGCCAGGTCGAGTTCACCTACAACGAGGAAGTCACCGGGAGCCGCACGCTCAAGGTGCCGGCCGAGTTCCGCCTCTACCTCGAAGCCTTCGAAGGCACCGACAAGCACTTCCTCACGGCGAAGTTGCGCTATCGCATCGCGGCCGGAGGCAAACTGACACTCTGGTACACGCTCGTCCGTCCACACGAAGTCGTGAACGAGGTCTTCGAGGAAGTGCTCATGACCGTTCGGGAGTCAACGAAAGAACACGTCCGTGAGATTGTGCTCGGTGCCATCGACCGGTTTGGTCTTGGGACGATTGCCTGAGCGTGCGGGAAGGAGTCAAATCATGTCAGACGCACTCGCGACGACCACGCCGGTCGAGAACCTGACCCTTGTGGCCCTGACGCCAGGCGATGTGCCTGGGCAACAGGCACAGCTCTCAGTCTGGTGCAAGCGGAAAGCGCACGAAGCCGCGACCGAGCGATCCGACATGCTCGACAACGCGCGCATCGCACGCAGCAACAACTGGGCGTTTCTGAAACTGGAAGCGGCGGCCAAGCGCGCTGAACGGCGTCAGGTCTACTACGAGAAACTCGCGGCCGCCGTCGACGCTGGCTATCTCATCGTGCCGAACTTCGACATCGAAGTGATGGCCGTGCGCGTGCAGCGGTCCACGCCACGACAGAGCGACCGCGTCGAAAGCAACGACTATCGCCCGGCTGAGGAGCCGTATCTAGGGGAGTTAAAGCCAGATCTACTTCCGACCGGCGAGGGTCGGTATGTGGACGAGGACGCGCTCGTTAAGGTGTCTCGCTGGTCGCAACCCAACCCACAGCCGAACGATCCGAAGAAGCGGATGCACTACGCACGGGTCGAAGCCGCGGATTTCGGCGACGTGGATTTTCCCATCCTCGCCGTCAAGCCGATTGTGATGGACGCCACAGCCCGCGCGATGTCGCTGAAGATCTTCGACCGGATCGGCGTCGTGACTGGACGGCGGGAAGACCCAGTGGTCGTCGGGCAGATTATCGATCCGCGCGGCGGCGTGGGCGGCAGGTGGGGACGCCCGCGCAAGGTCGTGTCGTTCTTCATCGCGTGGTGGCTCGACACCCGCAGCCTCTGAAAGGAACGTGTCACATGATGGGATTGGGCATGCCGGAGATCATCATCATCGCGATCATTGCGGTGCTGCTGTTCGGGCCGCGGCAACTGCCAAAGCTCGGCAAGTCGATCGGCGAATCGATCCGGGAGTTCCGCAATGCCGGCAAGGAACTCACCAAAGGCTGGACCGACGACCAGGACGGCGACCGCCATGTGTGACTCTGGCCGGCAGCTCGATCTGTTCGAGCGCCAACTCAACGAGTGGTCCGAGGCGCTGAACGTCTGTTGCATGTGCCGGGCATCGGTGGCCTACACGCTCTTCGCGCGCCAACTCGCGCATCTGTCGAAAGAGCATCACGACACCTTCACACTGACCGTCGACGACTTGGTCGGCCGGCTGATGCACGCCGCGCACCAACCAACGCCAGAGCGGGTCATGGCGGCGCTCAGCGGACAACCGCTCAAAGACGTGGAGCGGTTGAAGTGATTCGCACCTTTGGCCTGATCCTCTTTGCACTCTTCGTCTGGCTCCCGCTCGTCGCGCTGAACAATTTGACCTGGCGCCTTTGTCGCTGTGAGTGGAGTCACCCGTACGGCAGTCCTCGCCGGCAGACCGGCACACCAGACCGACGATGAGCGGCGCTTGGTCTTACGAGTTCGCGGCGGTGAAAAGCCAGGGCGCGCTGGTCTATCGCAGCCCCGAGTTCTTCGCCCGCGCAATCGCGACCTTGGGCGATGGCGAGGAAGTGGTCGTCAAGATCGCGAAGCCCGTCGACAAGCGCAGTCTGCAAGCGAACCGAGCCCTCTGGGGGCCCATCTATGATCAGCTGATCGACGGCCTCGCGGATGCTGTTAGTTACGATCGGCACGACAGAGACGGGAAAGAGAAACTGCACGAGGGGCTGTGCATCAAATACGGCGGCACCGTGAGGGACCCGATCACCGGCCTAGACGTGCGGAAGTTCCGCACCAGCCAAGCCAGTCGCCAAGAGTTCAGTGATTACATGGAGTGGGTCGCGCGGTTTGCCGCCGAAGAATACGGTGTCGTGATCACGCTGCCGGGCGAACGATAAGGACGCGAATGTTTTCCGACGGCTACGACATCCTCGTGAAAGCGGACGCCGCGGTCGCGTTCCTCAGCAAACCCAAAAGCGCCGAGCAACTCGCCGTGCATCTGAAATGTCACCGCCGCTCCGCGCTGCGGCTCCTGACCAGGCTCGAGCAACTCGGGTTGGTCAGGAAAACGGCCGAGAGCCGGCCACGTCACCCCGCCCTCTACCGGCGCGCCGCCGGCCTTCGCCGCCGCGTGAAGCGATGACCGCCGGCGATCGCGTCCGCTGCACCGACGACACCTTTCCCGCGATCGGGACCGTGGTGTACGTCTCACCGGTCGGCTACGCGCGGGTTGCCTGGGATGACGGCCTGCCGCGCGAATCGTTCTTCTCGCCGCGCACAGCCGAGCGCGCGTTGGTCGTGGTCACTGGCGACGATGCCAAGCCGCGGCACGACTGGGACACCGAACAGCGGACTGATCCGCATTGCGTCGTGTGCGGCGCCGTCCAGACGCGGAAGAATTACGCGGCGCCATGCCAGGGGAGTTGACACCGGCCGGACTCTGGACGTATCATGTCCCGACCATGGCTACCCTCTGCACGAAACCCGTTCGTCGGAAGTTCACCGGCTACGAGCGTCACGGCCTTGTCGTGACGGTCTACCCGAATGGCCTACTCGGCTTGCGGCCCGCGAGAACACGTCACGAGCACACGGTTCCGCTCGGGCGGGTGTATCGACTCGCGTGCGAGCTGACGCTGGTCTCGCAGGAGAAGGCGCGACTCCTACGACGCAACGAGCGGCGCGCCGAGCGCGGCCTGCCGCCCTTGAAGACGCTCGTCAAGCGGGTGGGACGGTGATGTCCTACGTGCTGCGCGATCGCGACGGTCACTTCCTCCAGGCGCGCGTGCTCCAGGGTCAGCGTCTCGTCACGACGCCGGACGCCGAGCAGGCGCTCGTCCTGAGTGAATTCCTCGCCTGTCGGCTGGTGGAGCGACCGGACCTTGAGCGGCTCGGGTTCCGGGCCGTGCCGTATGAGACGGCGATCGGCATCGTCACCAATCACACGGCCAAGCCATGAGCGTCAAACGGCCGCCGCAGATTCGGCTCTTCGAACACTCGCTCGGCAACGCGCTCTGCCTCGACGGGTTCGCCGGGGGCGGCGGGACCTCGGAAGGCATCCAGGCGATTCTCGGGCGGCCGCCTGACTTCGCCATCAACCATGATGCCGAAGCCTTGGCGATGCACCGCGCCAATCATCCCGAGACCAAGCACATCCGGTCGAACATCCGTGTCGTGCGCTACAAGCGGCTCGCGCCCGGGCGCCGGTTCGCGTTCGCTTGGTTCTCGCCTGACTGCACGCACCACAGCAAGGCCCGCGGCGGGAAGCCCTTCCGCGATCGGAACCGCGCGCGCCGCATTCGCGGGCTGGCCTGGGAAGCGGTCCGCTGCGCGGTCGAGATTCATCCGGACATCCTGTTTGTCGAGAACGTCGAGGAGTTCAAGGACTGGGCGCCGCTCCGGGCCGACGGCCGACTGAACCCGCGCCGCAAGGGCGAGAACTTCCGCAAGTGGGTCGCCCGGCTCCGTAACCTCGGCTACGTCGTCGAGTGGAAGGAGCTGCGCGCGTGCGACTTCGGCGCGCCGACGTCGCGCAAGCGCCTCTTCATCATCGCCCGCTGCGACGGTCGGCCGATCGTGTGGCCGACGCCGACGCACGGGCCCAAGCGCGCGCAGCCCTACCGCACGGCGGCCGAGTGCATTGAGTGGTCGCAGGACGTGCCGTCGATTTTCATGTCGCCCACACAGGCCAAGGCGTGGGCGAAGGCGCGCGGCGTGCCCGCGCCGCGGCGGCCGCTCGCGACCGCGACGCTCCGGCGGATCGCCCGCGGGGTCATGCGCTTCGTCGTGAACTCGGCCGACCCGTTCATCATCCCGGTCACGCACCAGGGCGATGATCGCGTCCACTCGATCGACGAGCCCTTCCGCACGGTCACCAGCGCGGCGCGCGGCGAGTTCGCCCTGGTCGCGCCTGTCCTGACGAAGTACCACGGCGACCACCAGGACCGCGAACAGGACCGGACACATCGGGCCGACACGCCGATCGCCACGCTCGACACATCCAACCGCTTCGCCCTGGTCGTGCCGACCCTCATCAACACGCGCAACGGCGAACGCGAGGGGCAAGCACCGCGCGTCTACGACATCACTGAACCATTTCGCACGGTGACTGCGCAAGGGAGCCAGGGCGCGCTCGTGACCGCCGTGCTCGTCAACAACAGCGAGACGCGCGGCGACCGTGTCTATCCGGTCGACGAACCTGTTCGCACGCTCACTGCGGCCGGCTGTCGGACGTATCAGCTCGTCTCGGCCTTCCTCGCCAAGCACAACGCGGGACATGAGGCCACAGGCCAGAGGCTGGAGAAGCCGACCGATACGGTCACGACACGTGACAGCAAGGCGCTGGTCACATCGCACCTGCTGAAACTCCGGGGCAAGCTCTCAGACCACCCGCAGACTAGCCAGGACGTCCGCCAGCCGCTGCCGACGCTCACGGCCGGGGGCACGCACGTCGCGGAGGTTCGCGCCTTCCTGGTCAAGTTCTACGGCTCCAAGAAGGACGGCATCCCGGTCACCGGCCCGATCGATACGGTCACGACGAAGGATCGCTTCGGATTGGTGACCGTCATGGTCGGCGGCGAAGAGTACGCGATCGTCGACATCGGGATGCGAATGCTCACGCCGCGCGAGCTCTTCCGTGCCCAAGGGTTCAAGGATTCGTACTGCATCGACCTGGTCGTGAAGGTCCCGAACCAGAAGGCGAAGCGGCTGACCAAGCAGGCCCAGACGCGTCTGGTCGGCAACAGCGTGCCGCCGCATCTGGCCGCGGCCCTGGTCGGCGCGAACCTGGAGTCTCGCACTGCTGAGGAGGTCGCATGAGCCTCCGCATCGTGTTCTTACTGATCGCCACCCCGTTGATTGGCCTCAACGCGTTCCGCTACTGGCGCAAGCGGCGCTTCTGGAACGCGGTGAGCCGCAGCCTTCAATTCATCGGCGCCACGATGAACACCGTCGCCGTCTGCGCCAATGGCTTCAAGATGCCTGTCGGTCTTCAGTTCATGCACTTCGGTGCGCCGGGCGACGCGCACGTGTTCTTACCGCGGGACACCGTCAGAGTCTATTGGCTCACCGACATCTTCCCTGGCGGAAGTAGCCTCGGCGATCTGTTCTTATTCTTCGGTCCGCTTACTGTGCTCGCGGTCTACATCGCTGCACATCTAAGGTTCGTCAAGAGTGCCGACGCTCGGCCCGAGGAGGTTGCATGACGCAGTTCGCCGACGAACTCTTTCGCGCCTTCACGCCCCGCCACGCGGCCTCGGCACGTCGGGTCGAGAGTCCCTTGAAGATCATCGGGACCCGCCTGTTCTGCGGGCGGCCAACCTGCCGCGAGATGGCGCGCAACATCGCGGACGCCTCACCAGGGACGCCGGTCGTCCTCTTGACGCAGTTCGACTTGGACGAGCTCGCGCGGCGCGAAGGGAAGCCGCAGACCTGTGATCGGTGCGGCGCGGCGCTCACGGCGACCGTCACCGGGCCAGACGCGAGGGATTGATGCCGCTCTACCGCCCGCACCGCGAACTCCTCGCCGACGCCATGCGCGAAGTCCAGTCGTGGGAGACGCGCGCTGACCTCGAGCGCATCGTCGCGCCGTTCAAACTCGTCAGCGTTGAGCCGTACGGCGGCTTCGACGCCCGGATTGGCTGGAACACCTACATCGTGACGGTGATGACCCGTTTAGGGACCAGCAAGATTCACCCGATCGGCTTCACGAACGCCCCACTCCCACAGGACCCGGCATGATCAAGATCCTCATCACCCAGCGTGCCGCCGACGCCATCGCGCTCGTCGCGCTCCTGGTCACCTTCGCAACGATCGCGATCGTGGGGCTGCTGCTGTGACTAATTGGAGGAAAGGACAATGACGCAAGTCAAACTGATCGCCGTGGTGGTGGTGCTGCTCGCCGGCTTGGCTGGCTTGGTCTCTGCCGACCCTGGCATGACCCGGTATACGTTCTGCCCGGTGGACGGCACGACCGGACAGTTTATCGAGCACGTGACCATCACGGTCACGTCGTCGGCTGGCACGGAGACGACCACCACCGATCGGCACACGCGGGCTGAGTTCTTGATTCCCAACGAGGACACGAGCGTGTCGGTCGACATGGACGCCGCCGGCTATCTGCGGTACGCGGCGGCGGTGGCGCTGCCGACGCGTCATGGCGCGGGCTTGTGTCCCCAGTTGCCGATGTATCCCGGCCAGGAGGCCGTGAAGTGATCGGCCCTCCGCAACGCTGGCGCGAGCGTCGAGACAGCTACCGCCCGGCCGGCGAGACGATCGCGACGCACCGCTACGAGGTCGCCGCGCTCGACTCAGACGTCGAGGCGAAGGCGTTCGTGCTGGCGCATCACTACTCCGGCACGTATCCGGCGGCCCGCCGACGATTCGGCCTACATCGCGGCGGCGCCCTGGTGGGCGTGGCCGTCTTCTCGCATCCGTGCCAGGACAAGGTCCTGACGTCGGTCTTCGACCTGCCGGCGCTGTCGGCGGTCGAACTCGGACGCTTCGTCCTACTGGACGACGTCGAGGCGAACGGCGAGACGTGGTTCCTCGCGCGTTGCTTCGAGCAGTTGAAGCGCGAAGGGCTGCGCGGCGTCGTCAGCTTCTCGGACCCGCTCGCGCGCACCAATGCCGCGGGCGTCCGCATCTTCCCGGGCCACATTCGGCACGATCTACCAGGCGCACAACGGGCGCTACCTCGGCCGCGGCACGGCGCGCACGCTCCACGTCCTACCGGACGGCACGGTGATGAGCGCGCGGGCCCTCCAGAAGATCCGGTCGGGGGAACGCGGCTGGCAATACGCGGCCGAGCAGCTCGTCGCCGCCGGCGCGCCGCCCATTGATGTGAAATCACATGATTTGAAATCATGGTTGCGCCGCGCGCTCGCCGCGGTCGCCCGTCCCCTCCGTCATCCCGGCAATCATCGGTACGCGTGGCCGCTCGACCGCCGCGTCCAGGTCAAGCTCGACGCGTCGGCCTACCCGAAGTGGAGTCAGGCGTCGTGAGGCTCCCGCTGAACCGGCCAAGGGGCGACGCGCCACCGCTGAAAGCCTGGGCGTTCCTCGGGATGTTCGATCCGCCGCCGCGCATCCATCGCGACGGGTGTGGCATCAGCTATGGCGGGATCTGCCCGCGCTGCCATGCGTACAGCTGGCGGAAGGTGCGGTCAACATCCTGGCGTCAGGTATTCATTCGCCCCGCCGGCTTCGTGCACTACCACTGCACCCGCTGTTTGGTCTGCTGGGCCCAACCGCACTACCCGACCGCGTCGTTCTGGGGCCATCACGGCGTCGACTGGCTGGAGTGGATCCATCGGTCCTACCCCGACAACCTTCGCCGCTTCACCCTCACGCTGCTGCCGTCGTACGCCAAGGAGCGCCATGCGGCCCGATCCCACTGATGTCGCCTTCCTGGTGACGGCGGACTTCATCGCCGCGCTGGCGCAGTACGTGCGTGACGGCATGTCGAACAGTGAGGTCCACGCCGCCGCGCTGATGACCGCGATCGGTTCGGCGGCCGCGGTGCACGATCTGCCAGCGCCATCGAAGGAAGACGCCATCGCCATCATTCACGAGCTCGATGCGTGGTTGAGCCTGCGTCTGGCGCCAACCAGCAGGGGGCACTGATGCACGACTGGCAACCGCAGTTCCACGCCGGCATGTCGTGGGACGACGTGAACCGCGAGGTCGCGAAGGTCGCCAAGCTCTCGGGTGAGTGGTGCGGCCTGCCATTGCCGATCTCCGGGCTGACGCTGTCGATCGAGGAGAAAAACCCCTGGCGCGCGCGACTGGAAGGACTCACGCGCGCGATGGCGCGCGATGAGGACGTGCGCCGCCACGGCTCACGCGCGCACGCTTGTTCATCGGAGGAGGTCGACGAGACGACCTCCCTCGTCAACGAGTGGTGGTCGCGTCGCCTGCACTGTCAGATCGTGATCTACCGAGACCGCAATGGCGTCGGATTCTTCAAGGAGGCGAAGGACCGTCCGTCGAAGCGGTTCGACATGCTGATCAAAATGTTCGACGCGGCCTACGCATGGGATCTGGAGGCTGAGTTGGCGGCCATAACCCGCCTCGAGACCCTGGTCGCTGAACATCAGATGCGCTACTACATACTGGCCGGCATGGTCATCGAGACCAGTAAACGCTCTGGACTCACGTACATCTTCAGGCGCAGCCGGCCCACGCTGGTGCTGACGCCACACAAGGACCAGCACAACGTCGCGCTCCTGGTCTCGCTCTGTCTTCACCCGATTGGGTACTACGAACGGACGTTCTGTGGCTCGATGGTGCCGACCGACGACGTGATCGCGCACCTGATGCTCATGCGTGGTGACGAGCACCTGTTCTGGCGGCGCGCGAATCAACATCCCGTAGACCGAATGGAGGCCGGACTGTGAACGAGGGCGAACTGCACGTGCTGAATACCGGCGGCGGGGACATCACCGTCGCCTTCAACCATCTGGACGCGGCCGAGCGCGCGACGGCCCTGCGGATGCTCAAGGATATGCAGACGCGCGGCTACGCGATTCTCGTCCAGATGGAGGACGGGACCTACACGCGCGCCATCGAGGTTGACGCGGAGCGCGGGAAGTACGTTGTGCGCGTGCCGGATGAAGAACCAGCCACAGCCGCGCCGAGGACCGGGATGGATGATGGCCCGGCGCTGCTGGCCAAGCGCCAGCGTGGACGGCCACGAAAGCAACAGATCGACGTCGGGAAGGCGCGCGCTGTCAGCGTGGCCAGAAGTGCCGGAGGGTAAGCCGATGCCTTCAGTGCGAGAGGTTGTCGCCGAGCACAAGCCCGCCGTCAATGCCAAGCTGCGCCCAGTCGTCGAGGAGATATTCAACACGCAGGACTCGCGCGCGATCGTCGCGATGATGGTCTCGCTGAACGAACTCTTCTTGTCGGTGTTCGTCTCGCTCCTCGAAGCGACCACAACCGACCGCCAACGCGAGAACGTCCTAGGCGTCGCCCGCGACTGTGCGAAGAGCACCTATCAGGTGACCCACAGCGCGAACCCGCGAGTGACGGCCGAAGTACTTGGCAACATTACGCCACAGTGAATTGCCCGCGTCGTCGCTTCTGTTTACCATCGGTCGCGTGGACGCGCGTTCGAAGAACCTCTCGCGCTGCCCCTGTGGGAATGCGGTGTTCCTCCTGGCGAAGCAACAAGAGGTTGGTCGGGTCTGGCAGTGCTCGGCCTGCGGCGCGGTGGCGATCACGGAGCGCGACCTAGACATCCTCGAGATCTGGGCCAAACTCCTGACGCCAAAGGACCGCGTGCTCTTGCGCTCGCTCAGAATCTCCGCGGAAGGCTGACATGAACAAACTGGAAGCCATCGCCGAACTCTGGCACCTCTTGACCTGGATTGAGTCGCCCGTGACGCTCTCGCAGGCCGACAGCGTGACTCGGGCGCGCCGGCAGCGGGAAGCGGAGGCGATTCGGGTCGCCCTGGCAGAGTTGGAGAAGGCCGACCGGGTTAACGAGCGGTTAACAGGTTCGGGCGAGTCCGCGCGAAGATAAGTCCGCATGGGCACGAAGAAACCGAGAAAGAATGGCCTGCTCCCGCAACAGGAGCGGTTTCTCACCGAGTACATGAAGAACGGGTTCAACGGCCAGAAGGCCGCGATGGCCGCGGGCTACTCGAAGAAGACCGCCACCGTCCAGGCGAGCCGACTGTTAACTCACCCAAAGGTCGCCCAGGAACTAGAGCGCCGGCTCAGCCGGCAGGTCAAGATGGCCGACATCGACGCGGCCCGCGTGCTGAAGGAACTCGAGCGCCTCGGGCTCGCCGATGTGCGTGGGGCATTCGATGAGGCTGGCAACCTGAGACCGGTCCACGAGCTGCCGGAGGACCTCGCGCGCGCCGTAGCCGGCGTCGAGGTCGTCAAGCGTCCGACGGGCGACAAAGAAAACCCTGTCGAATATCTCCACAAGCTCAGGTTTTGGGATAAGAATACGGCGTTGACCAATCTCGCCAAGCACTTCGGGATGCTCCGTGAGCTCGTGGAGCATAGCGGGAAGGTCAAGGTCGAAACCGAGGAGTTCAAGGGCGTGACGACGGCCGAGCTCAAGCGCCGGCTCCAGGAGGCGGTCAACAGCCTGTGACGCCGGAACGCGCGCGCGAAGTGCTCGCCCTGCCCCTGCTGACTGACAGCGAGGTCCTCGAGGCGCCGGAAGGGCTGTACGCCATCGCGCGGCCGACGATTGGCTTAGCCAGCCCCGGCGGTGTTATTCGCGCTCAAAAGCCCGCGGCGGCGGCAGGCCCGGTCGACACGTATCTCCCGAACGAGTACGACGTGGAAGCGGATTGCTTCGTCGCTGGTCGCGCACGTCTCGTCGCGCGGGTCTGCCCGGCGAACTGGCCGGTCGACAAGCGCCCGAAGCCGCACATGGTCGAGCAACTCGTCGAGCGCCAGGACGGCAAGATCGTGGTCTACGACTACGTCCTCTTCGAGATCGACGAGGCGGCCACCGCCGCGCTGAGAGAACGCGCGAATCGCCCGTATGTTCACCGCGTCTGATTGGGCCTACACGCCCGCGCTGAAGATCGGCCCGATGCGGGCGACGATCCTCGAGGCCCGAGGGGACCAGGCGCGTGTCCGCGTGACGTGGGAGCCGACGGCGGTGGTCACCGAGCGCGTGGTGCCGTTTCACCGGCTGCGGCGCTGGGAACCGACAGACGACGCGTACTGGCAGCGGTGCAAGGACGCGAGCGCCGCGCGGCGGATCGCGGACCGGTACAGGGCCTTCTGATGATGCGCTGCTGGCCCGATCTGTCGAAACCCGGCTGGCACGTCGAGGTCGGCTGGATGTGGGATTGCTTCGGGTTGGTCCTGTGTGGCAACGGCGGTCCGTTCGCTGCCCTCGTGATGCGCGTTGGGTGGGCCTACGTCCAGGTCTGGCGCCATCGGCGCGAAGAGACCGAACCGTGGCTCTACACCGAATGACGGCGCCCTGGCTTTCGCTCCTCTGCCCATCCTGTCGGCCTGACGATCTGAGACGCTGGCTCGAGTCACTCCATACGCACTGCGTGAACCCCCTGGGCGTCGAAGTCTCACTGACCGTGGAGGAGCGCGTCGACACGCTCGAGCGCGCGCGCTGGGGCGCCGTCCGTGAGATTTTTGTGCCGCACGGAGCGTTCAGTGTGAACGAGCTGACCGAACTCTGCTACCAGCAATCAACGGCGCCGTACATCTTCCTGAGCGGCGATGACACGATCTGCCGGACGAAGGATTGGGATCTTCGGTTCAAGGCCGAACTGCAGAAGTATCCCGACGATGTCGTGCTCATCTACCCAAACGACCTGATCTTCGGTCGCGCGCTGGCCTGCTACCCGGTCACGAGTCGGCTGGTCATGGACGCGGTGCCCTGGCCGGTGCCGTACCAGCGGTATGCGATCGACGACACCATCTTTGACATCGTGCCGGCCGAGCGGCGCGTGTATCTCGAAGATGTCGTCATGGAGCATTTGCACCTCGTTGACCACCCGCCCGGGCATCCCGTCCAGCGTGATGGCCGGACGATGTACTACCCGCATGACGTCGAGGCCATGACGCGCGACCGCGCTCTCTACTCGGCACGTCAGCCCGAGCGCGACCGCATTCGACGAGAATTGGCCGACAGGATGACGACAGCGGTATCCTAGAGGGCGAACCAATATGTTTGGACGGCGCGCGTTTCTCAAACGGCTCTTTGTCGGCGGCGCGGCGGTCGCCGCGGCCGCGACGGCAGGCTCCCTCCTCGACCTCGAGCAACTCGACGGCGCCGGCGCCAGCCTGCTCGACCCGGAGCGGAAGCTCTGGACGCCCGGCACAAAGACGTTCTTCATCCCGGACGACAAGATTGCCATCAAGAACATCCGCCAGGCGACGCCGCAAGAGGTGTCTCAACTGACCGGACAGCACATGGTTCGGGTGAAGTTCAAGGACGCGGCGCCACTCTATCTACTCGATGCGTCGGGGCGCGTGACGGGGATGGACGATGCCACGGAAGCCGCGGCAGCAGATCGAGGCCGGACAATTGAGCAGATCGTGATGATGTCCGAGGCCGAGTTTGTCAAGAACGGGGCGGTTGCCTTTGCCACGGCTCGCGACCTTGAGCTCCACTTCGACAACGGCGCGATCGCGCGGAACTTCAACGCGACAGATGCCCCGAACCTCGCGGCAATCAAGGAACGGACGCTCACCAGGCACCTCCAAGAGACCGCGGCGAGACGGGAGCGATACCACATCCGCGACGAGCGCGACCCGTACATCATCGAGGATGACGAGGACTGGACATGGTGAGCCGTGACGTCCAGGTCAGCGTCCTCCTTTTAGTCATCGGCCTCCTGGTCATTGGCAGTGTCGGCTGGTCGGTCTACTCGGAGTGGATGTCGGTCAGCCGTGATGTGGCGATTGTCCACGGCGCCGCGCGCTCCGGCCCGAGGCCGGTGGTCAGGGCGTACACCTCAGAAGGTCCGTCGACGAACTGGCTCATCGAGGACCTGAGTGACCGACGCATCACGGTGACCAGGTCGGCGCCGGCGGATCTGATCCTCTGCCTGCCGTCGGCGTCTGGCCCAGACGTCTGCGATCTCGTCCAGAATTGGACGCGGGACCGATGACGCCATGGGTGATGGTCGTTGCCCTGACGATGGTGTGGCTCATTGTCTTCCGGTTCACCCTGCGGCTCGGCTCGTGGATCGCCGGCTTGGACACGCCTGAGACCCATCGGCACTGAGTAGCATGGGCGACGATCTGATCGCGAAGTTCCGGCTCGAGGCCGAGGCCAAGCGGCGGGCCGGCGAGAAGTTCTCGCGCTACTTCCCGGACTGCAAGCCCGCCTGCAAGCCAGACTCGATGGATCCGAAGGACCACGTCTGGTGCTGCCGGGTGCTCTACCCGCGCCACGTGCTGTTTATGGATCAGGGCCGCATCCATCGTGAGCGGTTGTTCCTGGCCGCGAACCGTCTGGGAAAAAGCGACTGCGCCGCCTTTGAATCCACCGCGCACGTGACCGGCGAGTATCCGCATTGGTGGACTGGCCGACGCTTTGAGAAGCCCGTACGGATGTGGGTGGCCGGCGACACGATGCTCTCGACGCGCGACATTCTCCAGGTCGCTATGCTCGGCCCGATCGACAACCTGGACATCCGGCACTGGACCGGGATGCTGCCGCAGCACGCCGTTCTGGACTTCTCGCGCAAGAGCGGAGGGATCTCGGACTGCGTCGACCAGATCATCGTCTCGCACGCGAGCGGCGGGAAGTCGGTCGTCGAGTTCAAGAGCTACGACCAGGGCCGGCGCCTGTTCCAAGGCACCGAGCAGGAGCTGATCTGGCTGGATGAAGAGGCACCCGAGGACGTCTACGCCGAATGTCTCACCAGGACGATGACGACCAACGGGCTGATTCTCTACACGTTCACACCGCTGCAGGGGCTGACGCCAGGGCTCCAGCATTACCTCGAGACCGCGGTGATGCCCGACGACAAGGGTGAGCTCCGCTCCGCGTACGAGATCTTCTTCCCCGCCGGCCAGGCCGCGTGACGCTGAAGACACCGATTGAGACCGTCATTCTGCTCGAGCGCCTCGATGGGCGTCGCGAGGCGCGCGTCATTCCGGTTGCGGCCATTAAGAGTGGCTACGTGACGCTGTATCGGAAGATCGAACCGAACGGCGAAGACGTGCCGACGACCTCCGCGACGCCGGCGGTCCCGCCGCGCCGCGCACTCGCCTCGGTCGCTGGCCGCGGCCTGTGTCCCGCGCCGGTCTGGAAGGAGCACGCGTGAGTAGGCTTGTCATCGGCGCGACGTGGCAAGACTCGGCGCCGCATCTGGATGAGACGGCCAAGGCCGAGCTCGCCGCGTCGTACCCGAAGTATCAGCTCGACGCGCGCACGCGCGGCATCCCGCAGCTGGGGTCCGGCGCGATCTACCCGTTCCCTGAGAGCGGCGTCCGCGTCGAGGACTTCCCGATCCCCAAGCACTACCGCCGCGGTTTCGGCTTGGACACGGCGCTCTCGGGCACGACGGCGGCCGTCTGGGGCGCGCTCGATGCCGAGAGCCAGGTGCTCTACATCTACAGCGTCTACAAACGGGCCCAGGCTGAGATCGCCGTACACGCCGAGGCGCTGCGCGCACGCGGCGCGTGGATCCCAGGTGTGGGTGATGCGGCCGACGTCATCGACGAGGACCGGACGCAGTTCATCTCGCTCTACCGTCGGCACGGGTTCAACCTCGAGCTGCCAGACAAGGCCGTCGAGACCGGCATCTACGACGTCTACAATCGGCTGAGCGAAGGCAAGCTCAAGGTCTTCGCGAGCTGCCAAGCGTGGTTCGCGGAGTTTCGGCTCTACCGGCGCGATGACAAGCATCGGGTCGTAAAATCGAATGATCACCTCCTCGATGCGTGTGTCATTGGAAGCACCGGTGTCGTGACGCCTGACGGCATCGTGCCGATCGCGAGTCTCGTAGGGACTCGCGGCCGGATTTTGACCAGGGAAGGGGTATGGGCGACATTCCTTGGGGCGCGTCGGACAATCATCAACTCGCCGATTGTGGATGTGCGCTTCAGCGACGGAAGCGTCGTGACGTGCACGCCAGACCATCCGTTCTTAACGCCGACTGGCTGGGTCCGAGCTGATGCCCTTAGGGGTGCGCCCGTTTATAATGGGATAACGCAGCGCGTCCAATGGAAACGCTTTTTGTACAGGTACTTTCAGCGACCTGCCAGATGTTCCAAGGCGTTCGCTATCACCTGTGCGGACGCTATTTCCGCCGTGGTGGCGTCTCTCTCCATCAGGCCGTCTATGTGGCCGCCTACGGACCGATTCCATTCGGACATCACGTGCATCACAAGGATGGGAATTCCGCCAACAACAACGTCTGGAACTTGGAGGCCAAACTGGGATCGAAACATATTTCCGACCACCAGCGCAGCCGTCCCAAGCGACCATTTCCCGCAGCGGCCCGCGCCGCTGCGATCGTCTGGCATGGCAGCGCCAACGGCCGGCGCTGGCACCAGAAGCACTATCAGGCGACTCAGAGGCTTCTTCATAAGCGTCGGCCGATGGTGTGCGCGCATTCCAGTTGCGGCAAGCGATTCAACGGGGTCGACAACAACCAGACAAAATTCTGCTCAGCGAACTGCCGGGCCGCCGCTCGTCGCGCGTCTGGTGTGGACAATGAGGAACGCGTGTGCTTGGGCTGCGGCCGCAGTTTTGTGGCGAGTCGTTACCATCCGACAAAGTCCTGCTCGAGACGCTGCGGTGCTCTCGTGCGTGTCGGTCGTGCCAGCCGGACGGGCTGATGTCTATTGCCTCACAGTTCCTGGCGCGTCAGCCTTCGTCGTTCACAATGGCGCGGTGGTGCACAACACGCGCTACTTGGTACGTTCCGGCTTGTCGCGGATGATCACCGAGCCGCTGCCCGTCGAACCGCAGGAAACGCTCATCTACGACATGGGCGAGCGGAGCGGACTTGGGTGGATGCGCTGACCGATCCGAGGGCGTGTCGAGGGGCGTGGCGCGCGCACGTCTCAGGTGATTGCCCGTTGCTGGTGTTTTTGTACACAAAATTTTCATGGGAGCGAACATGGCCGACAGCATGACCAAGGAAGACGGCTACGAGAATCCTGGGCAGTACCAGAGCGTCACCGTGCCGAAGGAGTCGCCGACCGAGTCGACTGGCGTTCCAGACAAGGTCGTCATCAACCACGACAAGAAGACCGGCGGGTTCACCGTCGAGTGCTTCGAAGGCGCCCGATCGATGGCGCCCAACAAGTTCGAGAACTGGTACGACGCCGAGGACTACCTGTCGGGCAAGCTCGGGGTGGACCAGGGCGACGAAGCGGCTGCGGCCCCGTCGGAACCGAGCGCGCCGGCAGCGGGCGGAGGTGACATGGCGCCGGTCGCGGGCGACGCCGGCGGCCAAGTGAATTCGTAGGTTCGAACTTCGGCGGTTTCCCGGGTCGGCCGAGTGGGGAAGGTTTCAGGCATGGGCCTTCCCATTTCAGACGCTGACGCAAGGTGGGGCCGCCGAACCTTTTCATTCGCGGGAGTCAGGCATGGTCTCAGTGCACGGCACGAAGAGTTCTCCTCACGCGGCGAGTCGCGATCGCTATCGGGCCCGCAAGCAGCGGCGCCGCGGGATTCATCTGAACCAGGCGCACAAGGGGCGGTTACACCGAGACCTGGGTGTGCCGGCTGGTCAGCCGATTCCGGCCGGCAAACTCGCCGCGGCCAAACACAGTGCCGACCCGGCCGTCCGCAAGCGCGCCACCTTCGCGGAGAACGCGAAGCACTGGCACCACGGAGGGTAGACGGTGCCGCTCGAATCGGGCACGTCGTCGGCCGTCTTCAGCCGGAACGTCAGCGAGATGATGCACGCCGGCCATCCGCAGAAACAGGCGCTCGCCGCGGCGTACGCCAAGAAGCGCGAGAGTTACCGGGCCCGGAAGGCGAAGCGGCGCGCGAAGAAGGCGCCATCGCCGTGAACCGCCGCGAGTTGTTTCGTCGGCTCGATGCGGTCGCGGTCCCTGTCGCCGCTGGCGTGGTCGCCACGCCTGGATCCACGCATGGATCGCAGCCCGAGCGGGCGCTCAGCCAGACATCGCCCCATTGCCCGAAATGCGGTCGGGCGATTCTCTTCCCGTCGAATGCTCGCGAGACTCCCACGGCCGATCTCCCCGTGGAGTGCTGGTGTGGGTGGAAAGGCGTCTCGAGCGTTCTACATCAGGTATGAAGCGTCGATCCTTCCTTTACGCCCTGGTGGTCGCGCCGCTCGCCGCGGCGTTGGCGCCGCACGTGCCGGCACCGCCGGTCCGCCAAAAGGCGTCCCTACTGCCTGGCGCGGATCTGTCGGTCAGGTTCCTCCGGCAGTACGAGTTCAGCGGCACCCTTCACGTCTCTCGTCTCGATGTGCTCTACGGAACGGCCGCCATCCGGCCGGAGCTCGCCTGTCGCGTCCAGGTATGACGCTCGACCTGCTCGCCTACATCGGCCGCGCATGCCTCGCCTCATCGACCGATCGCTGGATCGTCCTGGCGGTTGTGTCCGCTGGCCTCTACGTGCTGCTCCTCGGTAGACTGGTCACGCCTTCGACACACCGATGGAACGACGACAGTTTCTAAGACTCCTCGGCTTTGGCGCCATCGGGGCGGCGGCTGTTGGTGTCGGCGCGCTCGAGCTTGATCCTGAGAAGGCGCTCTGGGTGCCAAGCCGCAAGATGATCGTTGACCTTGGCGACGCTGGCATTCGCCGTGACCTCGACGCAACTGTCAAAGCCCTCGCCGATTCGATCGACCGTGCTGGCCTCGAGGCGTACGAAGCCGCGGCAGGGAATCGCTTCCTCACGATCGACATGATCACGAAGGAGGCGCTGCGTGTGCTTGAGAACAATCTGACCTTCGCCAAGGGCGTTGACCGCGCCTATGGCTCGGCCTTCGCTCAGGAAGGCGCTAGAATCGGCGCCGTTGCGCATGTCCGCAAACCGATGCGGTACCGCGTCGGATAGAGGGAGTCACTCGGATGGGAACGAAGCTCAGCACGAGCAACGCCGGCCCGGCCACGACCGGGACCAAAGGGTCAATGAAGACCGTCGCCAAGGTCGCCAGCGGCAAGGTCGACTCAGGCGGCGGTAAGAAGAAGTAACGGCGCTCGCCACGCGTCGGGGCGGGTGACGGTGGCTCCCGCCTACAACCAACCCGCCACTGCCGTTCGATTCCCGCGCACGTTGTCAACGCCTGGTCAGCGCGAGCCAGCACCATTGTCCGTTTTGCTCCCGATAGGGAGGGGCACGCTATGGTCCTGTCTCGCGTACGTCTCGCCACGCTCTGCGGCCTCCTCGCGATTCTCCCCGCTCTTGCCCATGCTCAACCATCGCCGCGTGATCAGCAGGATCTGAGTTCTGCCACGTGCCCTGGAACCGGCTGCATCAGCTTGTCGGTCGCCGGCTTGGGGACGGTCGGGGTCCAGATCACCGGCACCTGGTCGGGCACGCTGACCTTCGAGGGGTCGGTCGATACCCGGACCTTTGTCGCGATGAACATGGTCGCGATCGGCGGTACGACCCAGGTGACGACCGCGACCAGTAACGGGGCCTTTGCCGGCGGGGTGGGCGGCCTGGCCATCTTCCGGGTTCGGTTCTCCACCTACACGTCGGGGACGGCGACCGTCAGTGTCCAGGCCGCGGACCCGGTCCTGCCGGCGGGTCAACAGATAGGCGTCGGTGGCGGAGGCACTGGCGGTACCGTCACGTCGGTCGGCACGACCGGCCCGATCACCGGCGGCACTATTACCACCACCGGGACCATTGCCTGTGCTACGTGCGGCGTCACCGGAACGGGCCTGCAGCAGTTTGCCGCGACGACCAGCGCGCAGCTCGCAGGCGTCATCAGCGACGAAACCGGCTCGGGGTTGCTTGTCTTCGGCACGAGCCCGGTTCTGGTGACTCCGGCGCTCGGCACGCCATCGGCCGCAGTCCTGACGAACGCAACGGGCCTGCCGGTGAGCACCGGCATCAGCGGCCTTGGGACGAACGTCGCGACATTTCTCGCGACGCCATCGAGCGCCAACCTCGCCGCGGCCTTGACTGACGAAACTGGCAGTGGAGCGGCGGTCTTCGCCACGTCGCCGTCGCTCACGACTCCGAACATTGGCGTGGCGACCGCGACCTCGGTCAACAAGGTCACGATCACGGCCCCGGCGAGTAGCGCCACGTTGACGCTGGCAGATGGTTCCTCACTCGTCACGTCGGGCGCGAATTCCATCACGCTGACGAGCACGGGCGCGACGAACGTCACCGTGCCGACGACCGGCAATCTCATGGCGTCGTCCGGCACCTGGACCGACACCGACTTCGCCTGCACGAGCGGGACGACCGGCAAGCAGTTTGTGGACTGCGGCGTGAACGTGAATTCGTTTCCGTCGATCACCGGGACGCCCGCGCAGGGCGACATTATCTACGCAACGTCCTCGACGGCCTTCGCGCTCCTCAACAAGAACACGACCGCCACGCGCTATCTGGCGAACACCGGCACGTCAAACAACCCCGCGTGGGCACAAGTAGATTTGAGCAACGGCGTCACGGGCCTGTTGCCCTTCGCCAACCTGACGCAAGCCTCCGATGATCAGGTGCTGGTGAATTCAGGCACGGCCTGGGTTGCCAAAACGCTGCCCGACTGCACGGACACGGGCGGCAACCATCTCAATTACACGCAAAGCACGAATGCCTTTTCGTGCGGCACGTCGGGCGGCGCGAGTGGAGCGAACACGGCGCTGTCGAATCTGGCATCGGTCGCTATCAATGCGGCGCTGATTCCATCCTCAGCAGCAGGGTTGGATTTCGGCTCAGCTACGAAGCCTTGGAAAGACCTGTGGCTTGCTGGCACGAGCGGCACGCCGGGGACAAATAATTTCCAGATCACAGGCGTGGCGACCGCCGCGCGAGTCGTGACGTTGCAGGACGCCACGCAAACGGTCGCGACGACGACCAACTGCACGTATGGCGTGCCGCTGACTGGATGCGCCTTCAAATCTGGCCGCGTGTCGGCCATCACGACCTCGACCGACACGGACATCTACACCTGTGGCACTGGGAAACGCTGCATCGTGTCAGGCCAATCGCTCTATAACAACAACAGCGGGACGGTGAACTACTACTTTGAGGTGAAAGTCTCTGGAACGTACTACCGGAATCAAAGTGCGATTGCGATGGCAGGCTCTGTGGCGAGCACCCCAGCGATTCCGATCATGTTTGAGGCTGGCGAGGCCATCGCCATCAACACCAATATCACCAGCGGATCGGTGAGTCTGAACGTCAGCATCAGCATCTTTGAGTTCGACGCGACGAACGGATTAAAGCAAGGACGTGTCCTTGGACCGTCGTCTGGCAACAACACAGCCTTCACATGCAGCGCGAGCAAGACGTGCATGACGGTCATGTGGCTGAACGGCGCGATGGACGCTAACGGATCACCCGCCTATTTCGTCGCGGATGGCACGAACCGCACTGTCTACGCAATGGTCGTGGAGAGCGGGGGAACGTCGGCCACCAATCGAGAAGTCACGGCTGCTTCAACCATGACCGCCAGCACACGCACGACGATTGGTGTCCACGCGAGTCTAGCCGCAGGCGATTTCATCTCGTTCAACGTAGATGTGGGCAACGCAGCGCAAGTCTTTACCGTGTGGGTGATTGAGCAATGAAGGCTGCGCTTCTCGCCCTCCTCGTCGGTGGCCTTTCGCTTGCGCCTGCGCCAATGGCACCGCAGAGTTTGCGGCTCCGCATGACGCTGAACGGCCTTCCGCGCGTCCAATGGCCGACTGATTCGACCTACATCGGGGCGTTCCGTCTGCCAGCCGGAAACGGAACAGATTCGTTCAATGATTCGGATGCACCAATGGCGGGGGCGGTCGTCTCGAATGGCGGATGCGCCTCGGGCCAGTCGATTGTCTTAGGCGGGACAAACTCTAGCGGCACGACGGCCAATAAGGGCACCTTCGCTGAAGTGTGTGTTCCTGCCACGATCAATGACCCCACGAGTGTTGGCTTAGCGGGGCTGACCAGCGGCACGATGGCGCAGAACTTCGTGGACCTCTCGAATGGCATCGTGAACACGACATGGAGTGGTGGTGGCGTGCGGCCGTGGTCCACAGGCGTCCCGTTCGGATCGAACTTCATCGGCGCGAGCGAACTCCGGTATGCCAGCTGTAACGACATCCCGCAGGCGTTTTGGGTGTCGTCGATGACCTTCTCGAATGCGAGTAGCGCGACCGGAGCCTACACACCGAACTCCTCAACGTGTGCGCGCATCATCGCCGGGCATTTCATGTTCTCGGTCCCGAGCGGCTATCAGACCTCGCTCGGCTGCAAGGTGCTCTCAGGGACTGGCGCGCAGAGCATCATCGGGTCGGCGTCGGCCGGGCCGTCCGTGTGGTGCATTGATGCCGACACGCTCGCGACACAACCAGCGACGAGCACGCTCATCACGGTCACGGCACTCAGCGAATATCCGACCGGGCATCAACGACTCGGCGCAGGGGATTGGGACGGGTCGTGTCCGACCTGTATCGCCACCAACGAAGTACAGGACGGCGTGACGGTCCCGACCTACACGATCACCGATCCTCGACACGGCGGTTCGACGAGCTACATCATCGCCTTCTCACAAGAGGACTGGCTACGTGGCGGGTTCTTCCCGGCAGGCTATCGCACCGTGATTACAACCGGCACCAAGGGCCTCACCGGCTGGTGCTACGGGGATGGGGAGAGTTCGCAGACGACGCCGAAGCCCGCGTCAACTGGAGGACTAGGTTCAGGCTCGAATGCTTCGACCAACTCGGCCGGGACGCAGATCACGCTGCCGAACCAGAACACGGCGCAGTGGGCGACCGATCAGCGGTTCATTGAACTAGACAACCAGACCACGCCGAACTTTTTCACGGCAGGCGGTGGGCATCCTGGCGTGGCGCGCATCACCGGCAGCGGGAACAGTGGGACGGCGACCGCCTATGTCACGGTTACGGCGACGGCGGCGTTCCCAGGCAATCTCACGTCTCAGGTTTGGCGCGTGAGTCCTGATTTCTACTGCTACGACCCGGAGTCGAGCGACAAGGGCACGCACAGTTATCCCTACGTGGAAACGCTCTACGCCTACGACGTGAATGATTTGCTCTCGGTGAAAACCGGGGCCTTGCAACCGTGGCAGGTTGCCCCGTATGCCGAATGGCCGCTCTCGTCCTCGTCGTCAATCATGGCGTTCGTTGGGCCGTCAAATAGTCGAGGACGGCGCATCATCAGCGCCGCGTGGGGCAGCAGTCCATGCCCTGGGCAGAGCGGCGGGTCGTGCGTCTATTTCAGCACGAACGGCGCCGATACGACCGGGCCGAAGCCGATCGTCCACGTCTTCAAGTTGAGGTAATCACATGTCGAAGCGCACGATTCTGATTCTCGTCACGGCTGTCTTCGTCGCGTGCGCGAGCGCCCTTGCGCCGATTGTGAAGGTGCGCGCGCAGTCGCTCCCGGCCACGAAGAATCTGCAGTGGGATCAACCCGACGCGACCACGGCAGGCGTCTCAGGTTACACGATGACCTTCGACGGGGCGGTCACGAGCGTGCCACCCTGCACGCCTGATCCGACCAAGTGCAGCGTCGCGGTGACATTCACGACGGCCGGGACGCACACCTTCTCCGTCGTGGCGACGAACGCGTGGGGCAATTCGCCTTCTGCGACGCTGACAGTGAACGTCGTCGTGCCGGGCAAGTCGCAGAACCTCGTGATCAAGTAGGCATGGACGCCCTCGTCATCTACGTTCCGTGGATTCTCAGTGCGCTGGCGTTGGCGTGGGCGATCTATCTCAAGGGCCACTCGAACCGCGTGCGCGTTACCGACCACCATGACGCGCTCCTCAAGAAGCAGGACGAGAGGATTCGTGAACTTGAATTGGACATGGCCCGCCAGCAATCGCCGCTGATGAAACAGGTCCAGGATCTGCTGACCGCTGGTCTCCATCATCCAGACCCGAAGCATAGTCGGCAGGATCGGCTCCTTGAGAAACTAGACAACGTGGCGCTCACACCAGATGAGGTGCCTGAACTGATCGCTGTGCTGGACGCGCAGATTGCGGATCCGTCTACTCCGCCTATCGAAGCTGAGGCGGCGAGTGCCCTCAAGGCGTTGATGCCGCTGGTCGTGAAGGAACGCGAGGTAACTAAGATGGTCGAGGATCGGATGGGAAGAACTACCAAGTGAGGCGGCCATTGAATCGACCACTCGCAGTGCTACGTACGCTCATCGCGGCAGGCGTCGCCATCGTGCTGATCGTCTTTGCGGTGGTACATGGGCAGACTGTCTCGATGATCTCCGACCAGTCTGACGGGTCGCCAGCGATCATTGCGAAGGCGCCGGAACTCCAGACGCCGCCGGTCCTCAGCGAGTTTGACACGCTCAAACTGAAGGTGGCGAGTCTCCAGCAACAAGTCGCCTATTTCAGTGCCCAGCTCCAAGTCTGTCAGGGCCAACTGGCGCCACAGGCGTACAAGACGGCGAGCGACCAGATTCAGCAGAGCGCGGCAGCCATCGTCGCTGACTTCGAGAAGGCGCATCCTGGCTGGACGATTGATCCCGCCTCTGGGAAAGCGGTGAAGAAGCAGTGAGCCTCATCTCTGGAACGTCCACCATGCTCTGGAGATGGTGACCCGAGGGACATGGAGCACATGGAGCGGGAACTCATAGCCCTCAAGGCGACCGTCGAATTCGGGTTCGCTTCGTCGAACCAACGGATCGATGATTTCCGTGAGCAGCACGATGCGCGGATCGATCAGATCGAACAGGTGCAAACCGAGCGCCATGCGGAGAATCGTCGCCATCTCGAGCGGATCGAGGAGAAACAAGATAAGACCAACGGGAACGTCGTGCGCCACGATGAACAGATTAAGACATTGTTTCGTCGACTCATCGGTCGTGATGGTGGAGCTCGGCCGTCAGATTTTGACGGGACGTCGGTCACGATCGCCAGTCTCAAGTGGTATCTGGTGTGCGCCGGCGGCGGGTCGGGCCTGACCTTGTGGCTCTTGAAAATGATCGGGAAACTCTGATGCCGCTGACCCCGTTACAGCAAGTCGACCAAGGGTCGCGGGAGTACTTCGCACGGGCACTCTTTGAATCGTTCCGGCTGCAACCGTGGCATCTGGTCGTGACCATCGTGGCCGGTGGCGAGGACGCCTTCGTGCGGATCGCCCAGGAACAGTGCGCCAATCAGGACCTCTGGCGGTCCGACTACGAACACGTCTACGCGGCGCTCAAACGAATCGTCGAGCGTGGCGGCTGGCCGGCACTTCCGGAGGTCGGGCGTGTCTGACCTGGTGATTGTCGCCCAGGAGCGCGTCGAGGACACGCCGCAGGCGCAAGCCCAGCGGGACAAGGTCGCCAAGTTCATGTCGACCGCTCGCTCGCGCTTCCAGACCGTGGTCGCGGCTGAGAGCGAGCTCCGACAGAACCAACTGGATGACAAGCGGTTCGCGGCCTCCGATCAGTGGGAGCCGCGCGCCATCACCGAGCGTCGGCAGGACGACCGGCCGATGATCACGGTGAACCGGATCCGGCAGTTCATCCGCCTGGTGACCAACCAGATGCGGCAGGCCCAGATCGCGATCAAGGTGCTGCCCAACGACGACCAGGCCGACGTCAAGACCGCGGAGGTCTATCAGGGCATCATCCGGCACATTGAAGACCAGAGCGATGCTCAGGCGGCGTACGCGACCGCCGGCGACGACCAGACGACGGTGGGCCGGGGCTATTGGAAGATCATCGCCGAGTACTCCCACGATCGCAGCTTCACGCAGGACCTCCGCATCAAGCGCGTGCGGAATTGTTTCTCGGTCTACGTCGATCCGGCGCATACCGAGCTCGACGGATCGGACATGAACTACGCCTTCGAGGTGGAGGACATCCCGAAGGAAGAGTATCTGGCCCGCTACGGCGAGCTCGGCACCGACAGTAGCCTGCACGACTTCGAGGCGATCGGCAACCAGGCGCCCGATTGGATGCCGACCGGCAAGGTCCGGGTCGCCATGTACTGGTTCGTCGAGATGTACAAGGAGACGATCCACCTGATTCGCTGGACCCACAGCGGCGATGAGGAAGTGGTCACCGACCAGGAGCGGGCGAACCTCCAGCAGGCCCTCGACCGGTTGCCAGCGCCGCCGGCTGACTCGGGGCGCCAGAAGGTGGGCTTCACGATTCGGACCTCGCGCCAGGTCGACGCGCGCCGCGTCAAGTGGGCGCTCATCAACGGTCTGGGCATCATCGAGGGCAACGCCGATCGGACCGACGGTAAGGAGTGGCCCGGCCGGTGGATCCCGATCATCCCCGTCATTGGCGACGAGATCGACATCGATGGCAAGGTCGATCTGCGGGGCATGACGCGCGACGCGAAAGACACGCAGCGGCTGCTCAACTGGGAGAAGACGATGCTGGCCGAGGCGCTCAGCCTCGCGCCGCTCAGCCAGTGGGTCGGGTACGAGGGCCAGTTCGACGGGCATCAGACCGAATGGAAGGAAGCCAACCGCCGGCGCCGCCCCTATCTGACCGTCCGCCCCTTCACGCTCGACGGCAAGGTCGTGCCGCTTCCGCAACGGATCACGTCCGAGCCACCGATCGGCGGCATTGTGACCGCGATTCAGCAGGACGAGAACGATTTGCAGGCCATCATGGGCCTGTACCAGGAGTCGCTGGGCAAGCGATCGTCGAGCAGCCAGTCGGGTAAAGCGATTTCAGCTCTCCAACAGCAGGGCGAGATCGCCACGTCGAACTTCCAGGACAACATGGGCCGGTCGATCCGGTGTTCGGGCCGGTATCTGGTCGACCTCATCCCGCACTACTACGACGCGCTCCGCGTCATGCGGATCATCGGCGAGGACGAGACGCCGCGGACGGTCATGGTCCACCGCGACCAGCCGGAAGTGCCCGAGACTTTACCGGAAGGGGTCCAGGGGATTTACAACCTGGGCGCCGGACGATACGACGTGACTGTCTCGACCGGGCCAGCCATGCCGACCAAGCGGAAGGAAGCCTTGGAGGCGCTCAATCAGTTCGTGCAGGTCTACCCGGCCGCGTTTCCTATTTTGGGCGACATCATCGTGGGCAACATGGATTGGCCTGGGGCCCAAGCGGCCGCGGCGCGCCTCAAGAAAGCCGTGCCGCCCCAGTTCCTGGACCCCGAGAAGGACGGCGGCCCGGCGCCGATTCCGCCCGAGGCGCAACAGCAGATGCAGCAGTTGGAAGGTCTGGTCAAGGAGCTTCAACAGCAGCTCCAAGAGGCCGAATCGGGCCTGCAGGCCAAGAAGCTTGAGACCGACTCGCGCGAGCGGATCGCAAGCGAAACGATCGCCTCCGACGAACGGATCGCAGCCGCCAAACTGTCGACCGACATCATTCGCGACAAGGAGAAGCAGCACGCCGAAGCCGAGATCGTGCAATTGAAGGCGACCGTCGCGCACATTCAGCGGCTCCTGGACCACATCATCGAGACACGCGACAAGGCGATTAACCACGCCCACGAGGTCGACCAGGCGCAGCAAGGCCGCGCCCACGAGCTCGGGATGGCGGCGCACCGCGCGGCCCATGAGACCCTGGCGCGGCAGGCCGAACCCCCAGCCGAACCAGGGGCCTGACGGAGTGGTTTGCGGGGGGCGAAAAAGTTTGGGAGCATATCCCGCGATGTCGTAACTGAGTTTGCGCGCGACTGCGTCCCTGGGGCTGGCCGTTCCAGGGCGAGACGATGGCCGCCCCGGTCATCGGGTTGTCGCGACACAAAGGGGACAGGGAAGGGGCCTCTGGATTCGTCCGTAACCGGGCGGGTGCAGTGGCCCTTTTCCTTTGTTCCTGCTGGAGCCGTGAGTGCCCAACGAGATCCGAATCGATTCGACGACCGACAGTTTGGACGAGGTCCGCGCCGCGGCGGGTTTGCCACCCGCCGAGCCGGCCGTCCCAGCCGCCCCGGCGGCCGCGACGCCGGAGACGCCGGCTGAGACGCCGCCAGCGGGCAGCCCTCCCGCGACGCCTGCGGCGACGCCCACACAGCCGGCTGACGCCGACGCCGAGGATGAGGGCGATGAGGGCGACGACGAGCCCGTCTCTCAGGAAGCCGCGACGGCGGCCGCCAAGACGCTGAACAAGCGTCGGTCACGTGCCAAAGAGCGCATCGAGGAATTGTCCCGCGAGCTCTACCACGAGCAGCGCGAGCGGCAACGACTCGAGCGCGAGTTGAAAACGCGTGCCGAGCCACCGGCCCCAGCGCCGGCCGCGACGCCTCCAGCGGCACCCCCGCCGGCCGTGCCCGAGACGCCGTCCACGCCCGCCAGTGCCGAACTGGCTGCGCTTGGGGCCGAAAAGCCCGAGCCGAAGGAAGCCGACTTCGAGGACTTCAACCAGTACGTGAAGGAACTGACGAAGTGGACCTCAGAAAATACGGTCCGCCGCGCGCTGGTCGTCCGAGCTGCCGAAGAAGCCAAGCGCGAGACTGAGCGATCAGAGCGTGAGGTCTTCGACCGGCGCAAGAGTGCGATCGAGACGCGTCTGAAAGCCGCCCGCGAGCAGCATCCGGACTTCGACGCTGCCCTCCAGAAGAACGGCGCGATCGAAACCCCCCAGTACATGACCGAGTACCTGCAGGACAGTGAGGCCGGGATGGAAGTCCTGTACTTCCTGGCCACGCATCCTGAAGAGGCCGAGAAGATCTCGCGCCTGCCACCCGCGCGCTGTATTGCCGCGCTCGGTCGGCTCGAAGGCAAGTTCGAGGAGGGCCGACTCTTTGGCGGGCCCGCGGACGACGCGCCGCCAGCGACCGCGCCCGGGGCGCCTGCTGCCGCGCCGCCGCCGGCGCGCGCTGCTGCGCCGCCGGTCCCCATTCCGGTCGGATCCGCGCCGCCGCCGGCCCCGCGTGTGGGTCAGAGCGGTGCGCGCACGGCGAAGACGCCCGACCAGATGACCGATGACGAGCTCGCGGCCCTGCCGGCGGAGGAATTCCGCGCGTGGCGCGACTCGAAGAAACGCGGCGTGGCAACACGCTAGGCGAACGACTTTACGCGGCGCGCTGACGCCGTGCGTGTACGACCCCTCGCGGGCTGCGGCCCGTGCCGGTGGGAACGAGGACGCCACCTGCAATTCGGTCCTCGCTGTTTGGCCGACGTTCTTGTCGTGACGGCCGCGACACACCTGAGACGGTGCGATGGTCTCGTGGCTTTTCTTGCTCGGCAAGAGGTGTGTTCCCATGATTGCTCGTCCCTTCCCTCGCTGGACGGTGCGAGAAGCCCTGATGCAGGGCCTCGCGCTGCTCATCGCTCTCTTGGTCGGTCATCTGCTCAATCAGTGGTCGCATCCGTCCGGCGTCCTGCTGGCCGGCAATGCGCTCCTGACGATCACGATGATCACGCGCGAAGCGTTGCGCGTACTCGAAAACAACCTGACGTTTACCAAGCAGGTCAATCGCCAGTTCGACGACAAGTTCGGCGTCGACGGGGCGAAGATCGGTACGGTCGTCAACGTCCGCAAACCGCCACGGTACACGACCAGGACGGGCCAGGCACTCGACCTGCAGGATGCCGTCGAAACGCAGGTGCCCGTCACGCTCGATACCCAGGCTGGGGTCGATCTGGCGTTCAGTTCGCAGGACCTGGCGCTGTCGATCGATGACTTCTCGGATCGATTCATTGCCCCTGCGATCGCCGCCGTGGCTAACCGGATCGATGCCGCGGGGATGGCCCGCTACGTGGACATCTATCAGGCGGTCGGCACGCCGGGCACCACGCCCAACGCGCTCCTGACCTACCTCCTGGCTGGCGTGCAGTTGAACAACTCCGCGGCGCCCAACGACGGACAGCGGTCGGTCACGATCAGCCCGCTGATGGAAGCCACGCTGGTCGATGCCCTGAAGGGCCTCTTCCAGCAGGCATCGTCCATCGCCGAGCAGTACGCCAGCGGCACGATGGGCCGGACGGCCGGGTTCAAGTTCTCGATGGACCAGAACGTCCAGACCCACACCTACGGGGCGTACGGCGGCACGCCGCTGGTCAACGGGGCCTCGCAGACCGGATCGAGCATCATCACCGACGGCTGGACCTCGGGCGCCTCGACGCTCAACCGCGGCGACACGTTCACGATGGCCGGCGTCTTCTCGATCAACCCGCAGAGCCGGCAGTCGACCAACCAGCTGCAGAACTTCGTCGTGACGCAGACCATCAGCGACACGACCGGCAACATGACGATCTCGATCAGCCCCTCGATCATCACCAGCGGGTCGGGTCAGACCGTCAGCGGATCGCCGGCCGACAACGCGGCGATCACGGTCGCCGGTGCGACTGGCGCGGTCAGCCCGCAGGGCATCGCGATGCACAAGGATGCCTTCACACTCGTGACGGCCGATCTGCCGCTGCCGCGTGGGGTCGACATGGCCGCGCGCGTGTCGGACAAGCAGCTCGGGATCAGCATTCGGATGGTTAGGGCTTACGACATAAATCTCGACCGCTTTCCTTGCCGCTTCGACGTGCTCTTTGGGTGGAGCACTTTACGGCCTGAATTGGCCTGTCGAGTCCAAGGGTAAAGAACGTCGATACGACAGAGAAAAGTTTGACCATGTGGACTGACGTTAGTGATAAGTTGGTAGCCACCTTCACAGGAGGCTTCCATGCTTGTCTACAAGATCACAAATCGGATCACGGGTCAGAACTACATCGGGTCGACGAAACGTTCACTGTACGAGCGGCTCTCGAATCACCGCTCGTTTGCAGCCAGGGGTTTGACGTATCCGCTCGCCAGCGCGATTCGCGAGTACGGGTGGGACGCGTTCGAAGTGACGGAACTGGGCCGTGCGGAATCAGCGAAGCAACTCGCGGAGATGGAAAAAGCCGCGATCGTGCTCTACAACTCGCTGGTGCCGCACGGCTACAACCTCAGTCCAGGTGGTCCGGGAAGTGGACCGATGTCCGAGGCGACGAGAGAGAAGCAGCGCCTCGCACATCTTGGACGAACGCCCTGGATCACCGGCAAACAGCACACGCCGGAAGTGAAAGCGAAGATGTCAGCAACCCGCAAGGGCCACGGCTGGAATCAACGCGCGGTCGAATTCAACGGCGTGGCGTATCCGAGCGCGGCACTCGCCGCACGGGCACACAGCCTCTCGTTGACACAAATGCGCCGTCGTCTCGCGCTGGGGCTGGCTCGGTATCTCGAGCCGAGCAAGCTCCCGGCCGGATTCGGCGGATGGAACAAGGGGAAAACAGCGAGCGCCGAAGCGCGCCGCAAGATGTCGGAGGCCCGCAAGGGCCGCACCTTCTGGAAGATGCGGGCTATCGCCTATCAGGGCGTGACCTACCCTTCAGTCGACGCGGCCATGACGGCCACCGGATTGAGTCGGCAGAACTTCAAGACGCTCGTCAAGCGCGGTGAGGCGCAGTACCTCACCGCGCCGGGACGTTTCACGTGCAACACTTCTGAGGAGAACACGACATGAGCTTGACTGCAACCACCCTAAACGGGGCCATCACAGCCACCGATACGTCGCTCAAACTGACGAGCGCGACCGGCATCGCTGTGGGCCAACTCATCCGGATCGATAGCGAGTTCGTCACCGTCCAAGACGTCTCGGCCTCGCCGGTCGTGAAGGTCGAACGTGGCCAGGTCGGCACGCTCGCCGTCGCGCACAACACGCTGGCGAACGCGGCCTTCGGCCCGGCGGCCGATTTTGCCGACGTGCCGCCCGGCTCGCCGGTCGCCAGCTACGGCGTCTCGGGAGCGATTGCGGTCCCCAACGTCGACACCCGCATCTTCCTGAACAAGGCCGGTGTGGGCGCGATGACCTTGGCCGACCCGGCCGTCGATCAGGACGGGCTGCAGCTGACGATTCAGTCGTCGACCGCACAGGCGCACACGGTCACCAACACGACCGGCTTCAACGGCGGTGGCACGAGCACCGACGTCGCCACGTTCGGTGGCGCCATCGGGGACAACATGGTCATCACGGCCTACGGCGGGAAGTGGCTGGTCCGCGACCTGCGGAACGTCACGCTCGCGTAACCGACCCGTGGCGCCGACCTACGACGGGGTCATCGTGGCCCCGTCAGCCGAACTGGCGCGGTACGCCTCGTTCTGGGGATGCGTGGAGGACCTCGAGCGTCCTCCACGCGTTCGCGTGCGCGTCGTCTCTGGCTGTTCGCCGGCCGAGAATCGCAACCTCGGGATCGCGTACGCCCAAGCGGTCGGTGCGCGCTGGATCTGGTTTCTCGACGACGATCTGACCTTCCAGCCGGATACGCTCCTGCGGCTGCTGGCCCGGTTTGAATCCGAGCAACTCGACGTGCTCGTGCCCCTCACGTTCATGCGGAAGCCGCCGTTTGCGGCCATCTGGTTCAGCCGGCCCGATCCGACGCCTGACGCGCTGATCACGGCATTGCCACCGCCCGGCCAGCTCGTGCGGATCCAGGGCGCCACCTTCGGCGGAATGCTGCTCCGGCTGTCCGCCCTGGAGGGCGTCGAACCGCCTTACGTGGCGATTGGGCAAGCCGGTCAGTTGGATCGATGGGACGATGACGTCTACTTCTGCCGCAAACTCCTGGATGCAGGTGTGGCCATGTGGGGAGACACCACGGTCCGGATGGGGCACACGGCGAATATCGACATCTGGCCGTATTTCGATGCGGCCACGCAGACATGGGCGGTCGTCTTCGCCCGCCATCAACAGCCGTTCTTTGCGGCCCCGTGGCAGGGCGCCCCAGACATCGTGACGACAGAAAGAGAAGGCATACCTGTATGAGTTACGTCCACGTGCACTACCCGTCGTACCGATACCACCCGTCCGAACCGCCGCGGCTGGTTCACAATGCGGCACAGGACGACGCGCTTGGGAAAGAATGGCGCGACACGCCCTATCCGGCGCCTGACGTGCCGACCCAGAGTGTCGCCTCGGCCGATCTTGAGACGGCCCGCGTGGGCGCGCCGCCCGTGAACGACGCGGCCGCGAAAGCGCAGGAGGCCGATGACGTCCGGGCGGCCGAACTCTACAAAGCCAAGGTCGGTGACGTCGCGGCGCAGATCAGCGCCATCACATCCCCGGAGATGATCGCCCAGGTCCGTACGCTCGAAGCGCGCAACCCGAAGGGGCCACGCCCTGGTGTCATCAAGGCGCTCGACGCCCGCGAACGCGAACTCGCGAAGTAACAACGGGCCTGGAGTGGCCGTGACAACTTCATGCAGTATGCGGGCTTCATCGGACCGACGAATGCCAACCGGTCGCTCGACGTCGACGCCGAGCGCACGGTTAACTATTTCCCTGAGCTGATCGACGCTGGGACGCCGCGGGTCCGCGCCTCGCTCGTTGGCGTCCCAGGCTACGCGCCATTCGCGCCGCTGAGCGCCGGACCCGTACGCGGGGAGATAGAGGTCGATGGACGCTGCTTCGCCGTCGGCGGTGGGATCTTCAGCGAAGTGCTCGCGGGCGGGACCTCGGTCGTGCGCGGCCAGGTGGAGGTGGACGGCAATCCGGCGACGATGTCCGCCAACGGCGCCGCCGGGCATCAGGTCTTCATCACCAGCGGCGGCCTCGGCTACATCTTCGACACGACGACCAATACGTTCACGCAGATCACGGCCAGCGGGTTTCCCTACCCGGCCAAGATGGGGTGTTTTTTCGACGGCTACTTCTGTGCGCTCCTCGATCAATCGAACAAGTTCTATATTTCGAGCCCGGAGGACGGGCTCCTCTGGGATGCCCTGGATTTCGCGCAGGTCAGCGAGTCAAGCAATCAGCTGCTCGCGATGACGGCGGACCACCGCGAACTCTGGCTGCAGGGCACGAAGACGACTGAGATCTGGTACAACTCGGGCGCCGGGAACTTTCCGTTTCAGCCGATCTCTGGTGCCTTCATCGAGTCTGGCATTTGGGCGCCATTTTCGGTCGCCAAACTCGACAACACGATCATGTGGGTGGCCGGTGATGAACGCGGCAACGGCGTGGTCATGCGGGCCAACGGCTACACGCCCTCGCGCATCTCGACACTCGCGGTCGAACGCTACCTGCGGTCGCTCGGCCGGTTCGACAACATCATCGCGTGGACGTACCAGGAGGCCGGGCATCTGTTCTATGTGCTCTTCTCGCCCACGCCGCCGCGCGCCGGCGGGGCCGATCACACCAGCTGGGTCTACGACGTCTCGACGGGCCTCTGGCATGAGCGCGGCCTGTACGATGACCGCCAGCTCAAGTACATTCCAGACGTCGGGCGCTGTCACTGCTTCGCCTTCGGCAAGCATCTGGTGGGCGACCGGGCGACGAACACGATCTACGAGATGTCCGACGAGATCTATGAATACCGGGTGGTGCTCGCGTGAGTAACTACACCCCAGAGACCGCGACGCTGATTTCGGCGCTGCCCTACACGATGACCCAGCCAGAGGCCGAGATCCAGGCCGCCCCGACTGGGACCGGCTATGCCTCAACATGCGATGCCAACCAGTACCACGCCGTCTGGTACAAGTACACGACCAAGCCGGGCGAACGACTCATCTCAGTCAACGCAGACCTGATCGGGATCGGTGGGTTTTACGGGCCGTTGCTTTCAGTGTGGACGGGTACCCCTCCAGCACTCACACAGGTCAAAGTCGTTGGGCCGAGCGAGACCCAGAACTATTGCGGCAATCTGGCGGGTGGTTTCTGGTTCTACATCCCCGTCACGCCGCTGACGACCTACTACTTCCTCGTCACTGACAGCAACAATACGTCCCCACTGGGCAATGGGCTGCTGTTTCGGCTGCGCTCAGCACCGGATCTCGGCGTCCCAATCGGGTCCCTGCTCGTCAATGATGACGTTTTTGGTTTTCCGGCCGCCACCCTCTCGGCGGCGGACGGATCGTTTCTGCAATTCATCACGGGCTATCCAGCCGGGGAGACCAGCGACTCGGTGCCTTCTGGCATCTACTGCGTTCAAAATGGCGAGGCCGATACCGGCGTAGCGTTGCTGAACGCGAACTTTCAACAGATCGCGACGCTCGATTGGGCACCGGCATCCGTGCGTGGCATTAAAACTGACCGGTCAGCGTTCTTCTACGTGGTCACCGGGCAGGCTGGCGCACAGACGGTTCGGAAGATTTCTCTCACTGGCGTGCAGGTGGCGAGCTGGGCGCTGCCAGCCGATTCGACCGCGGCGCGGTGTTTCGCGGTCGCGCGCGACGGCAGCATCTTTTACTATGGGCCGCGGACCGCATCCGCCGTCATTCACCGCTACGATCTTGTCAATAGCGCCCCCCTGTCTGATCTGACGGCTGCGTTCGGCACCGAACAACTCCTGGGGTTTGGGGACGGGTATGTGGCGGC
>Ga0070707_100000295_pt1 | contig 48468 bp, 30 predicted proteins | sample KBSK5502metaG_FD_65468 | JGI IMG/M metagenome (GOLD analysis project Ga0070707, IMG submission 65468) | Corn, switchgrass and miscanthus rhizosphere microbial communities from Kellogg Biological Station, Michigan, USA - KBS K5-50-2 metaG | ecosystem: Host-associated > Plants > Roots >... | reverse complement strand
ACGTGTCCTCACCCCACGCGACCACTTCGCCCACCGGGGAGGCGGGCGCGCGATGATTATGCACAAGTCGTCCTCAAGATGCAACTCAAACTTATGTCTTTTTTGCTCGCCAGAAAACAGGATTTTCAGGCAAGATTTTGAATCACCTTTTGTGATAGATCCTATCACTTCCCCTGCGGCAAAACTGACTCGATGCTGTGCAACAAAACTATCACCTGGTCGCCTTCTCCGTCGGCGCTTTTCACCCTTAAAGCCACGTAATCATTCGTCACGTCATTGACGATCCCCTCATAGACACCACCGGAAACTGTCTTAAGATTAACGATCTGGCCACGAAAACGGATGAGTAGATTCTCGATATGTTGAAAGTTCATTTTGCTCCTTTACGGTGCGCGGCAAAACTCCTCTAACGCGAGATCCCCTTTTTGCCCCACGTCACAAAAAACAACCGGTATCCGTCGGGGTCCTGCAAACTCGCAAACCGTCCGCCCCAACCTTCGTCCCGCGGCGCGGTAACTTCGACTCCGTCGCTTCTCAAGCGTTCATGAAATCGATCCACGTCGTCAACACCAAGTACGAAGTGGACGCCGCGTCCGCGCTTAAGCATAGTTTCAAGTTGCTGTACCAGCGTGATCCGCAACGAGCCTGCCCGCACAGACGCGATGGGCGGTTCCGCTTCGGGATTGTGAGAATCGATTTCGAACCCGAGTCGATCATGATAGAACGAGAGTGATTCTTCAAGGTTGTTCACTTCCAGGAACAACAGATCAAGACTGGTAACCATCAACTGTTTTCTTCTACGTTTCGAACTGTCAAATCGCAGTCAGTATCAGATAGATACCATAACCACCGCCGAAGACCAGCGACCAAAACGCGATCTCCTGCGCGGTGCGAAATCGCCGCGCCGGATGCGTCACCGCAAAGGTGGCGCGCGCGTTGGTCATCGCTGAATGCGCAATCAAAACCCCGAACCCGATTACCCCTGCCGCCAGAATCGAAAGCGGCCACAGAAACCACAGGCCATTGAAATGCACCAATAACAAGAGCATCAAACCAAGCAGCAGACAAAGCAGCGCGCTCAACAACTGCCCGGAAACCCCTACGTCGCGGGCGGGCGCCGCCGCCGTGATTCCCGCAGTCCTGGCCGCTGGACGTTGGCGTTGCAAATCATACTTGCTCCGTTTCACTTCGTCGCCCAGCACTTGATAAGCCTCGTTCAGCTCTTTCATTTCGTCTTCGCTGCCGCCGCGGTCCGGATGACGTTTATGCGCCAGGCGCTTGTAAAGACGTTCAATGTCCCGGGCCGAAGCGTTTTCGCTGGCGCCGAGAATTGCATAGTATTCTTTTGTCGTATCGAATCTGTCCAATCTGGCTCGGCATTGTAGAGTCGCGATTGCAGATTTTCAAACAAAGTTTCGTCCGGAGGCTACGATCCACGAATCACACTAAACTACACCAAAGAACACGAAATAAGAGTTTTTGTGCAAAGCCGAAAGCGCGGAGCTCTCTTAACTAGGCGTCTGCGGGGGGATGCTGATATTTTCTGTTTGGCTATGGAACAAACATTTACTGCCGGCGACGACCTGATCTTTCAACTCGAAAGCGGCTTTGGATTATTGCGAGTAATTTCGATCGATGAGAACCAGGCGGGCACAACCTGGCACTTGATGGCTTATGAGGAGTTCTTTCCCGATGTCGAGTCTGCGGAGAGGGCTTTGGCCGAGGCCGATTCACTTCACATCCGCAAAGACCACATGGCCCTGACCACACGAGCTTTTGAGCGAACCCCGGCAGCGCGGCTCGGAAACCGGCCGGTCACCGATGGCGAACTCGCGGCTTACCGGAATTGGGTTGAAAGCGGCGGCGAAGTATCGGACCGATCGGCTTTGTTAATGCTGGGCATTCGGTGAGGATTGAAGAGAAAAACATCTAGATGAAGAACATCAACAACAACGCATCAATGTGGCGGCGCTCTCTTTTCGTACTCACGCTTCTGGTTTTGTCCGCTGCGTCAGCGCCAGCTCAACGCCGTGAGCGCATGGTTGACGCGTGGCGGCCTTTGCATTACGACGTTGCACTCTCCTTCAACGAGCAACTTAGCGAGATCACATCGGCGCGAACTGAGATCAATCTGGAAGTCTTGGCGTTTCGCGTCACCAGGATCGATCTGGATTTCGGTGAGATGCCAATCGACTCAGTATCAGCCTCAAACTTGCCGGCGCGGTTCACTCGCACGGCCGAGCAACTCAACATCATGCTGGCAAGGCCTGCAAAACGAGGCGACAAACTGAAGATCACAATCACCTATCACGGCCGGCCCAAGGACGGTTTGATTTTCGCCAACGACCGCGACGGTAAGGCTTCGGCCACCGGGGACAATTGGCCGAACCGTGTTCATCAATGGATTCCCTGCCTCGATCATCCGTCGGCCAAGGCCACGGTTTCGTTCACCGTCGCCGCCTCGTCGCGCGAAACGGTCGTGGCCAATGGAAAGTTCATTACCATGACCAGAAATGGCGCGGCCCCGTCAACCTGGAGATTTGAGGAAGCCAAACCGATTCCTGCGTATTGCATGGTCATCGCGGTAAGCGAAGGCGCACGGGTAGACGCGCCCGGGCCGACCGTCACGCCGCTTTCATATTACGTACCGCAAAGAGATCGCGCTTACGCAATGAAGGGATTTTCCGCGGCCGCGCCGTCAGTGGCTTTCTTTAGTGAAACGATTGCGCCTTACCCGTACGACAAGCTGGCGCTAATTATCGGGGCCACGCGCTTCGGTGGCATGGAGAATTCCAGCGCGATTGTTTTCACCAACACGCTGTTCGATCTGCGCGGCGACGAAAAGATGAGCGCGCGTTTCGGCATTCCCTCGCGCATCGAGAATGTCGTAGCCCATGAAATTGCGCATCAATGGTTCGGTGATTCCGTAACTGAATCAACCTGGGCGGACCTTTGGCTGAGTGAAGGGTTCGCAACTTATTTCGCTGGCTTGTTCATTGAAAAGTACGAAGGCAAAGCCGAGTTCCGGGAATACATGCGCGGCGCGGCTGAACGCTACTTCGCTTACGAAAAGCAGCGCAACGCGCCGATTTATGACAACGAGACTCAGGATTTGATGAAGCTGCTCAATGAAAACAATTACGAGAAGGGTGCCTGGGTGCTGCACATGCTGCGCACGCGTCTGGGTGACGAAGCGTTTTTCCGCGGTTTGCGCGCTTACTACAGTGAACATCGCGAAGCGAATGCTACGACTGAAGATTTGCGTAAGGCTTTAGAGAAATCTTCCGGAAACAATCTGCGCGAGTTTTTTGCGCGCTGGATTTATGGCAGCGGCCATCCGATTTACGAGTTGACCACCGCAATCGCAGGACTTCCCGGTGGTGGAAACTCCGTGACGATTATCCTGAAACAAACGCAGGCTGGCCCGGCCTTTCTCGATCCCGTGCCGGTTGAAATCACTCACGGCGGCGTGACGACGCGAATCACAATTCAGCCTAAAGGAAAGCTCACGACTTATCAATTCCAGGCCGGGAAAGTACCAATTTCAGTCCAGATCGATCCCGACAAAACGCTTTTGAAGGAAGTAGTAAGCGGGCAGATGGAAAATTAGATCAACGCGGGCATCCTCTAAGGCCGTCTGGGATCGGAACGGAGAACGGAACGGGGGTCAGGCTTGCGATTTTGCGATTCTTCAGTTCGCAAAATTGATTCATTAGCCACCTGCTCTCGTCTGAGTGTTAGATTGCAAACATAGCATCAGGCCTTCGATTCTGCGATTTCAAACTAAGCCGACCGAAGACCGGCGACGGACGACCGCACAGAGCCTCCTAAGGACTGATGCTGACTGTCCCGGCGTTACTGTTCAGCGAGTGGAATCTGATGCTGATCGCGCAAGTACCGGCGGCGAGGCCATCCGGCAGCCGGAAAGTTATCTGGGCGATGCTGCTGTTAGGCACGAGCCGCACATCCTCGGCGAAAACTTCATGGTTCTGACCGTTGCCGTCGACGAGTTTGATCACCACGGCTGAAGGTCCTTCACTTGGGTTCAGGTTTAGATTCGCGGCAAAGATTATCAATCGCGTGTTTTGATTGGAACCGAGATTCAGCCAGTCACCCACGCTCTGAACGCGAAACGGATCGCGCACGAGCAACAAGGATTCCAGCGCCACGGCCCGCTCTGGATCTGGCCCCGTCTCGTCAAGAAGCAATTGAGGCAATACGAAGCCAACAAAGCTGACGCTTTGATCGGTGCTGAGATTGGTGAACATTTTTCCAAGCGGGGTGAATTCGTACCCGTCCAATGAAGGCGTGACGGCATAAGTCTCGCCTGCCGCAAGATTCGGGAAGTTGAAGTTCCCGTTGGCGTCCGTCATCGTGAGCCTGGATTCTCCACCTGAGAGCGCAATGGTGACACTCTTAATTCCTGCCCCATTCTCGCTGGTTATTTGCCCGGATATCGCGTGTTGATCCAGGGTTCCGCTGAAATTAGCTGCTTCATTTCGACTTAAACTTGTGAAGTTTAGACTCTGTGGACTGAACGCATAGTGCGTTTTGGAAACGGCGACGGTGTAATTGCCTTCGGCAGTCACGGTAAATGAGTAGCTACCACTCGAGTTTGTCGTCGTGGTTCCTGACTGTGACCCGCTTAACGTAACCACGGCGCCGTCGAGGGCTTCCCCTTCCCCGGTCACCTGGCCGCTTATGGTGTAACTGAGGAGACTGCCCGAGAAGTTTCCGATCTGATCAGAGCTAATTCCATTAAAAGTTCGCGTGCCGGGACTGAACGAGTAATTCTGTTTGGTAATCGTAACGGAATAATCCTTACCCGCGGGTAAATTTGGAAACGCGTAGTTTCCCGCAACGTCGGTGAGAGTCGTACCCGTCTGCGCCCCGCCTAAAGAGACCGCGGCTCCGGACACTGCGGCGCCGTTGGTTCCGGTGACGCGACCGCAAATCGAGTGGCGATTCAGGGTGGCAACGAAATCACCGCTGCGATTACCGGCGAGATAGGTGTAATTCAATTCTGATGGCGCGAAACTGTAGTTGCTCAGCGTCGATCTCACGATGTAATTCCCTTCGGCAGTCATCGCCAACGAGTAATTGCCGGCTGCGTCAGTCATGGCCACTGCAGAACCCGAGCCACTTACGGTCACGGTCACGCCGCTGATTGGCAGTCCCGCGCTGGTTACGCGACCGCTCAGCGTGTATTTGACAGGTGTGGCAAGGAAGTTCGCCTGCTGATCCTCACTAAGCACGGTATGCGTGAGGCTGGCGGGACTGAAAGTGTGGTGCGCTTTTGCGGGAGTAATAGTGTAGTCGCCGAGCGCCGGCGCCGAAAAACTATAATTGCCGGCGGAATCCGTGGTCGTGGTGCCGGTCTGCGAACCGGAAAGCTCTATCGTGGCTCCGGCGATGGCTTGGCCAGCCGCATTTCGCAACTGACCGGTTATCTCGTAGTGATTGATCAATGTGACAAAATCCAGGGTTTGGTTATCGCCTGGTGTGATGATTGTCCTGCTGGCGGCGTTGAAAGCGTAATGAGGCAAGCTTGGCGTCACGTTATAGACACCGCTGGTCGGCAATCCGGCAAAAGAATACCTACCGTCGTTTCCGGTTTGAGTCGTCACCGACTGCGAACCGCTCAGGGTCATCAAAACTCCGGGACGTGGTTCGCCATCTTCATCGGTTACTCGTCCGCTAATCGAAAAGTTAGGCAAAGGCTGCGTGTTGAGATAAGCAATCAACTCTTCGCTTCGCGCTTCGACGCACTGCACATCCTCTTCACACTGAAGCATTAGATCTGACCAGTAGTAGTGGGCCGCGGCGTCCGGCGCGCGGCCGACGATGTTTTCAAACCTCTGCCTCACATACTGGACCGGATCGTCCTCGGGCGTGGCTGTCGTGATTACTCTGGTCGTCTGGGCGGCTGAAGCAAGATCGCCGTAAATAGAATTGATGATGGTAAGTTTTCCGATGGCTGAATCTGCCCTGATGCGATCGGCTTGGGCGATGCATTCGATTTCATCCAGGATTACTTCGCCCGGACCGAAGAAGTGCATTGCCGAATCAGCATTATGGCTCCAGCTATAATGCGATTTTTCGATCATCACGCGCATGAGACCGGTGAGGTGATGTCCCGTTGTGCCAAAATTCGAAACATTCATTCGCAAACCTGAAATGTAAAGCAGATCGATGGGAGCGCTCGGGGGCTGATAGCGCCCGGGCAGGCTTGTCAGTCCGAAATATCCGCCCTCGTCAAGAAAAACTTGACGAAAAACCGCTTCCCGGCGGGGCGAGTCAGGGGTAACAGGCGCCGCGTTGCCAATATTTACCCATGACAGGGTTGCAGCGAAATTACCTTTGCCCCACAGCCCTGGTCTCAATCCATAGTCGATAAAAACAACATCCGTTAGCGCGATGCTCTTCCACTGGAGATTTTGCACGTTGGGCGTGTCGGTGCCACTTGACCCGAAGCTGCCCAGGAATTTTGTCTGCTCAATACTTAGACCGCTGGCGGTAGCATGAACAATTGCTCCCCCATTAGCCGACAGTCCGTAAAACTCGCAATGCCGGACCGTTGCATTTTCGACTTTCGAAACACCAAGCGTAACCACGGCATCATTAAATATGCCGGGCGTTCCGACAAACGCGATGTCTGCAATCAGAAGCTTTTGCACTCCCGAGATGTAAAGCGCAGCCTGCTGACCAGTTTTCGGCAAGAACTCGGCAGTCAGGCCGAGGCCTTCGGCTAATACAGCGCCCTCCGCAGTGACATCAATCTGCTTGTCAGATTCAAGTCCGCGCATCGTTATAGAAGAGGCCAGGCCCGTGAAGTCCTGAGCGACGGGCGTGATGATCGCATAACGTCCGGGCGGAACAATGACTGTTCCTCCGCCGGCGTCCGCGACGGCTTGGAGAGCTCTCTTTAACGCGGGCCCGTCGTCCGCAGTGCCATCGCCAGCCGCGCCGTACGTCATCAGGTCGAAAAGGGTTTCGCCTGTGTCGCCGACAAAGAACGACTGGGAAATGGTGGCGGCCGGGTTGAAATTTGAGTTTCCGCTCTGCGACGCAATCAGCGTGCAACTTCCGGAACCAGTCAAGTGGACGGTGAGCCCGCTAACGGTGCAATGTCCGATAGTCGTAACCGTCAGATTCAGGCCCGATGACGACGTCGCGTTTAGTTCAAAATCGGGATCGCCATAAGTCTTGTTTCCCAGGGGATCGAACGTGATCGTTTGGTCAGCTTTGGCAACAGCGAACGACTGGTCAATTGGAATCGCCGCGTTATAGTTTTCGTTACCATCCTGCGCAGCTCTTACCGTTACCGTGCCCACGCCGGTGATCGTCAAAGTGTCGCCGCTGGTGTTGGCCGGGCCTGAGACGATGCTGAACGCAATGGGCAATCCGGATGACGACGTGGCGCTGATGGTGAACGCCGGATCTCCGAATACTCGCTCCGGCAGTGCGTCAAATGTTAGGGCCTGATCACCTTTTGCATTGATCAAGCTAAACGTCGTCGAGCCGTCCGCGATACTCGCCTGTACTCCGAAACTTCCGGCTGTGTCATTAGCCGTCAACTCAGGTGAAATGGCAACGCCATCGACGCCGGTGCTCACCGTTACCGTGGAAGCCCCACCCGAAAAGGTCCCGCTCGCTCCGGTGGCCGGCGCTGTGAAAGTCACGTCAATCCCCGCCTGAGGTTCGCCGGATTCAGTTACCGTTGCTTGCAGTTGGATCGAGAAGGGCGTGTTTATCGAGGTAGTCTGCCCAGAGCCGGCGGTGGCGCTGATCGTTTTGCTGGCCCGCGCGTAATTCGCGTGGGTCGCGGAGACAGTGGATTCTGATCTTTCGAGGCGAGGAGCCGAATCAAGAAAGGTACTTGCTTTATGACCGGCCACCCGTGCGAATGCGACCGATCCAACCACGATACAAATGAGGGAAACAATCGCCGAAAAACGTCTTTTCGGCGCAAGTGCAGGAGACTGCATCACGATGCTCCAGTGGGGCGAAGCGTCAAGAGCCGGGGTGAACCGGTTTCATTCGTCCAAAATCGGACGCAAATTCAACGTAAAACCAAGCACTGACTCTTTAGATTCCGTCAGGGCTAGTTTGGACTAACTATTTTTCAATCCTGTCACGTTTCAAATCATTAGCCCGAAGAACCGAATCCGGGTCAGGCTGCGATTTTGCGATTCTCAAAGACCAACAGCACATGACGAAAAACCGCCGGAATGACTTTAAGGAGCTATTCGCATGGTGCCCACGTTGCTGGTTTGGCCATGGGCCTTCACGGTCACAGTACAAGCGCCGGAGGCCAGGCCGTCCGGCAACCGAAATGTGACTTGCGCAAAATCGGAGTTGGGTAACAGGCGCACATCTTCGGCGGTCAGATCGTAGCTTTGACTGTTACTGGCAACCAGGTTAACTACAACGGCGGACGCGGTCTCTCCCTGATTTAGTCGCAGATTCGCCAACACAATCACCACCCTCGTATTCCGATCTGCTCCGAGGTCAAGCCAATCTTCGATGCTTTGCACTCGGAAGGGATCTCTCAAGATTAGGATCGATTCAAAGGCCGTGGCCTGGTTCGCGGCCGGACCTGATCCGTCGAAGATTAACTGCGGCGGGGAAATCGTGATCGCGTCATTGTCCACGATTGTCAGCGTGGCAGTGTTCGGACTTCCGGAAAATACTGCGCCGCCGGTCGGGTTACTCAAACTCAACTTCACCGTTTCGTTGCCTTCGACGTAGAGATCATCGGCGACGGGAACAGTGAACGTTTTGAAAGCTTCACCGGCGGCAAATTGAAGCGTGCCCGACGCGGGCGCGTAATCAGTGGGGCTAATTGCTGTTCCGTTGCTCGTCGCGTAATTCACGTTCGCAGGCGCCGACGTGTTACCCAGACGCGTGACGGTTATGAGCGCGCTGCCTGCGGTCTCTGGCGTATTAAGAGTCGACGAGTTGAATTGAAAACTGCTGGCACCAGCGACAACTCCGAACTGGCCGCGGATTTCGCCATTCAGAAAGTTGCTGCTATGCACGTTGATGTAGAGCAGGCCATTTTTCAGATTCTGTACGTCGGTCGCCGTCGGCGAAATCAGGAAGTCCGTAAAACTCCCATTCGGCAGCGGAAACAAAACACTACCCACTGCGCCCGCAGCAGCCGGACCATGAATGTGCGCGTTCGTCTGAGCACTCGAGAGGCCCGAAAAGTTCAGAGACAGACGCGCCGTAGTCTCGTCCGGACTCAGCAGCAAAGTCGCAGTGCCGGTTGCGGTTGAATTGTTCGGTGGGGTTTCCTGCGAGCTGTTGAGATTGGCGACGAAGAGCGTCGGTTGCTTGCCGGAGATTTGGTAGACCGCACTGTTGGTATTCGAAACAATGTAGAGATCTCCGTTAGGGCCCGTCTGAATGTCGGTTGTGATTCCAAAGTCGCGCCCAATCAGCAGACTCTCGCTCTCCGTAATGTCGAACTTATCGAGATTGTCGGCGACCAGATCGTTTAGTCTCGAATCAGTAAACGCGAAGTGCAAACGGTCCGGAGTCAGCTTAAAGCGAAAGAGGAAACCGCCTGCGAGAAATGTACGGGCCGCACCCACAAACATGTCGCCTTCAAATTGAGGACCCAGTCCCCTGCCGGAAACAAACCCGAGCGGTGACGCGGGGATGGCATACTTCCAACTGAATTCGGGATCGTTGTAGTGGGCGCCCGGCAACATGTATAGCGCTGATATGGCCGCGGCCGGCGTGGCGGCGATCAAAGAAGGCGGCCATCGCAACTGCTGCAAATCGCCTGAACCATAGGTCGTTTCGATCTGCTTGAACTGCGCCACGCGGCTGTTGGGGCCCATCATTTGGACCCAACCGTTGTTCGAGCCCGCTGTTACTCGGTTCATCTCGTCGAACGCATCGTCGCCGTTTTCCTGATCCCACAAATTCCCAGAGAGTGGATCGAATCCCATTCCGAACCCGTTGCGCACGCCGTACGCATAGAGCTTTTTGATGTTGGCGGCGGCTTCGCCCGTCAAAGGCGTCGAGGCGTTGAAGAAAGGATTGTCCGGGGGCGTCGTTCCATCATCGTTGAGTCGCAGGATGAATCCAGTCAAATGATTGTTGTCAGGCTCGGGACCACCGTACTGATCGTCGGCTACGGTCGATCCCGGGCAGACACCTGTCGGCCCGCACGGGAGGTTCTGCAAAAATCCCCGGCGACCGTTATCTCCCATAAGGGTGTATAGCTTGCTGTCCGGCCCGAAACGCAAAATGCCGCCGTTGTGATTGCCTCGTAAGGGTTGATTGGCATCGGCCTGATACGAACGCAGTTTGATGAGATTGCGATCAAACGTGAGGGTCGAACCGTTCCAGATGTATCGATCGACGCGATTCCCTAGTATTGGGACCTCAGCAGTGACGGTTGAGTCAACGCCAGTGCTGCTCTCAGTCCAGTAGAGATACACAAAGCCATTGACGGCAAAGTTCGGGTGCAGGGCAATTCCCAGAGCCCCACGCTCAGAAGCGCTGTTGACGGCCAGGTCGAGCGGCGCCGAACTTTGAATCACCCCGTTAATGACGCGCTGGACCTTGCCGGTATTTTTCTCCAACACAAAGAAATCGTTGTTGCCGATGAAAGCCATGCTGGTTGGTTGTGACAGTCCGGTAACGACGGTCTTGACCGAGAGATTTGGATCGAGCATCGAAGGACCACTGGCCGGCGCATTTACGGTCGTCTGAATGGTGGTCGAGTTATCGTTCGTGTCGGGATCATTTTCGAAGGCTACGACGCTCGCGGTGTTGGCTAATTGACCGGGCGTCTGTGGCGTAACTGTGATGTTCACGATCGCGATCGCTCCGTTTGCGATTGAACCGAGGTTACATGTGACCGTGGTTGTTCCCATGCACAGACCCTGAGTTGGTATGACTGAGACAAAGGCCGGACCCGCCGGCAATTGATCCGTTACACCAACATTGGTTGCCGGTGATGGGCCATTGTTCGTCACCGTGATCCGATAAGTCATGTTCGCCAGGGATGTCGCCGGATTTGGGGAGGCTGTCTTGGTAATCGCCAGATTGGCGCTCGCCGTTCCCGAAACAGTAAGCAGGGCAGAGCCGGCATGCTGTAGGTTTCCGCTCGTCGTATTAATGTTCAGGGAATAGTTTCCCGGCGGCGTCGCCGCAGTGGTTGTGATGGTCAGGGTCGATGACTTTGCCGAAGCGTCAGTGATTGTGATGGTCGTGGGATTGAAACTCGCGGTGGAGTCATTCGATTGGCCAGAGGCACTCAGAGATATCACGCCGGTGAAACCACCGACGGGAGTCGCTGTGACCGTGTAGGTAGTGCCGCCGCCGGGCAGGACCGTGCGTGAACCTGGCGTGACCATGATCGAATAGTCCGCCGCGGGTGCGGCATCGGAGATTTTCGCGACGAACACATCCTGGTTGCCGCCGTTAGCCGGTTGCAGAGGCGCCGCCAGCGGAAAATTTGAGGACGATGTGAAACCCGTTATATACGCATCGCTCGAGGAATTGAGCGCAATTGGATTTGTTGAGGTGACCGTGCTGGTGTTGCTCTCGTTCGCACTGCCGCCCAGATAGGTTGAATATCCGAACGCGCTACCCGCCGGATTTAGTTTCGCGACAAACGCGTCAAACCCTCCACCGTTGGATATTTGCAGCGGACTGACCGTGGGAAAATTCGTCGACGAAGTGAAACCGGTTACATAAGCCGCGCCGGCGGTGTTAACCGCAATGCCGGTTCCGCGGTCATCGCCGGTTCCGCCCAGATAAGTCGTGTAAACCTTCGCTCCTGTGTTGGATATCTTTGCGATGAAAGCGTCAAACGATCCGCCGAATCCGGTTTGAGCCGGACTCAAAAGCGGGAGGTTGTTCGAAGACGTCTGACCTACCACGTATAAATTATTCGCGCCATTATCGATAGCGATCCCGTACCCCTTGTCGTCTCCAATGCCGCCGAGATAGGTAGAGAACAGGAGTGAAGCGGCGCCGCTCGCGTTGGTGTCGATTTTTGCGATGAAGGCATCGAAGCTTCCTCCTAAAGTATTCTGGAAGGCTGTATCAGTTGGGAAGTCCTGCGAGCCCGTGTAGCCGACCAAATACGCGTTACCCAGGTTGTCTGCGCGCACGCCGCTTCCCCGGTCGGTGACCCCGCCTCCGAGCAGCGTCGCATACAACAAACTGCTGCCGGCTGGATTCACCTTAACCAGGTAGGCATCCGTGTCACCGGCTACGAACGACTGGTAAGCACTTGGCGTGGCAGGAAAGCCACTCGATCGAGTGCCTCCCGTTACGTACGCATTACCAGAGGAATCTGCCGCGATGCCAACGGCCGAGTCGTTCTCTACGCCGCCGAGGAACGTCGAATAGGCCAGGCTGTTTCCCTGCGGGTTCAATTTCAGAACAAACCCATCGAAGTCGCCGCCGCGATAAGTTGTCGCAAATGCGCCGGGTGTGGTGGGAAAGTTAATCGATAGGGAATCCACGCGACCAACAACGTAAGCCGCGCCGCTGCTTTTATCGATGAAGATTCCGTCGCCGTGATCATTACCGGCGCCGCCGACATAAGTTGAATAAATAATGCTGCTGCCCGTCGGATCGAGTTTGGTGACAAACACATCTTCCAGGCCGGCATTCGAGGAATGAAAGGGACTCTGTGTAGGAAAAGTCGTTGAAGCCGTGGTGCCGGTTAAATAGATGTTACCGCTGTTGTCCAGGTCGATACTGTTGCCTAGATCGTTCCCCGCCGCACCCAGATAGGTCGAGTAGACCAGAGTCGGATCGATTACCAGCGGCCGGTTCTTGTCATATGCGCCTACCTCAAATCCTATGTCGCGCCCGCGCCGGATCACGAAACGTCCGTCCACCGCGACGCGCTGCCCATTCAAATCCTGATAGACCACAGGCTTGTGCTGACGCAGTTCGGCTCCTTTAAGCTTCAGCACCAGGTCGCCCTGAGTGTCGATAGCGGGATCGGCGCCGTCGCACACTAATCTGATCACACTGGGATCTGCGCCCGGCGCAACTTCGAAGTCGTATTCGAGTTGCTTTTGAGTTCCGTAATAACTCAGATTAATTCCCGGATAGATTTCTTCGTATCGGACTGCGCGAAAGGTGGGCACATCTGTCTGCCACCCACTCGAGTTTCTCCCGATAAGATAGTTCTTAACGCCGGGAAGCTGGTCAGTTCCCTTCGCAAGCGCTCGAGGATTCGCGCCTTTCAAAATCATGCGCAAGACAGACACACGCTGGTGCCTCTTCTTTGTCGCGTTCCCGGCTGTGTCATGCTCAAACCCGGCGGAGGTTTGTAATGCCTGCAACGCAAAGACGGCTTCAGTCGGCGTCAGGAAGACGTTGTAACCAGGGGCTCGCGAAAAGAATCTCACCCGGGAATCAGTCTGACCACGGTTAGGCTCAAAACTTAACGGCAGGTTCCCAGTGAGGACGCTCACTGAAATCGGTGGATTGAAATATTGGTCCACGCGAGAGCTGGAGGTTGAATTGTTTCCCGGGCTCGACCGGGCAGTGTTGCCGGTCTGGTTGTCTGTAGTTTGATTACTGAACCTATGAGAGTGCAGCGCCAGCACACCCAGAGCAAGCAATCCCAAAAAGACGGTACCTGCTACGCCAACTCGTCTTTTTCCCTGGTCGTAATTACCCATTAGTTCAGAAGGTTCAGTGTTGCTTCGACCGCTCTCTTCCTCACAAAAGATCAACGGGTTTCAAGTTTAGTTTCAAACGCTTCATCATCATAGCTGGAAACGCATTTGTTATAAGACGGCTCACAATTACTAAGGGCCGAGATGGTTGAACGATATCCTTGCTCAACTAGTCTCGGCCCTCTGGGAATCTGGCGCTCGCATTCTTCAGGGCAGGAAGCCAAGATTCTGCGGCGCGAATTTGAATAGATTCGGAAACACAGTGGGAACGTCGGCCGGTGCGAGTCCGTACCAGGCTGCCAAAGTAGCCGCAAATTGATCTGTTGAGGTAGTCGGAATCCACCTGCCCCTGTTATCTGTATCATCTGGACCGCCAAGCGTGAGTACGGGATAGGTCCCGTAGAAAGCGCGACCATTTACCGCACCGCCCATAATGAAGGCGTGGTTGCCCCATGCGTGATCGGACCCGACGGCATTAGCGCCGCTGCCTGACGCCTGCAACGTACGCCCGAAGTCAGACTGCGTGAAGGTTGTAACCTTGTCACTGATGCCTTGAGCGACCATTTCGTCGTAGAAGGCCTTCATCGCCTGACTCAACTGAGTAAAGTTATTTCCCTGGTTGCCCGTCAGCGTCGTGCTCGTTTGGTTTGTGTGGGTGTCAAAGTTGCCAAGCGTACAGAAGAAAATCTGGCGCTTCATGGTGATCCCTGCGAGATCTCTAACCTTGATTAACTTGGCAATCTGTTTCAACTGATTACCAAGTGAGGTAACGGGGAACACCGCGGTAAGAGCCGGGTCACCCGCGGTATTCAAAGCCGCATCCGCCGTCAACGCCCCATTCGTCGTATCGCTCGCTCCTTTTATCAGTAATGCATCGGAATCCATTCCGAGCAGACTTCGATAGCTGCTGCCGGCGTTAAATGGATTTGCCGAGGCCACACCATTTGTCCAATTGAGGTTGAGCACGGCGGAAAGGCTCCCGGTCGAACCGATTGCCAGTTGGCGACTGGTTATTCCTGTCTGAAACAAGGTTGTTCCGGCCACGGAAACGTTCATCGGCAGCGCGACGTTTCCATTCAACGCCCCGGTCAGATCGGCAACCCGTCCGCCCCAACCGGTTTGACCCACTGATTTGGATGAAACTGTTTGCTGTTGCGTCACTTGATCAGAGTGCGAAAACAGCTGATAGGGTTTTGCGGAGCCGGCCAGATACTGCGCCCGGGTAAGTGGTTGTACCAGGTTGCCGGTATTGAACAGAACTGCGAGTTTCCCGGCGTTCCAAACATCCAAAAGACCTTTCGCCAGCGCCGGGTTGGCAACTTCCGGCGACAGATTTGGGTGCATGCCGAACGGTCGTCCCCCGCCGCCAACTGAATTGGGCAACGGCAGCAACGACGCCTGCGGAATAGCTAAGCCAGAAGGGTTTCGGACGTTGAAGTAGTTGTTGTATTCAGAATCCAGTGGAATTATGGTGTTGTTACAGTCATTGCCACCGGACAGAAAGATACAAACTAACGCTCTGTAATCAGACGCGACCGGCGGTTGCACCATTGCGTGGACCAGGTTTAGTTGGTCCAGGCTGGAAAGCAACGCGGCGGCGCCGAGGCCGCAGGCCGAGTTTCTCAGAAAGTTTCTCCGTGATTGCGTCATTGTTTACCTCTCCACCTGATATTGCGATGAGGTCGCGATTAGATAGATAGCTGTTTGAGTACGCTGCTGGGCTTGCGTCGTGGCATTCGCATTAGTAATGGCCGTGATGGTGCTCACGATACTCGACTTCACTGACGAAGACAGAGTGTTGTGCATCATGTCGGCATTCAGCGCATCCACCAGATTCTGCGGGGTGCCGCCTCCCGTAAGGATGGCCTGGTACGACGAGTAGTTAACCTGTGTACCGGTCGGCTTATCCGGAGGACTAGCCGGGATTCCAACCATGAAGAGCGTATTAACAAAGTTCGCCCGTTTGTAAGTTGTAGATGTGTCCAGAATTCCAAATTCAGGACCAAGCAAATTCGTCCCCGGCAAGCCCAAGTCCGCGGGATAGTAGCTAAAGACTGTCGGCGGATTAAACAGATTCTGTCCCATATCAACGAGGAGTCCCTGTCTGGTGCCGGTCGATGTGATATTTCCGTCGCTGGTCCCATTGAAGGTTCGCAGCAGGTTTAGCACCAACAGTACAGGCTCGCGCAGGTGACCGTAGTTCGGATCATTCTTTACGTCACCCCGGGCTTCGGGATCGAGGAGAATTGCAGTGATGATCGCTTTCATATCTCCGCGAACGCCCGAGCCGTTATTCGCAAAGGCAGCGGAACAACGGCCAACATAAGCTGGACTGGGATTGCTCGTAACCATTTGATGGATCAATTGCGAGCAAAGATAGGGCCCGGTGTTTTGGTGATTGAAGAGGTTATCAATGGCCAGGTTTAGTTCCGCCGTTTTGTAAGTCCTGGTGGCCGTGTTACCCGCGGTGGTGTTGGCACAACTCGCGCCGCAGGCAGGTAAGATTGCGCCATTCAACACTGTCTTTTGACCTGTGTCGGCCGTGTTGAAAGTGTTATTCACCAATATCATCGGATCAGTGTAGTTCGGCACAGGGGTGTTGTTGTCGCCAACCCATATCTTGTTGGCTGAAAGGTTCCATCCCGTGAAAACCCGAGCGAACTCTGTGATCTCCGCTTGGCCGTAGGTAGGTACATGATTCCCTTGCCCGTCCAACACAGGAGTGCCGTCCTGATTCAGCAGATCCACTCCAACGGAGAACAACTGCAAGACCTCGCGTGCATAGTTCTCATTCGGATTGATCTTGCTATTGCCTCTCATGTTGAGGTATTCACCCATGCCGGCATTCAAGGTGATATCCAGGAGGATCTGCCGGAAGTTCCCAAAAGCATTTCTGTCAAAGACCTGCAAAGTTGGAGCGACCCAAGCCGCTTGGCCATTGAGATCGGCACCTGAGACCGGGATCAATTGGTGCAGAGCGAAGGCCACCCGCTGACGGAGTTGATCCTGCCTCGTTAGGGCATTCTGGAAGAACAGTGTCTGCAGGGGATACATCGTGTAGTGATCCCGCCCGCACGTGGCCGGCGAACCTGCTGGACAACCTGTGCCCACATCGGTCGGATAATTGTCCGGCGTTGGATAGTTTGACTGCGTCGCGGCGAAAAGAGGCGGCTGGTTGAACTGGTCGTTTATCCATGCCGCATAACCCATGCTTTGAACTCTCGCCAACTCCCCGCCCACCGGGCTATAAGTCGGTCCCCAGGCTGCCTGCTCCAGAAATCTCCGTCGATCCTGATCAGACGGAAACGCAGGATTGTTGTATTGCGCCTGATATTCCGCGAGAGACTTTGGCGTCACTGCCGCCGGCGGAGTTTGCGGCGCTGGTGTCCCGACGCCGGGATTGTCGTCCGCGGGCCCGCCGCCGATCTGACCGATCGCGATGCGAACGCGATTGCTTGCCATCCCGTGAAGGTTCAAACGGACGAGCACATCGCCCAGACTGCCGGTCATCGAATCATTGAGTCGCACCACCACCATGAAAACGCCGCCGAAGCCCGGCACCGGGGCCACGTATTCCACTCTCAGTGGATAGTGCACGTGAGCACCATCCTCGGCGTCGACCGACACCGCGCTCAACGATTCCCCGGCGAGCAGATCCAGGTTCATACAGAAAAAAGTCACGCGGGTCCGCGGGTCGGCAGGGTTCAAAATCGCTTCAGCGTTCAGAGAGAACGGCTCAGATGTCAGGGATACAGACTCGAGCGCTACGGCGCGGGTCGAACTATCAGATACGCTGAACAATAACGGATTGGCCTGGACACCAAAAGCATTATTGAATGCGCCGCACACGAACGTCACCAGACCTGCTAAGACTATTGCCAACAATGGTCTGGGCGAAGCAAAAACACGGTTTCTCATAGGGATTTGCTCTCTTCGGTCAAAAACGCACCACAACGAATCGACAAATGAGGCTCAAAGCAGTTGGTGGAGGGGCCACCGGGCAATTCTCCCTGGTTAAAAAACAATATACGGGTGGGCGGGCAAGCGGTCAACAGTTTTTAGACGGGCCATACAGGAATTTGGCTGATGCTTTTTGACCGATCAGTAGTCAGCCCGCGAAAGCAGGTCTAGGACAGCTTTGCGCTTGACCGAATAAATTCAAAAAGGCCTGCGGCCGCGCCTAGTACCAGGCCGGCTACCAATAACCAGGGACTAGTACCCAACCAGCGATCCAACAGCCAGCCGAGAATCAGACCGGCAACCACCGCTGCAAACAGCGAGAAAGCGGCGGCATAAGCCAGGCCCGATTTGCGATTGATCTCTTCCCGGGAATCTTCTTCTGGCAAACGCGGCTTTGCCGCCTGATGTGCGGTAAGGCTTTGCCTTACCGCGCGCGGCACCTTTCATTTACTACTACTACCCGAGCTAATCTCAATAGCTTTGCACAAAAAGTCCTGCGTTGGTACAGAACCGCTCGCGGTAGCGAGCGGGTTAAGGACGCAACTAAGCAACGCGCTGAATGAAGTCGTTTGGACGGAGCGCCTTGAAGAGTTGATGCTTTAACCCGCTCGCTACCGCGAGCGGTTCCGTACCTTTGTTTTCCAAGGCTCTTGAGATCACGGAATCAGCCTTTCTGTGCAAAGCAAATCTCAATAGCCCCTAACCGGAAGGCAAAACCCTTCCGCACATCAATGGCCGAGCCACCTGTTACCAGCTGGTGCGGGTCAGATAATTCTTTGGACCTTCATAGAGCATGGCCCGGCGGGAATGACGCATCGAATCGTGAATGAAGCAGACGTGGGTGCACCAGCAGGCACGGCCGCCATCGATCGCGTTGAGCTCGGCCTGTCGTTCCTGAGCTGCCCAAAGCGCTCCGAAGTCGTAATCATGATCCGCCAGAGTCGCAAACTTTTGGCGCAATTCGCACGCGCGCACGTCGCCGTTGTAATCAATCACAGCGATCGTTTCGCCGGCAGTACAGGCGAAGGGCCAGGCCGTCGACTGGGCGAAGTTAGCCTGTTGAGTTCGATAATGCGTGGTGATGGTGCCGACATAAGCCACATTTTTGGCGAAACGCTTCAGCGCATCGTCATCGGCAAACATTCGATCGCCATAACGTTTCGTCAGTTGTGAGACAAAGCTGTACATCTGCGGCAGCGAATCCGCGGGCACCTGCTTGATTTCATCGCCGACCAGCGTTTCGCCCCGCACGATGTTGAAATATTGCCCGTCGAGATGAAAATTCTGCCACATGAACTCAGCCAGTTTTTCAATCTCGGTGTAATTGTCGGCGCAGACCACCGTGTTCACGTTCAGCCGCAGACGATCGCCGTACTTCTCTTTCAGAGGATAAAGCGATCTGATGCAATCAAGCGTCTTCTCCCAATGCCCGGGCACGCCCCTGATTCGATCGTGGGTCTCGCCGTATCCGTCGAGCGCGATGTTCAGATAAAGATCGAGCGCCGGGTGCGCGCCCAACGCCTGGTCGACGATTTCAAAGACGCGGGTCTTTACCAATCCGTTGGTGGGAATGATCAAGCGGCGCACACCGTTCTGCCGCACGAACATCCGGATGATTTCTGACGCGTCGTGACGCAGAGTGGGCTCGCCGCCCGACAGCCAGAGGTCGGTAATTTGCGGCATCGTCTGCGAGACTTTCTCGATCTGCTCGAAAGTCAGGTCGCCGGGACGATTGAGTTCCTCGTGATAGAAACAGGTGCGACAGAAAGAATTGCAGCGCGAGGTAACAAACAGGATCACAGTGCCGAGACGCTTTTCGCGTTTCGTCGAACCGAGGAGCTGAACTAATTGTACGGCTTTGTTCGGCATGATTGGTTCAGTATAGGCGCAGCACAGAAACTCTTGTTTTGGTCCTTATTTTGCGCCTTAGCGTGATTTCGTGGATCGTATGGCTTCGAATCCCCGGCACACGATCCACCAAATTACACGAAAGCTCACGAAGCAACAGTCCCCGACCCATTCTCCGTCAAAAGACAAGCGACGCGACTAACTAAAGTTCGTCGTACTCGCGGCGAATGATGACAGTTTCACCAGCCGATTTCAATTCATAGGTGATCCCGCGCCAGGTAATGCGACGGGAGAGTGCCGCCGCCAGCGCATTATAAAGATAGAGGAGCGATGCGAACGGCCACAGTGTGATATGAGCCAGCGTAGTTCCGAAACCGCGCAATCCAGCGTCGGGAATCGCCAAGGCCACCGCCCGCACACGCAGGTGTGCCTTCATAGAGCCCAGCGCAAAGATGGCCAGCAGAAGTAATAGCAGCGTTGCGAATGACGATCCGCTAAGGACACGCGCGCTCACCAAAGTAATCCCGCCAAAAAACACGAGCACAAAGATCGCGCTCCCAAAAAGCACGCCTTTCCAGAGGTGCGCGGCGTAAGCTCGAGTAATTTTCATTTGCCGGATAGTGAATTCCATTAGTTCGCGCCATGAGCAGTCTTCGAATGACGGGGTCAGGCATTGCGGGACAAACTTAATGGGCAGCTCGGCGTCGTGCAGGACGCTGGTCATTGCGAAATCATCTGAAACGGTTCCGCGCCAGCGCTCAGTGACCTTCAGGCGTTCAAAAGTCGCGCGCCGAATTGCCGTCGAACCACCCCAACAGAAGTTCTTCTTTTCAGCGGCGCCCAGCGCGGACGCAATCGACGAATTCCACACCGACCGCAAATGCGAAGCCAGGCCACCGTTTACGGGAACGAACCAACGATAACCGGTCGTCGCGCCAATGCTCTCTTCGCGCAACGGCGCGACCAGCGATCGCAACCACGTAATGGCCGGCCGCGCATCGGTATCGACAAACACAAACACTTCGCTTAGCGGATCAGCATGGCCAACTGCGAAACGCAGATTGTGAACTTTCTGCCCGCTGTCGGTCGCGGGTCCGCTGATAACAATCTGCATCGCCGGCCCCGATTGATCTGTGAACGACCGCCGGGCCTCGAAGACAATTGTGAGTGCGGGATCATCCGGGTGATCAGCCAAGAAAACGATCTCGAATGACGGATAGTCCTGTTCGCAGATAGCTCTGATGTTTTCTCTAAGTCCTTCATCCAGCCCGCGACAGGGAACAAAGACTGAAACAAAAGGCGTGAAGGGCGGATACTCTCTTCCTAACTCCGCGTGCAGGTAACGCGCAAAGCGCAAGCCACCGCGCAGGGAAACCACGCCCAGCCAGATTGCGATTGCGGCGAGGAAGTAGAAGAGAGGAAGGATTGGCACCGACAACGAAGACACGCTCAGTCTCCGTTTGCGGTAATAGCGTTATCAGCCGACGCGTGGCTAGCTTCTCTTTCGGCTGCGTGTTCGTAACTTACCAGTCTGCGAATGAAAGCATTGTAACGTGAATGCGCGGAATCAGGCTCGTCTTGCGCAAGCAGGTAATACAGCCGGTCTTCTGGATTTTCCGGCAACGCTTTGGGCAGCTCAATTCCTAATCGACGCAGGCGTGGCGCTCCAATTGCTACCAGCAACGCGGCCACGGTCTCTCGTTGCTCGCGCAGATCTCTTACCCCTTCTTCGATTAAGTCCTCTCCGGGTAAAGCTGGATACATGATGCCAGATTACTTTGAACTGTCGCCCTTGGTCGAGGGCGCTGCATTAGCAGTTGTCGGGCTGGCGGCCTGTGATGGGATTAACTTCTGCGCCAGCACGATGAACGGCTGCGGATAGACGCCAATGAAAACGATCCCGATCAAGGCCGCCACCAGCGCGGTCCGCAACGCCGGCGACATGGTTAGCGGTTCGTCGTCGGCAACCCGATCGCCGAGATACATCACGCGGATGAAGCGAATGTAGTAATAGAAGGACACGACGATGTTGATCACGGCCCAGCCCGCGAGCCAGTAATACCAGGATTTGTGATCGGCATCGCCGCGCTGCATGAGGCCCCACAGCAGAAAATATTTGCCAATGAATCCGCCAGTGCCCGGCAGACCGCCCAGTGAGAGCATAAAAATTCCCATCATCGCCGCCATGCCCGGCGCCTTATGTCCCAGCCCCGTCATATCATCAACGTTGTCGCCGATGATGCCGCGCCGTCGCAGACTAATCACCACCCCAAACGCACCCATGTTCATCAACGTGTAGACCAGTAGATAGATCACCAGGCCAATGTTGCCGTAAGCGTTGTTGGCGATAATTCCCAGCAGCAAGTAACCCGCGTTTGAAATCGATGAGTAAGCGAGTAGTCGTTTTGAGTTTTCCTGCGTGACCGCAGCCCAGTTGCCGACCACAATTGTCAGCGCGGCGACCACGCCCAAAAGCGGCGCCCAATCGACCTGCATGGGCCCCAGGGCCACGAAAAAGATCCGCGCGTACAGCGCAAAGCTCGCGGCTTTTGATCCAGTGGACAGGAATGCTGTGACTGAGGTGGGCGCGCCTTCGTAAGCATCCGGCGCCCACATATGAAATGGAACGGCGGCAATCTTGAAGAAGAGTCCGGCGCCGAGCGTGATCATGCTCAATAAGAGCATCGGCCTCAATCCCTGGATCGCGTCGGCCGGTCCGGCGCCTTTCATCTGAGTTAGCGCTTCGCTCACGGCGCGACCGATGTCTCCCAGATTTGTTGATCCGGTGACCCCGTAGAGCAGGGACATGCCGTACAGCAGGATGCCGGACGAAAAGGCGCCCAGCAGAAAATACTTCATTCCGGCTTCGTTCGAACGGCGTTGGCGTTTCGTAAACGCTACCAGCACATAGAACGTCAGGGCCATCAACTCAAGGGCGATATAGAGGGTGATCAGATCATAGCCGCTGCCGAGGAACATCATGCCCACAGTGGCAAATAAGATCAGCGCGTAATACTCTCCGTGCTGCTCGCGCTCCATATCCAGATAGCGGGCTGAAATGGCAACTGTGAGGGCTGCGGCAATCAGGAAAATGGCTTTGAAAACCAGGGCGAAGCCATCGATGCGCACCATCCCGTAAAAGCCATCGACGGCAGCGACACTCTGTAGCGCCGACAGGTTGAATGTGCCGCCCATGCTGACAAACTGGGCGCCGAGAGAGATCAGCGCGAAAGCGATCCCGACGAGTGAGAACCACGCGGTCCATTTGCTGAGCTTGTAAGGCAGGACGACTTCCATCACCAGAACCAGACAGGCGACGACGGCGAGGATCAGCTCAGGCGCGATCAATTGCAGATCGCGCACATTGAACAGGTTGGTTTGGAAAAGGAAAAGCATTTGTTAGTTAACTGTGCTTGGTCTTAGGTCTTTGGTTTTTGGTTTTTGGTTTTTGGTCTTTGATTCCCACCCGGGTTTGTTTTCTAGGGCTGTCATTCAAAGCATCAACAAAGACCAAAAGCCAAAGTCCAAAGTCCAAAGTCCTACTTCTGCGCTCTCACCGGGGCAGCCGTCTTTGTCTCAGGCGGTATCACATAGTTCGGACGAATTTGTTTGACGAGTGCGTTCACCGGCTTTTCAATGTAACGCAGGAACGGGCCCGGATAGATGCCAATCCAAAGTGACATGATTACCAGCGGCAGCATGTACGCCCACTCGCGCCCGCTCAGATCAGGCAACAGTTTGTTCTTTTCGTTTTCGATCTCGCCAAAGAACATGCGCTGGTATAGCCACAGCATGTAACCGGCGTTGAGAATTATTCCCAGGCCGGCCCAACCCGCCCACCAGGGATTCGCTTCGAACGCTCCCCGCATCGCCAGGAATTCGGAAATAAACACTGCCAGCAACGGCAAGCCAATTGCCGTCATGGCCATTATCAAAAACACCGCGGCATAGCCGGGCATAATGTGCGACAAACCGCCGAACTCGGAAACCTTGCGCGTGTGACGCCGTTCGTAAACTATCCCGACCAGCAGGAACAACGCGCCGGAATAGATTCCGTGATTGATCATCTGCAGGACGGCGCCGTTCAGCCCGTTGGGATTAAGCGCGAACAATCCCAGCATCACGATGCCCATCGATGATACCGACGAGTAGGCGACCAGTTTCTTGACGTCCCCGTCCTTCTTGACCACGAAATACATCGCGGCCAACGCGCCATAAATGATCGAAACGATCGCCAGAAAGACCATCACACTGCGCACGCCAAACTGATGGCCCGTGCCGGCAAAGAAAAAGCTTTCGTCCGCAGATGCTTTGGGAAACATTGGCAGGTTGAAACGATAGAAACCGTAGGTGCCCAGTTTCAGGAGCACGCCCGCGAGGATCACCGATCCGGCCGTGGGCGCTTCGACGTGCGCGTCGGGCAGCCAGGTGTGGAACGGAAACATCGGTACCTTGATCGCGAAACCCAGTGCAAAAGCAAAAAACAAAAGCACCTGTAGAGAGCCCATCGGCATCACTGAACCGATCGCCTGCATATAAAGAATGCTGAAGTTGCCGGTGCCATTCTGCGCCGCGTGCTGCAAGGTGCTGGCGACCATCGCGCTGGCTTTCGCGTTGCCGGCCAGCAAATCCACAGTCGCCTGAGTGATTTGTTTGGTAAGGCCCACGTCCTGGGTGAGGAAGTACATCTTCAAAACGCCCAGCAGCATCACCACCGAACCGACCAGTGTGTAGAGAAAGAACTTGATCGCCGCATACAGGCGGTTCTCTCCGCCCCAGATTCCGATCAGGAAGTACATCGGGACCAGTGACACTTCAAAGAACAGGTAGAACAGAAACAAATCCATCGATGAAAACACGCCGAGCACCATCGTCTGCAACAGCAGCAGCAGGATGTAGTATTCCTTTTCGCGCTTGGCGATGTACTTCCAGGACGACAACGCCGCCAGCACGCCCAGGAACGTCGTCAGAATAATCAACAGAACTGAAACACCGTCCGCGCCCATCTGATAGCGCGCGCCAATTACCGGAATCCATTGGTGATCTTCGAGAAACTGCATGCCGCCCATCGCGCGGTCATATCCGAACAGCCAGAGCGAGGCGATGAAATCCAGCACCAGCCAGACGGTCGCGAATTTCTTGATCAGGCTGCTCTGCTCTTTTTTGAACAGGGCCAGGATTAGAATCGCGCCTATGACCGGCAGCCAGGTAATTATTGAGAGAATGTTATTAGTTAACACGTCAGTCCTCGCGAGTTGAGTTCTTCTCTAAATTTATTCCAGAGTTACCAGCCGAAACCGAATACGCTCTTCACCGCCAACATAACGTCTTTCCCAAAAAACAGGGCCACAGCCACCAGCAGCCCGATCACCATGACCAGCGCGTAGTTCTGTATGAAACCGGTTTGCGCCGCCCGTACAATCGGCGACATCAAGCGAACGACAAAGCCGGCGATGGCATTGACCATGCCGTCTACAAAGTATTTATCGGTGCCGCCGGTCAGGCGGCTGGACAAGCGTGTCAGCCATGCCGAACCGTTGACGGCGCCATCAACAACTTTGGAATCGAAAGCAAAAACCCCACGCGCCAGGTCCATCGTCCGGCGGGTGAACGCCCAGCCGTAAAACTCGTCAATCCAGTATTTGTTGTAGCTGGCGCGATACAAAGGCCCGAGCCGTTTCGCCCAGACGTCCGGCAGGCCTGTCTTCTTTATATAGAACAAATAGCCAAGGAACATTCCAAGGCCCGCCACCAGGAGCGAAATGACTACGAACAACAATTCGGTAAGGGTTTCGTTCCCAATCTTGTGTTCCAAAGCTTCAGCCAGATTGAAACCGGCATGCTCCTCCGGCGAACTGCCAACGCGTAACTCCGACGTATGAGGAGTCTCGGCAATCTTAGCTTCCTCGGCTGGTGAAAATGGCTCGTTACGGTGGAACGACTTGGTTGTAGGGTTCCAGATAACTGGTTCCAACCAGTTAACGATATTCATTCGCCCGCCAACGTGTTTGCCGCCAGTGAACGCTGTGCTGATGCCGACGAATCCACCTACGGTCGCGAGAATCGCCAGGACCACCAGCGGGATCCACATCGACTTTGGCGATTCGTGCGGTGTGTGTGCGTGATGCCCGGGCGTGGCGTGATCTTCATGCACTTCGTGACCGGGAGTGTGTTCATGAGCGTCGCGAAATCTTTCTTTACCCCAAAACGTCATCGCAACCAGGCGGGTCATGTAGAAGGCGGTGCAAGTCGCCGCAATTGTCCCCACGATCCAAAGCAGCCAACCGAGCGGAATGTGACTTGTCGAAGCAGTGCGCCAGAGAATCTCGTCTTTCGACCAGAAACCGCTAAACGGAATAATGCCGCAGATGGCCAGCCAACCGGCCAGGAACGTCAGGTACGTATACGGCATGTACTTCTTCAGTCCGCCCATGCGGCGCATGTCCTGCTCATGATGCATGCCGTGAATCACGCTGCCTGAGCCCAGGAACATAAGGGCTTTGAAAAACGCGTGCGTCATCACGTGAAAGATGCCAATCACGAACGCGCCTACGCCGCAGGCGAGAAACATGAAACCAAGTTGTGACACAGTCGAGTAGGCGAGAACTTTCTTGATGTCGTTTTGCGTGATGCCGATGGTTGCCGCAAAGATCGCGGTAAAGGCGCCGACGACTGCGACCACCAACATCATCGTCTGCGAATGCTGAAAGATGACGTTCGTGCGCGTCAGCATGTACAAACCGGCGGTGACCATTGTGGCCGCGTGGATCAGCGCCGACACCGGCGTGGGCCCGGCCATCGCGTCGGGCAGCCAGACGTGCAGCGGAAACTGCGCTGATTTTCCGCACGCGCCAATCATCAGACCCAAAGCAATCCACGACATCAGTCCCCAGTTCCCGAGCGTTTCAACCGGATAGCCGGCCGCTTTTTGAATCACTTCGGTGTATTGCGCCGATCCAAACGTGGCAATCACAGCGAAGACTGCCAGCATGAAACCAAAGTCGCCGATGCGATTAGTGATGAAGGCCTTGCGCGACGCGTTCGCGGCTTCCGCGCGATTAAAGTAATAACCGATCAGCAGGTACGAGCAGAGACCGACGCCCTCCCAGCCGACAAACATCATCACGAAGTTCGAGCCCATCACCAGCACGAGCATCGAGAACATGAACAGACCCATGTAGGCAAAGAAACGATAGAAGCCCGTTTCGCCATGCATGTAGCCGGTGGCAAAAACAAAGATGCAGAGACCAACTCCGGTCACTACCAACATGAAGATCGCCGAGAGCGGATCAAGCTGATAACTCCATTCGATGTTGAGAATGGAACCGCCCGTCGATCCAAGTTTGACCGTCTGACCCGCGATCGTGATCGTCCTTTCCGGACCTTCGGTTGGCTCTCCCAGAGTGGTTCGCACCGCACCGCCGGGAATCCAGGTAAAAGCTGTCTGCGTTGTCACGTAAGGATTTGGCCAGAGGGAGTTGCCGCTAAAACCGTAGGAGTAGACGGCCGCTAAGCTGATCAAAAAAGACAGCGCGACCGTGCCGACGGCAATTCCGCCGATCAGCTTTTCCGGAAAGCGAAACCACCGGCCGAAGATGCCATTGATGGCAGCGCCGGCGAGCGGTAATAGCGGAACTAGCCAGATGTATTGATACATAAAGTCCAAGGTCACAAGTCCAAGGTCCAACGTCCGCCGTCTGGTTCTTGACCTTGGACTTTGGACTTTGGATTACCATTTCATAATGTCAATCTCATCCACCCAGATCGTTTCGCGATTGCGATACAGCGCGATCACGATGCCGAGACCAATTGCCGCCTCGGCCGCAGCAACCACAATAATGAAGACCGTGAAGACCTGTCCGGAAAGCGGATTCGCGCCGCCGGTATCCTGCAAGTATCGCGAAAAAGCTATGAAGTTCAGATTGGCGGCGTTCAGGATGAGTTCGATCGACATGAAGATAACGATGATGTTGCGCCGCGTCAGCACGCCGGCGACACCGATAATGAAAAGGATCGCAGCAATCACCAGAAACTTCGACAGGTCGGGATGCTTTATGCTTTCGAGAGCAGTAGACGCGCGTCCGTCTTGAAACAGCAACGCAAAGAATGGCGACAGGTGATTCATCGTTTCTCGTTCAGCCGCGTAGCGGCAAAATGTTTATCCTGGAGTGGTCCAGGTTGCTTCACGCTCAATCATTCACCCAAAGCAAATCTGGCGCGTTACGATTCCACAGACTCGCCCTCGGATGCTGATGTCTTTAACACGTCAGGATCGACATCGTCTGCGGCAATCTCCTGCTTGAGCGTGCGCGCGAGCATTACCGAGCCAATGATCGCCACCAGCAACAACACGCTGGCTATTTCAAAGGGCAGCGCAGCGTAGGTGTACAAACTGGTGCCGACGCGTTCCGTTTCTTTGGTAAGCCGGCTCACTCCGGTCGCTCCGGTTTGCAGTTTTTGCTCGCTCGCTTCCCTCGCCTTCGCGGCCTGTTGTTGTTTGCCCGGTTCCTGCAGAGCTCTGGCTCCCTTCGGGATTACGTAAATCACCAGGACGCCGGCCAGCAATGCCAGAAACACCAGGGCGGCAATTACCTGTGGCGGGCGATTGAAGATCGCCGCGCGGCCTTCTTCTTCTGCTCCCACATTGACCAGCATGATGACGAACAGAAACAGCACCATCACGCCACCCACGTAAACCAGTATCTGTACGCCGGCGATGAATTCCGCGCCCAGCAGAATGAACAGCGCGGCCACGGAAACCAGCGAAGAGATCAGAAACAGCGCAGAGTGCACCGCGTTGCGCGCCATCACGGTCAAGAGCCCCGCCAGAATCGCAGCGATCGAGAAAACCCAGAAAAAGACTGATTCCCAGCCGGATAAAATCATTGCCGATTGCCAATTGCCGATTGCCGATTTGAAATCACTTTCGATGAGGCCCGCTTCACATTTCGAGCCAGAGCCTTTGCGGCAGAGATTCGTGACTGCGCCATTATCTTCGTCAGCTCGTAAGCCTCGCTCAACAGTGCCTCAACTTGTTTTCGTTTCAGAAGTTCACCTTCGATTATTAGTTCCATCCAAAATGCGCTCTCGTCAGCCTCCTCTTCGACCACTCCCAACTTTGCGATGAACTCTGCTCTTGATCTTCCACGACAAGCAGCCCGATAGTTCGAACCAACTGACGTACCCGAGCGCACCAACTGCCCGCCGATTGCTCTACCCGCAACAGTATTCGGCAGCGCAGCAACAAGCTTTAGAACTCTCAGCGCAAACTGTTTCGTGCGCTTCTTAAGGTCATCAGCGTTCATGGCTTGGGAGAACCACGTCCGTGTTCGCAAAGCCAATCGGAAATCGGCAATTGGCAATCGGCAATGCGTCAGCTTTCGTACTTAACCGTCTCGCGTCCCTGCTCGAGCATCTCGCGATTCCAGACGAAACCCGCGCGCGAGTAGGTAGCCAACTCGAAGTCCTGCGTTAACTCGAGACAATAAGTAGGGCAGGCTTCCTGGCAAAGCGCGCAGAACATGCAGCGCGAAGTATCGAAAATAAATTCGTCGAGAACTTTCTTGCGGCGCGGCTTGCCCGCCACCACCACCTCTACGTCCATGGGAATCACGTCGATGCAATCTTCCGGACACGCCAGGGCGCACAGGTTGCAGGCGATGCACAGCGTGTCATGTGTCTCAGGATCCATGTTCAGACGCGGCGCGCCGTGAAAGCGCGGTGCCACATCGGGACGAACCTTGGGGTACTGTTCGGTGTAAATCCCCTTCCCGGCGACCGAATCGCTGCTGGTAAGAGCGCCCAGGTTGAACCTCAACGTCAGACCGAGTCCTTTAAGTAGATCGACCATGAAGAAGCGTTTGAGCTTCTGCGTCAACGTGGGTTTGGGCACTGGAACTAATGGCATTTTGAGATCCTGGATTTCAGATTATGAATTTGCAATTCAATTTATGGTTCACTGACTGCTACCGGCGCAACCGCCGGTTTGCCCTTCGGCAAGTCTACCAGACGAATCTTGCTCCGCTGCTTCTTCAGATTGAAATCGCGCGACCGCCAGTTGATCAGCGAAAGGATTCCCGCGGTCAGGAATAGATTCGCCACGCCGAACGCGATCGCAATCACCTTTCCGGTAGGCGTCAGACCCAGCCCGCTGGTTACCGATCTGATCGTATCCATTCCATGCCAGCCGTCGAGACCCTGGAGCGTGCCAACTCCGATTGCCGATACGACAATGTTAATCAGAGCAGCCGGCAGCATCCACTTCCAACCAAGGTCCATCAACTGATCGTAGCGAAAGCGCGGCAGGGTCCAGCGCAGCCAGAAATACAGGTAGAGCAACAAGCCGGCCTTGGCCAGAAACACAATCAGGCTCACGACGACATAGGCGTTGTGATAGCCCTTGGCCTCGGTCAGGCGATATACGAACGGAAAATACCAGCCACCAAGATAGAGAGTCGTGGCCACCGCAGTCACAACGACCATAGCGGCGTACTCGGCCATGAAAAAGAGCGACCAGCGGAACCCGGAGTATTCAGTGTGAAAGCCGGCCACCAATTCTGACTCAGCTTCCGGCAGATCAAAGGGCGCGCGATTATTCTCGGCGATTCCGCTGATCAGAAAGATTACAAAGCCAACCGGCTGGTACAGCAGAAACCAAATTGAATCCGACGCCTGGGCCCCGACGATGCCCGAAAGCGAAAGCGTGCGCCCGAACATCAGCGCGCCGATAATCGCCAGACCCATCGACACTTCATACGAAACCATCTGCGCGCTCGAACGCAGCGCGCCCAACAAAGCGTATTTCGAATTCGAAGACCAGCCGGCGAGAATCAAAGCCAGCACGCCGACACTGGACACCGCGAGCACGAACAGGACGCCGATGTTTACGTCAGTAATCACGGCCCAGTCCGGCCCGAACGGGACGACGGCCATTACGACGAAAGCCGCGACCACCGCAATGTAGGGCGCGACGAAAAAGACCCAGCGGTCGGCATTCTCTGGAATGAAATCTTCTTTCACCAGCAGTTTCAATCCGTCGGCGATCGGCTGCAACAGTCCCCAGGGTCCGACGCGCATCGGGCCGAGGCGGGCCTGGATAAAAGCCGAAATCTTTCTTTCCAGATAAGTGGCGTAAGCAACCCAGCCTGCGGTGATCGTCACTACGGCGCCGACCTGTATGAACGGCCAGATGACATAGTTCACCGTCTGCTCGCTGAAAAACTTCAGGAGCAGAGTGTCGATGAAATTCGGTGCTGCTAAGAGTGCAATAAGTGCCATAAGCTCTTTTCGTTCTCCGTGTCCTCCGTGTCTCCGTGGTGAATCTTTCTGATCAGAATCACCACGGAGACACGGAGGACACGGAGATCATCGATCAATCTCTCCCAACACAATATCCAGCGTCCCGATGATTGCCACGACGTCCGCTACCAGATGTCCGATGCTGAGTCGCTTCAGCGCTTGCAGATTGATGAAGCACGGCGGGCGTACGCGCACGCGCCAGGGCTGCTGCGTTCCATCGGAAACCAGATAGCAGCCAATCTCGCCTTTGGGTCCTTCGATCGAATGATAGTAATCGCCCACCGGTGGCTTGATCAGTTTCGGGACCTTCGCATTGACGGGGCCACCGGGCAAGTTGTCGATCGCCTGCTGAATAATCCGTCGCGACTGCCGCATTTCTTCCATGCGCACCAGGTAACGATCGTAAGTGTCGCCGTTTTCACCCAGCGGCACATCAAAATCCATGTCCCCGTAAGCAGCGTAGGGACGCGCTTTGCGTATGTCCCAGGCCACGCCCGAACCGCGCAAGGCAGGACCCGACAATCCGATCGCGATTGCATCCTCGCCAGAGATCACGCCGATGCCAACCGTGCGGCTTAGCCAAATCCGATTCTCGTTCAGCACGGTCTCGTACTCATCCAGCCGGTTCGGAAAGTTGTGTATGAACTGGCGCACATCACTTTCGAAATCGTCGTAAGCGTCGTTAGGCATTCCGCCGATGCGCCATGCGTGACAAGTCAAACGCGCACCAAACTGCCGTTCGAAAATTTTCAGAATCTCTTCGCGTTCGCGAAACGCCCACAGCAAGATCGTTACCGCGCCGATGTCCAGGGCGTGCGTGCCCAGCCAGAGCAGGTGCGAAGCAATGCGATTCAACTCAGTCAGAATCGTGCGAATGTAATGCGCCCGTTTCGGCACGTCGAGACCCATCATCTGCTCGACGGTCTCAACCCAGACCAGGCCGTTCGAGACCGCCGCGATGTAATCAAGACGATCCCAGTAAGGCGCGATCATGTTGTACATGCGATTCTCGGCAATCTTCTCCATGCCGCGATGCAGGTAGCCGATGTCGCAATCGAGATCGATCACGGTTTCGCCGTCCAGCTTCAGAATTACGCGCAAAACGCCGTGGGTGGACGGATGCTGCGGCCCCATGTTCAGGGTCATTTGCGGGCTGTCGAGCAGCGTATTCTGAGTTGTGGCGATCTCTACTTGATGCATAAAGAAATAAGTTTAGAGTTCAACCTTCAGGTTGTGATTCGAAAGACAAGCTAAAGCTTGAACTCTGAACTCTATGCCGCAGCCTCATTCGGAACATAACAACCAGTCACGCTCCAGGGCTCAATTACTAAACCGATCTCTTTTGCTTCACCCTTCTCTTTTTTCTCGCGCAGTTTCAAAAGCAGTGATTGGGCCGCGCTCGCCTTATTCCAGACATTTCGCGGCGCGTGCGTTTCGGTCAAAGCAAAGCCCGCAGTCTTCGCCGCCTCAGGCGAATCAAAAACCTTCGCTTCATAATGGGCTGCGATCTCTTTAGGAGTCATCGATCCTCGACTCTGGCTTGAACCCGGTCGCTACCGCTCCCGGTACTGACCTACTGCCTACTGCCTACTGCCTATTTATCTTTCGGCATCACTTCTTTGCCACCCTTGAAGATCTCGCGCACTTCGCGTTCTTGTGGCACCGACAACATTTCCAGTCCGTAAGCGCGTCGCTGTTCCAGTTGTTCCTTCTGCACGCCGGTAAACTCGGGCAGATGAGCTTCTGTCCAACGATTCTCAACGAACTCGAGCGGATAGTCCTTGCGCAGCGGATGCCCTTCCCAATCGGGCGGCAAGAGGATACGGCGCAAATCCGGATGCCCGCGAAACTTCACACCAAACAGATCGTAAACTTCACGCTCAGGCCAGTCGGCCGACGGCCAGACGCCGGTGACACTGTCGACGCCTTCACCGTTCGTGGCAACCTTAAGACGCACGCGCTCATTATTAGGAATCGAATACAGACTGTAGACCACTTCAAACGGCGCTTCGCGCTGGTCCGGATAGTGGACACAGGTCAAGTCTGAAAGATAATTGAACGGCATGTCCGGATCGCGCTTTAGAAAATCGCAGACCTCAACAATGCGGCCACGCTCGATCCTGATAGAGAGCTGGCCAAGAAACTCTGTCGCTTCAACCACCGCTCCGTCGATCTGTTCGCGCAATTTCTTAACCAGCGGATGCGCGGAAGCTTCGAGGGGCTTAGGGCCTTCCTCTTTCTTTTTTACTGGAGCTTTGGGAGCGCCCGCCGGAAGGGCGGCAGCTTTCTGCGCTTCGTCCCGGGCCGCGATTACTCGCGCTTTCGCGGCTTCGACTTGAGCGTCTTTTTCAGCGTCGGCGGTGAGTGACGAAGGTTTTGCAACGCGAGCTTGATCCTGCTCGCGCTGTTCTGATGGCGCGTTCGGCTGTGAACCCGGTTCGGGCGGTTTACTTTCCTCGGCCATAACGCTCAGCTAATACACTCTGAGTTAGGACGCTCTGGCTTGCGGCCACGGGCGAGCGAAACTTCGGAAACGCCACGCTCACGTGTTAATGCTAATTTCGAAAAGGTCGGACAAGTGACTTGTAGCATGCGATTTACGCGATTGTCAATTCACTCTTCAGACGAGTCTGAGGTCGCGACCAGGCAAACGATCCGGGAAGGAAAACGCATCATTCCGGTGCGGACTGGCGGCTTGACGACGCACCCATACGACCGTATCATTGGTTGTTTGAGTAAGGTGACTAATTGACAACTGTATAAGGTGAGTAAGAAATGAAACCCGGAATTCATCCTGAGTATAGCGAAATAACCGTGACCTGCGCGTGCGGCGAGACTTTCAAGACGCGCTCGACGCGTAAAGGCGAGTTGCATGTGGAAATCTGTTCCGCCTGCCATCCGTTCTTTACCGGCAAGCAGAAGTTGATTGATACGGCCGGACGCGTGGATCGATTCAATCGGCGTTATGGCAAGAAGCCTGCGGCTGAGACTTCGCCGGCGCAGTGAGTCACGCCCGAGATGATGCAAAAACAGCATTAGCAACCGATGGTTTGTAAATAGCCGGCGTGTTTCGACGCTGGTCGCTACAGTTGTATAGACATACCTGCGGCCAGAATCAAGATCGCCGGCATTGTTGTAAGAACCTATAGGTCCAATAATCCTATAGGGCGTATTGGACTTAAAAATATGAGCACGAACGAAAGAGATCTAATAGTCGGCGGCCAGGCAGTAATCGAGGGTGTCATGATGCGCACTCCGAACGCCTACGCGATCGCCGTGCGTAAAGCCGACGGTACGATCGTTAACACTGCCGCGGTGCTGCCAAAGTGGAGCGACAAGGTTCCGATCCTGAAGCTGCCCATCTTGCGCGGGGGCGCCGTGTTGGTGCAGTCGATGGGCCTCGGAATCAAGGCGCTGAACTATTCGGCCAGTGAGGCGTTCACCGAAGTTGAGGATGCGAAAGCCGCCGAGGTGGAAGTGGCTTTAACGCCCGCCGTGGTCGAAGGCGAAGGCGACTTTGCCGGATTGACCGGCGGCGTGCCGGGTTTGTTTCCGTTGCCGACAAAAAAGCGCTCGAAAGATGAACTGAAGAAGGGCGGCACCGCCGCGGCGGCCAGCTCAATCGTCTTTGCTTTGATTTTCAACGTGCTACTTTTTATCGCAGCACCGCTCCTGTTAACGAACGCGTTGTTCATCGCCACGGGTTGGGCGACACCTGCAGGGGTTAATTCGACGAGCACCGCGGGTGGCACCGGCGTCTCGCCCGTGGCTCATGCGCAGGATGCGCATGCTACGGAACAACCGTGGTACACGCGCACCTGGAATTCAGTCCGCGGCTATCTGCATCCGGTGCGACCATCGATAGGGTTCAACTTGATTGACGGAATGATCCGCATGTCGTTTTTCCTGATCATGATTGTCAGCTTCTCGCTGCTGAAAGACATCCGCCGGGTGTTTGAATACCACGGCGCTGAGCACAAGACCGTGTTTACGTGGGAGAAAGGGCTCGACCTGACGGTAGCCAACGCGCGACCGCAACCACGACAGCATCCGCGGTGCGGCACCAGTTTTCTGATGGTCGTGATGCTGGTGTCAATCATCCTGTTTTCGGTGATCAAGTTCGACTCATTGCTTTTCAATTTTCTGGTGCGTCTCGCTTTGATTCCAGTGGTCGCCGGAATCTCTTACGAGATCATACGGCTTTCGGCAAGGAAAGAGAGCGGCGCCTTCTTTAAGATGATTACCCGGCCGGGCGTCTGGCTCCAGAACATTACGACGAAAGAACCGGATGACTTGCAACTGGAAGTAGCGATTGAGGCCTTGAAGGAAAGTTTGAAACTCGAACCGAAGCCGGCCGAACCGGAACTCGCGCCATTATCGTAAACGTTGAGAGTTCAGCCTTTAGGCTGCAAGCTAAAGCTTGAACTCTAAACTCACAAGATCATGCTGGACAAACTCGCACAAATCGAAACTCGTTATGAGGAGTTGACCAACGAACTCTCTTCACCAGAGTTGTTGTCGAGCCCCTCGGCGTACGGGAAAGCCGCCAAGCAACATCGCAGCCTGGGCGAGGTGGTCGAGAAGTATCGAGCGTGGAAGACGCTCAAGGAAGAACTCGCCGGCGCGCGCGAGATGAACGAGCAGGCGGAAGATGAAGATATGCGTGAGCTGGCTCGCGTCGAGATCGAATCCCTGCAAGCCCAACTGACGCAAAACGAGGAAGGCCTTAAGTTGCTGTTAATTCCTCAGGATCCGAACGATGAAAAGAACGTCATCCTGGAAATCCGGGCCGGCACGGGCGGCGACGAAGCGTCGCTATTCGCCGCTGATATTCTGCGGATGTACCAGCGGTACGCTGAGCGCCAGCGCTGGAAGATGGAGATTCTCGACGCTTCGGAAACTGGAATTGGCGGTCTGAAGGAAGCGGTGGCGCTGATCGAAGGCGAGAAGGTCTATTCAAAACTTAAGCACGAATCCGGGGTCCATCGCGTCCAGCGCGTCCCCCAGACCGAAGCCAGCGGGCGGATTCACACGTCGGCGATCACGGTCGCCGTGCTGCCAGAGGCGGAAGAAGTCGACGTGAAGATTGATCCCAAAGATCTACGCATCGACACGTTCTGTTCTTCAGGTCCGGGCGGACAGTCGGTGAACACGACTTACTCGGCGGTGCGCATTACACACTTGCCGACCAACGTTGTCGTCTCAATGCAGGACGAAAAATCGCAAATCAAGAATCGCGAGAAGGCGATGCGCGTCCTCCGTTCGCGCCTGCAGGAGATCGAAGAGCAGAAGCAACACGACGCAGTCGCCAGCGAACGGCGCTCGATGGTTGGCAGCGGCGATCGCTCTGAAAAAATCCGCACTTATAACTTCAAAGAGAACCGCGTTACGGATCATCGCATCGGGCTAACTATTCACCAATTAAACCTCGTCATGGACGGCGCGCTCGATCAAATCATCGAAGGGCTAACCACCCACTATCAGGCCCAAAAGCTCAAAGAAGAAACCGAAGCTACCCTCGTGACGGTCTAAGCGGATACTCTCGAAGCAAACCCTCCAGAATCAAAAGACTAAGCATCGTGTCTTAGTGTCCCGACAAACTTCAGTTTGTCGCTGATCCGTTTGTCCGTCATCTTGCGAGCAGCAGCTCGTCCAACAAGCGACAACTGAAGTTTGTCGGACACTCTCTTTCAAATCAATTGCATTTCTGTTGCTCCCTGTCTTAACGCTTTCACACTGACACCCACTCAAGAATTCCTCAAGTCCGACTACGTAGGCTGCCAGTACCAAAACCGGGAGTGGCCTTCAAAACGACGGGGAGGACTTGTCATGCCGCGAAATTCGAGTTCCGCACGATTCAATTCATTAGCCAAAATAAGAACTGCCCTCTGCCTGGCCGCAGTTGCCTGCCTGACGGTGGCTGCAATCATCGCGACCATCAGGCATTCGTCGCCCGGCCTTCCCAATGCAAAGACCATCGTCAAACAACAACTCGACCGGTTCGCGGGTGAAACCGTGCAGGCCTCGCTGGCAAACGGATCTTGGGTGCCTTCGCGAACAGGTTCCGAAGACCACGAGCTTTTAGATCCTCGGCTTGGTTGTCCCTACAACTTGAATTGCGACAATGGCGACTCTGATGTAGATCAGTTGGAACGCTACATGCCTGTCCCGGGTGGCGAAGAGGACGAATCAGCGGCCCTGGATCGTCTGGAGTCCGAATGGCACAACCGTCTCACTTATCCGACCGGCATATTCAATCCGGCATGGGTGCGAGCGGCACTCGCTCAGGACGCGCTCATCCCGAACGGGATTCCCGGCGGCGTGCTGACTTACAAACTAAACCAGAGCAGTTCAAGCCTGAGCGCCTCGACTGAATCGGCATCGACAACATCCCTCAACACAACCAGCTTTACTTCACTCGGCCCAAAACCTCTGCGAATGACCGGATGTTCCGGCTGTTATAACTATTCGCTGACCGAGGGCCGCGTAAATGACATTGCCATTGATCCGGTCACAACTAACGTGGCCTATGTGGCAACAGTGGGCGGCGGCGTTTGGAAGACTACGAACTGCTGCAGTACTGACACCACATGGAGCGTCGTAACTGACGACCCGTTGTTGAGCACGATCAGCATCGATACGATCACAATCGATCCGAACAATCACAATACGATCTATGCCGGCACGGGCGATCTGAACTACGGATCGTTTTCGATGGGCAGCCAGGGCATTCTCAAGTCGTTGGACGCCGGGGCAACCTGGACTGTGTTGGGCGCCGAAGTATTCGGCCCGGCGTTGCCGTCACCGGCCGGTCAGTTTCCGCAATACCAGGCTGTCGGCAAGGTGCGCGTCGATCCGCGCAACAGCAATAACGTCGTGGCCGGCACCAAGACAGGTCTCTACTTTTCTTATGACGCTGGTAACAGCTGGACCGGTCCATGCACTACCAACAATTTCAGCAACATGCGTCAGGACATCACTGGTCTGGCTCTGAGCGACGCCGGCGGCAGCACCCGGATCATTGCTGCAGTCGGCGTGCGCGGCTACGCCACTGCAGTTCAGTACAACCTCAATCAGAACGGCGCTAACGGAATCTACCGAGGCACAATTCCCTCCAGTGGCTGTCCGAGCGACTTTGTTTCAGTCGCCAACAACAGTAACGGATGGACTGGACTGAATGCCGGCAGCGGCACAGGCTATGTCAGCGCCGGCTCCGGCAACCAGGTCGGTCGCATTGATATTGCGGTTGCTCCCAGCAACCCGAACTACATCTATGCTCAGCTCCAGTCGATCACTCCGAACGGCAACAGCGGCTGCGGCGGCAAAGCCGGCTGCCAGCTGGGCGCATTCCGGAGCATCGACGGCGGTACGACGTGGGCCCAAATCCCCGGTTCGCCGGGTGCTTCGCTCTTAAATTGTAGCGGCTCGCCAGGAGACTATCCGCAGAATTGGTATGATCAGGGCATTGCTGTGGATCCAAATAATCCGAACCGCGTCTTCTTTGACACCTACGAAATCTGGTTCTGGCAGGACGGGAATGCGTCATGGAACGACACCACGTGCGGTTACAGCGGCAACACTCAAGTGGTGCACGTCGACCAGCACGCGTTGGCGTTTGTGCCCGGCTCGTCCAGCATTTTGCTGGCGGGCAACGACGGCGGCGTCCACGGGACGACTAACGCCAACGTTGCGAGTTCAAGCGCTAAACCGACCTGGTTCAATATGGACAAGGGCCTGAATACGATCGAGTTCTACTCAGGTGACATCAGCGCCAACTTCGCTACCTCCGCGGCCCCGCAGGCCAATGGTGGCGCACAGGATAATGGTTCGATGTCGGTTACTTTCTCCGGCACGCCGACCGGCCCGGTGCAATGGCAAATGGGGAAAGGCGGTGACGGTTTCTATGGCCGCATCGATCCGGTAGGTGGTCGATTCTGGCAAGGCAATAACGGCGGTCATCTGAGTCTCTGCAACAGCAACTGTACTGCCTCCGGAGCTACCTGGACCGATATCGAGGGCCCCTGGAGCAACCCGGCAGCGCCCGATGTTCAAGCGTTCGTCCTGCCTTATGAGATTTACAAAGGCAATCCGAACAACCCGGCCATCGATTGCCCAGCGACCGGCTGCAACCATCTGATCGTCGGCACAGTTCGAGTATGGGAGACGGTCACCAACGGCGCGGGCTGGTACGTGAATAGCCCCCTTAACCTGACCAAGCAGTCGCTGGCCGACCGCTCGTTCATAAATCAACTCGCGTTTGAGCAATCTCTTCCCACGACCGTGATCGTCGGCACCAACGACGGCAATGTGCAGATCGGTTTTGGTCTGGGTAACCAGGCAAATCTTTCCACGTGGGTCAACGTAACTGGCGGCAACACGGTCCTGCCCAATCGTCCCATCCTTGACGTAGTGTTCGATCCGCTCACTACCGCGGCGCCGATTGGCTACGCAGCCGTCGGCGGATTCAACGCCAACACTCCGGCGACGCCCGGTCACGTCTTCCAGGTTGTTTGCGCTGACAACTGCGCGACGTTCATCTGGCACGATAAGACCGGCAATCTGCCGGACATCCCGGTGGATTCGATCGTTGCCAACCCGAATTTTCCGAAGCAGGTTTTTGCAGGCACTGACTGGGGTCTGTATTACACCGACGACATCACTGCGATAAGTCCGAGCTGGTCGCGATTCCAGAACGGACTGCCGCACTCAATGATCTGGGATATGCAGATCGATCGTGGTGCTACCACCTTGTCAGTCTGGACACGTGGCCGCGGCGCATACGTCTGGCCGCTGCCTTCGGGCCCTGTGGTGCTACCATCGCCAACGCCGACTCCGACGGCGACTCCAACACCAACTCCAACCCCGACGCCAACTCCGACGCCCGTGCCTTCGCCCACTCCGTCACCGGCACCGCACACTGGCTCGGGAGCGCAAACGACTGTTATCCAGGGCACGTACGATCCTGAAGTCTTCCCGTGTGCTACGCAAAGGCATCGATTCCAGGTGGGCGCTGGCCAGGCTCGCATCGCGATTCAAGTCAACGCGACTGTTCCGACCAACGATCTTAGTGTCAGCTTGTTGTTTGGTTCTGATCCTAATCCGGTTCTGATCGACACTGAGGACACAGGGACCTGCTGCGAAGCGATGCTTTATCAACCTGCGGGCGGCGTGCCGGCGGGCGAGTACCAGGTCCAGATTTGCCAGACGCCCAACACTTCGGGCGTGCCGCAGAATGCACCGTTCACCTACACTGGAACTTTCACGACGGACACCACCACGGCGTCTGCGCCGACGCCTACGCCAACACCTGGTCCGCCTGAGACTCTGTCAGTCAGCAGTCTGCCAGTCACCTTTAGCGGCGGGCCGTTCCTGGTTCCGAACCCGACCGATCAAGTTGACGGCGTGCCAACCTGTGACGGAACTCTGCCGTGCAGTGATACTGTCTTGAACGTAGACGTTCCGGCCGGCTATGACGATCAGCACTACATCAAAGTACAAGTGAACTGGACGAATCCAGCCGCGCAGTTCGATTTGTTTGTTTACACTTTGAATGCCGACGGGTCGCTCGGAAAACTACAAGCCGCAAACTTCTTCGCGGTGAATCCCGACGTGGTCACCATCTCGGCAGTTTCCGGGAAGTACTTATTACGTGTATCGCCGACGATTCCACTCGGCGATAGTTTCCGCGGCAAAGCCAGTCTCGAGCAAAAGGTGGGGCCGGCGGTGCAAGGCACTCTTAGCACGCCCACCTTCCAGACCTTCCAGGCGCCTGCGAATTTGGGTAACGGCTCAGGCGAGCCGTCGATTGGCGTTGGGCTGGCCACGGCGCAATTCCCGCAAGGTCGCGCGATGTATCAATCGGGCACCCAGATGTTGCGCGTCACGTTCAATGACACAGTGTTTCCGGCGCAGGCGCTTTGGGAAAACAAGAGCGCGCCGAACGCGCCCGGCTCTCTCGATCCAATTCTCTTTACCGATCGCCTAACTGGCCGCACCTTTACCTCGCAGCTTGGCGGCGCTTGTAGTAAGGCTGCGTTTACCGACACGGCGGCTCCATTTAATGACGGCGACCTGTGGGCGCTGAGTCAGGGTTGCGGTTTCCCGGCCGGCATCGATCACCAAACGATGGGTGGCGGACCGCTGCATGCGCCGTTGACTACGGCCGCGGGTTATCCGAACGGCGTCTACTACTGTTCGCAGTATGGAACCCAGGCCGCTTCGTGCGCGCTCAGTCTCGATGGCGGACTGACTTTTGGTCCTGCAATTCCGATCTACACCGTAAGCTGTTTTGGAATTCACGGTCACGTTAAGGTGGCCCCGGATGGAACCGTGTACGTGCCCGACAGCGACTGCTCGTCTGCCGGAGCAACCACCGTCGGAAATTTCCCGAACGCGACTGCGCGCCAGGCGCTGGTGTTCTCTGAAGACAACGGCATTACCTGGTCACAACCGCAACTGATTCCCGATAGCAATCCGGCGCCGGGGATTGTCGATCCTTCGATCGGCATCGGCGCCAACGGAACCATCTACTATGGCTATGCCAACAGCAATGGCGCGGCGTCGATAGCGGTCGGCCATCTGGACAAGGTCAATCACAAGATTGTCTGGAGTCCAAGCCAGGATGTGGGCGCGTCGTTCGGAATTAAGAACGCGACCTTCCCGGCTGTGGTCGCCGGCGATGACGATCGGGCCGCCTTTGCATTCCTTGGAACGCCGACCGGCGGCTACTATCAGGATCCAACTAATCCTTCGACCGGAGCGGGATTCCAGGGTGTCTGGCACGTCTACGTTGCCACTACCTACGATGGCGGCCAGACGTGGACCACGGTTGATGCCACACCAAACGATCCCGTGCAGCGCGGTTCCATCTGCAATTCCGGAACTGTTATCTGCTCGCACACGCCCGATGATCGCAATCTGCTCGACTTCATTGACGCAACTGTCGATCGCCAGGGTCGCGTGCTCGTGGCTTATGCCGACGGCTGCACTTCTCCGGCCTGTATTAACGCGGGCCCGAATGACTACCGGAGTAATGACTATGTAGAGAAAGCCACTATCTCGCGGCAGTCCGGCGGACGTGGTTTATTCGCAGCCTTCGATGCCGGCATCGTGATCAATTCGCTGGTTAGCCTGCAAGTCAGCGACCCTGGATCCGCGTCCGGACTAAGCTCGTTCAATCTAAACATCAAGAACACATCCACCCAATCGATCTTTACTCCATTGCGCGTTGATGTAGCTCAACTTACTTCCGCGTCCGGCTACGTTAGAGTAAACAATGCCGACAACGCACAGACTGGATCAGGAGCCTTCTGGGATTACAGTAATCTAGTAGGCGCCGACAACATTCTCTCAGCCGGTGAAGTTTCGGGGGCGCGCACGCTGAAATTCAGCAACCCGAACCGTGAACAATTCACCGTGACATTTAACGTAATCGGCAATCTCGGGGGACCTGGTTCAAGTTCGCCGAGCGGAAGCACCTCCGGAGGCGGTGGTGGCGGCAGTGGCGGTTCCGGGACTTCCGGTTCCGCGACCAGTCCGACCGGTACCGTCACGAACATGGTGTTAAGTGTAACCTACAATCCGTTGCTGAATACTCTGACCTGGAAAGTCTTGAAACAGTGACTGATCAAGAAAAGCTGTCTGGATTTCAAATCTGAAAGCTGACATCTGAAAATCAATTTCAGGTGGTTTCGAAGGTCTCCCGTCGGAAAAGCGGGAGATCTTCACTTTTTTTGACAATTGTCCGAAGCCCCAACCCTGGGCCGGGTAGCCCTGCTGCGGGGCTCAGAGGGCAAGATTCGCCATTGAATCCGTCAGCACTCAAGGTAATCGAGCACTCCGCCGTTGCCCTTCCTCACCCTCGGGCTTGTGACACCGGCTGATCTTTCAAAACCATTGCATTTACATTGCCGTCCCCGCCTCAAGTCCCTTCTCAAGCATTACTCAAGTATTTCTCAAGGCCAATTCCTTAACCTTCGCATCGTTGTTACCCGATTTTCTCTTGAAACGCTGAGGAGGTTCACCCATGTTTCGTATTCTAAGATTCGTCGCCGGCGCCGCAATCGCCGCAACTTTACTCGCCCTGCCGTTCATGATTTCCAGCGCGGGCACCAGCATTCACACAGTTTCTGTGATTGTCGAGTTCAGCGGCGATCCTGCTGCGGTGTACGCTGCCAAGGCAAAACAGGCCGGGGCTCTTCCGACGACTGAGCAAGTTCAGTCGTATCGCAATAGCCTGACTGCGGCACAAGATCAGTTTCTGAGCACACTAAGAAGCCGCGGCATCAATGCACAGTTGCAAACGATTCCGGTCAAGGATGCAGCCGGCAATGTAGCCGGTAACGTCGCGTTGCGCTACACGCTTGTGTACAACGGCCTGACGCTAACCGTGCCGGAAACTGCCATACCGGCGATCGCCGGCATGTCGGGCGTGAAGAAAGTTCACAACGACTCTGTCTTCCATCCGAACCTCTTCAAGAGTGTTCCGTACATCGGGGCCACCAGACTTTACGGCGATCGTACACACTTGACTCCGTTTCCCGGTGCAGCGTCTGGGAACCAGGGAGAAGGAATCTATGTGTCAGTGATTGACACAGGAATTGATTGGACACATCCGATGTTTGGCAGCGATAACACCCCGCCGCGCCTTGGTGTCCTGGACAACACGGCGCCTTCAAATAAGAAGGTCGTTTATCAATTGCCGCTGGCTGACATTGTCACCGACGGCTTCGGCCATGGAACGCACGTAGCGTCGACAATTGCGGGATATTTTGCGTATGCGCCGGGCCCAGATGCCGTGCTTGGCACTCACAACGACGGAATCGATTCAGCCACAGGCTTCGGTGCTGATGATATTGCGCTCAATGGCGTCGCACCACAGGCGAAGTTGATGTCGTACAAAGTGTGCAGCGATTCGCTGTCGACGGTGGGCAGCGCGACCGGCGCGGTCGGCGGCTGCTTAACGTCGAGCATTGTAATGGCGATCGAAGACTCGGTCAGCCCCGTGACAGTGACGGGATATCCGAAGCCGATTGCCCACATCATCAGCATGAGTCTCGGCGGTGGCGGTGGCCCGTTTGAGCCAACTGCGGTTGCTTCCGACAACGCTACCTTGACGGGTTGCAGCGTCGTGGCAGCGGCCGGCAACGATGGTGCAGACGGTGAAGGAACACTTGGGGCCCCGTCAGCGGGTCGTCGCGTGATCTCAGTCGCAGCCTCGAACGATCCAGGCACGGGAGCTAATACCGTTGATGTCACGGATGGAAGCGCTACCGGGATGATCGCCTACCCGCTGGGCGGCTCTGCTCACGTCAATGCGAATATCACCAACAATTTCGTTTTCTGCGGACTTGGCGAAACAGCAGCTGACTTTCCGGCGAGCGTTAGGGGACGGATAGCTCTGATCCAACGAGGTAGCACTGTCGATACGGACGATGTCGTGGGCATGTTGCCGTTCGAATCGCCAATTGCGCCTCCCGGCGCGGGCACCGGCTTATTCGCAACGAAGGTAGCCAATGCCACGGCAGCGGGCGCCGTTGCCGCCGTGATTTACAACAACGCCGACGGCGAGATTACCGCCGTCACGGCATACAAGACTGCAATACCGGCATTAGGGATATCAAAAGCGAATGGCGAAACGCTGAGAGGCATCGCCGCAGATGCAACCGGTGTTTCGGCCAAGCAGATTCGCATCAACAAGGCGCTCTTCTTCTCGCAGGCAATGGCGACATTCAGCTCGATGGGACCGGTACAGGGATTTGGACAGGTGAAACCCGATGTCACTGCGCCTGGCGTAAATATTTTGGCGGCCGCTCCGCCCGCTAGCGCCCTGGCCGCGCTGGGGGCCGGTGAGAATGGCGTGAACTATATCGCTATCAGCGGTACGAGCATGGCCACGCCGCACACTTCCGGCGCAGTCGCACTGCTTAGATCTGCGCACATAAATTGGACGCCTGATCAGATTCGCACGGCGATGATTAATTCTTCGACGAACCTGCGCACCGAAGCCCAGGTTCCACAGTCGGAGGGCCTCGTCTCGGTCAATTCCCAGGGCGGTGGCTTGATCGACATTTACCATGCCGTAAACCTGAAAGCTCTGATGGGTGAAACAGGCAACGGAGTGACAGCGCCTGAAATCCTCGGCAGTCACTCGTACGGCGAAGTGCCTGTGGTGAACAATCGCGTCACGAGCACACAAAGCGTCACCGTTACGATCCAGGACCTTTCCGGTCAGGGAGGCACTTACAACCTCGGCGTTGCCGATAGCCGGGATTCGCAAATCAATGGAGTCAGCGTTACGACTTCGCCTTCTAGTGTGAACGTTCCGGCCGGTGGCTCGGCCACATTCACCGTGAACGCGACATTTGACGGCAACCTGATCCGGGATCCCAACGTGGCGGAAGCGATCGTCAACGGTTCATCAGTGACTTACACGACCCGACCGATTCAGATGCAGTGGTACGTGACGGCGCGTCGCAGCGACGGCGGCGAGAGTCTGCGCATGCCGTTCTATTACAAGCCGGTATCATCACAGCCCGCATATACCGTTGATGAACAGAAATACACGGGCACGGTGCCAGCCGGCACGCTCAGCTCTGAAGTGTCGAACGGCCTCGACTACATTGACGTGCCATTCACGATCACTGAAGGCACCTTCAAACTCGACGCAGACATAACGTTTCCTCAAGTTGTCGACGGGCTCTATTCCGATCTCGACGTCTATCTGCTCGACTCAGCCGGAAATGTTGTGACCTCATCAACGAATTCGGGCGGGCCCGAACACATCAGCACAACTGACATCAGCGCCGGCAATTACCGCTATCGCGTTGATGGCTATCTTGCGAAGGACACGAGTTTCGAGATCACTAGCAACCAATTTCGGGGAAACCTGGTTTCAGCGCCGACCTTGGCAGCACTACCGGCTGATTTCACGAATGCTGGTGGTGACCGAATCGACTTCGACGGAAATGTCACCCTTAGCTGGGCGTCACACGGCGGCGAGCAGGGTTATGAGATTGAACAGTCGACCGACTACAAAGACGGCGCTGGTAACCTGATACCAGACGATCAAAAAACCTGGCAGGTTCTGGGTAACGTGAACTCCACCAACACAAGCTTCAACCTCAGCGGTCTGGCGGATAATCGGTACTTCTTCCGCGCTCGCGCTATCTACGCTGGCCAAATCGGCAAGTACGTCACTGATCCAGGCAATGTGGCCTCGATCGTGGTTAGCCAAAGATCGAAAGTTGACATCACCAGTCTGGTGAATCGGACCATTTCCAATGTCTCGAACTTGGACCATGTGTTTCAGGTCGACATCTCGCTTAACAACAATTCAACTCAAACTTACGTTCCGGTGGTCGACATGAACGTGATTGGTCTCAGCTCAACCACCGGCGTCAAGGCCATCAACGCCGACAACCTTAAAGGCGGCACGTCTGTGGCTGACGCGGCACTGTATGGCTATTCAGACAAGCTGGGCGCCGACGAGCAGTTTTCAGCCGGTGAAAGAACTGCCGCCCGCACGCTCCGCTTCCAGAATAACTTTGACGAGATGTTTACCTTCGACGTGATCGTGACGGCTTACGTCGGCGGATCAGGCTCGAGTTCATCTTCGCAAGGCAGCGGCGCGCAAGCTCCGCCGTCGGGCGGCGGGACAACGGGCGGTCTGTTGCCCTTGAGCAAGATCACGGCGGCAATCCGCTTCACAGCTAACCCACTCACCAAGACAGTCACAGCGCAACTCATCAAACTGAAATAACGGGGGGAGGCGAGCCTGAGCCAGGCAGAGACATCTGCCTGGCTCTTTTCGCACCACCGTTTACGGGAGCCGGTAGTAATAGAAGACCACTTCAGGAGCATTAATCGCGATACTCAAATGAAGGAGACCCGGAAATGTTCAGCAAGCTAACAAACACCAGCACCCTGAAAACCTTGAGCAGCTCGAGATATGCCGCGGTGCTGTGTTTGGCGGTGGCGGTCTTAGCCATAGTGATCATCCCGATCACCCGCGGAGCCAATCCCGCAGGCGGCACAGTTTCGGAAGCCAATCCGCAAATAAATTGGATAGGCGCCGTCTTGCCAGCTAATCCCGATCTGCTGAATTCCCCGAGATGCGCCGGCGCGAACGAGAGTGCTTGTGACAACTTCGCTCTGACGGTTGTTCCGCCAGCCGCGTCCTATGGTCCCTACATCGTGCAAATTCGGCTCGTGCCCCAGGGCGATTGGGACATGGAGATTTACAATCCGGACGCCAAATACCGGACCAGCTCTGGAAACGGCGCTTACGCGAATGAAGTCGTGACGCTGTTCAATCCTCCCGCCGGCACTTACAGGATCGGCGCGTTTCCGTTTTCGCCAGTTGTGGGTTCAGACGGAAACAGCTACATCGCAACAGCTAAACTGATGCCGCAGCCACCCATCGGCTCAGCTCCTGCGGGAACGGCGAACGTCGGCTATGCAAACTTTCCATGTCCGGTGGGCCAAACGTGCACGAGTGGCTTTGGCGAACCTTCGATCGGAGTTAATTGGAAAACAGGAAACGTGATGTTTGCCGGCGGCGGCACGCTCAAGACATTTCGCGTAAACAACTTCAACGATCAGGTTAGTCCGCCGACCGCAACGTGGACCAACGTCAGCGGAAATCAACACATCGCCACCACACCGCGGGCCGCTGCAGATCCCATTCTTTTCACCGATCCGCAAACCGGCCGCACCTTCGCCGATCAGTTGGAGGGCCTAACGCCCTTCTCCACGCTGGAATACACTGACGATGACGGCAACCTGTTTCTTCCCAGCCAGGGATCCGGACTTGCTTCCGGCATCGATCACCAAACTATCGGCGGCGGGCCGCTCGCTCCACCCTTAACGCGCGATCCAAACCTGCCAGGACCATATCCCAACGGAGTTTATTACTGCGCCCAGGGTTTGGGGCCGGCAAATTGCGCTCTCAGTTTGGATGGCGGCACGACCTTTGGGCCCGCAGTGCCGATGTGGATTACCGAGTGTGGCGGGCTCCACGGTCACCTCAAGGTATCTAAATTGGACGGTACCGTATATGTGCCGAACAGGGGCTGCGACGGCCAGCAGGGTTTGGCAGTCTCGACCGACAATGGCATTAACTGGGCGATACGGACCATTCCGCAGACCGCAGCCAGCGAAAGCGATCCATCTATTGGCATCGCCACTGATGGCACAGTTTATTTCGGTTTCGTGAATGGCGATGGCCATCCAGAGATGGCTGTCTCACATGATAAAGGAGTGACCTGGGACACCTGGAATTCCGACCGGGGCACGGCAACCTTCATCGACGTGGGGCTCCCGTTCGGTCTTCAGAACGCTGCGTTTGCGGAGGTTGTCGCGGGCGACCCGGACCGCGCCGCCTTTGCTTTTCATGGCTCTACGACGGCCGGCCCTTTCCAGGATGCAAGCTTTAACGGCGTCTGGGATCTCTATGTAGCGCATACATACGACGGAGGCAGAACGTGGACCACCCTTAAAGTGACCAGCGACCCCACGCAACGTGGCTGCATTTGGCTGGGGGGCGGCAGTAATCCGTGCCGCAACTTGCTCGATTTCATGGATGCCACGATTGACGCGCAGGGTCGTGTGCTCGTGGGATATGCTGACGGCTGCACTGGAGCGTGCGCGACCAATCCAGCTAACACCACCAAATCGGTATGGGCCACCATCG